>Ga0307374_10005967_pt1 | contig 19447 bp, 16 predicted proteins | sample OX3MG_FD_202532 | JGI IMG/M metagenome (GOLD analysis project Ga0307374, IMG submission 202532) | Soil microbial communities from Risofladan, Vaasa, Finland - OX-3 | ecosystem: Environmental > Terrestrial > Soil > Coastal area > Acid sulfate soil | place: Finland: Risofladan, Vaasa | collected...
GACAGAATTGTATTGCCGAGAATAACGTCGCGCAATTTTGGTACCCGGGGTGGGAGTCGAACCCACACGGCCTTGCGGCCTGAGGATTTTAAGTCCTCTGCGTATGCCATTCCGCCACCCGGGCACAGCAGTCACGATAACTTAGCACGGCAATTCCCTGCAAAAAACTGGTATAAGAAAGACCCAACTGGGAGGCGCACACACGCTTAATTTGTCGAACATACCGAATGAGAGCCTGCTTGGCAGAGTTCTCCGCTTTCCGCTCCGGCTGATACCGGCTCCGCCGTTGCGCCTATCCTTCAAGGGCCCCTGCGCGGGAAAAAGTGGATTGTCGGTTCGAGCAATCATGGTTGCTGGCTTGGAAGCTATGAACACGATAAACAGATTAAGTTCCAGAACGCGCTCGGGCCAGGGCGAGTTGTTTATGACATTGGAGCGCACGTGGGCTTTTACACCCTTCTCGCAAGCGTGGGCGTTAATACAACGGGTCGAGTGTATTCCTTCGAGCCACTCCCGAGGAATCTCCGATACTTGCGGAGACATATCCAGCTAAACCACGCTGAGAACTGCGAGGTCATAGACGCGGCTGTTGCTGCTTCGGACGGCTCTGCTCGTTTCGATTCATCGCGTCCCCCCTCAATGGGCTGGCTGTCAGAAAACGGAAACTTGGAAGTAAGGGTCGTGAGTATCGACTTCCTTGTGGAGAGCCAGCAGATTTTGCCCCCGGATATAGTGAAAATCGACGTGGAGGGGGCAGAGTTCCCCGTTCTTCAGGGCTGTAGGAAGACAATTGACGGGCTCCGCCCAATCATTTTTCTCGCCATACACGGACCCAAAGCACGCCGTGACTGCCTGTCTTTCTTACGAACCCGCAATTACAAACTGGAATCTCTCACCACAAAAGGCATCGACTCGACCGACGAATTACTCGCGCACCCCTGAGGTTGGCGATTGCATCGGAGATCATTCTCCTAGTTGACGCACGCAACGGCCACTTGACGTACATCAGTCAGCCAAGACCTGCAAAAACTGTGCCGCAATGGCGTCCCACGAAAAATACTGCCGCTCCGCCGCCAGACTTCGCTGGCGCAGATCCTCGCGCAATTTCTCGTCGCTCAAGACTCGGTAAAGAGCCTCGGCCACTCCGTCTCGGCTGCCCTTATCAATCAGCAACACGCCTGCCTCGGTGATCGGAAACGCAGTCTCTTCTCCGCGGTAGCCGACGATTGGCAGACCGCAGGCGATGCCCGCGATGGCGCTGCCGCGGCGGCTCGAAATATGGCCGCGAATGCACAGCAACACGTCTGCCTTCGCAAGATTTTCGCCGATTTGTTCAGGCGGCAGTACGCCGAGCACGGAGAGTTCGACGCCCGATCCGTCCAGGTCCTTCCGCAATATGGCCTCGGCCTCCAAGGAACCTCTTCCCATAATCAGCAGCCGCAGACGCGTTGTTTTCGAGATCACATATCGCATGACGTAAGAAATATCTTCCGACTCGTCGCTTCCCTGCGTGCGCTCTGTAACGCCAAATACAGCCACAATCGGAACGCCGTGCAGCTCTGCACCGCGGTTCCCTTCCTGTCGACTGGTTTCTGGAACGTTGCTCCCGACTGGAATAAACGCCGCCTTCGCGGAATTCCTTGGCAGCCACGGGACCTGCGCCGCAGGCACGGTCAAAACGCAGCGTGCTGCCCACCGGAAAGCTGTCCGCATCGTGCGGTATTGGAAAGCGACCCTCACGCGCTGTTTCCAGCTATGCGCTTGATCGTATCGGATATCGTGGAACACCACGCAGACCTTTGCGCCTCGTAGTTTCAAAATCTGAATTACCGCCAACGCGCCAACGGGAAATCCTCGCCGCGACCAACTCAACGCCGTGTATTGCAACAACACCCAGCGCCCTCGCCACTTCTTGCTGTCTTTCCAAAGTTGACCTATCGCCGTCAGCCATCCTTGGTTTTCCCAACGCACTTCCGCAATGTCTAAACATTCGCCTTGCCGTCCGAATGCCGCGCTCAACTGCGCGCAATAATCCCGCACTCCATCCGTCGGCACGTCCAGCCGTCCGAGCAGCGCGAGAGGTTCTGGAAGAAGAATGAGCATCGCGTAAAATAAGCGAGCCAGGCGGAATTATGCCGGCGTCTTACTCCTCTATTTATTTTTTCAGCCGCCCCAGCCATTTTTCGATCTCGGTCACGTCGCTCAAGATCGTCCGCGCTCCCAACGCGCGCAGCCGCCCCGCGCGGATTCGGCGCTCCACGCTTCCCCGCGGCAGCACGCCCACAAATGCCATGCTGGCTGCCTGCGCCGCAAACGCGTCATCCACATTGTCCCCCAGATAAATCGCTTTCGATGCCGGAAGACCGTCGAGAATCTGCAGCAAGCCTTCTGGATCAGGCTTCGGCTTGGAAATGCTTTCGACAGTAACAATAGTCGAAAAATATCCCCGCATATCAAATCGCTCGAGCGTGTGACTCAACTCCGCGCGCGTGCGGCCGGTAAAAATCGCAAGCTTCGCACGGCGGGAAAGTTTCTTCAATTGCTTCACCGGCAACAGCCATCGCTCGCCAGCCACGTTCCCGTGCTTGCCATCGGCCCAGTAAAAACTTTCGAACTGCTTCTTCACGTCATCGTAAGAAGAACGCGCGCCAAGCTTATTTATCCACGCGTGCGTCAGCGTCCAATCGTCATTGAACCCGGAGCGATTTTTCCACTCGTGCAGCTCCCTGCGCCCAACGCGCTTCCCCGTGAAGTGCCGCACCGTCTCCAGAACTGTCCGCTGATACGATTCGCGCACATCAACCAGTACGCCATCCACATCAAAGATGATCACTTTCCATGGCAGGTCTGCGTTTCCCGCAACTTTCGGCGCGTTCACAGGAGGGTTTCCAGAACGCCGAGAAATCTCCGCATCTGTTTCGCGGTGCCAACGGTAATTCTGACGAATCCAGGCCGATCGAAACTGCTCGTCTGATCGCGAACCAAAATACCTCGCCGCTCAAGCGCAGCTACGATTGCTGGACCTCGCGCTCCAAAATCCACAAGCACGAAATTCGCGGCGCTCGGGAACACTCGCGCGCGCAGCTGCGATAGCCCTCGCTCCAGAATCGTGCGGCCTTGCCGAATTTCCCGCACGCCGCGGCGCACAAATGCGCGATCTTTCAGCGCCGCCTCTGCCGCCACCAGCGCCGCTGCGCCAACCGGAAAAGGCGCTTGCGCGCGTTTCAGAATCTTTGCCACGCCTCGATGCGCGAAAATACATCCCGCGCGCAATCCCGCAATTCCCGTGGCTTTTGAAAAGGTACGCGTCACCACCAGATTTCGCCGGCGGCGAATCTGCGGCAACACAGTAACGCCGGAAAATTCAAAATATGCTTCATCCACCACCACCAGTGTCCGCTTCGCCACGTTCAAGATTTTTCCCAGCGTTCGCGCATCCAGCAAATTCCCTGTCGGATTATTCGGATTCGCCAAAAAGAAAACTGACGGCTCCGTTTTCAACGCCCGCAGTACATCACGCAATGGAAATCGCATCTCGCGGTCGTAGCGCAGCGTGCGAATCCTCGCATCTCTTTGTTCCGCGTAAAACCGGTACATCGGAAAAGTTGGCTCAACCAGCAGGACGGAGCGTCCACGCTCAATGTAAGCATCCGCGATCAGCCGCAATCCGTCGTCAATGCCGCCAACCACCAGCATCTCATCCGCGTGAACTCCAAATGCCGGCGCCAGCCTCGCGATCGCAGTTTCTTTTTCGGGATACATCGATAGAGCTTTTGCACTGAGCCGTCGCAATGCCGCGCGCACTTTCGGCGAGCAGCCCGGCAAATTTTCGTTCATGTCCAAGCGCAGTTTCGCCGCGCGATTTTCGAGCATCTGCGGACGGTCGTACCCTTCGGCTAGCGCCCGCCGCGGCGCCACAGTGCGCCTCACGCCACGCTTCACCGGCGCACCCAAAACGCAAATTCACTAAGAGTATTGTCGAAATTATCGCGAAGCAGATGCACGGCGGGCATTTCCAAATCGCGGACGCAAGCCACAGAGATGAAAAAGAAGCTCACTCTCCGGAAGCTGACGTTGCCTGTTCCGGAGAATCAGTCGCGACCGGGGAATCAGCCGCGGGAAGATCGGCCGCAACCGAATCAGCAGGTTCCGCTGCAGTCGTGGGTGTTACGGAAGTTTCAGCATTGGCAGCGGCGGGTTCTGCCTGCAATTCCAGCCTCGCACCAAGAAACGCCGCAATCAAATCTATAATTGTTTTAGCGCCGCGCCCGTCACTATCGCGGTCTGGATTGTATGCGGCAACTTCAAAAACCACCAGCCGCTCTTGCTTCGCGAAAACTTCCAGCGCCTGGCGTACTTCCTCCAGCCGCAACCCGCCCGCCCCCGGCAAATCGGTCGCGGCGAAATCCTCGCTTGCAATTACATCCACGTCCAGGTGCACCACCAGCTCGTTCCTGCCTCCGTGAATGCGCTCAATGGCCATCTCCGCCGCGGCCGCAGCGCCCATTCGCTGGATGTCGCTCGCGCGAAAAACCCGAATGGGCACTCGCCCAAGCATTTCCTCTTCCGGCGGATCCAGCCGGTTCACGCCAAAAATCGCCACATCCGGATCGCGCACCAGCGGCGGCTGGCCCCAGAAGCGAATCATCTCCGCCGCGCCGCGCCCCGTCAGGTGCGACACCACCATTCCATCGACGCAGCCCGAAGGCGACGTCACGGGAATATTCAAGTCCGCATCGCGATCCATGTACACGATGCTCGCTCCGCGATAATACCGCCGCACCCCGGCGATCACCGCGAGCGCCGACGAACAATCGCCGCTGATAATCAGCGGCAACCCGCCTGTCTTCACCGCCGCCTCGACGCGCGGCTTTAACGCTTCGAGCGCCTTTACCACGCGAGGCAAATTCCGTGCGCGAGGGCTTTCGTCGTCCGGCTGGTACATTGCGACAGGATCATCGCCCACGTCGGTGACGCTGTAGCCCAGCGATTGCAACCGCTCAATGAGCCCCGCGGCCCGCAACGCTTGCGGAGCCTTTTCATGCCCCGCCGCGAGCGCCGCCGCACTTGTCGGCGCGCCCAACAGGACAATCTGCTTCGGCTGGCGCACAATCCGCACCGCCATGCGTTGCTCCTCTGATATGGATTATTCGGCCGGTTTAACTTGCTACGGGTTTCCGCCGCGCGGCAAGCTCCGGCGGTAGCGTGAATCGCACGTCCTCGCGGATCAAATCGAGATCCCGCTGGTCCGTGAATCCAAAATTCGCTAGCCGCTGGCTCACCTGCTCGACAAGAATTTCCGGCGCCGAAGCCCCCGCCGTCAAACCCAATCGCGCGACGCCTTCGAACCACGCTGCCTGCAGATCGTTCCCGTCTTCAATCAACCGCGCCGCCACGCCGGCCCGCTGCGCTACTTCCACCAAACGATTCGAATTCGAACTGTTCGCCGACCCGACGACCAAAATCATATCCACTTCGCGCGTCAGCGACTCGACCGCTTCCTGCCGATTCTGCGTCGCGTAGCAAATATCGTCCGACGCCGGCCCGACAATTTTCGGAAAGCGCTGCCGCAAACGCGCAACAATCTCCTGCGTGTCGTAAAGGCTCAGAGTGGTCTGCGTCAAATACGCCAATCGCTCCGGATCATCCACCTGCAGCTGATCAACTTCCTCAACGCTACCCACAACCACCGTCTGCTGTGGCGCTTCGCCCGAAGTGCCGACAATTTCCTGGTGATCGCGATGGCCAATCAAAATCAGAGTGCGCTCTTCACGCGCGAATTTCCGCGCCTCCAGATGCACCTTTGTCACAAGCGGGCACGTCGCATCAATCACGCGCAAACTGCGCTCTGTGGCTTCTTCGCGAACTCGCGGCGGAACGCCATGCGCGCTGAAAACCAGCACCGCCTCCACGGGAACTTCGCCGATCGTCTCCACAAATATCGCTCCGCGCTGCCGCAACTGCTCCACCACGTAGCGGTTATGGACAATCTCGTGATGCACATAGACCGGCGCGCCGTACGCCTCCAGAGCCAGCTCCACAATGTCGACTGCGCGCACAACCCCGGCGCAGAAACCCCGCGGACGCACACGCACCAGCACCCTACGGCCGCTCGCTGTCCCGCCATTGCCCGTACCTTGAATATGCGTCAGGTTCCCATGCATAGAATCTTATGTTACCCCATCCCGCCTCACATCGTCACCCGCTTTCGCTCGCAGGTTGCGAACTCGTGTCGTGCACCGAATAAAGGTGACACATGGATGCGTCAGGGCACGGTTTTAACCGTGCCGTAAACGATCAAGACTACGGCTTTAGCCGCTGGGGTCCGTCTTTGCAACTTGCCAAGCAGCCCCTCTCAACGCCCGCTGCTCTTCCCACACTGCGGCCACTGCGCGGCTGCTTAATGGTATTCTCTGTTGCTCGAATTGGTTGGCTGGAGGATTCGCATGTTGCTGAAGGACAAAGTTGCCATCATCACCGGTGGCGGCCGGGGCATTGGCCGCGCGATCGCCCGTCGCTTCGCCGCCGAAGGCGCATCCGTCGCCGTCGCAGCTCGTACATCGAAAGAAGTCACCGCCGTTGCCGCTGAAATTCAAGCCGCCGGCCAAAAAGCAGCCGCGATTTCCGCAGATGTTGCCCAGGAATCCGGTTGTCAGAAGATCGTCGACGAAGCTCGTAAACGCTTCGGCCAAATCGACATTCTCGTGAACAACGCGGGCGTGCTCGGCCCTGTGAAAGCCGCCGAAGAAATTTCGCCTACGGAATGGGATGAAGTCCTGGCCGTAAATCTGCGCGGCCCTTTTCTGCTGTCGCGCCTCATTCTTCCGGAAATGTACCGCCGCGGCGCGGGCGTGGTCATCAACATCTCGAGCGTCGCAGCCAAAGCCGCATTTCAGTGGAATAGTCCCTATGCAGCATCAAAAGCGGGTCTCGTTGGCCTGACCCGTACGCTCGCCGCCGAATCAGCCCGCAAAGGTGTGCGCGTCAACGCGATTTGCCCTGGCCCGGTGCCCGAAACGGAAATGTCTCAAGCTCTAGGGAAGGCGCTTGCGGAACGCCTGCACGCGGACGCAGACAAACTCTTTCAGGGATTCTTGCAGGGAATACTTCAGGGACGGCCGCAAACAACCGATGAAGTTGCCGCAGCCGCGCTGTTTCTCGCCTCGCCTCAGGCCAGCGCAATTACCGGGCAGACTCTGAATGTGGACGGCGGAATGTCTTTTTACTGATGGCCTCGACGCGAACCCATTGATGCCGCGCCATCTTGGCCGCCACGCGGCCGTTCGTTTCCATCCATCCCAGCCCGCGATCCCCGGCCTCAGTCACCAGATAAACGGCGAGCACTAACAACAGAAAGCTGCCAAACACGATGCCGAAAATCAGCTCGGCTGCCAGAAGTTCCTGGAAGAAGTAGATGTGCAGCGCAATGAACGCCGCCCCAGCCCACCAGGCCCATTTTGGAACCCGCCACTTCGCAACCAGCTCCTTGGAAACCCACCCCTTCAGAAAATCGACGCGCATCTTCGCTCACTTACCCCCGCTCGATTGGATGCAAGACAGGGGCCGAACGAACCATCGCGGAACTGTCTACGTATCACTCACTTATAAAAAACGGGAACGCAGAGTATGCGGCATTTGACGCCCCAATTTCCCAGAATGTGACCCACTTTGCGAGGTCGGTCCGACGCCCTTCCCATCGCACACTGGAGCGACTTCTGGCATCGGCGGCTCGAAAACTGAAACTTCACGAATGCTACCGGTGTCATAATAGGCAGGCATGAGGTACATAGCGCGGCTCGTTTTTGTGGTTTTTCTGCTGCAGACCCCTTGTGCTTCGGCACAACAAATCACGGGTCGCTTCTATCCTGAAAAAGACCACTACCTGGTTGGTGAGCCAGTTATCGTTGATTTTGAAGTGGTCAACGGCACCGACAAAGCAGCCGAAATCGACAATTTCGATTGCCCTTGGATGACTCCACGCCAATTTGAAGTGGGTAATGCTTCCCCAAAAAAGAAGATCGGGCTCTTCGGTTGCACGGTCCAAGGTATCGCAGGCGATTGTCTGGGATCTACGGTCGAGATTCCCGCCGGGGGAAAATATCTGAAGCGCTTACTTCTCGAAGGCCCTTTTGAATTGGATTTTCCCGGCAGTTACCACATTCGGGCAAGCCGCGAGCAGGAGATTCGCGCCAAGGGAACACATCAGGTTCTCGCTGACCTGAAAGTGGAATCGGAGTTTTATCTAACCCTTGAAGCCCCGACGGAAAGCGAGCTTGAGGCGGCGTACGGGCCTTTTTTCAAGGACCTGCGCAGCAATGATTTGGCAGTTAGGTATTTCGCGGCTTCTGCGGTGACCCAAAATCCCCCTCCCTTTGCCGAAGCAGCGATTCTTGCGCTGGCCAACGATCCGCAGATACCGGCCGCAAGCATTGAGGGCTTGGCGCGGCTCGCGACCCCAGCCGCGCGGGCAAAGCTGCTTCAAATGTCCTCAACAAAGTCTCCTGAATATCTTCGGCAACCGGCAATCGAGGCGCTCGGTGAGATTGCAAATTCGGACGATTGCCAAGCGATGCTGGACATTGCAAGCCAGAACAAGAACTACACACAAGGAGAGGCATACATAGTTTCAGGTCACATTTGTAAAGAGCAAGCCATCCCGACCCTCCTACGGGCGCTCCCAACGGCTGATTCCCAACTGCCCATGTATCTTGCGACCGCTTTTGGAAATACGCAGTCTCGCAACGCGGTCCCGCCGCTCATCACTTTACTGGCAAATCCAGACGAGTTGGTCCGTCGCGATGCGGAAGAAGCCCTGGCAACACTGACGCATCGGAAATCTGTATATGGAATTGCCAACGCAGACTCTGCAAGACAGTCCTATATGGAATGGTCAAACTGGTGGGCAGTTAACGGCAAGACAGCAAGTTTATATGGCCCCGATACATGCGCCGAGCCGCAGCCTCTGCGCTGAGACCGAATCGGCTGTCAGTGGATGGTAGCGGTTATCGAAAATTGGCCCAGTACGGAAACCTGCATCAGCGTCACTTACTCAATCTCTTCTCTGAGCTTGCGCACCAAACCGCTGCGCACCAGCCATGCCAGCGTCTCGATGAAAAAATTCTGCGACAAGTGCCTACGTTTTTCGGCAGGCCATACGCGCATTGACCCGTGCCGTGCCATAGCTGGCAACTCCTTCTCGTGGAAGACGAATCGTGGAGGCCGATGCGTCAGCCAGCGAATGTATTCGAAGGTTTTGCGAACCAAGCTGGCCGGCTCCCCCACAAGCCGCCGGTGAAGCGCGCCTCCCACAGGCGTGATCCACGCGAAAACGAGGCACTCCGGCGGCTCGGGCGAGAAAAACGAATAGCCGTCGCCATCCATCAAATAGCCGACGAAGAATCCGGCCGATTGCCCGCTGACCGGAGGCTTTCCCGCATGCGTGCTTCCCTTGCGAACCAGCGCTTTGGGCGACGCGAGGAACCAATAGCCTTGCAAGCTCCCGCTCTTCGCTGCTACTGGCGTATATCCGTTCAAGTATGGCGCGGCAAGCGTGCGAATCCACCCGACGGATTCGCTTGAAACTTTTCGCGACCGCCCGCCGGGGCGGACAGGCTGGCGCCGCTTTCGCGCAACGGTGCTTGGACGTTTCTGCGTGGCCGCTTTTTTCAACGGCCCTCGAACGGGTAGCGGTCGCCCGCCAGCACCGCAGCAGCAACGCGCCGTCGCAGCGCAATCGTATCGACGGCGTCGCGCTTGGCGAAGCGCCGCAGCACGGCGATCTGCGTGCGCAGGTTGTCGCCTTCGACGGTAGCAGCCAGCGCCGTCCGCGCCTCGCGCTCAATGCGGTCGGCCGCGTCGGAAATGAACGCGCGCGTGGCGTCGGCCATCAGCGACACGGTCTCGCTCGATTTGCCATTTGCCGTTTTCTGCGCGCGCCGCAGGCAGGACTCCATCGCATAAATTTCCATCACCACATTTGCAAGCGCTGCAACAATTTCCTGTTGCTCGGCCAGTTGTTCGCGGAATTTCTGCACCGCTGCGCCCGCCGCCAGCAGGAAAATCTTCTTCCCGTTCGCCACCAGCCGTTCCTCTTGCGCGAGCGGCCCGGTTGGCCCTTCTTCCATCGACGGTCCCGCGAGAACTTCTTCCACCAATTTCATCGCCGCGGGAATCAAGGGCAGCCCGCCCGACATCGCGCGCTTCATAAGCATCTGAATAATCAGCATGCGATTGATTTCGTTCGTGCCTTCGAAAATGCGGTTGACGCGGCTGTCGCGATACGCGCGCGCCACGGGATAATCCTCGTGATATCCGTAGCCGCCAAAAATCTGCACCGCTTCATCAACGCAATAATCAACTACTTCGCTGCCATATATCTTGCTGATGGAACTTTCAATCGCGTATTCCTCGAGCATTTTCATGCCCTGCTCGGTTTTCGTCATTCCTTCGGGCAGATTCGCCATCGCGAAATCGATCTGCCCAGCCGAGCGGTAAATCATCGACTCCACGGCGTAAATTCGAATCGCCATCTCGGCCAGCTTTGCATCGATCAGCCCGAATTTCGCAAGCCGTTTGCCAAACGCGACGCGTTCCTTTGAGTATTTCGAAGCCGCTTCCAGTACTTTTTTCGAGCCGCCCAGGCAATATGCGCCCAGGCTGAAGCGTCCCGTGTTCAGCGTGTTGAACGCGACAATGTGCCCGCGCCCGATTTCGTGAAGCAAATTCTCTTTCGGCACCGGAGTGTTTTCAAAAAACAGGGCTACCGTCGAGCTGCCCTTGATGCCCATCTTTTTTTCTTCTGCCCCAGCGGAAAATCCCGGCGCGCCGCGCTCCACGAGAAAACAGGAAAATTTCTCGCCATCCACTTTTGCGAACACCACGAACACGTCCGCGAATCCACCGTTCGTGATCCACATTTTTTGACCGTTTAGAATCCAATTTTTTCCATCGGGCGAGAGCACGGCGCGCGTGCGCGCGGCCAGCGCGTCGGAACCTGCTTGCGGCTCGGACAGGCAGTAGCAGGAAATAATTTCTCCGGTCGCGATGCGCGGCAGATATTTTTTCTTCTGCTCTTCCGTACCGAAATAAACGATGGGCACCGTGCCGATTCCCGCGTGCGCGCCATGCGTCACTGCGAACGAAGCGTACGCCGCGAGCTTTTCCGAAAGCACGGTAGAGGAAACTTTGTCGAGTCCTGCACCGCCATATTCTTCCGGAATGCCGCCCGCAAGCAGGCCCAGTTCACCAGCCTTTTTCAGCAGTTGCGGCATCAAGCCTTCTTTATGCTGTTCGAGCTCGGCGGTGAGCGGCAACACTTCCTTCGCGACAAATTCCTCTGCCGTCTGGCCGATCAGCCGCTGGTCACCCGTCAAGTCGGCAGGCGTGAACACATCTTCCGGCCGGCACGCGGAAATCAAGAATCCACCGCCGCGCATCAAATTCTGCGTGACTGTCGTCGTGGCCATATGCCCTCCTCGCTGCACGAAAAACATCGCCGCCGTTCGCCGCGGCGCAACCAAAAATTGCTATCCGCTCTGCGCTGCCTCTTTGATTCTCTCCACGTACTCCGCGGGAAATTTATGCTCCGCGGCGCCGTCCAAAATTGTTTGCAGATAATGCGGCGCCGGGCGAAGTCCCTTGTCGACCTTTGTGGCAATGTAAACTTGCGCGGCGGCTTTTTTGCCTTCGCCGTAAGTAACCGTCACCTCGATGCGGCGGTATTGTTGCGGCGCTCCCTCGTAACGATCCAGATTCCGAAACGCGCTCTCGGGAATCCGGTAGAGCACACCTTCAACAACTTTTCCGGGCGCTTGACGAATATTGGCAGTGGCTACGCCGCCGCGCGCTTTGCGGTTGAAGACAAGCTCGTAATTCTCCAGCGTCCCGCGATGCTCTTCCAGAATTTCGGCGCGCGTGCGCATCTGCGCCGAGTTCATGTTGCTCGCGTACGCAAAATACCAAGTGGCGGGTGCGGGCATTTTTTCCTGTGAAGCTGAATTTAAAGCCGAATTTAAAACTTGGCCCACGGCTTCGCTATCTTAGCGGGATTCCCTGCCGCGGGTAAACGCCTGAATATTTTGAGGTGCGAAAACCACGAAATTTTTCGCGGGCTCAGGCGGCGCGTTCGAAAATGCCCGCCGCGCCCATGCCGCCGCCGACGCACATGGTCACTAAGCCGTAGCGCCCATTTCGCCGCGCGAGTTCGCGCAGAATCGTCGCCGTCAATTTTGCGCCCGTGCATCCCAGCGGATGGCCCAAAGCGACCGCGCCGCCATTCACGTTCACTCGCGCGGGATCGAGCTTCGCAAGTTTGATGACTGTGAGAGCTTGCGCCGCGAACGCTTCATTCAATTCGATCACGTCGATTTTGTCGAGAGTCAATCCCGCGAGTTTCAGCGCCTTTGGAATTGCAAACACGGGACCGACGCCCATTTCTTCCGGTGGACAACCCGCGGTCGCAAATGAAATGAATCGCGCAAGCGGTTTCGCGCCGAGAGAGCGCGCGCGTTCTGCTGACATCACCACCGCGGCGGCTGCGCCGTCGCTCATCTGCGAACTATTCCCTGCGGTCACCACGCCCTTCGCGTGAAATGCGGGCTTCAGCTTCGCGAGCGCTTCGAGTGACGTATCGGCGCGCGGACCTTCGTCGGTGTCGAAAACTGCTTTCGTTGTTTTTGGCCGTCCGCCATTCGAGCCATCGAGCGATGTGAAATCCACTTCGACAGGCACAACTTCATCCTTAAATTTTCCCGCCGCAATCGCCGCAAGCGCCTTCTGATGACTCTGAAAAGAAAATTCGTCCGCCTGCTCGCGGCTGATTCCGTATTTCTTCGACAGATTTTCCGCCGTCAAACCCATTCCCAAGTAGGTGTCCGGATAGTGGTCCATCAGCCACGGATTCGGCGAAATTTTATTTCCGCCCATGGGAATCAGGCTCATGGATTCGACGCCGCCCGCGAGAATCACATCGCCCTGTCCGGCCATGATGCGCTGCGCGGCGATGGCGATGGATTGCAATCCTGACGAGCAGAAGCGATTGATGGTCATCGCCGATGCTTCGACCGGCAAGCCCGCGCGAATCGAGGCGATGCGCGCAACGTTCATTCCCTGCTCCGCTTCGGGCATGGCGCAGCCCAAAATCACGTCTTCGATTTCTTTGGGATCGAGACCCGGCACGCGCGCGATCGCTTCGCGCATCACCGTGGCCGCCAAATCATCGGGACGCGCCGCGCGCAGCGTTCCTTTGAACGCTTTGCCGACCGCCGTTCGCACCGAGCTGACAATTACGGCTTCCCTCATGCTGCACCTCGAAAGCAATCAGGTGAGAATTTGATGAGCTTGTCCCTGTTATTGGACGCCACGAGACGAGAAAAAGCAACAGCGGCAGGGCGCTTTGAAGCTTTTTGCGAGGCGCGAGCGGGATATGAAAATCGGGAGGCGGAAAAAAGCGCGAGCGCGCGAAAACGAAACTCATTACCGATCAAGAAAATGTAAGTGGCAGATTCTACGCCAGTTGAATTTGCGCGACTGTGCTTGTCATTACCGATTGAAAAAATCATAGATTGGGGCGGGAAGCCCGGTTGGGCGAGAAAAAAAGGGACTAGGCGGAGGGGAAACTCCACCGTGTTGCTCCTCGGGGGTGGCACGGCATGCTTTGCGGCGTCGTAGTCATAACTAGATAACTATAACACAAGTTAACAATAAATTCAAGCGAGCTAGCCACGGATGATATGCTGGCAGCGCCGTGGCTATAATTATCTTGAATGAAAGTTGTCAGTACCGTAGTTTTGCTGACGGGAGCGCCCAACATGCGGGCATGGTGGAGCGGAGAGTCGCGAACTTTTGCGTTTCCGGATTGTGAGGCGCGTGGCTGGATGTTGAGGTGGGTGCCGCGCGTTTTTACGGCTGTGCTCGCGATTGCGGCGCTTTCTATCATTGCTGCGGCACAACAAATTCCGGAACAAGAACTGCGGTTTGACACGCAGCCGTACGCGCCAGCGGCGACTCTGCGGATTCATCGGGACGTGATTCAGGTTGACGTGGTGGTGCGTGACGCGAAAGGACAGGCCGTCGGAGCGCTGAAACAACAGGATTTCAAGGTTTACGACAAGGGGAAAGAACAAACCATCTCGCAGTTCACGGTTGAGCGCGCAGCGCCAAAAATTGTCAGCCGGGCACCGTCCTCAACTCCTGCATTACCGACTTCCGCAGCGGTGAGCGCGCCTTCTTGGTCTGCGGCTACGTCCAGTCAGCAGCGATTCATAGCGCTTTTCTTTGATGACCGATATACGCCGTTTAGCGATCTGGCGTATGCGCGGCAGGCGGCAGAAAAGTTTGCACGAGAGAACCTTCACGGCGGCGACAGGGTGGGGGTATTCACGGCGTCAGCATCAACAACAATGGATTTCACTGACGACACGCAGAAACTGCTCAAGACGATAGAGTCCGTTCATATGCAAACACTGGGTCCCCCTGAGTATCCGCATCCGTGCACACAGTACCCAATCGGGCCTTACGCAGCCCACCTGATTTACGACGAGGGTGACACGGAGACGCGGCAGCTCTATCTATGCGGCAATAACACGCCCACAGCGGAAGCCCAACTCGAGGTCACCGCCAGAACTCTCCTATCGTCAGCGGAAATAATTTCAAAGCTCTCCCTGGGGAGTCTAGATTCGGTGATCGCACGTCTCGGACAAATGCCTGGGCACCGCATCGCCGTGCTGGCTTCTTCGGGCTTCTTCACTTTGACGTTGCAGCGACAAATTGACAACATAACGCGCGATGCCCTCCGGGCGGGCGTGGTGATCGATTCGCTCGACGCCGCTGGATTGGTGGCCCTCGCACCGGGAGGAGGCGCTAAAGATTCCCCGCTATACTCTAGAGGGCCAATCGCGACGTCGGATAGAAGCCCGACTAATCCTGCACTCGGCTCCAGACAGCCAAATAATTCGTTACCCTACGCCAGTGGAGTGCCGGCTTCTGAGTATGAGCGGCTAATCCTAAAGGAGCAGCAAGATGAACTGGACAACGTGATGGCCGACCTGGCGCGGGATACGGGAGGGACTTTCTTCCATAACAACAATGATCTCGACCTGGGCTTGTGGGAGATGGCCGCTGCTCCTGATGTTTCCTACCGGCTTGGCTTTTCACCCGTCGATCTAAAGGCGGATGGGAAATTCCACGACCTGAAGGTGAAGCTGACTGTTCCCGGCAAGTTCGAGATTCAGGCTCGCCGCGGTTACTTTGCACCCACGGAAGCCACGAAACAGGCAGAAGGCAGAGCCGATACGTTCGCCGACGAGGTTCTGAAGACGGATAGCATCGAAGGCATTCCCGCTGAAGTGACGGCGCAGCCGGGGCGGCTGCCCTCGGGCGAGACGGGATTGCAGGTTTCGTTGCATGTGGACGTTGGGACGCTCTCGTTTCAGAAAGGCCAGGGGCGACAGATGGATAAGTTGACGGTTGTTTCCGCGTTGTTCAACAGCCAGGGGAGTTTTGTGACGGGCGAAATGGGCGTGGTGGACATGGCGCTGAAAAACGACACGCTTGCGGGTCTTAGCAAGCGAGGACTAAACACCACGATGATGTTGCAGGCTCCTGAGGGAAAGTATCGTTTGCGGCTGGTGGTCGAGGAGGCGGGCAGCGGAAAGATGTTCGCCGTGACGCGCCCGGGCGACATTCCTTAGTGCGGGTCCGTAACCTACCTAGCGTCGGCGCGGCGAAGCAACAAGCCGCAGAATCTGAAGAATCGAGGCTCTGCGCTACCAGCATCGGCCCAAGCCTCAGGTCAGTCCCCGATGAAGAGCATCGGGACGGGACCTGAGCTACAGAAAAGCGCGCGGGCTACGGCTGCGATTCGGGTTTGGGGTGCTGGCTGAAGCGCTCGTAGAGTTCGAGTTGCTTGTTGTCGAGGCTGGTTTGCCGGCCCTGGATGAACAGGTACTTCACCTGAGTGCGCAGTTCGAGCAAATCGCCATCGGTGACGACGAGGTTGGCGATTTTGCCCGGCTCGATTGTGCCAAGCTGATCGCCGAGGCCCAGCGTTTGCGCGGCGTTGAACGTGACGGCCTTCAGCGCTTCGTCGTGCGGCAAACCGTAACCGACCGAAGTGCCCACGTATTGCGGCATGAAGTTTGCCGAAGGAGGCGCGGTCAAACCGCGGCCAGGACGAATTTAGTTTCGCAGGGGTTTGCCGGTTTTTAACGTGTGGGCGATGCGAGCTTGCGTGTTGCGCTGGGCGCAGAGAGAGACGAAGGCTTCGCGTTCTAGGTCGAGGACATACTGCTCGGAGACGATTTGCGGCGCGGAGAGCGGGCCGCCGCCGAGGATGTTGGCGAGCTTGCGCGCAACAAGCGCGTCGTATTCGGAGATGTATTCGCCGCGCAGCATTTGGTGAATGGCGAGCTTCGCGGCGGCGATGAATTCTTCACCGAGGACGCGAATCTGCGCGGGCGCGGGCGGATGATAGCCGGCGCGCACCATGGCGAGCGCGGTCTCTTTCGCGTCGGCGACCAGGCGGTCGCGATTCATCGCCACCAAGTCGGAGGCGCGCAAATAGCCGAGCGCGCGGCACTCCTCGGCGCTGGTTCCCACCTTGGCCATGGCGATATTTTCGAAGACGGGCTTGAGCGCGTGAAATAAATCCAAATCTTCCCCGCCCGTCGCGTGTTCGTTCGCGCGAATCAGCATTTCCTTCGTGCCGCCGCCGCCGGGAATCAGGCCCACGCCGGTTTCGACGAGTCCCATATAAAGTTCAGAATTGGCGTGAATGCGCGCGGCGTGCAGGCTGATTTCGCATCCGCCGCCGAGCGCCATTCCCTGCGGCGCGGCCACCACGGGGCGCGGCGCGTATTTGATCGCCATATTCACATTTTGAAATTGCCGGACCGCCATGTGAATGTCGTCCCATTCCTCTTCCTGCGCGCTGACGAGCAGCAGCATCAGATTCGCGCCCACGGAGAAATTCACGGCCTGATTGGCGATGACCATGGCGTCGAAATCCGTGTGCAGGCGCTTCAAGCCCGCGTGCAGCATGGCGACAATGTCGCCGCCGATGGAGTTCATTTTGGCGTGGAATTCGCAGCACACAACGCCGTCGCCCAAGTCGATCAGGCTGGCGCCGGAATTGCCCTCGACGACTTTCGATTGCTCGCGCAGCGACTTCAGTATGATGATTCCGCTCGGTTCTTCGACGGGCTTGTACTCCGTCGTCGCCAGATCGAAATAGCGGGTGTGGCCGCGCGCGGATTCGTAGAATGTTCTTTTGCCGGATGCCAAGAGTGAAGTGACGCTCGGCGGTATTGGCTTACCGAGCAACTTGAGCCTCTGCGCCATCGGTTCGACGCCAATGGTGTCCCAAATTTCAAACGGCCCCAGCTCCCAATTGAATCCCCAGCGCATGGCGCGATCCACTTCCACGATGCGGTCGGCGATTTCCGGGACGCGCCGCGCGGCGTACAGGCACGTCTCCGAAAGAGCGCCCCAAATGAAACGCGCCGCTTTGTCGACGACTTTGCCTTCGAGAATCGGGCCGACGAAGGAGCGCAGCCGCTCGCGCGTATCGTCGATCATTTTTCCGGCTTCGATGGACGCGAATTTCGCTTTCTGGCGCGGGCGATGCTCCATCGTCTTCGTATCGAGCGTGAGGATTTCGCTTTCGCCGCCGCCTTTTTTGACGCGCTTGTAAAAGCCGCCGCCCGTTTTTTCGCCGAGCCAGCCGCGCTTCATCATTTCGTCGATCAACGGCGGCAGCTTGTAAATTTCGCGCGACTCGTCGTTCGGCACACTGTCGTAAATATTGCGTACCACGTGCGCCAGCACGTCGAGACCGACAAGATCAGCCGTGCGGAACGTCGCGGACTTGGGCTGGCCGATCGCGGGGCCGGTGCAGGCGTCCACTTCCTCGACGGTCATATCGAGCTCGCCCATCAGGCGCAGCGCGTTGAGCATGGAAAACGTGCCAATGCGATTGGCGATGAAATTCGGCGTGTCTTTCGCGACGACCACGCCTTTGCCGAGCCGGCGGTCGCAAAATTCGTCGAGCGCGGCCAGAACTTCGGGCTTCGTTTTCGGCCCGGCGATCAGCTCGACGAGCTTCATATAGCGCGGCGGGTTAAAAAAATGCGTGCCCGCCCAATGCGCTTGAAAATCGTCGGAACGGCTTTCAGCGACCAGATGAATCGGCAGCCCGGAGGTATTCGAGCTGACAATCGTGCCCGGGCGGCGATGCTCGTCGACGCGGGCGAGCAGGCTGCGCTTGATCGCGAGGTCTTCGGTGACGGCTTCGATGATCCAGTCGGCGTCAGCGCACCAGGCGAGATTGTCTTCGAAATTTCCCGGCGTGATCAGGCGGGCAAAATCAGGAACGAAAAACGCAGCGGGCCTGGATTTTTTCGCCGCTTCGATACCCGCGAGCGCGAAGCGATTCCGCACGGCGCGCGATTCGAGCGTCAAACCTTTGCGCGTTTCCTCAGCATTCAATTCGCGCGGGACGATATCGAGCAGGTAGCACGGCAGGCCGGCATTGGCAAAATGAGCGGCGATGCGCGCGCCCATCGTTCCAGCTCCCAGAACTGCGGCTTTTTCGATGCGAATCGTCATTGTTTTTCCCGATGTTTTTTTCGATGGCAGATCGGCGTCGGCAATTGCCGGGGCCGGCAGCAATCGGGAGGTTACAGAACTGCTACACACCGGGTCAACCTAAAAACCCCTGCGGCCTTAGACAGGCTACAATAGTCACATTCACAGGGACAGATGTTCCTGGCACCCGGAGAACAATGGGCAATGTATTTCGCTGGCTTGGAACGGCCGTAAAAGGACTGCGGTCGTTCGCCTACGAATCGCCGCTCGACCGCCCGCGCATCGGCGTCGCGTTGGGCGGCGGATTCGCGCGCGGAATTGCGCATATCGGCGTGCTGCGCGTCCTCGAAGAAAATAATATCCCCGTGGATTTGCTCGCAGGCACAAGCGTCGGCGCGCTGGTCGGCTCAGCTTACGCGGCCGGTACCTCTCTCGACGAGCTCGAGCGCCAGGGCATGCTGACACATTTTCGGGATTTCGGCCGCTGGACAATTTCAAGGATGGGCATGGCGATAAACGAGCGGATGGAAGGATATCTGCACCGCTTTACGTCAGCGACGACATTTGAAGAATTGAAGATTCCGTTTGCCATCGTCGCGACCGACCTGCAGAGCGGCCAAACCGTTTATTTTACGAAAGGCGAGCTGGCGCGGCCGCTGCGCGCGTCCTGCGCGTTTCCGGGACTTTTTCTGCCGATTGAATATGAAGGGCGCATCCTTGCCGATGGCTTCCTGACCCAAGCGGTGCCGACCGAAGCATTGCGCGGAATGGGCGCGGATGTGGTGATTGCCGTTCACCTCGATCCCGGCCAGCCGGATCAGAAGCCGAAGAATACAATCGAAGTGATCAGCCGTTCGTTCTCGAT
>Ga0307374_10005968_pt1 | contig 19447 bp, 17 predicted proteins | sample OX3MG_FD_202532 | JGI IMG/M metagenome (GOLD analysis project Ga0307374, IMG submission 202532) | Soil microbial communities from Risofladan, Vaasa, Finland - OX-3 | ecosystem: Environmental > Terrestrial > Soil > Coastal area > Acid sulfate soil | place: Finland: Risofladan, Vaasa | collected...
GGCGTCCTGCAGGACGTCGGGCCGATCGACGCCGATGAGTCGCGTTCCGGGCCAGCGCCGCCGGATGGCGTACGCGATCGACCCGCCGATCAGCCCGAGGCCGGTGATGGCGATGACGCCGGCCCCGGGCCCGTCCGGTCCGCGCCCCGGGGATGAGACCGGTCCGGCCATGCCCGGATCAGCGCGTGTCGACGGTCGACCGTCCCGCGCCCCAGCCGCGCCGCGCGGCCGGCTCCACGCAGATCGTCCGCCCGATCGCCGGCGCGATGATCCGCAGCTCGGCCATGAGCCGGTCGAACTGCGCCGGGAGCATCGACTGCGCGCCGTCGCTCAGCGCGTGGTCCGGGTCGCAGTGCACTTCGATCAGCAGCCCGTCGGCGCCGGCCGCCACGGCCGCCCGGGCCATCGACGCGACCTTGTCCCGGCGGCCCGTGCCGTGGCTCGGGTCGACCAGGACAGGCAGGTGGCTGAGCTGCTGCACGACCGGAATCGCCGAGATGTCCAGCGTGTTGCGCGTGTAGCTCTCGAAGGTGCGGATGCCGCGCTCGCAGAGGATGACCTGGCTGTTGCCGCCGCCGAGCACGTATTCGGCCGACAGCAGCCACTCCTCGATGGTCGCCGAGATGCCCCGCTTCAGGAGCACCGGCTTGCGCACGCGCCCCAGCTCCCGCAGCAGCGAATAGTTCTGCATGTTGCGGGCGCCCACCTGGAAGATGTCGCAGTAGCGATCGATCAGCTCGATCTGGCTCGCGTCCATCACCTCGCTGACCAGCTTCAGATTGTGGGCGCTCGCGGCCGACCGCAGCATCCGGAGCCCTTCTTCGCCGAGCCCCTGGAAGCTGTAGGGCGAGCTGCGGGGCTTGAACGCGCCGCCCCGCAGGACCTTCGCGCCGGCCCGCTTCACCGCCGCCGCGGTCGCATGGACCTGCTCCTCGGTTTCCGCCGAACAGGGCCCGGCCATGACGATCACTTCGTCGCCGCCGATCCGGACGTCATCCAGCACGATCACCGTGTTCTCCGGCTTGAACGTCCGGCTGGCGAGCTTGTACGGCTCGGAGATCCGCAGCACCTCGTGCACGCCGTCCATCATTTCGATGAGGCGCGGGTCCACCGGCCGCTGGCCGACGGCGCCGATCACCGTCCGCGTGGCGCCGGTCGACCGGTGCACGTCCATGCCGAGCTCGACCAGGTGCTCCACGACCTTGACGATCTGCGCCTCGTCGGCCCGTTCCTTCATCACGACGACCATGTCTGCAGCTCCCTCACCGGCCCAGCCCGCCTGCGCCCCGGCGCCCGATCCCTGCCCCTGTCCCGATTGCGGCATCGACGTCCTCACGGTTCCTGCGGGCGCAACGGCCCGCGGTCCTCACTGACGCTGACGCGCTCGATCCGACGCGCTTCATCGATGATACGCTCAAACAGCCGCCCGATGGCCCCCGGGCCCAGGGGCCCGCCCATGCCCGCGTCGACCGCCCGGACGTGCCGCAGGACGTCGGCCTCCCGCGCCGGCTGATACACCGCGAGCCCCCCGGCGCGCTTCAGCTCGCCGATCGCGAGCGCGCAGGCGGCCCGCTCGTTGAGCAGGCGGACCAGGTGCTCGTCCACCCCGTCAATTCGCCGGCGCAACTCGTCGATCGTCATCCCGCTCCGCCGGATCCGCCGGTCCCTTGAGCCAGCGGACGTACGCCTCGACCCGCTCGCACAGGTCCGGTGCCCGCCCCGCCTCCGCGATCACGCTCACCAGGCCGCTGCCGACCACGGCCGCATCCGCCCAGGCACCGACCTGCCGGACGTGGCCCGGGCTGGAGATGCCGAACCCGAGCGCCACCGGCATCGTCGTCTCCGCCCGGATGCGCCGGACGAGGTCGCCGGCGCCGGGCGCGATGGTGTCGCGGGCGCCCGTGACGCCGAGACGGGAGATCCCGTACAGGAACCCGCGTCCCAGCTGCGCCGCCCGCCGAATCCGCTCCGTCGTGGTCGTCGGGCTGAGCAGAAAGATCATGTCGAGCCCGGCGGCGGTGACTGTTTCCCGGACCGTGCCGGCCTCCTCGATCGGCAGGTCGAGCACCAGCACGCCGTCGACGCCCGCCTCCGCCGCCCGCGCCGCGAACCGCTCCACGCCCATGCGCATCAGCGGATTGGCGTAGCTGAAGAGGACGATGGGCGCGCCGACGCCGGCGCGCACGCGCGCGATCAGATCGAGGGAGGCCGCCAGGCTTCCCCCCGCGGCGAGCGCCCGCTCCGTCGCCCGCTGAATGACCGGGCCGTCGGCCAGCGGATCCGAGAACGGCACGCCGACCTCGAGGACATCGGCGCCGGCCCGATCCAGGGCGCGCAGGATCTCGCCCGACCGCCCGAGATCGGGATCGCCCGCGGTGACGTAGGTCACCAGGCCCGTCCGCCCGTCCTGACGCAGCCGGGCGAACGTGGTGTCAATCCGAGACATGGTCCGTGTCCTGTGCCTTTCCGCCGCCGGTCCGCCGCGCGAGCACCTTCTGCACCGTCTCGACGTCCTTGTCGCCGCGGCCCGACAGATTCACCAGAATCGTGCGGCCGCTCCCCAGTTCACGCGCCAGCCGCGTCGCGTGCGCCACCGCGTGCGACGATTCGAGCGCCGGCAGGATGCCTTCCAGCTGCGCGAGCTGCTCGAAGCCCTCGAGCGCGTCGGCGTCGGACGCCCACGTGTACTCCGTGCGGCCCGTCTGCCGCAGCCACGCGTGCTCGGGGCCGACCGCCGCGTAGTCGAGCCCGGCCGAGACCGAATGCGTCGCCTCGATGTTGCCGTCGCCATCCTGCAGGATGAACGTGCGCGTCCCCTGCAGCACGCCGGCGCTGCCGCCCGCGAACCTGGCGGCGTGCCGGCCCGGCGCGATCGCCTCCCCGCCGGCCTCGACGCCGATCAGCCGCACTTCGCGGTCGTCGATGAAGCCGTCGAAGATCCCGATCGCGTTGCTGCCGCCCCCCACGCACGCCACGACCGCATCCGGGAGCGCGCCGGTCTGCGCGAGGAACTGCGCGCGGGCCTCCCGGCCGATCACCGACTGGAACTCGCGCACCATCAGCGGGTACGGATGCGGACCGAGCGCGGATCCGAGCAGGTAGTACGTGCGGTCGACGTGGGTCACCCAGTCGCGCATCGCCTCGTTGATCGCATCCTTCAGCGTGGCGCTGCCGGCCTCCACCCGGCGGACTTCGGCGCCGAGCAGCCGCATCCTGAACACGTTCAGCGCCTGGCGCGCCATGTCGGCCGCGCCCATGTACACGTGGCACTCCAGGCCGAACAGGGCGCAGGCCGTGGCGGTCGCGACGCCGTGCTGTCCGGCACCCGTCTCGGCGACAATCCGGCACTTGCCCATCCGCACGGCGAGCAGCGCCTGGCCGAGCGCGTTGTTGATCTTGTGCGCGCCGGTGTGCGTGAGGTCCTCGCGCTTGAGGAAGATCCGGGCGCCGCCGGCGGCGGCCGACAGCCGCCGCGCCTCGTACACCGGCGTCGGCCGTCCCACGTAGTCGCGCAGCAGCCGGTCCAGTTCCGCCTGGAACGACGCGTCGGCCCGCGCCCTGAAATATTCGCGCTCCAGCGTTTCGACCGGCTCGACCAGCGTTTCCGGCACGAACCGCCCGCCGAACTCGCCGAAATAGCCGCGCGCATCCGGATCCCGCCGCCCCACGGCGGCCGGCATGACTGCTTCTGGCCTGCTCACTCGTGCACCTCTTCCATCCCCCGCACCACCGAGAGGAACGCCCGCAGCTTCTGCGGGTCCTTGACGCCCGGCCGCGCTTCGACGCCCGATGAGACATCGACGCCGAACGGCCGCACGACGCGGACGGCCTCTCCGACGTTGTCGGGCGTCAGTCCCCCGGCCAGCACCAGCCGGCGCCGCCTGGCCAGCCCGGCGGCCACCGCCCAGTCGACCGTCCGGCCGGTGCCGCCGCGCCGAGCCGGGTCGTGCACGTCGGCGAGCAGCGTGACGCGCGCCGGCCACGCGTCCACGCCGGCCGGCTCCCCACCGGACGACAGCGCCACCGCCTTCAGCACCGGCCGCGTCACGCCGCGGGCGAAATCGATCGACTCGCCGCCGTGCAGCTGCACGCCGGTCAGCCTGGCCAGCGCCGCCACGCCGTTGACGTAGCCGATCGGCTGATCGACGAACACGCCGACCGCCGCGATGCCGATCGGCAGCGACGCCACGATCCGCTTCGCCCGGTACGGATCGACGAACCGCGGACTCGCCGGCCAGAACACGAAGCCGAGCGCCGAGGCGCCGAGCGCCACCGCCAGGTCGGCGTCCTCCTGGCGCGTGATGCCGCAGATCTTGATCAGCATGGCGGCCGGCCCGGTCCGGCCGGAAGGGGCGCCGGGCTGCCGTCGAGCAGCAGCCGGAGCGCCTCCCCCGGATCGGGGCTGGTCATCAGCCGCTCGCCGAGCAGAAACGCGCGATATCCGGCCGCGCGCAGCCCCTGCAGATCCGCGGCCGACTTCAGCCCGCTTTCGCTGACGGCCACCGTGTCCCTCGGCATGCCGGCCATCAGGCGGTACGACGTGTCGAGGCTGACGCTGAGGTCGCGCAGGTTGCGGTTGTTCACCCCGATGAGGTCCGCGCCGGCGCCGACCGCCACCGCCAGCTCCTCCGCATCGTGCACCTCGACCAGGGCGGCCAGCCCCAGGCCCGCCGCCCGCGCCAGCCGCCGTTCGAGCTCCGCCCGGCCGAGCGCCGCCACGATGAGCAGCACGGCGTCCGCGCCGGCCGCCCGCGCCTCGAGCAGCTGATAGTCGTCGACGATGAAATCCTTGCGGAGCACGGGGAGCGTAACCGCCGCCCGGACCGCCTGCAGGTGCTCCAGCGCGCCGTCGAAGAACGTCGGCTCGGTCAGGACCGACACCGCCGCGGCGCCGGCCGCCTCGTACCCGCGTGCGATGGCAGCCGGATCGTAGGCCGGCCGCAGCAGCCCTCGCGCCGGCGACCGCCGCTTGCACTCCGCAATCACATTGAGCCGATCCGTCCGCGCGAGGGCGCGCCGGAAGAGGCCCGGCCGCACCGGCGCCGCCTCGGCCCGCGCCGCCAGCGCCGCGGCCGGCTCGGCGGCCGCACGCACCTCCACGGCCCGACGCGTAGCCGCCACGATCGTCGCCAGCAGGTCGCCCCCGCCCGCGCCGGCAGTCGATCCGCTCATGCCCGGGTCCCTCCCTCGGTCCCTCCCTCGTCCGCCTCGCGTGACACGGCCACGAGCCCCTCGAGCGTCTGCGCGGCATCGCCCTCGTCGATTGCCCTGGCGGCCCAGTCGATCCCCTCCCGCACGGACGGGACGGCGCCGGCCACCATCAGCGCCGCCCCCGCGTTGAGCAGCACCACGTCCCGCGCCGGGCCGCGCGAACCGGTCAGCACGTGCCGGACGATCGCCGCATTCCTCGCCGCTTCTCCGCCGACGAGCGCCTGGCGGCTGCTCTTCGGCAGGCCGAAATCGGCCGGGTGCACGTAGAACGTCTGGACGGCGCCGTCACGGCACTCCGAGACCTTCGTGTAGCCGGAGGTGGAAATCTCGTCGATGCCGTCCGCGCCGTGCACCACCCAGGCCCGCTCGGCTCCCAGCTGCATGAGCGATCGCGCGACAAGCTCGGTCAGTTCCGGACGGGGCACGCCGACGAGCTGCCGCCGGGCGCCGGCCGGATTCGTGAGCGGCCCGAGGAGGTTGAACGCCGTGCGGATCCCCAGCTCGCGCCGCGTGGCGGCCGCGTGCCTCATCGACGGATGAAAGGTCGGCGCGAAGAGGAACGCGATGCCCGCCTCGTCCAGGCAGCGCTCGACGACCGCCGGCGGGGCGTCGGTGCGCACGCCGAGCGCCTCGAAGAGATCGGCGCTGCCCGACCGGCTCGAGACCGACCGGTTGCCGTGCTTGGCGACCGGCACGCCGCACGCCGCCACGACGATGGCGGCGGCGGAGGAGATGTTGAACGTGCCCGACCGGTCTCCCCCCGTGCCGCAGGTGTCGAAGACGTCGTCGTGCCGCCGGGCGAACGTCACCGCCTGCGCCCGCATCGCGCGCGCCAGGCCGACGATCTCGGCCGGCCGCTCGCCTTTCATCGCCAGTCCGACCAGCAGGCCGGCAATCTGCGACGGAGTCGCGCGCCCGGTCATGACCTCGGTCATGGCGGCGGTCGCCTCCTCCTCGGTCAGGTCCTTCCGCTGGCTCAGCTTCAGGAGGAGGGCCGGAAGCGCGACCGAACCCGGACTATCCATGGTGCCGATCCTCCAGGAAGTTGCGCAGCAAGTGCCGTCCCTCGCCGGTCAGAATCGATTCGGGGTGGAACTGGACCCCGTACACCGGCCAGGTGCGGTGCCGCAGGCCCATGATCGCGCCGTCCTCGCGCGCGCGGGCGGAGATCTCCAGCGCATCCGGCAGACTGCCTTCCTCCACGACGAGCGAGTGATACCGCGAGGCCAGGAACGGGCCGGCAATCCCGCGGAAGACGCCGCGCCCGTCGTGCTCGATCATCGACGTCTTGCCGTGCATGGGCGCCTGGGCCCGCACGACCGTGCCGCCGAACGCCATGCCGATGGCCTGGTGGCCGAGACAGACACCGAGGATCGGGAGGTCACGGCCGAAGCGGCGGATCGCGTCGATCGTCACGCCGGCCGCCTCGGGCCGGCCCGGGCCGGGCGAAATCACGATCCGGGCCGGGGCCAGGGCGGCAATCTCCTCGACGGTGACCGCGTTGTTCCGCCGCACGGTCACGGCGGCGCCCAGCTCCCCCAGGTACTGCACGAGGTTGTAGGTGAACGAATCGAAGTTGTCGATGACCAGGAGCATTGTCAGCCCTTCACCTGCCGTCCGGCGTCACAGGCCGCCGTGCGCGAGCTCGAGCGCACGCACCATCGCCCGGGCCTTGTCCCGCGTTTCCTCGTACTCGGCCGCCGGGTTCGAATCACTGACGATGCCGGCGCCGGCCTGCACGTACGCCCGGCCGTTGGCGAGCACGAGCGTCCGGATGGTGATGCAGAAGTCGAGATTGCCCGCGAAGTCCAGGTACCCGACCGCCCCCGAGTAGATGCCGCGCGGCGACGGCTCCAGCTCGGCGATGATCTCCATCGCGCGCAGCTTCGGCGCGCCCGACACCGTGCCGGCCGGGAAGCAGGACACCAGCGCATCGAGCCGGTCCCGGTCCGCAGCCAGCCTGCCCTCCACGATCGACACCAGGTGCATGACGTGCGAGTAGCGCTCGAGCCCCATGAACTGCGGCACGCGCACCGACCCGTACTCGGACACCCGGCCGACGTCGTTGCGGCCCAGGTCGACCAGCATGACGTGCTCGGCCCGCTCCTTCTCGTTGCGCTTGAGCTCCTCGGCCAGCCGCACGTCCTCCTCCTCCGTCCGGCCGCGCGGCCGCGTGCCGGCGATCGGATGCGTCTGCACGTGCGTCCCTTCGACCCGCACCAGCATCTCCGGCGACGATCCGACGATCGAGACGCCGCCCATCCGGATGAAATACATGTACGGGGAGGGGTTGACGTGCCGCAGCGCGCGGTAGACGGTGAACGGATCGACATCGACCGGCGCCTCGAACCGCTGGGACAGGACGACCTGGTAGATGTCGCCGGCCGCGATGTACTCCTTGGCGATCCGGACCTTCTCCTCGAATTCCTCGCGCGTCATGTTCGCCTGCAGATCCAGGCCGGCCCGGCCGCCGGTCCGCGACTCCGACAGGCTCCGCTGCAGCTCGCGCTCGAGGAATTCGATCTTCGCGCACGCGAACTGGTACAGCGCCTCGAGCTCGTCGTCGGCCGTGATGCGCGCGTTGGCGATGATCAGGATCCGGTGCCGCACGTGGTCGAACGCCAGCACCGTGTCGAACAGCATGAAGCCCGCATCGTCCCCGAGCGTGTCGCCCGGCACCCGCGGCACCGCCTCGAACCAGGAAGACGCCCCGTACCCGAGATACCCGACCGCGCCGCCGGTGAAGCGGGGCAGATCCGGCACGAACGGCGAGCGGAAATCGGCCATCAGGCGGCGCAGCGTCTCGATGAACGGCTGCGTCGACACCGTGGTCGCCCCCGCGCGATCGATGATCGTCTCGCCGTCCCGCGCGCGCAGCACCAGGAACGGATCCTTGCCGAGAAAGGAATACCGTCCCACGTGCTCGCCGCCCTCGACGCTCTCGAGGAGGAACGCGTAATCCGAGTGTTCGGCGATCTTCAGGAACGCGGAGACCGGCGTGAGCAGGTCCGCCACCAGCTCCTTGCAGACGGGGACGAACGTGCCCCGCTGCGCCAGCTCCCGGAATTCCTCGAACGATGTCAGCTTCATGCCTGCAGATGTCGTGAACATGCCTCACTCGCTCTTCTCGTCATGCCGGCTCCGCGACGGCGGCCTCTTCCGCCAGCCGCGTCACGGCCGCCATCGTCATCACCCGGGCGTCCGGCGACGCGCCGGTCCACCACGCAAACTGCGCCCGTGCCTGGGCCACCAGCATCTCCAGCCCGCCGAGGGTCCGGCAGCCGGCCGCCGCCGCCTCCCGCAGCAACCGCGTCGTCGCGGGGTTGTACACGAGGTCGTACACCAGCCTTCCGGTCAGGGAGTCCGCGCGCATCGGCGACGCGTCCGGGTGCGGGAACTGACCGACCGGCGTGGCATTCACCAGCAGGTCCCAGCTTCCCGGCGGCGGTGCGCACGGGCCGGCCGTGCCGCCGGCCAGCCGGGCCACCGCCTCGGCGCGGCCGGCCGTCCGGGCGTGCACCGTCACCTGCGCCCCGGCGCCGGCCGCGGCAATCGCGACGGCGCGTGCGGCGCCGCCGGCGCCCAGCACCGCCACGCGCGCGCCCGCGAGCGCCATCCGCCCGGCCAGCGGCGCGAGAAAGCCCTCCACGTCCGTATTGGTGGCGTGCCAGCCGTCCGGCTCACGCCGCAGCGTGTTCACCGCGCCGACGCGGCGGGCGACCGGATCGGTCCGGCCGGCGCGCGCATACAGCGCCTCCTTGTACGGAATCGTGACGCTGACCCCACGCACGCCCAGCCGATCGGCCACCTGCAGGAAGTCGTCCGCATCGGCCGCTTCGAGCGGCACGTAGACCGCATCGAGCCCCGCCGCCCGAAACGCGGCGTTGTGCATCGCCGGCGACACCGAGTGCGCCAGCGGCGCCCCGACCAGGCCGTAGACGGCGGTCGCCGGCGTACTCTCCCGAAAGCGGAATTCGGAGACGAGCCGCGCCGCCGGGATCTGCCCCAGGCCGGCCTCGCTGCCCGCATACGTCCAGCACGAGCCGAAGCGGGCGGCCAGCGCGCGCGTGGCGAACCCGGCGGGCCCCATGGCCAGCAGGACCAGACGTCCATCCGCCCCGGCCGCCGCACCCGCGTCGAGCAGCGGCAGGCAATCGGCCAGCCGATGCGCCTGCACGGCCAGCTTCGTCACGGCCGCGCCGGTGGCCCGCATGGCCCGCAGCCGCGGGGACAGGTCGTCCGGCACGCCCGTGAAGTCATGGTGGGAGATGACGATCCGCCGTCCTCCCTCCTGCGCCACCAGGTCGTCGAACCCGGCCTTCCACTCCACATCGACGAATTCCGCCCCCAGCGCCAGCGCCTCCGCCAGGATCCGTCGCCGCTCCTCCTCCGATCCGGCGAACGCCCCCCCTTCCCACCGCGGCCGGCAGGTGACCACCACGGGGCCGGGGCGGCCCTGCAGCGCCGCGGCGACGTCGAGGTCCCGGACTGCGTCGAGACGGAGCTCGACCAGATCGGCGTCGGGACAGGCGTCGCGGCGGCGGCGCAGCTCGGCCGTGGTCGGGGCGCTCACGGTGACGCACAAGCGGGTTCGGGCCATAAACAACAAAAGCCTCTTCAACCGGGTGGCTGAAGAGGCTTGATCGTAATCGCGCGCGTGAATCTCGATCAGGCGATGCGGTGCGCCCCTTCATGCTGGTTGGCGTAGTAATACCACCACCACGCGGCGCGGACGCCGGACCACACGTCCCCCGGCACGCCGGTCGGCGCGTGGAGACCCGAGTGCGTCTGCGTCGTTTCAGCCATGAAGCTCAGCGCGTCTCAAGCAGCGGTCCGGGGCGCCCGGACGACGGCCTACGATAGCAGAGCATCGCGAAACCTGTCAACTCGATCGGCCTTTTCTCCTTGACCCGCAAGCACTTCTTTCGCTATAACCAAAACAGTATCGGCACATTTCCGCCCATCGACACGAGCAACACGGGTGAGGTCGCCGCATCGCGGGCCGCCCCCACGCACCACATGAAATTCCGATCTCTGACACTCGCCGCGGCACTGGTCGCGCTGGCCGTCGCAACTCTTCCGGCCGCTCCTGAACCACCGGCCACCGGCCCGATGCCGGTGAGTGAAATCCGGCCCGGCATGGTGGGCATCGGGCAGACGGTGTTCCACGGGACCCACCTGTCCGAGTTCAAGGCGCACATTCTCGGCGTGCTGTCGGATGTCGTCGGCCCGCGGCGCGATCTGATTCTGGCGCGGCTGGAGGGCGGGCCCCTGGCCGACACCGGCGTGATCGCCGGCATGAGCGGCAGCCCTGTCTATGTGAACGGACGGCTGATCGGGGCGGTGTCGTACTCGCTCGGCACCTTCTCGAAGGAGCCGATTGCCGGCATCACGCCGATCGCGGAGATGACGGCATCGGCGGATTACTCGACGCGCCGCCCCGTCTCGGCCGCGGCGGCGGCGCTGCGGCTGCCGCTGACCCGGGCCGGCGTGGCGCGCGCGCTCCGCGAGGCGTTCGTCACGTGGGAGCGGCCGTTCGCCGACGATCCGACCGACGTCGCCGCCGGCGGCGTGGGCCGCCTGCTCGGGATGAGCGGCGGGCAGATCGGCGCGATGCTGCGGCCGATCGCCACGCCGCTCGTGATGGGCGGCTTCGATCCGTCGACGACGTCGCTGCTCCGCGATTCGCTGCGCGGCGGCGGGTTCATCCCGGTGGCGGCCGGCGGCGCCGGCCCGGCCCCGGCCGGGGTCGCGAATCGCCCGCTGCGCCCGGGCGATTCGATCGGCGTCAATCTCATCAGCGGCGATCTCCAGCTCGGGGCGGTCGGCACCGTCACGGCGATCGACGGGACGCACGTCTATGCGTTCGGCCACCCGCTGTACAACCTCGGGCCGACCGACTTCCCGATGCTGCGGGCGTACGTCTACGCCATCCTCCCGAGCCTGTACTCGTCGATGAAGCTGGCGGCCACGACCGACGTCATCGGCACGCTCCAGCAGGATCGCGCGACCGCCATCTCGGGCACGCTGGGCCCGGGGCCGACGCTCATCCCGATCCACGTCACGCTCAAGTCGGAGCGGGCGCCGGAGCGCACGTTCAACTTCCAGGTCGTGCGCGACCAGGTGTTCACGCCGCTGATGACCTACGTCTCGATCGTCAACACGCTGGGCTCCTACGAGCGTCAGTACGGAGCGGCCACGTTCGAGGTGAAAGGGACGGCGACGCTGAAGGGCCAGGGCGCCATTCACTTCGAGGACCTGTTCACCGGCGACCAGCCGTCGGTCGGCGCCGCGTCGTACATCGTCGGCCCGCTGACGTTCCTCCTCAAGAACGAGTACGAGCCGGTCGAGATCCAGGGGCTGAACATCGCCATCACCTCGACCGAGGAGCCGCGGACCGCCACGCTGGAGCGCGTCTGGCTCGACGCCGCGCGCGCCCGGCCGGGCTCGACGGTGCCGCTGAAAGTGCTGCTCCGCACCTACCGCGGCGACGAAATCATCCGGACCGTGCCGATCACGGTGCCGACCTACGCCACCGGGCGTCTGTCGGTGATCGTGTCGGCCGGCGCGCGGCTCGCCCAGGTCGAACAGCGGCAGGCCGGGTCGCAGCCGCACACGGTCGTGCAGATGATCCGGGAGCTGAACAACGCCCCCAAGAACAACCGGCTGTACATCCAGCTCGTCAGCCCCGAGGCGGGCGCCGTCGTCAACGGCGAGCGGATGCAGGCGCTGCCGCCGTCCGTGATGGACGTGCTGCAGGCGGACCGCAGCACCGGGAGTTTCGCGCCGCTCAGCACCGCCACCATCGGCGAGTGGGAGATCTCGACCGATTACGCCGTCAGCGGCTCGCGCGTCCTGTCACTCAACGTCGGGGAGGACTAGGCCTGTCCCTTCTGCGGCGCCCGATGCCCGGATCGCCCGCCCGCCCGCCGGCGCGGCCCGCGCGCGTGCCTCAGCCGCGACGCCGCCTCGCGGCCTCGTTCCACACTGACTTCACACATCCAAGGATCCCATGTCGACTCGATCCGTTCGCGCCCTGGTGCTCCTGACGTTCACGCTGTCGCTCGCCGCGCTCGTCCACGCGTCGAGCCCCCAGTTCTGGCGGGTGGAGACCCAGCGCGACTTTCTGAAGGGCGATCTGCACGACCTGGCGATCGACGGCTTCGGCCGCCTGATCCTCGGCCCCACCACCCGGATGGTGTACGAGGCCAGCTCGCCGTTCCTCTGGTCGATCGCCGCCGCGCCGGACGGCACGATTTACGCCGGCTCGGGCAACGAGGGCAAGGTCTTCCGCATCGACCCCCAGGGGAAGGCCAGCCTGCTGTTCGACGCGAACGAACTCGAGGTCCACGCCCTGGCCCTCGCGCCCGACGGCACGCTGTACGTCGGGACGTCGCCCAACGGGCGGATCTACAGGATCAACAAGGCGGGCGCGGCCGTATCGTTCTTCAAGCCGGACGCGAAGTACATCTGGGCGCTGGCGGTCGACCCCAAGGGCGATCTGTATGCCGCGACCGGCGAAAAGGGGGACATCTACCGGATCACGCCTGATGGCAAGGGGGCCGTCTTCTTCAAGACGAACGCCGCACACGCCACGGCGCTCGCGTTCGATCACGCGGGGAACCTGCTCGTCGGCACCGCATCCCCGGCCCGGGTCCTCCGGGTCGATCCGGCCGGCAAGGGCTTCGTGCTCCTCGATTCGTCGTTCCAGGAGATCAACGCGCTGCGGGTCGACGACAAGGGGAACGTCTACGCGGCCGCCATCACCGGCGCGCCGGTGGCCGCCGGGACGACCGCCGCGGGCGCCGGGTCGGCCACCACTCCCGCCGCGCCGGTGCCGTCCGTCTCGACCGAAATCACGTCCATGTCGGTCGTCGACACCTCCGGCGGCGTGACCAGCGGGGCCGGGGATGCCGCCGAGGCGGCGGTCGGCCCCAAGGGCGCCATCTACCGCATCGCCCCCGACGGCCTCTGGGACGAAATCTGGAAATCGCAGCAGGACGCGCCGTACGACCTCACGTTCGAGTCGGACGGCGCCCTGCTGGTGGCCACGGGCAACCGCGGCCGTCTGTACCGGTTGAGCGGCGACCCGCTCGAAGCCACCCTGGTCGGCAGCGCGGACGCAAAGCAGGTCACCGCATTCGTTCACGCGCGGGGCCACCTGTACTTCGCGACCGCCAACCCGGGCAAAATCTTCGAGCTGTCGTCGAAGCCGGCGGCCAAGGGGACGTACGAGTCGACCGTCCATGACGCGCAGATGGTGGCCACGTGGGGCACCCTGCGCTGGCACGCCGTCGAGCCGGGCGGCAGCCACCTGGAGATCTCGACGCGGTCCGGGAACACCCAGGTCCCCGACGACACCTGGAGTCCCTGGTCGGCGCCGTACACGAACCCCGACGGCTCGCTCATCACGAGCCCGAAGGCACGCTATCTCCAGTGGCGGGCCGTGTTGTCGGGCGCACCGGGGCCGACGCTGACGTCGGTGACGACCGCCTACCTGCCGCGCAACCTCCGTCCGACGGTCGAGTCGATCACCGTGTACCCGCCCGGCATCGTCTTCCAGAAGCCGTACCCGACCGGCGAGCCCGACCTCGCGGGATTCGAGGGCCAGACGACGCCCGACCGGACCCTCATCGTCGCCGCTTCGACGCCCCCGCCGAGCCCATCGTCCGGTCCGTCGCTCGGCCGGCGGGTCTACGAAAAGGGGCTCGAGACCTTCACGTGGAAGGCGGACGACCCGAACAACGACGACCTTCGCTACGACGTGCTGTACCGACGCGACAGCGACACGTCCTGGTCCGTGCTCCGGCGCGGCCTGACCGACGAGATTCTGGTGTGGGATACGAGCGCGGTGCCGGACGGCCGGTACATCATCAAGATCGTCGCGTCCGACGCCCCGTCCAACGAGCCGGCCCAGGCCCTGACCGGCGAACTCGAAAGCCGCGTGTTCACGATCGACAACACGCCGCCGGCCGTGCACGTCACCTCCATCCGCCGCGACGGGGCGCATCTTCTGGTCGATTTCACGGCGGCCGACAACGTCTCGATCGTGCAGGGGGCCGGGTACGCGGTCGACGGGCAGGCGTGGAAGTCGCTCTATCCGACCGACGGCATTGCCGACTCGATGACCGAGCGGTTCGAGGCGACGCTTCCCGACAGCCTGCTGGGGCAGACCATCATGATCCGGGCGATCGACGCGATGAACAACATCACCTCGGAGCCGGTGGTCCTGAAGCCGACGACCGGCACGGACGCGCCACGGAAGCACTGAGGGCGGTCGGCGGGGCGCTCCCCGGGGGTGTCGAACCTGGCGCCCTTTAATGGTGGGATGCCCGAAGCGGGCGGGGGCGGACGATCAGAGCGTCGCAGCGACCGCCAGGACGGCATTGAGCGGCTGCCGGTCGGCGGACTTTCTGGACAGGTGCGGCGCGCTTGCGGGCGTGACGTGCGGCATCTTCCCGCGCACCGTCACGTGCAGGCGCCAGGCCAGACTGGGACCGGGGCCGACGAAGACCCCCACCCCGTCGGGCGTCACCGGCTGGAGCTGCGTCTCCATGATGGAGTCCATCAGATTCAGGATCTCTTCGCGCGCCTGCTGACCGCTGCCGGGCACGCCGTCCGAATGGATGACGTCCAGGTTGCGGATCCGACCCTCGTGCGTCACGAAGGCCGACAGGGCAAAGACCGCGTCGGACCGGCGTCCGCTGTCGTCCGACGGCTCCTGCGGCGCCACCAGCGTCCGCCCGTCGGCCGACAGGCCGCCTGCCGGCTCGGCCGGCGCGGCGAGCACCTCGACCAGCGCAGCCAGCGAGTCGGGCCGTTCGTGGGCTCCGAAGCGCATCATGCCGAGCATGATGAGCAGACAGGCCAGCGTGGCGCCAGCCGCGCCGAGGCCGGCGTACACGAAATGCAGGTCCTCGAACAGGCGGCCGACGCGGCTGGCGACCGACTCGTCCCGCTCGGCCTTCATCCGGCTGATGACGCCCGCCTTCAGGCCGCTTTCATCATCGAAGGACACCTGCGACAGCTCGGCCGACCGGCCCCGCAGCGCCTCGCCGATCGTCTGCAGCTGCCCCGCTTCGGCCGCGCAGGCGGCGCAGTCCAGCAGGTGCCCCTCAACGGCAATCTGTTCCCTGATCGACAGCTCGCCGTCGTGAAAGGCCGCCAGACGCCGGAGAACCTGGCCGCAGGTCATGCAGGTCATGCTCCGTTCACCCCGCGCAATTCCGTTCGAAGCGCCTGGCGCGCGCGCGTGAGCCTCGATTTGACGGTGCCGACCGCCACGCCGAGCGAGAAGGCGATTTCCTCGTAGCTCAACCCGTCGAGCTCCCGCAGGACGATCGCGGTCCGCTGTTCGAACGGCAAGCCGTCGAGCGCACGCCAGATCCGCGTGGCCAGTTCCTTGCGCGCCAGCACGCGATCGGGCGCCGTCAGGCCGTTCCCGGACAGGTGATCGCCGTGCAGCGCCATGTGCTCATCGAGCGACACCTGCTCGGACCGGTGCCGCCGCCGCCACCACCGGTGCCGGTTCCTCGCCTGATTGACGACGATCCGGTAAATCCAGGTGCGGAGCGACGACTGGCCGCGGAAGGTGTGAATCGTCCGGAACACCCGCAGGAACACTTCCTGCGACAGGTCCAGCGCTTCGTCACGCTCGCCCAGCAAATGCAGGGCGAGCTGATAGACCATCCGCTGGTGCTCCTCGACGAGCTCCGCGCATGCGAATTCATCGCCGGCCGCGCAGCGCTCCACGAGGGCCGCTTCGCCGCCCGCGACTTCCGACCAGCCGACTGCTCCAGCTTGCTTCACCAGGGTGTCCCCAGAGATTGTCAAGGGTTCACCTCGAAATATAGCAGGTATTCAGCCGCCTGTCAGGTGGTCCCGGAGCCGGCCCGCCTCGCGCGCCTCCCGTCCCCGACACCCCCGCTGTCAGATTTAGACCCCTTTCAGGGCCGAAGGTTCCGATTTTCGCCGATTCCGCGTGCAGGGTGATGGTGGGGCGCCCGCCGGCTAGGCCTGCACGCCCTTCGGGTCTGCCGCGTCCCGCAGGCCGTCGCCGAGGAAGTTGAAGCCGAGCACGAGCAGCGCGATGGCCAGCCCGGGGAAGATCGTCAGGTGGGGCGCGTCGAGCAGGTGGGACACGCCGGCGCTCAGCATCGTGCCCCAGCTCGGCGTCGGCGGCTGGACGCCGAGCCCGAGAAAGCTCAAGGCCGCCTCGCTGACGATGGCGCCGGCCATCCCGAGCGTGGCCTGCACGACGACCGCCGGCATCGCGGCCGGCAGGACGTGCCGCAGCAGAATCCGCGGCGTGCCGGCGCCCAGCGCCCGCGCCGCCTGCACGTAATCGATCTCCCGCGTCCGCAGGACCTGCCCGCGCACCAGGCGCGCGTAACCGACCCAGCCGATGACCGACAGCGCCAGCAGCACGTTCATCAGGCTCGGACCGAGCACCGCCACGAGCGCGATGGCGAGCAGCAGGCCGGGGAATGCCAGCAGGATGTCGATCAGCCGGCTCACGATCTCGTCGAACCAGCCGCCGAAGTAGCCGGCCATGGCGCCCAGCAGGCTGCCGATCACGGATGACACCGAGACGACGACGATCCCGACGAGGAACGAGATGCGGGTGCCGGCCAGCACGCGCGACAGGATGTCACGGCCCAGCTCGTCCAGGCCGAAGGGATGCCGCCACGACGGCCCGGCCAGCCGCAGCGCCAGATCCTGGGTATTGGGGTTGTACGGCGAAATCCAGGGCGCGAACAGGGCGGCCAGCGCCGCCACGACGACGACCGCCAGCCCGAACCGCGCCATCGGCCCCTTCACAGCGTCGCGCACGGCACGGACGGTCGGCATCGCGCTCATTCGTACCGGATACGGGGATCCAGCAGGCCGTACGCGAGATCCGTCAGGAGGTTCGCCGCGACGTACGTGAACGCGATGAGCAGAATGCAGCCCTGCACCAGTGGATAGTCCCGGAAGCTGATCGACTGGATCAGCAGCCGGCCGACGCCGGGCCACGCGAAGATCGTTTCCGTGATGACGGTCCCGGTGAGCACCGCCCCGAACTGCAGACCGAAGATCGTCACGATCGGAATGAGGCTGTTGCGGAACGCGTGCCGGATCACCGCGCCCACCCGCGAGACGCCCTTGGCCCGCGCCGCCAGCACGTACACCTCTCCCAGCTCCTCGACGACGCTGGCGCGCGTCATCCGGGCCAGGACGGCCGCCAGCGGCGCCCCGAGCGTGAGCGCCGGCAGAATCAGGTGCGCCAGGCCTCCCCGTCCCGAGACCGGCAACCAGCCGAGCTGCACCGCAAACACGATGGCGAGCAGCGGCCCGAGCCAGAAATTCGGGATCGAGATCCCGAGCAGCGACACAGCCGTCGCGGTGTAGTCGATACCGGTCCCCCGCCAGGCCGCGGCAATCACCCCCAGCGGCAGCGCCACCAGCACGGCGACGATCATGGCCGCCACCGCCAGTTCCGCCGTCGCCGGAATCCGCTCGGCAATCGCCTGCGTCACCGGTTCGTTCGTCCGCAGCGACGTGCCCAGATCGCCGTGGACCAGTCCGACCAGGAACGATTCGTACTGCACGTACAGCGGCCGGTCCAGGCCGAGCCTGGCGCGCAACGTCGCGACATCCGCCGGCGTGGCCCCCTCGCCGAGCATCGCCTGCACGGGATCGCCCGGCACGAGGTGAATCAGCGAGAACACGAGTGTCGCGACGCCGAGCAGGACCGGCACCGTCAACAGCAGCCGCCTGGCGATGAATGACACCATGACCGGGATCCGGCGCCCCGGCTTCACCGCCGGCGCGCGCCGGCCCCCATAGTAACGCGGTCACACTCCCGCGTGCCGGCAACCTCACCTGAGGTCGGCGAGCCCGGCCGTTGTCCCTCCCCCGCGGTCCTGCGGCTCCACCGCAATCCCGAGCCGCACGAGCAGCTTCGTCAGCCCTTGCCGGGTCAGCCCGAGCTCGGCAGCGGCGCGCCCCCGGTGCCCGCCGGCGCGCGCCAGCGCGGCCCGCACCACCCGGGCTTCGCAGGCCCGCCTGGCTTCCTCGAGGGTTCCCGGACGCTCGCCCGGAGCGGACAGCCCGATCGGCAGCGCGTCGGGCGGGACGCTGCCCCGCTGCGGCCCGGCCACCGCCAGCGTCGACAGGACGTTCTGCAGTTCCCGGACGTTGCCGGGCCAGTCGTGGCGCGCCAGCGCCGCCAGCGTCGCCGGCGCCAGCACGGCCCGGCTCCCGGTGCGGGCGGCCGCCCGCCGCCAGAAGTGTGTCGCCAGCAGCGGCACGTCGTCGATCCGGTCGCGCAGCGGCGGCACCACGATCCGGACGACGTCCAGGCGATACAGCAGGTCGTGGCGGAACCGGCCGGCGGCCGCCTCGTCGCGCAGCGAGCGATTCGTGGCCGCCACGACCCGCACGTCGATCCGGCGTCCACCGGTTTCGCCCAGCCGCCGGATTTCCCCCTCCTGCAGCACGCGGAGCAGCTTCGCCTGGGCCCGCAGCGACAGCTCGCCCACCTCGTCCATGAAGAGCGTGCCGCCATCCGCTTCTTCGAACAGCCCGGGGCGGTCGGTCGCCGCGCCCGTGAAGGCGCCGCGCGCGTGGCCGAACAGTTCGGCTTCCAGCAGCTCGTCGGGAATGGCCGCGCAGTTCAGACTGCAGAAGCGGCGCTCCCGGCGCGGTCCGAGCTGGTGAATGGCCCTCGCCACGAGTTCCTTTCCGCTGCCGCTCTCGCCCTCGATGAGGACGCCGAACGGCGCGCGCGCCGCCCGCGCGATGGCGCGCCGCAGCTCGGTCATCACGTGGCTCTCCCCGATCAGCCCGCGGTCGCCCTCCCCACCCTCCCCGGGGTGCAACGCGTCGCCGAGCAGCCGGACGGACAGGGCTGTCGCGGCCGCCGTTGCGGCGAGCAGCGCGCCGGCCGCCTCCTGATCGACATCCGCTCCCGCCGTCCACCGGCACACGATGGCGCCGACGCACGTGCCGCCAAGCCGGATCGGGACCGCCCGTTCGATGCCGCCGCGGCAGGGCGACGGCCTCGTCGCTTCATCGAGGTCGACGGCGCGCTGCACCGTGTCCAGCCGATCCGTGCGGCTGCCGGCCCACGCCACGACCGACAGGCGCCCGCCGTCCCGCGCGCAGAACGTGACGCCGGCCGCCCGCAGCCGCTCGCGCAGGAAGGCCGCCACGCGCGACAGCGTCGTCCGCTCGTCGCCCGATTCGTGGCACA
>Ga0307374_10005973_pt1 | contig 19437 bp, 13 predicted proteins | sample OX3MG_FD_202532 | JGI IMG/M metagenome (GOLD analysis project Ga0307374, IMG submission 202532) | Soil microbial communities from Risofladan, Vaasa, Finland - OX-3 | ecosystem: Environmental > Terrestrial > Soil > Coastal area > Acid sulfate soil | place: Finland: Risofladan, Vaasa | collected...
GGGCACGGTGGCGGCGGTGGCGGCGGCCACGGCGGCAAGTGAGCCCGACCGCGGCCACAACACAGCTCAAGACCGGCGGCACCCGTGCGACCCGCCGGGCAACCCGCGGGCGGCGCCGGTCGGTTTCGCGATCAGAGAACGCGTGCGGCGCGCATGTGATCGCGCACCCAGACCTGCGCCTCGCGGCCGCATTGCCGCGCGTCATGCGCCGCGTCGACGGCATCGAGCAGCGCCTGTTCCCTGTCGAGATAGGACCCGTAGAGGGCATCGCCGAGCCGGACGACCCAGCGGTCGTCCGAACCGCGCCGGCAGACCTCAAACGCCATGATCGCCATTTGTTTCCTCCCGGAGCGGCGATGCCGTCCAGGCCCGGCTGCCGCGCCGGCCCCTTGCCACCGGCAGCAAGCATTGCAGCCGCCGGCCTCCCCCTGATCATTATCCTCGACGATTACCCGGGAATGAAGCCCGATTTGCCATCAGATGAACAATAAAGCGGCAACAGCCCGCAGCGATCGGCGCTTTTCAGTTATCCGGCAAATCGCGTCTGGTTATTTCTCGTGCGCGACGTAGACGCCATCCCAGTCGGCCGGCAGCGCTTCGACCTGCAGCTGGGCGATGCGCTCGCGCAAGAGGCCGTAGACCGGGGCCATCTCGCGTTCCGCGGCGAGCACCGGATCTTCCAAGAGGCCGAGCGCTGCCGCCCAATCGCGCCGGCGATAGGCGGCCAGCAAGGCCGCGTGCCGCGCCAGGTACGGCTGCGATTCGACCGGGTGCGGCGGCAGGGTATAGATGCGCACCGCCTGCGTCTTGCCCTTGACCGCCACCAGGTCGAGCTCGATGAGGCCGGGTTCGTCGAGCCGAACCGCGGTGTCCTCGCCGATGATCAAGTCAACGCCGTAGAGCTTGGTGAGCCCCTCAAGGCGCGATGACAGGTTCACCGGATCGCCGAGCAGCGAGTAATTGAAGCGTTGGTGCGAGCCGAAATTGCCGACGCTGCACTCGCCGGTGTTGACGCCGATGCCGACATGCAGGAGGCGCCGCCCCTCGGCTGCCCAGGCCTCGTTCAACGCGACCAGCTTGCGCCGCATGTCCTGCGCCGCGGCGACCGCATTCTTCGCGTGATCGGGATCGTCGAGCGGCGCATTCCAGAACGCCATGATGCAGTCGCCGATGTATTTATCGATGGTGCCCTTGTGCGCCATGATGATTTCGGTCATCGGCGTCAGGAACTCGTTGATCAGCTGTCCCAGCTCATGCGAGGTCATACCCTCCGACAGCGTCGTAAAGCCGCGGATGTCGCAGAACATGATCGTCATCAGCCGGGTCTCGCCGCCGAGCACCAGCTTTTCGGGGTGTTGCGCCAGTTCCTCGACATAATGCGGCGACATGTAGAGCGAGAACGCCTGGCGGATCTCGCGCTGGCGCTGCTCGGTCTGGCGGTAATTGAGCAGCGTGCTGACCAGATAGACCGTGGCCAATACCGCGATCGGGTAGACCGGGTCGATCAGGATGTGCGCCTGGCCGCCCTGCAGCACCGCCGGATCGATCAGCGGGCCGCCGTCGCGGAAGGCAAACCACGAGGCCGCGGCAACCACGAGCGTCGCGATCCCGGCAACCCCGGCGCTCGGCAATGCGCCGAATCGCGGCACCGTCACGATCAGCAGCAGCCCGATCACCAGCGCAAACACGATCTCGGCACCGGGGGCCCAATCCGGGCGGAACAGGAAATTATGGTCGAGAATCTGCTCGATCAACTGCGCGTGGACCTCGACCCCGGGCATGTCCGGGGCGATCGGCGTCGCCTTCAGATCGTTCAGGCCGGCCGCTGACGAGCCGACCAGCACGATGTGGTCGGCGATCCGCTTGGGGTCGAATTTGCCGTCGAGAATGTTGGCGGCCGAGATGTAGCGGCGCGGATCGCGCCGCGCATAATAGACTGCGACCTGACCGGACTGGTTGACCGGTATCCGCAATGCCTTGCCGAGCGCCGGGATCGGGATCTCGATCGCGTTCAGCCCGCTGTTGACGCCAAAGCTCTGGTCCGCCTGCGCGCCGGCATAGCGGATCAGATAGCCGCGGCCGCCAAGGGCGACCCGCAGCGCCTCCGCCGCCAGCGACGGCACCGGCTTGTTGCCGAGCCGAAACACCAGCGGCACATGCCGCACGATGTTGTCCCAGTCCGACGGCTCGTTGACAAAGCCGTCCCCGGCAGCCGCCCTCTGCAGGCGGTGCAGCGCCGCGACCGATTCGGGAAAGTTGTCGACATAGCGCCAGGGGTCCTCGCCCTTGGCGCCGAGCACCGCATAGCCGGCCTTGATCAGCGGATTGCCCCGGCCGCTCTCGCCGGTCAGGTTGAACCCGACCACCGTCGGGACTTTTTTCATCGCCTCGGCAAATACCGTATCGGGGTCGGGCATCGTGGCCAGCAGCTGCTTCGCCTGCGCCGTGCTGGCGCCCCGATCGGTCAGAAGCGTCGTCAGCATCTGCGGCGAGGTGCGATCGTGTTCGGTGAACAGCACGTCGAAGCCGACGACGGCGGCACCGGCGGCGCCGAGCTTGTCGAGCAGCCGGGCGAGCACGGTGCGCGGCCAGGGCCACTGGCCGATCTCCTTCAGGCTGTGCTCGTCGATGTCGACGATCTGCACCGGAAAATCGGGCGACGCCTTGCGCGGCGCCAGCTGCTGATAGCGGTCGAAGGCGAACAGCGACAAGCGGTTGAACAGCTCCGGGACGACCAGATGGGCGCCGGTCGCCGCCAGCAACACCACCAGCGGCAGCCAGTAGACGATGCCGCGGCGCACGAGGGAAAGAAGTCGCTTCAACGCCGGACGCCCCCAAAGATCGGCCTGTCCGCTGCGGCGCCCGCCGATCGGCACGCGGTCGCCCCAGCCGCCGTATCATCGGCAAATAGCGGCGAATTTGCCAGCGTTTTGGGGCATCTGCGCGGTCGCCGCGGATCCCCAAGAGGGCCGGAAACCGCTTGCCCCGGTGTTGCCGAGGCGCGAGTCTGACACCGCCGACAGGGAGGCAAGGCTTGACGAGCAGGATTGACGCCAGGAAAGCGGAACATATCCGCGATGCCCAGGACTTGACCGACCATCTGACCGACCATCTGGCCGACCATCTGGCCGATCATCTGGCCGATCATCGGGGCGACCAACGGGCCGACCAACGGGGCGATGTGGCAGGACGCGCGGCGCTGCGGCGTTTTATCGCCGCGATGTACGCGCATGTGCCACCGAGCGACGTCGCCGCCCGCTCGCCCGCTGATCTGTGCAGCGCGGCGCTGGCGCTGTGGCGCTTCGCCGCCCGCCGCCCGCCCGGCAGCGCCAGGCTGCGGGTATACAACCCCGGCAGCGCGGCGCATGGCTGGTCCTCGCCGCACACGATCATCGAGATCGTCAACGACGACATGCCGTTCCTCGTCGCTTCGGTGATGGCGGCGGTCAACCAGAGCGGACGGCAGGTGCGGCTGGCGATCCACCCGGTCCTGCGCGTCGCGCGCGAGGCTGACGGCTCGCTCGTCGGGCTCGATCCGCCGCAGGGTGGCTCGCCCGAATCGTGGATGCAGATCGAGATTTCGCGCGAGCCGCATGCCGGCGACCGCGAGGCGCTCGCCAGCCGGCTCGCCGCCGCCCTGGTCGATGTCCGCCGCGCGGTGGCGGACTGGCCGGCGATGCGGGCGACGCTGCGGGCGATCGTCGGCGAACTGCGCGAGGTGCCACCGCCGCTGCCGCCGGACGAGATCGCCGAGGGGGTGGATTTCCTGCGCTGGCTCGACGACGACTATTTCACCTATCTCGGCTTTCGCGATTATCCCGTCCCCGGCAGCCCCGGCGCCGCCAATGCCGCCGCCGGCGCTGGCCGGCCGGCGCTCGGGATCCTCGCCGAGCCGGTCTATTCGGTGTTCGGCGGGCTGCGCGATTTCGCGGCGCTGCCGCCCGACGTGCAGCAGTTCGTGCGCCGCCGCGAGCTGTTGATCGTCGCCAAGACCGAGCGGCGCTCGACCGTGCATCGCGCCGCCCACATGGACGCGATCGGCATTCGCCGCTTCGACGCGAGCGGCGCGGTCGTCGGGGTGCGCCTCTTTCTCGGCCTCTTCACCTCGGACGCCTACAACAGCCGTTGCGACGCGATCCCGCTGTTGCGGCACAAGGTGCGGCGCACGATGGAGCGGGCCGAACTGGCCCCCGAAAGCCATGACGGCAAGGCGCTGGCTCACATCCTCGAAACCTTGCCGCGCGATGAATTGTTCCAGATCACCGAGGACGAGCTGTTCGACACCGCGATCGGCATCCTCAACCTGCAGCAGCGGCAGCGCGTCGCCCTGTTCGTGCGCCGCGACCCGCTCGAGCGCTTTGTCTCGTGCCTCGTCTATGTGCCGCGCGAGCGCTACGACACGCGCCTGCGCGAGAGTTTTGCGGCGATCCTCGCAAGAGCGTTCGACGGCACCGTCACCGATTTCTACGCGCATCTCGACGAGGCGGTAGAGGCGCGGGTGCAGTTCGTCGTCCGGGTCACCCGCGGCGCCGTGCCGCCGGTTGATGTGGCCTGCCTCGAACAGCAACTCGCCGAGGCCGCGCACGGCTGGTCGGATCGGGTCGCGGCGGCAGCTGCCGCCGCCTTTGGCGAAGCGTCCGGCAGCGCCCGGCTGCACCGGCTGAAGGCGTTCCCGGTCGCCTATCAGGCGCGCACCGCGCCGGATCAGGCGATCCTCGACCTCCCCCGCATCGAGGCGGCGCTCGCCGGATCGCCGCTCGAAGCCGCGTTGCATTCGCGCCCGACGAGCGGCGAAGACGGCGCCCGCGCCGGACTGCGGCTCTACCGCCAAGGCGAACCGGTCGCCCTGTCGGATGTCTTGCCGATCCTCGAAAATCTCGGGCTGCGCATCATCGCCGAGGAGCCGTTCCGGATCGACAGCGCCGCGGGTCGCGCCGTGTGGATCCACGAATTCAGCCTGGGTTCGGGCGGTCTTCCGGCGGCGCTTTCCGCTGCGCTGTGCCGCCGCTTCGAGGAAGCGCTGTTCGCGGTGTGGAGCGGCACGGTCGAGAATGACGGGTTCAACCGGCTGGTGCTCGCCGCCGGCCTGTCGGCGCGCCAGACCACCATCCTGCGGCTCTATTGCAAGGTGCTGCGCCAGGCCGGCTTCGGTTTCAGCCAGAGCTACATGGAAGACACGCTGGCGCAGCACGGGCCGATCGCACGCCGCCTGGTGCGGCTGTTCGAGCATCGCTTCGACCCGACGCGCGGGTCGCATGATACGGCGGGCGAGGTGGCCGCGATCGAACACGCGCTCGACGCGGTCGAGAGCCTCGACGAAGACCGCATCCTGCGGGCCTACCTGACGCTGATCTCGCGCAGCGAGCGCACCAACCACTACCAGAGGCTGCCGTCGGGCGAGCCGAAACCGGCGTTGGCCGTCAAGCTCGCCTCGCACGCGATCGACCTGTTGCCGCTGCCCCGGCCGCTTTACGAGATTTACGTCTACAGCCCGCGCGTCGAGGGCGTGCACATGCGGGCCGGCAAGGTGGCGCGCGGCGGCATCCGCTGGTCCGACCGCAAGGAGGATTTCCGCACCGAGATCCTCGGCCTGATGAAGGCGCAGACGGTCAAGAACGCAGTCATCATACCGGTCGGCTCAAAGGGCGGCTTTGTCATGAAGCGCCCGCCCGCCCTGGGCAGCCCCAACTACCGCGAGCAGTACGCGGCAGAGGGCGTCGAGTGCTACAAGATCCTGATCCGCGGCCTGCTCGACCTCACCGACAACATCGTCGCCGCCAACGGCGCTGCCAACGGCGCTGCCAACGGCGCTGGCAACGGCGCTGGTCGGCACCAGATCGTGCCGCCGCCCGCCGTCGTGCGCCACGATGGCGACGATCCCTATCTCGTGGTCGCCGCCGACAAGGGCACCGCAACCTTCTCCGACATCGCCAACGGCATTGCCGAGGAATACGGCTTCTGGCTGGGCGACGCGTTCGCCTCGGGCGGCTCGCACGGCTACGACCACAAGGCGATGGGCATCACCTCGCGCGGCGCGTGGGAGCTGATCAAGCGGCATTTCCGCGAACTCGGCCGCGACATCCAGACGAGCGCGTTCACCGTCGTCGGGGTCGGCGACATGTCGGGCGACGTGTTCGGCAACGGCATGCTGCAATCGCGCCATACCCGCCTCCTCGCCGCGTTCAACCATCTGCATCTGTTCATCGATCCCGACCCGGACCCGGCGGTGAGCTTTGCCGAGCGCCAGCGCCTGTTCCGCCTGCCGCGGTCGAGCTGGACCGATTACGACCGCGCGCTGATCTCGCCGGGCGGCGGCGTCTTCGACCGCGCCCTGAAGGCGATCCCCATCAGTGCCGAGCTGCGCCGCGTGTTCGGCATCGCCGAAGACCACCTGACCCCGGCCGAACTGATCCGCCATTTGCTGACCGCCGAGGTCGATCTCTTGTTCTTCGGCGGCATCGGCACCTTCGTCAAGGCGCAGGGCGAGAGCCACGCCGAGGTCGGCGACCGCGCCAACGACGCCATGCGCGTCGACGGTGAGGCGCTGCGCGCCCGGATCGTCGGCGAGGGCGCCAATCTCGGCGTCACCCAGCAGGGGCGCGTCGCCTATGCGCTGCACGGCGGGCGGATCGACACCGACGCGATCGATAATTCGGCCGGCGTCTCGATGTCGGATCACGAGGTCAACATCAAGATCCTGCTGGGCGGCGCGATCGCGGCCGGAACCCTCGGCCATCAGGAACGCGACCCGTTGCTGGCGCAGATGGCCGACGACGTCGCGGCGCTGGTGCTGCGCGACAACACTATGCAGGGCGCGGCGCTGTCAGTCGCCGAGGCGGGCGGCGCGGCGGACCCGTCCGGCGCGCTCGACCGCCAGAGCCGGCTGATCCGCGACCTCGAACGATCGGGGCGGCTCAATCGCGCCCTCGAATTCCTGCCCGACGACGAGACACTGGCCGCCCGCGCCGCGTCGCGCCGCGGGCTGACGCGGCCGGAGCTGGCGGTGTTGCTCGCCTATGCCAAGATGTCGCTCGATGAGGAACTGCTCGCCTCCGACCTGCCGGATCAGCCCGAGCTTGCCGGCGACTTGCGCGACTATTTCCCGGCGGCGCTGCGCCAGCGCTTTGCGGCGCAGCTCGCCGCCCACCCGCTGCACCGCGAGATCATCGCGACGGCGATCGCCAACGATCTCGTCAACCGCGCCGGCCTGACCTTCATCCACGATCTGCGCGCGCGTACCGGGCGCGAGGCGCCGGAGATCGCGCGCAGCTACCGGATCGTCCGCGAGGCGTTCGCGCTGCCGCCGTTGTGGGCGGCGATCGAGGCGCTCGACAATCGCGTCGCGGCCGGCGTGCAGAGCGCGATGCTGCTCGATATCGCCGGCGTCGTCGAACATGCGGCGGCCTGGCTGCTGCGCGCCAACCGGCTCGACCTCGGGCGCGAGACGGCCCGCTTTGCGCCGGCCGTCCGGCATCTCGCCGAAATCATCGCCGAGCTGTTGCCGGCCGGCGAGCGGGCCTTGCTCGACGAGCGCACAGCGCGTCTGGCCAATGCCGGCGTGCCGCTACCGCTGGCGGCGCGGGTCGGCGGGGTGATCTTCCTGACGACGAGCTTGGAGGTCGGCGAACTGGCCGAGCGCACAGCCCAGCCGATCGACCGCGCGGCGCGCGTCTTTTATGGGGCGGGGGCGCGTTTTGCCCTCGACGAGATGCGCGATGCGGCGCGCCGCCTGCCGGCCGAGACGCCGTGGCAGAAGGCGGCGGTCGAAACCTTGATCGACGATTTCTACGCGTTGCAGACCGGCTTTGCCGAACAGGCGCTGGCCGCCGCCGGCGCCGAGGGGGCCGCCGATCCGCTCGCCGCCTGGGCGGCGAGCCATGCCGCGCAATGCGCCCCGGCCGAAGCGATCGCCGCCGAATTGCGCGCCACCGCGCTGCCCGACCTGGCGATGCTCGTCGTCGCCGGCCGGCAATTGCGGCAGGCGCTCGGGTGATCGCTACGCCTTGCCGGGATGCATGCCGGCGCGCTGCGGCAGCAGCAGGATGCAGCCGACGATGAAGACGGCGATAAATGCGGAGGCGATCGGACGGCTCAGATCGAGCCCGCCATGCCGCAGCGGCTTGTCGAGGAAATCGCCGACCGTGGCGCCCAGCGGCCGGGTCAGGATGAACGCCGCCCAGAACAGAAAAACCCGCGACAGATCGCTCCGGTAATAGGCAATCGCCAGCACCGCCAGGCCGGCGGCGAACACCAGCGCACCGCCGGCATAGCCGAGGCCCGTCGTATCGGCCATCCAGTCGCCGAGTGCGGTGCCGAGCGTCTGGGAAAAGGTGATCGCCAGCCAATAGAAGGCCTCGACTTTGGGGGTGTTGACCGTCGCCACCGAAATCGAGCCGAGCGACCAGTACCACAGGGCGAGCACCGCCAGGAGGCAGATGAACAGGAGCGACGACCCGCCCGAATAGCCGATCCCCAAAGACCGGTCGGCGAAATCGGCCATCGTCGTCCCGGCGGTGGTGGACGCCACGATCGTCACCCAGTACAGAAACGGATGGAACTTCTTCGCGGCTGTCTGGACCACGACCAGCACCACCAGCAGCGTCAGAAAGATCGCGGTGCCGACCAGATAGCCCCAATTCAGCGTCATCGTCACGGTGTCGCCGCCGGTCTCGCCGAGGGTCGTGGCGGCGATCTTGATGATCCAGAAAACCAGGGTGACTTCCGGAACCTTGCTCAACAGCTGCTCCGGCGCGTTCTGCATGCCGTGTTGCCTTTTCCCGTCGGCGTTGTGCGGCGTCTCAGCCTATCCCACACTGCGGCAGAAATACGGCCGGTGCGACGCGCGGGTGTCATCGCGGCGTCGCCGTCTCAGCATTCGCGATGCAGCGATGGCCGTGCTGGTGATAGAATGGCGGCCGATGGTCCGACCCGCGCGGTTTCCTGATCGATGGGCCGTGCTCGGATGCTGTCGCTGATAAGACGGAGGCCGCATGCTGTCCCGACCCAATGCCGCGCTGTCGCAGATCCACCTGCAGATCATGTGGTCGCGGCTGATCGCCGTCGTCGAGGAGCAGGCGCAAACGCTGATGCGCACCGCCTTTTCGACGACCGTGCGCGAGGCCGGCGATCTGTCGGCGGGCGTCTTCGACGGCGACGGCAACATGCTGGCGCAGGCGGTCACCGGCACTCCCGGCCACGTCAATTCGATGGCCGCTGCGGTCAAGCATTTCCTCGCCGCCTTCCCGCTCGACACGATGAAGGCGGGCGACCACTACATCACCAACGACCCGTGGCTGACCTGCGGCCATCTGCATGATCTGACAGTCGTCAGCCCGAGCTTTTTGCGCGGGCGCCCGGTCGGCCTCTTCGCCTCGACCGTGCATGTCGTCGATATCGGCGGGCTCGGGATGGGGCCGGACGGCCGCCAGGTGTTCGAGGAGGGGCTGGCGATCCCGCTGATGCCGCTGGCCCGCGAAGGCCGCATCAACGAGGATCTGATGCGCGTCGTGCGCGCCAATGTGCGCGAGCCGCTGCAGGTCGAGGGCGATATCTACGCGCTGGCCGCCTGCAACGACGAAGGCAGCCGCCGCCTCGTCGACATGATGGAGGAGTTCGGCCTCGCCAATCTCGACCGATTGGGCGAACACATCATCGAAACCTCGCGCCAGGCGACCATCGCGGCGATCGCCGAACTGGCGCCCGGGCGCTACCGGAACAGCCTGACGATGGACGGCTACGACCGGCCGCTGACGCTCGCCGCCGAGATGACGATCGGGCCCGACAACATCCATGTCGACTATGCCGGCACCTCGCCCGCCAGCGCCTTCGGCATCAATGTCGTGATGAACTACACGCTGGCCTACACCGCGTTCGGCGTCAAATGCCTGGTCGCTCCCGAGGTGCCGAACAACGCCGGCTCGTTGGCGCCGATCACTGCGAGCGCGCCCGAGGGCTGCCTCCTCAACGTCAAGCGGCCGCGCGCCGTCGCGGCGCGGCACACGGTCGGGCACATGCTGCCCGATGTCGTGTTCGGCTGCCTGCATCAGGTGATGGCGGGCGGCGTCCCGGCCGAGGGTGCCTCCTCCTTATGGAACCCGCAGATCTACGGCGGCGGCGATGTCGAGGACGAACGCGGCGCCGCGGACACCGGCGACATGCCGGCGTTCAGCACGGTCATCTTCCACTGCGGCGGCACCGGCGCGCGGCCCGGCAAGGACGGGCTCGACGTGACCGCGTTTCCCTCGGGCGTCCGGACGATCCCGGTCGAGGCCACCGAATCGGTGGCGCCGGTGATGTTCCGGCGCCGCGAGTTCCGCGAGGGCTCGGGCGGCGCCGGCCGCTTCCGCGGCGGGCTCGGCCAGATCATCGAGCTGGGCGGCGCCGACGGCATCCCGGTCGCGATGCTGTGCAATTTCGAGCGCATCAACAATCCCGCCCGCGGCCGCGACGGCGGCGGCACCGGCGCGCCCGGCATGGTGTCGCTGATCTCCGGCAAGCCGATCCGCTCGAAGGGGAGGCAGACGGTATCAGGCGGCGATTTCATCCGGCTCGAACTGCCGGGCGGCGGCGGCTTTGGGCCGCCCGCTGAGCGCGATGCCGAGCAGGTCGCCGCCGATGTTGCCGACGGGCTGATCACGCGCGCGACAGCCGCACGCGACTACCGCGTGGCGCTCGCCGCCGACGGCACGCTCGACCGCGCCGCGACGACGCGATTGCGCGGGGCGTGATGAGCGCAGACGATACAACCCACATGACCGACCTCCCGCGCGCCATCCTGCTCGATCTCGACGACACGATCATATCGGCGTTCGGCCAGTCGGCCGGACAGTGGCAGCGCGTCGTCGCCGAGTTCGCCGACCGGCTCGAGCCGCACCCGCCGGCCGACGTGATCGCTGCGATCGACGCCTTTTCACGCCATTTGTGGGCCGACCAGGACCGCCACAAGGATTGGCGCCACCGCATCGGCGAGGCACGTCGCCACATCGTCGCGAATGGGTTGGCCCAGCTTGCCGCTGCCGGCGGCCACGCAGCGCCGCCGCGCGAGGTCTGCGATGCGATCGCCGACCGCTTCAACGAGATCCACGACGCCGAATTGCGCATGTTTCCGGGGGCGCATGAGACGCTCGACCGGCTGAAGGAGATGGGCGTCAAACTCGCGCTCGTCACCAACGGCGCGGCCGCACCGCAGCGCAGGAAGGTCGAGCGCTTTGCCCTGGAGCACCGTTTCGACCACATCCAGATCGAAGGCGAGCACGGCTTCGGCAAGCCCGAGGAGCAGGCCTACCGGCATGCCCTCGCTTCGCTCGGCGTCGCAGCGCGCGAGACCTGGATGGTCGGCGACAATCTCGAATGGGAAGTCGTCGCGCCGCAGCGGCTCGGCATCTATGCGATCTGGTATGACGGCTATGCCGCGGGCCTGCCGCCCGGTACGCCGGTCCGCCCCGACCGCATCATCTGCTCGCTGCCGGAACTGCTCGGGTAGCGATCTTCGTCACGCGGAGGATCGTCGCCCGGTTCGGTCACGTCTGCTCTTCCATTACCGACACGGATTTTGCGGTGCCGCAGGCACCTTGCGGAAGCGTCCGCCGGGTGCTCTCATCGCGTCCGCGACAAGAAAAGAACAGCGGGGTGAGGAAATGCGCACGCTGCTGCTGGGCATCGGATTTGCGATTGGCGCGACGCCGGCATTGGCCGCCGGGTTCAGCGTGACGGCGGCGGATTTCGCGAACCGCGCCACGATGCCGCTGGCGCATGTCTGCGTCCGCTATAAGGGCGCCAACCAGTCGCCGGCGCTGTCCTGGTCGGGCGAGCCGGCCGGCACCAAGAGCTTCGCTGTCACGATGTACGACCCCGACGCGCCGACCGGCAGCGGCTTCTGGCACTGGACCGTGTTCAACATCCCGGCCGATGTGCACGAACTGGCCGCGGGCGCCGGCGACGCCGGGTCGAAAGCGCTGCCGGCCGGCGCCGGCGAAGGGCGCAACGATGGCGGCGCTGCGCACTATACCGGTTCGTGTCCGCCGATGGGCGACCCGCCCCACCACTATCAGATCACGGTTTTCGCGGTCAACGTCGCCAAGCTGCCGCTCACCGCCGACGCGTCTGGCGCGATGGTCGGTTTCCAGTTGCATTTCAACACCCTGGCCAAGGCGCAGATCGTCGCGACGTTCGCCGCGCCGAAGTGACGCTCGCGCAGGGCGGGCACTCAGCAGACCGGCGCCCACAGCACCTCCTCGATGTGCCGGGCGCCGGTGGCCAGCATGACGAGCCGGTCGAAGCCGAGTGCGATGCCGGCGCAATCGGGCAGGCCGTGTTCGAGCGCCGCGAGGAAATCCTCATCGAGCGGATAGGTCTCGCCGTAGAGCGCCTGTTTGCGCGCCTGGTCCGCCAGGAAACGCTTGCGCTGCTCGGCGGCGTCGGTCAATTCGCCGAACGCATTGGCGAGTTCGAGCCCGCACACATAAAGCTCGAAGCGCTCGGCGAGGCGCGGGTCGTCGGGCTTGGGTCGCGACAGCGCGGCCATCGCCAGCGGGTAGTCGTAGAGGATGGTCGGCGCGCCGACCCCGAGAAGCGGCTCGATGCGCTCGAGAAAGATGCGGAAGAACAAGGCTTCCCAATCGTCGCCCGGATGCGGCGTAATGCCGATCCGGGCTGCCGCGGCGGCCAAGAGCGCCGCGTCCGGCCGCGACGGGTCGGGGATCGTCGCCATCAGGTCGATGCCGGCATGGCGCGCGAACGCCTCGGCGACGCTGAGGCGTTGCCACGGGCCGCGCGCATCGGCGCTGCGGCCCTGCCAGCGCAGCGTCTCGGCGCCGGCGGCGGCCTGGGCGCAGCGCAGCAACGCTTCGCATTCGTCCATCAGGTCGCGGTAGGTGGCGCCGGCGCGGTACCATTCGAGCATCGCGAATTCGGGGTGATGCGTCGCGCTGCGCTCGCCGTCGCGAAAGACATGCGCCAATTGCCAGAGGCGCGGCAGGCCGCCCGCCAGCAGCTTTTTCATCGCGAATTCGGGCGAGGTATGGAGATAGCGCGTTCGCGCGCCGCCGTCGCGCGGGTCGTGCAGCACGCTCGCGAAGGCCTTGAGATGCGGTTCGAGCCCGGGGCTGACCTGCAAGGCCGGCGTATCGACCTCGACATAGCCGGCATCCGCGAAAAAATCCCGCACCGCGCCGAGAATCCGGCCGCGCGCGGCGAGCGCGGCGCGGCGCTGCGCCAGGCGGTCGGGCCGCCACCATGCCGGCGTCAATCGTCCCTCCTGTGCATTCCGCTTTTCGCGATGGAGCCGGGCTGGTAGGAAGCGCGGCAGATCCCCATCTGCTGTCGCGAGATACATTGCCATGAAAATTAACGCGATCGACCTCAAACCGGGCAACGTTCTGGAACACCAGAACAAGCTCTGGCTGGTTCTGAAGCGCGAGCTGGTGCAGCCGGGCAAAGGCGGCTCCTTTGCCCAGGTCGAATTGCGCGATCTGCGCGGCGGCAACAAGCTCAACGAGCGGTTCCGCACCCAGGAGACCGTCGAGCGCGTCCGGCTCGACGAAAAGGAGATGCAATTCCTCTACATGGAGGGTGGCGAGGCAACCTTCATGGACAACGACACGTTCGAGCAGGTCGGCGTGCCGCGCGAGTTGATCGGCGACCCGGCGGATTTCCTGCAGGACGGGATGGTGTGCAAGGTCATGCTGTATGAAGGCACGCCCCTGTCGCTGGAAATGCCGCCCTCGGTGGTGATGCAGGTGGTCGAAGCCGATCCGGTGGTGCGCGGCCAGACCGCATCGTCCTCCTACAAGCCCGGAAAACTCGAAAACGGCCGCCGCGTGATGCTGCCGCCGTTTGTCGAAACCGGCACCCGCATCGTCGTCAATACCGCCGACGGCAGCTACGTCGAGCGGGCCAAGGACTGACCCGCAACGTGCTGCCCGACAGGGAGTAATCTGGCCGTGGCGGTGCGCTCGCCGGTAATCAACGTCATGGCCAACGCCGCGCTCAAGGCGGCGCGCGGGCTGTTGCGCGACTTTGGCGAGGTCGAGCAATTGCAGGTCTCGATCAAGGGCCCGGGCGATTTCGTCTCGACCGCCGATCTGCGCGCCGAACGCACGCTGAAGGGCGAATTGCTGCGCGCCCGCCCCGGCTACAGCATCCTCTTGGAGGAAGGCGGCGCAACCGCCGGCAGCGATCCCTATCACCGCTGGATCGTCGACCCGCTCGACGGCACCACCAACTTCCTGCACGGCATCCCGCATTTCGCGATCTCGATCGCGCTCGAGCGCGACGGCGAGATCATCGCGGGGGTCGTCTACGAGCCGACGCGCAACGAGATGTTCTGGGCCGAAAAGGGCGCCGGCGGCTATCTCAACGACCGCCGCCTGCGGGTGTCGGCGCGGCGCCAGCTCGGCGACGCGGTGATCGGCACCGGGATTCCGTTCGGCGAACGCGGCGACCAGCCGGCCTATCTGGCGACGCTGGCGCGCATTATGGCGGCAACCAGCGGCGTGCGCCGGCTCGGCGCCGCGGCGCTCGATCTCGCCTATGTCGCGGCCGGACGCTACGACGGATACTGGGAGTTTGGGCTGTTTCCGTGGGACATTGCGGCCGGGCTGCTGCTGGTGCGCGAGGCCGGCGGCTTTGTCAGCGACTGCACCGGCGGGCAGACGATGATGACGAGCGGCGCGGTGCTCGCCGCCAATGGCCACCTTCACCTGCCGCTCGCGGCGGCGATCAGGGAAGCGCTGCGAGGCACCCGCCCCGCGTCATAAGGCCGGCCCGGACGGCCGCTGCGCGGCGCAGATTTCGGTGTCCCCTGGCGGACCCATCGGTTAAATTGCGCCGCTCTCGGCGGCGTCGGCGTTCCGAGGAACGCATCGAGCATGGGGGGCCGGAGCGACGGACTGGCATGGCTGAGCGCATACCCGTATTGGCGCCGCCGGCGCGGCGCAGCATGACGCGTTCGCACCGCGTCCTGGTGCGCATGGTCATCTTTCTGCTGGTGATCGCTGGCGCCATCTATTTGCTTGGCCGTCCGCTGATCGACGCCTTCCTCGGCAACCCGGCGGTCAACGGCCTGATCCTCGGCATCCTGGCGGCCGGCATCGCCTACATCTTTCGCCAGGTCCTGCTGCTCGGACCGGCGAGCGACTGGATCGACAGCTTTCGCGAGCGGCTGAGCAACCGCGAGCTGACGGCGCCGCCCGGCCCGCCGCCGCGCCTCTTGGCGCCGATGGCGCGCATGCTGGGCGGCCGGCAAAGCGGCCGGGTCAGCCTGTCGGCGACCTCGCTGCGCACCCTGCTCGACGGCATCGCCTCGCGCCTCGACGAGACGCGCGAGACCTCGCGCTACCTGATCGGCGTTGTCATTTTTCTCGGGCTGCTCGGCACGTTTTACGGGCTCCTGGAAACGGTGCGCTCGGTCGGCAGCGTGATCGGCGCGCTCAACATCGGCGGCGGCGATCTCGCCCGCGCCTTCGCCGCCCTGAAGAACGGCCTGGAAACCCCGCTGCACGGCATGTCGACAGCGTTCAGCGCCTCGCTGTTCGGCCTCGCCAGCAGCCTCGTCCTCGGCTTCCTCGATCTGCAGGCCGGGCAGGCGCAAAACCGCTTTTACAACGATCTCGAAGAGTGGCTGTCGACCTACACGCGCCTCTCCGGGGGCGCGTTCGGCGACGGCGGCGACGGGTCGATGCCGGCCTATCTGCACGCGCTGTTGGAGCAGACCGCCGACAGCCTGGAAAATCTGCAGCGGATCGTCGCGCGCAGCGAGGAAAGCCGGCACAGCACCAATACCAGCATCGCAACCCTCGCCGAGCGCCTCGGCGCGGTCGGCGAGCACATCAAGGCTGGGCAGTCGCTGATGCTGCGCCTCGCCGAAAACCAGGGCGAGCTGAAACCGGCACTGGCCCGGCTGGCGGCGATCGCCGAAAATTCGATGGGCCAGGACGACGTGCTGCGCACCCATCTGCGCAACATCGAGGCCTACATGGCGCGGCTGACGGAGGATGTCGCCGAGGGCCGGGCGCACAGCGTCCAGGAATTGCGCGGCGAGATCCGGCTGGTCGCCCGTACGATCGCCGCCCTTGCCGAGGAAAGCAGCCGCTGACCGGCGATCCATGACGCTGGGCTGTTTCGCGCCATTGCCCGCGGCTCGCCGCTGTCGCGCCGGTGATGGCGATGGGGGGTGTCGATGCCGCTAGCCAGCCGCCGGTCGCGACGCCCCAGCATCGACATCTGGCCGGGCTTTGTCGACGCCCTGGCGCAGCTGTTGATGGTGATCATCTTCATCCTGCTGGTGTTCACGGCCGGCCAGTTCCTCCTTTCCGACGCGCTGTCGGGGCGCGACAAGGCGCTGAAAGAGCTGCAGCAGCAGGTCAGCCAGCTCAGCGATTTATTGGCCCTCGAGCGCAGCGCCAACGCCGATCTGCGCGTCAGCGCAGCGAGCCTCTCGGCACAGCTCAAGGCGACGCTGGCCGAGCGCAACAGCCTGACGAGCCAGGTCGCCACGCTGACCGCCAAGGCCCAGGCCGAAGCGGCCCGCGCCGACAAGGCCGAGAGCGCGCTCGCCGCCGAGCAGCAGACGAGCGCCGCGGCGCGCTCGCAGGTCGAGGCGCTGACCGCCTCGATCGCGGCGCTGCGCCAGCAGCTCGCGCAGATCGCCGCGGCACTCGACGTGTCGGAGGCCAAGGTCAAGGACCAGCAGACGCAGATCGCCGATCTCGGACGCCGGCTCAACCTGGCGCTCGCGACCAAGGTGGCGGAGCTGGAGCGCTACCGCTCGGAGTTCTTCGGCAAGCTGCGCGCGATCATTGGCGACCGGCCCGACATCCGCGTCGTCGGCGACCGCTTTGTGTTCCAGTCGGAAGTGCTGTTCGAACCGGGCAGCGCCGATCTCGGCGATGCCGCAAAGCAGCAGCTCGCTCCGGTTGTCAGCGCGTTGAAACAGATCGCCCCGGAGATCCCGAAAGACCTCCACTGGGTGCTGCGCATCGACGGCCATACCGATCGCCGGCCGATCGACAATGCGAAATTCCCCTCGAACTGGGAATTGTCGACCGAGCGGGCGATCTCGGTGGTGCGCTACATGATCGCGCAAGGCATCCCGCCGAGCCGGCTGGCCGCCGCCGGCTTTGCCGATACCCAGCCGATCGATCCGGGCAACAGCGCCGACGCCTATCGCCGCAACCGCCGGATCGAGCTGGAATTGACCAACCGCTAACGGACCGCTTGCAACGACGCGCCGGCGCGCCTATGCGCTCGCACGTGGCCGAGCCTGTATCCGCCCAGCAAGAAGACGACGCCGAGGCGCGGCCGGCCAATGCCGCCGAGCCGCGGTTGCGCGACAGCGATCTGTTCCTCGTGCTGCTCGCGGTGTGCACCGGCGTGCTGGCCGGCCTCGGGGTCATCGCCATCGACCTCCTGCTGGAACTGTTGCATCACGCGGCCTTCGAGCTGCCGCCCGGCGCCCATCTGAGCGATTCCACCGGCCTGCCAAAGATCCGCCTGCTGACGATGCCGATCGCCGGCGGCCTGCTGGTCGGCGCCGCGACCGTGCTGCTGCGCCGCTGGCGACCCCGCGAGGTCGTCGACGCGATCGAGGCCAACGCGCTGCTCGGCGGCCGGATGTCGCTGCGCGACAGCTTCGGTCTCGTCGGGGTGACGTTGTTGTCGGGCGGGTTTGGCGCGTCGGTCGGGATGGAAGCGGCCTACACCCAGCTCGGGGCCGCGATGGGATCGCGGCTCGGCCGGCGTCTGGCGCTGCGTCGCGACGATGTGCGCACCCTGGTCGGCTGCGGCGCCGCCGGCGCCATCGCCGCCGCCTTCAACGCGCCGCTCACCGGCGCGTTCTATGCGTTCGAGCTGATCATCGGCAGCTATACGCTGCAGACCCTGGCGCCGGTCGGGGTGGCGGCGCTGATCGGCGCCCTGACGGTGCGCGCGCTCAACGGCGGCAACCCGATTTTTCTGCTCTACCGGCACGCCGATCTGACGCCCTCCGATTACCTGGGTTTTTTTGCACTCGGGCTGGCCTCGGCCGGGCTCGCCGTTCTGGTGATGAAGGGCGTCACCGGCACCGAGGCGCTGTTCCGCCGGCTGGCGATCCCGCGCTGGGCGCGGCCGGCGCTCGGCGGCGTCATTCTCGGGCTGTGCGCCCTGCCCTTTCCGCAGATCCTGGGCAGCGGCCACGGCGGGATCCTGCGCCAGCTCCATTGGGGCAATGCGTTGCCGCTGGTCGGCGCCCTGATCATCGCCAAGACGATCGGCTCGGCGGTCTCGATCGGCTCCGGCTTCCGGGGCGGCCTGTTTAGCAGTTCGCTGTTTCTCGGCAGTCTGTTCGGGAGCTTTTTCGGCGGCCTCGTGACCCGTCTCGACCCCTCGATCGCCGGCGATCCGGTGCTCTACAGCCTCGTCGGAATGGGCTCGGTAGCGGCCGCGATCGTCGGCGCGCCGGTCACGATGATCATGCTGGTGCTCGAAACCACCGGCGATTTCTCGGCCACGATCGGGGTCATGGTCGGGGTCCTCACCGCCGCCTTCGCGGTGCGGCACTGGTTCGGCTATTCGTTCGCCACCTGGCGGTTTCATTTGCGCGGGCTGAAGATCCGCAGCCCCGAGGATGTCGGCTGGCTGCACGAGATCCGGATCGGTCAGATGATGCGCCGCGACCCGGCGGTGATGGCGGCCGATCAGCCGATCGCCGAACTGTTGCGGCGCTTTCCCCCGGGCAGCACCAAGCAGGTCTTCGTGGTCGATGGCGGCGGCCGGCTGTCCGGCGTCATCGATCCGGCCGAAGCCGCGCGGCCCGATGGCGGCGCAGACGAGGAAGTCGTTGCCGACCTGGTCGGCGACGCGATGGTCTTCCTGCTGCCGGGCGACGATCTGCGCACGGCCCTCCTACGCTTCAGCCGGGCGGCACAGGAAAGCCTGCCGGTCGTCGACGACCCCGAAAGCCGCCACGTCATCGGCTATGTCAGCGAGGCCTACGCGCTGCGCCGCTACGCCCAGGAACTCGAACGGCGGCGCAGCATCGGCCAGGACGATGCCGGCATCTTCAGCCCGATGAGCGGCACGGAAGCCGACCCGCCATAGGCACGCCATATTTGAGGAGCCATTTTCGCAGGGCTGCGTTAGAATGCATGCAACGCTGCCCGACGCTGGATAAGATGCCCGACGCGCGGCGAGAGGAGAGTGTGCTTTGTCGGCTGACGCCGTGTTCGGCGACCTGTGTTGCCGGTCTCGGGCTGACGCGACGAGCCCGCACCGTCGGTTCGCTTCGTGACCGCCCTGAGAAGGGCGGCGCTTGTTGGCGACTGTGTCGTTGGTGCGCTGGCGGCCGGTTCTCTGGGAGTTTTGTTCAACAACCACATTGCCGGGCTGGATCGCCGGCGCGACGAAAGGATGGGACGCGATGGCGCAAGTCGCCCTGCGCAAGATCGTTAAGACATTCGA
>Ga0307374_10005974_pt1 | contig 19435 bp, 14 predicted proteins | sample OX3MG_FD_202532 | JGI IMG/M metagenome (GOLD analysis project Ga0307374, IMG submission 202532) | Soil microbial communities from Risofladan, Vaasa, Finland - OX-3 | ecosystem: Environmental > Terrestrial > Soil > Coastal area > Acid sulfate soil | place: Finland: Risofladan, Vaasa | collected...
GATCAAGGCCGAGCTGGCTGCCGCCCACCCCTATGGCCGGTGGCTCGAGGAGCAGCAGCTCACGTTGGACGACCTGCCGCCGCGCACCATGCTCACGCCCCAGCACGCGTCGGTGGTCACCCACCAGCGCCTATTCGGCTACACCAACGAGGAGCTGCGACTCTTGCTGGCCCCCATGGCCGGCAACGGAATGGAGCCCATCGGGTCGATGGGCAACGACGCCGCCCTCGCCGTGCTGTCCGAGCGCCCCCGGCTGCTCTACGACTACTTCACCCAGCTCTTCGCCCAGGTCACCAACCCCCCCCTCGATGCCATCCGAGAGGAGCTGGTCACCTCTTCGCTGTCCAAGCTCGGCCCCGAGCAGAACCTGCTCGATCCCTCGGCCGAGTCGTGTCGCCAGATCATCCTCCCGTACCCCGTGGTGGACAACGACGAGCTGGCCAAGCTGGTGTATGTGAACGAGCACGGCGAGACGCCGGGCTTCAAGGCCTTCGCCATCGACGGGTTGTTCGACCCCAACGGCGGGGGCCCGGCCCTCGACGGCGCCATCGAGGAGGTGCGGCGCCGGGTGAGCCTGGCTATCGCCCTCGGCTCGAACATCATCGTCCTGTCGGACCGCAACTCGAACGCCACCATGGCCCCCATTCCGTCGCTGCTGCTCACCGCAGCCGTGCACGAGCACCTGGTGCGCGAGAAGACCCGCACGCGCGTCGGCCTGCTGGTGGAGGCGGGCGACGCCCGCGAGGTGCACCACATCGCCCTGCTCATCGGCTTTGGGGCGTCGGCCGTGAACCCGTACATGGCCTTCGACACCATCGACGACATGATCGCCTCGGGCACCCTTACTGGGCTGACGCCGCGCCAAGCCCGTAAGAACTATGTGAAGGCATCGTGCAAGGGCGTCATCAAGATCATGTCGAAGATGGGGGTCTCCACGGTGGCGTCGTATACCGGGGCCCAGATCTTCGAAGCCGTGGGACTGGCCGGCGACGTGGTGGACGAGTACTTCACCGGCACTGTGAGCCGTATCGGCGGTGTGGGGCTCGATGTGCTGGCCGCCGAGGTGGCCGCCCGGCACCGCTCGGCCCACATGGAGCGGCCCACCGAGCGGGCGCACCGGGAGCTCGAGGTGGGTGGCGAGTACCAGTGGCGGCGCGAGGGCGAAGTCCACTTGTTCAACCCCAAGACGGTGTTCAAACTGCAGCACGCCACCCGGGCTCGTCGCTACGACATCTTCAAGCAGTACACGCAGCTGGTGGACGACCAGTCGAGCGCCCTGGCCACGTTGCGCGGCCTGCTGCGCTTCAAAGTGGGCGTGCACCCACCGGTGTCCATCGACGAGGTGGAGCCGGTGTCGAGCGTCGTGCGCCGCTTCGCCACCGGGGCCATGTCCTACGGGTCCATATCGGCTGAGGCGCACGAGAACCTGGCCATTGCCATGAACCGTCTAGGCGGGAAGTCGAACACCGGCGAGGGGGGCGAGGACGCCGAGCGTTACGTGCCCGACGCCAACGGGGACCTCCGGCGCAGCGCCATCAAGCAGGTGGCCTCGGGGCGCTTCGGCGTCACCAGCGAGTACCTGGTCAACGCCGACGACCTGCAGATCAAGATCGCCCAGGGAGCCAAGCCCGGCGAGGGCGGCCAGCTGCCGGGCTACAAGATCTATCCCTGGATCGCCAAGACGCGCTTCTCCACCCCGGGAGTGGGGCTCATCTCGCCGCCCCCGCACCACGACATCTACTCCATCGAGGACATCGCCCAGCTCATCCACGACCTGAAGTCGTCCAACCCCGAGGCCCGGGTGCACGTGAAACTGGTGGCCGAGGTCGGGGTGGGTACGGTGGCGGCCGGCGTGGCCAAGGCCAAGTCCGATGTGGTGCTCATATCGGGCCACGACGGCGGTACCGGGGCCAGCCCTCTCACCTCGCTCAAGCACGCCGGGATCCCCTGGGAGCTGGGCCTGGCCGAGACCCAGCAGACCCTGGTGCGCAACGGCCTGCGGGACCGCATCGTGGTCCAGGTGGACGGCCAGTTGAAGACGGGGCGCGACGTGGTGGTGGCAGCGCTGCTCGGGGCTGAGGAGTTCGGCTTCGCCACCGCGCCGCTAGTGGTATCGGGCTGCATCATGATGCGCGTCTGCCACCTCGATACCTGCCCGGTGGGCATCGCCACCCAGAACCCCGAGTTGCGCAAGCGCTTCAACGGCAAGCCCGAGTTCGTGGAGAACTTCTTCGAGTTCGTGGCCGAGGAGGTCCGCGAATACCTGGCCGCCCTGGGCCTGCGCTCGCTCGAGGAGGCCATCGGCCGGGTGGACCTGCTCGAAGCGGTGGACGCCGTGAGCCACTTCAAGGCTCGAGGCCTCGACCTGGCCCCGGTGCTGGCCGTGCCCGAGGAGGGCCCGCCCACCGACCGGCGTTGGCGCCGGCCTCAGGACCACGGGCTCGACAAAGCCCTCGACCACCGGTTCATCGGTGCCTGTCTGGAGGCGCTCGAGCAGGGGACGACTCTCGACATGGAACTGCCCATCGCCAACGTGGACCGCACGGTGGGAACGCTGCTCGGCTACGAGATCACCCGCCGCCGCGGCGCGGCCGGTGCGCCGGACGGTTCCATTCACCTCACCTTCCGCGGCTCGGCCGGCCAGAGCTTCGGTGCCTTCGTGCCCCGAGGGGTAACCCTGCGGCTCATCGGTGACGCCAACGACTACCTGGGCAAGGGGCTGTCGGGGGGCAGGGTGGTGCTGCGCCCGCCGTTCGAGGCTCCCTTCGCCGCCGAAGACCAGATCATCGCCGGGAACGTCATCCTCTACGGGGCCACGGCCGGCGAGGCCTTCTTGAGCGGCCAGGTGGGCGAGCGCTTCTGCGTACGCAACTCGGGGGCCACGGCAGTGGTGGAGGGAGTGGGCGACCACGGATGCGAGTACATGACCGGCGGCCGGGTGGTGGTACTCGGCCCCACCGGCCGCAACTTCGGCGCTGGCATGTCGGGCGGGGTGGCCTACGTGTACGACCCGGCCCGCAACTTCGCGCCAATGGTGAACCACGAGATGGTGGACCTCGAGCCGCTCGACGAGGAGGACCGCAGGTGGCTGCTCGACATCGTCAGCCGCCACTGCCACGAGACGGGCTCGGCCGTGGCCGGCCGGATGCTCGAGGAGTGGGAGGTTGCGGTGGAGGACTTCGTGAAAGTGATGCCCCGTGACTACCGCCGGGTGCTCGAAGCCACGCGCCGAGCCCTCGACGATGGAACCTCGGTGGACCAGGCGGTCATGGCCGCCGCCCACGGGTAGCGGTCATGGGCAAAGTCACCGGCTTCATGGAGTTCCCCCGCCGCTTGCCGGCGCGCCGGCCGGTACCGGTGCGCCTGCGTGACTGGCGCGAGGTGTACGAGCCTTTCCCCGAGGACGAGGCCAGAGCCCAGGCGGCGCGATGCATGGACTGCGGCATCCCCTTCTGCCACGAGGGCTGTCCTCTCGGCAACCTGATCCCGGAGTGGAACCACCTGGCCTACCAAGGCGACTGGTACGACGCCGTGGAACGGCTACACGCCACCAACAACTTTCCCGAGTTCACCGGGCGCCTGTGCCCGGCCCCGTGCGAGGGGGCCTGCGTGCTCGGCATCAATGCCGAGCCGGTGGCCATCGAGCGCGTCGAGTACGAGATCGCCGAGCGGGCCTGGTCCGAAGGCTGGGTGAGCCCCCAGGTGCCGTCCGAGCGCAGCGGCCGGTCGGTGGCCGTGGTGGGCTCGGGACCGGCCGGCCTGGCCTGCGCCCAGCAACTGGCCCGGGCCGGGCACCGGGTGGTGGTCTACGAGCGGGCCGAGCGTCCCGGGGGGCTGCTTCGTTACGGCATCCCCGAGTTCAAGATGGAGAAAGCCGTCCTCGATCGCCGGCTCGGGCAGTTGCGGGCCGAGGGCGTGGAGTTCCGCTGTTCCACGGCGGTCGGCGCCGTCGCCGGCGCACCGGACGAGGCACCCGACGAGGCCGATACGTCGGTCGAGCCCGGGTTCCGCCGTGGTCTGGGCACGGCCAACGCCCCGGATCTCAAGGTGATTGCGGCGGCGAAGCTCACCGCCGCCTACGACGCCGTGGTGCTGGCCGGCGGGGCCACGTGGCCGAGGGACCTCCCCATCGAAGGACGACACCTGCGTGGCGTGCACTACGCCATGGAGTACCTGAAGCCCTCCAACCTGGTGCGCGAAGGAGCCCTGGAGCAGAGCCCGGTGCACGCCCGAGGAAAACACGTGATCATCATCGGGGGCGGCGACACCGGCGCCGACTGCCTGGGCACGGCGCACCGCCAGGGAGCGCGCAGCGTGCAGCAACTCGAGATCCTGCCGCGGCCTGCCGAGTCGCGGCCCGAGGACAACCCGTGGCCCACCTGGCCGCTCATCTTCCGGACCTCCTCGGCCCACGAGGAGGGGGGCGAACGCATCTACTCGGTAACGGCCAGTGCCTTCGTCGATGACGGCACCGGCGCCGTGCGGGCCCTGCGCGGCCACGAGGTGCGTCCCGACACAGTGAACGGCCGTCTCGGCTTCGCCAAGGTGGAGGGCAGCGACTTCGAGCTGCCCTGCGATCTGGTGCTGCTGGCCATGGGGTTCCTGGGCGCCGAGCGCCTCGGTGTGGTGGCTGAGCTCGGCGTGGCCCTCGACGAGCGTGGCTCGGTATCAGCCGACGCCCAGTGGCGCACCAATGTCGAGGGCGTCTTCGTGTGCGGGGATATGACGAGGGGACAGAGCCTCATCGTTTGGGCCATCGCCGAGGGGCGTTCGTGCGCGGCCAGCGTCGATAGCCTCCTGATGGGAGAGTCGGCCCTTCCGGCTCCGCTGGTGCCGGGCCAGTTGGCGCTGCGCTGACGAGCCGGGGCCGCTGCGCTCGCCGGACCCCGGAAGGCTTTAGAGCGACAGGCGCCCCAGCAACGTGGCTTTGCGGTCCTCGAAGCTCTCGAAATCGATCAGCCCGGCATCGAATTGTTCGTGCAGGGTGGCCACCTGGGCCAGGATCTCCTCGGTGGGAGCGGAGTCGAGGACGGGCTCATCCACGGGCTCCTCGCCCTCGAGCTGCTCACGGTTCTGGCGCCGGTCGCGCTTGGCCGCCGCCTTGGCCTGGCGGTCGCGGTCCCGCTGCAACTTGGCGAAGCTGCTTCGCTGAGTAGCCATCGTCGTTCCCGTCTGGTCGTGGAGCCGCCTACGACCCTACCTCTCTGGTGACCCCCCCAGGTCATGACAGGTGGCGAGAGCGCCTCTCGATGTTGTTCACGCTGTTTCGTTCAGTAGCCGGGGCCGTGGTCGAGCAGGCGCCGCGGGGCCTGTACCAGCATGGCCTCGACGTGGCCCTCCGCCACCCCCTGGGCGCGTAGTGCGGGAAGCACGTCGTGGGTGATGTGGAGGAAGTGCCAGTTGGGTACCGCCGCATGCAGCATGTCCTCTTGGAACCAGTCGATGTGGCAGGCGGCGTCGTGCGAGAGCACCATCTGCTCGGCCCGGCCCTCGGCGCACAAGGCGGCCACGGTGGCCACCCGCTGCTCGGTGGGGCAGTACACGTCCACGCCGAATCGGTCCATGCCCAGGGTGGAGCCGGCGTCGGCCAGGGCCCCCAGATAGCCGAGGTCGGTGCTGTCGCCGCTGTGGCCGATGATCACCCGCCCGAGGTCCACCCCTTCCTCGGTGAACACCCGTTGCTGGTCGAGGCCGCGCCGGGTCGCTGCGTGCGTGTGGGTGGAGATCGGTAAGCCGCTCTGGCGGTGCACGCGGGCCACGGCCCGCAAAACGCGCTCCACGCCCGGCGTGAGCCCGGCCTCGTCGGTGGCGCACTTCAGGATGCCCGGCCGCACCCCGGTGCCGGCGATGCCCTCCTCGATGTCGTGGAGAAAGAAGTCGTCCAAGATGTCGGTGCCCTCGGCCCGCATGGCCGCCACCCGCATGTCGAAGTAGTGGGGGAGTACCTCGTAGGTGTAGAGGCCGGTGGCCACCACGATGTGCAACGACACCTGGGAGGCGACCTCCTGCACGAGCTCGATGTCACGGCCGAGCCCGACCACCGTGAGGTCCACGATGGTGTCCACCCCGGATTCCTTGAGCTCCTGCAGGCGTTCCACCGCCTGGGCCACCCGGGCGGCGCGGTCCCAACCCGTCGGCCAGTTCATGGCCACCTCGGGGGAGCGCACGAAGACGTGCTCGTGCATCAAGGTGGTGCCGAGCTCGGCGGCGTCGATGGGGCCGCGCACGGTGTGGATCTGACCCATGTTCTTCGCTCCTGGTGTGTCTCAGCCGGCCCGGTCGGGTCCGGCGCGTTCGATGGTGAGGCGGATGAGCACCCGCTGCTCGGCTTCCATGGCCCGGTGGTACTCGTCCCAATCGGGATGCTCGCCGCTCACCGCCCGGTAGTAGGCATCGAGCCCGTCCATGGCCCTGGGCAGCTCGACCAGCTCGGTGGGACCTTCCACCTGCACCCACCGGTCGCCGAAGAACGAGTCACCGAAGACACACAGCGACGCGTAGGGGACACGCCGGAGGTTCTTGGCTTTCATGGCGGTGCGCCGGGTGCTCACCACCACCATGCCGTCCACCACGGCCGCCGCCACCGGCGACAGCTGGGGGCGCCCGTCGGCCCGGGTGGTGGCCAGCACGGCGTGGTGCTGGATGCGGATAACGTCCAGAGCCTCAGCGGGGTCCATGGCGCCGGAGGCTACCGCCGAGCGGCGCCGGTATGCTCCGCTCATGCCGAGCGCCTGTCATCGCCCATGTTGAGCACCATGCAGGACGGGCCGCTGCTGGTGAGCGGCATCCTCCGCCACGGCCAGTGCGTCTACGGCGACAGCCAGGTGGTGACGGTGCAGGCCGACGGCTACCGCCAGGCCACCTTCGCCCAGGTGGCCGCCCGGGCCGAGCGACTGGCCAAGGCCCTGGCCCGCCTGGGGGTGGAGGCCGGTGACCGGGTGGGGACCTTCGCCTGGAACGACCAGGAGCACCTCGAGGCCTACATGGCCGTGCCCTCCATGGGGGCGGTGCTGCACACCCTCAACATCCGGCTATTCCCCGAGCAGCTGGCCTACGTGGTGAACCACGCCGAGGACAAGGTGGTCATCGTGGACGCCTCGGTAGCACCGCTGCTGGCCCGGGTGCGCCACGAGTGCAAGACCGTCGAGCACGTGGTGGTGGTGGGAGAAGGAGACACCACCGGGCTCGGCGACACGCTGTCCTACGACGACCTGCTGGCGGCGGAGGAACCGGGCATCGCCTGGCCCGAGCTCGACGAACGGTTGGCGGCCGCCATGTGTTACACGAGCGGCACCACCGGCAACCCCAAGGGCGTTGTCTACTCGCACCGCTCCACCTATCTGCACTCCATGGCCGGCCTGGCCGCCAACTGCGTGGGGGCGGGCGAGGGCGACCGTGTGCTCGTGATCGTCCCCATGTTCCACGCCAACGCCTGGGGCATGCCCTACACCGCCTTCATGGCCGGCACCGACCTGATCATGCCCGAGCGGTACCTCCAAGCCGAGCCTCTGGCCCGGATCTTCGCCGAGCAGCGCCCGACGCTGTCACTCGGGGTACCCACCATCTGGAACGACCTGTTGCGCTACAGCCAGACCCACGAGGTCGATCTTTCGTCGGTGCGGCTACTGACCGCCGGCGGAGCGGCCGTGCCGAGGGCGCTGATGGAGGCGTTTCGAGACCGCTTCGGGGTGGAGATGGTCCAGGGCTGGGGGATGACCGAGACCAGCCCCGTGTGCGCTCTGGCCCGACCGCCCAAGGGCACACCGGCCGACCAGGAGATGGACTGGCGGGTGAAGGCCGGCCGGGTGGTGGCCGGGGTCGAGGTGCGCATCGTGGACGAAGACGGCTCGGCCATGGCCGAAGACGGCCGGGCCATCGGGGAGTTCGAGGTGCGCGGCCCGTGGATCACCGGCTCCTACTACGGCGACCCCAGCGCCGAGCGTTTCCACGACGGCTGGCTGCGCACCGGTGATGTGGGCACCTTGGACGGCCACGGCTTCATGACCATCTCCGATCGCACCAAGGACGTCATCAAGTCCGGGGGCGAGTGGATCTCGTCGGTCGAGCTCGAGAACGAGGTGATGGCCCACCCCGGCGTCTTCGAGGCAGCTGTCATCGGCGTGCCCGACCCCAAGTGGGACGAACGGCCGCTGGTGGTGGTGGTTCCGGCCGACGGAGTCCGACCCGACCCGGCCGAGATGGTGGAGTTTCTCACCGGGCGCGTGGCCCGGTGGTGGGTGCCCGAGCGTTGGGCGTTCGTCGACGAGCTGCCCAAGACCAGTGTGGGGAAGTTCGACAAGCGGACGCTGCGCAGCGACGTGGCCGACGGCCGTGTCGAGGTCATCGAGGTCGACCTGCCGGCTCGCCGCGACTGAGCGGTGGGCGCCGAGGAGCTGGCCGCCCAGCTTGAAGCCATCGCCGAGGAGCTCGGGCAGCTGGCCTTCGACCGGCTTCGAGAGGCCTCGGCCGAGGCTGGCACGGGCGCTGCCCCCGATCCGGCGATGCTGGCCGAAGAACGTCGGCTCACCCGGGCCCGCCGGGCCGTGGAGAAGGCGGCCGGGCTGCTCGGCGGTCAGTCGACGTAGGAGTTGATGACGTCGATCATCTGGCGCAGCCGGCCGTAGTGGACGCGGTCGAAGCGCAGGGCCAAGCGGGCCAGCTCCACGTGGTCGTCGCTCGAGCGCTCGGGCGACAGGGGCTTGGTGGGCCGGATCGTGCCCCCGGCCAGGATGTCGGAGAACTGGCGGCTGAGCGCTCCCACCTGCGCCCGTGACGGGGCGCGCTGCATCCGCATCACGAGCAGGTCGCCCACCCACCGACACGAGTGGTAGTTGCGGTAGTAGCCGAGCAGCTCGTTGGCCGCCTCGTCCACATCGGCCGTCACCTTGTACAGCGAGTGGTCGTTTTCCGACACGAGCCCCCGGGCGGTGACTTCGTCGCGCACGAAACGCTGCCAGCCCCGCCAGTAGGTGCCGTCGGGCACGTCGAGCAGGACCAGGGGAGCCGGTTGGGCTTTGCCCGTCTGGAGCAGGGTCAACAGTTCGAAGGCTTCGTCCAGGGTGCCGAAGCCTCCGGGCAACACGGCATAGGCGTCGGACTCCTTGATGAGCATGAGCTTGCGGGTGAAGAAGTAGCGCATCTCGACGAGCTTGGGGTCCTGGGCGATGAAGGGGTTGGCGCCCTGCTCGAAGGGAAGGCGGATGTTGACCCCGAGCGAACGCTCGCGCCCGGCGCCCTCCATGCCGGCGGCCATGATCCCGGGCCCCGCTCCTGTGACCACCATCCACCCGGAGTCGGCCATGCGCTCGGCCAGGCTCCGGGCCTGTAGGTAGAGCGGGTCGTCGGGCAGGGTGCGAGCCGAGCCGAAGAAGGTGACCTTCATGCCGTGGCGGAAGGGCTTGAACACCCGGAAGGCCTCGGCCATCTCGGCCAGCGCCGCCGCCGCCAACTTCAGGTCCAAGGAGTCGGTGTGCTCCTCGGCCAGGTGGACCAGGGTGCCGAGCAGGGCCCGGTAGAGGTCACGGCGCTCGGTGACGCCGAGGGAGTCGAGGAACTCCTCCACCAGCTCGGCCCGCCGGGGGTCCAGGCGCTCCTCGTCCACCACCTGGTCGACGTCGGCGGTGTCGGCGGCCAGGGGTGGTACGAGCGGGGGCTCTTGGGCGCTCACTGCGCCTCGTTCAACAAGGGGCCGGCACCCGCCCGTACAGGGTGGTGCGCTGTTCGAGGCTCCGCCCGAGGGGCTCGACCACGGCCCGGAAGGACTGCTCGTCCATGTGCTGACCGTGACTGGCTCCGGCTGCCCGGGAGATGTTCTCGTCCATGAGCGTGCCGCCCAAGTCGTTGACCCCGGCCCGCAGTGCCTGGGCCACGCCGGCCGCCCCCATCTTCACCCAGCTGACCTGGATGTTGGGGATGAGGCCGTGGTAGGCGATGCGTCCCACGGCGTGCATGAGCAGCGCCTCTCTGAAGGTGGGACCGCGGCGCGAACGGCGCTGTAGGTAGATGGGGGTGGCCATGTGCACGAAGGGCAGGGGCACGAATTCGGTGAAGCCCCCCGTCTCGCGCTGAAGCCGCCGGGTGCGCAGCAGGTGCCTGGCCCACGACACGGGCTGCTCGACGGCGCCGAACATGATGGTCACGTTGGACTTGAGGCCCACGGCGTGCGCCGTGCGGTGGGCGTCGAGCCACTGCTCGGTGTCGATCTTGTCGGGACACAACACGGCGCGCACCTCGTCGTCGAGGATCTCGGCCGCCGTGCCGGGCAAGGTGGCCAGGCCCGCCTCCTTGAGCCGACGCAGGTATTCGGCCAGGGGCTCGTCGAGGCGCCGGGCCCCTTCGGTGACCTCCAGGGCGGTGAACCCGTGGATGTGGATGTGCTCGGAGGCGGAGCGCACCGCCCGTATGACCTCGAGGTAGTAGTCGCCGTCGAAGCTCGGGTGGATCCCGCCCTGCAGGCACACTTCGGTGGCCCCGGCTGCTTCGGCCTCCTGCACCCGCTCGCTGATGTCCGACAACTCGAGCAGGTACGGGGCGCCGCGCAGGTTGAGCGACAGCGGTCCCTTGGAGAAGGCGCAGAAGCGGCACTTGAAGGTGCAGACGTTGGTGTAGTTGATGTTGCGGTTGGCCACCCACGTCACCGTGTCACCCACCACGGCGTGGCGCAGGTGGTCGGCCACCTCGGCCACCGCCCGCACGTCGGGCCCCCGGGCCGAGAACAAGGTCACGATCTCGTCCTCACCCACCTCCTGGCCGAGGAGCACGCCGTCGAGCACTTCGGCTACGGCGCCGCCCGCCCTAGGAGCCGACGCGCTCGGCGCCGCCGCCGGCATCGGCCGCGATGCAGACGCCCCGAGCAGCACCGGCGGGGCCTCGGTGCCCCCCGAGCACCATGGGTCGTCACGGCCGAGACCCTCGGCATCGGAGCGGTCGAGCACGGCGAAGCGCATGTCGGGGTGCAGCCATCGCTCGGGGTCGAGGGCGAACTCGCCGTAGATGGTGAGACGCGGGGCCAAGGTGAGACCCGCCTCTTCGGTGGCATGGCGCAGGCGCTGCAGGGCGGGCCACGCCCGCTCGGGGTTTACGTGGTCGATGGTGACCGGCGAGACGCCACCCCAGTCGTCGATTCCGCTGTCGAGCAGGGGCCGTAGCTCGTCGGACAAGTTGGGCGGCGCCTGCAGGTGGATGTCCGGTGACAGAACCAGGCGGGCGGCGGCCAGTGTCCACCACAGCTCCTCGTCGGGGCACGGCGGCCAGGCGTGCATGGCGGTGCCCGACTTGGGCAGGAAGTTCTGGACGATCACCTCCTGCACATGTCCGTGGCGGCGGTGGGCGTCGTCTATGGCGGCCAGGGCCCGCAGCCGTTCGGGGCGCGAGTCTCCGATTCCCACCAGGATGCCGGTGGTGAAGGGCACGGCGGCGTGACCGGCGGCCTCCAAGGTGGCCAGGCGCCGTTGCGGCGTCTTGTCGGGGGCCTGGCGGTGACAGGCGAGCGTGTCGTCGAGCGACTCGATCATCATCCCCTGACTGGCCGAAACGGCCCGGAGCCCGGTGAGCTCGCCATGCCCGAGGGCGCCGGCATTGGCGTGGGGAAGAAGGCCGGTTTCGTCGCGTACCAAGGCGCACATGGCCATCAAATACGACACGGTGGAGTCGTAGCCGTGCTCGGCCAACCAGCGCCGAGCCACCGGGTATCTCTCCTCGGGGGCCTCGCCCAAGGTGAAGAGGGCTTCGTGGCAGCCCGCCGCCGCTCCGGCGACGGCGATGGCCAGCACCTCGTCGGGCAAGAGAAAGGGCGAGTCGAGCCGGGCCGGGGGCTGGGCGAAGGTGCAGTACCCACAGCGGTCCCGGCACAGCTGGGTGAGGGGGATGAAGACCTTGGGGGAGTACGTGATGCGGTCACCGCGGGCGGCCCGGCGCACAGCACGAGCCTCGGCCTGCAGGTCGGCGACGGGGGCGACGAGCAGGTCCCGCTGGTCCACGTAGGTCACCTTATCGGTCGTCGGGGATATCACCTCGGCGTCGACGGAGCAGCTGCCACACGGTTGCGCCCGGCCGCCTTGGCCCGGTACAAGCTGGCGTCGGCCCGGAAGACGAGGTCCTCCACCGTCTCGGCGCCGTCCCACGTGGCCAGCCCGGCCGAGAATGTCACCCGGCGCCCGAGCAGGTCCTCGCCCGCACCCGAGGCGCGCAGGGCGTCGACCAGAAGGAGCGCTCCGTCGGCATCGGTCTCGGGGAGGATGAGGCAGAACTCCTCGCCGCCGTAGCGGGCCACCAGGTCCTGGGCCCGCACCCGGCGCGTCATGCGGGCGGCGAAGCGTCGCAACAGGTCGTCGCCTGCGCTGTGGCCGAAGCTGTCGTTGTAGCGCTTGAAGTGGTCGAGGTCCAGCACGGCCACGGTGAGCGGGCGCGACGAGCGACGAGCGCGGTGCATCTCCTGCTCCAAAGCGTCGAACAGGCGGCGCCGGTTGGCCAGGCCGGTGAGCTCGTCGGTGTTGGCCAGGTCCACCAGGCCGGAGATGAGGCGGCTGCGCTCGAACATGGCGGCCAGCAGTGCAGCCACCGTGGAGGTGAGGGTGATGTCGACCGGTGCCCCGAGCATCGAGGTGAAGGGGGTGACGATCACCACGGCCGCCGACCCGGCCGCCGCCGGAGTGGCCACCAGCACGCCGTCGTTCATGGCCCGCATGTGCAGCAGGCAGGTGTCTACCAGCGTGCCGAGCTCGGCCCAGCTGGGCCAGTCGGCTTCGGGCCACGACTGCACCCGCTCGAGTGGCTCGGTGCCCGACCCTCGGCACAACACCGAGAAGCAAGCCACGTCCATCGACCGCCCCAGCTGGTCGCCGATGACCGACAGTCCCTGGGGCCAGTGCCGGAGGCTGCTGGCGCGTGCCGCCAGCTCGGCCAGCGACTGGTTGCGCTCCACGCCGTGGAGCGAGCCGCGCACCACCTCGTCGGCCATGGCCCCGAGCACGGCGGCCGTGCCGGCGAAGAGCACGGTGGACCACAGCGCCGTGCTTGGCGGCAACACGGTGAAGGTCTCGGCGGCCAGGGACACCACGAGCACACCCCAGGCCGCCGACATGAAAGCGCGGTTGCCGATCAAACTGATGGTGAGGAAGGGGAGCGTCGGCAGCAGGAGGAAGGCGCCTCCGTGGAGGCCGAAGGCCACGCCGGCCAGGGCGAAGGCGACGGTGGCCACGGCGATCTGCCCGAGTGCCTTGGGGGCCACGAAGGTGGTGAAGCGACCCCGGCGCAGGTGGCGGACATCGGCCACGTTCGAGATGAGCAGCACCGTGATCAGAGACAATGCCGCCCACAGCGCGCCCCAGGCGCGCACCCGGGGGTGGTCCAAGGCGGCGGCCAGGGCGAAGAGGGGGACCACGCCGTACATCAGGGCCACGGCCCGCAGGGCCCGCAGCACGGCCGTGCTGGTGGGCTTGGCCTTGAACCCGATCACCGGGGTCCCTGCCGCATGGGCCGGACGCCGGGGCCCGGACTGCTCGCTTCCCATCGATCCGCCCCTCGACGGCCTGTGTCGCTTCGGGTATCGACCCGGTTCGGAGCGTGGTTGAGCACGTCCAGCCCCGTTGTCCGGCGGTAGTAGGGCCCGGGCACCAGACGATCCCACCGGACCCACCGCGCTCAGCCGGCGGCGGCCGGGTCGACCAGCCACAACACGCGCCCGGCCCGCACGGCGGTGGCGGGCGCATCGGCCCCAGCTCGCACTGCGGCGAAGGCGGACCGCTTGGATCGGCCGGACACGGTGAAGACGGCCAGGCGGGCCCGGGCGATGGCTTCGTAGGTGATGGTCATCCGGTCGTGCGGGTTGTTCTCGTGGGGGTCGGTGGACCGCACCACCAGGCGCCCGGGCGGGGCGGCGAGCGCAGGCGAGTCGGGGAACAGTGAGGCCGTGTGGCCGTCGGGCCCGAGCCCGAGGTGCACCACGTCGAAGGCCTCGCACCTCGACAACACGGCGTCATAGGCGTCGGGCCCGTCGGTGCACGACATGGGGTGGAAGGTGGCGCCGTCGGCCCGGCTCAAAAGCGACTCGCGCACCAGGCGCTGGTTGGCATCGGGGTCGTCGGCCGCCACGCAGCGCTCGTCGCCCATGTACAGGTCGACCTCGGACCAGTTGACGATCCCGCCTGCGCTGGCGGCCAGGCGTTCGTAGCAGTGCCGGGCCGTGGGCCCGCCCGACAGCACCATGTTCCATCGAGGCCCCGGGCGCCGGCCATAGGACTCGAGCACCACCGAGCAGAATGCGCCGGCCACGTCGTCGACGGTGACGACCTCGCCGACCATGGCCGTCACGGGTTGCGCCACTGCCGGAGGTCGCGCGCCAGAAGGAGATCGGCCTCGTGCGGGCCCCAGGTGCCGGCCGGGTAGTGCGACAACGGAACCCCGTCCTCGGACCACGCCTCCAAGAACGGGTCCACGATCTGCCACGCCCGCTCGACCTCGTCGGTGCGGACGAACAAGGTCGGGTCGCCGATCATGACGTCGTGGATCAATCGCTCGTAGGCATCGGCGGTGACACCGGGAAAGGCCTCGGCATAGGAGAAGTCCATACCCACCGAGCGCAACCGGAAGGCCTCGCCCGGCACTTTGGCCCCGAAGACGAGCCGGATGCCCTCGTCGGGCTGGATCCGCATGAGCAGGGCGTTGGGCTGCAGGTCGCGTGCCAGGCGCCGGCCGAACGCCAGGTGAGGCACCCGGTGGAACTGCAGGGCCACTTCGGTGACCCGGCTGGGCAGCCGCTTGCCGGTGCGGATGTAGACGGGCACCCCGGCCCAGCGCCAGTTGTCCACCGACAGCTGCATGGCCACGAACGTCTCGGTCCGGCTGGCCGGGTCAACGTCGTCCTCCTGGCGATAGCCGGGCACTTCGGTGCCATCGAAGATGCCCGCCGTGTACTGGCCGCGCACGGCCATGCCGACGGCGCCGTCCACGTCGGGGACCTCCACCGCCCGCAGCAGTTTCACCTTCTCGTCCCGGATGCCCTGGGCGTCCACCACCGAGGGCGGCTCCATCAGGGTGAGGGCCAGCACCTGCATCACGTGGTTCTGCACGATGTCGCGTAGGGCGCCGGCGTGCTCGTAGAAGCCGCCGCGGTGCTCGACGCCGAGCTGCTCGGCCACCGTGATCTGGATGTTGTCGACGTAGCGACGGTTCCACACCGGTTCGAACACAGCGTTGGCGAAGCGCAGGGCCAGGACGTTCTGCACCGTCTCCTTCCCCATGTAGTGGTCGATCCGGTAGATCTGGGCCTCCTCGAAGGCGCGGTGAAGGGCCTGGTCGAGGGCCAGGGCGCTCTGGAGGTCATGGCCATAGGGCTTCTCCACCACCAACCGGGCGAACTGGCCGCCGGGGCCGGGTCGGCTGCAGCCGTGCTCGGCCAGGGCGCCGGCCACCACGCCGAAGAGGTCGGGCACGGTGGCCAGGTAGTAGACGCGGTTGCCCGAGGTGCCCACCTTTTCGTCGGTGTCGGCCAGCACCTGCTGGAGCCGACCGAAGGTGTCGGGGTGCCCGTATTCGCCGGCCACATAGCGGAAGTTGGCCACCAGCCGGCTCCACTTGTCCCCGGCGCCGCCGCCTGTCGATTCGCCTGCCGCCAGCGCCCGGCGACGGAACTCGTCGTCGTCCCACTCGGTGCGGGCCACGCCGATGACGGCGAAGTGCTCGGGCAGGGCGTCGTGCTCGGCCAGGGCGGCGATGGCCGGCAGGATCTTCCTGGCCGTGAGGTCGCCCGAAGCGCCGAATATCACCAGGGCCAACGGCGGGGCACAGGCCACCCGGTCGAGCTCGTGAGCCTCGACGACAACCGGCTCCTCACTGTCCAAGTCGACGACGGGCAGCGTCGTGTCGGGCGGTGTCAAGGCTTCGCCGGGCCAGGGCTCCCGGCCGGCGCCTCGGTGACCACGGCGTGACCGCCGAACTGGTTGCGCAGGGCGGCCAGCAACCGGTTGGCCAACGAGTCGGTCTGGCGGGAGGCGAAACGCTGGAACAGCGACGTGGTGATGACGGGAGCGGGCACGCCCCGGGCGATGGCCTCGTGGGCCGTCCAGCGGCCCTCGCCGGAATCGACCACGTATCCCTCTATCTTCTCGAAGCCCGAGCCCGGCGCCAGGGCCCGCTCGGCCAGCTCGAGGAGCCACGAACGCACCACCGAGCCGTAACGCCAGATGGAGGCGATCTGGTGCAGGTCGAGGCCGAACTCATGGGCCTGCCCCATGATCTCAAAACCTTCGGCATACGCCTGCATGAGGCCGTACTCGATGCCGTTGTGCACCATCTTCACGAAGTGCCCGGCGCCCACCGGCCCGACATGGGCATATCCACCCTCGGGAGCCAGGGCCAGGAAGGCCGGCTCGCACAGGGCAACCGACTCCGGCGTGCCGCCCACCATGAGGCAGTAGCCGTTGGCCAGGCCCCACACCCCGCCCGAGGTGCCGGCATCGACGAAGCCGATGCCCTTGTCGGCCAGCGATGTAGCGGTCGGTGCCGCTTCGTTGTAGTTGGAGTTTCCTCCGTCGATGACGACATCGCCCGCCGACATGAGTGTCTTCAGGGCGTCGATGGTGGTCGTGGTGGGCTCACCGGCGGGGACCATGACCCACACCACGCGCCGGGCCGGAAGTTGGGCCACCAGGTCGGCCAAGGTGTCGGCGGTATGGGCGCCCTTGGCCGCCACCGCCGCCCTGGCCTCGGCCGAGAGGTCGAAGGCCACCACCTCATGGCCCTTGCCCATCAACCGCTCCGACATGTTGGCGCCCATCTTCCCCAGCCCGACCATGCCGATCCTCATACCACTGCCTCCTCCAGGCACCACCATGGCGGCGCCGTTCGCTTCGAGCTCGACGCGCCGGCGCGTCAGGCGATGTCGGCCAGGTCGTCCACGGCCACCCGCAGGACACGCCGCCCGTGGGCCAGCAGGCTGCGGTGGTCGCCGGCCGCCTGGGCCGCGATCAGGGTGCCGAAGTCGTAGGGCTTTCCGGGGATGGGCACCGAGGGGCCCTCGGTTCGCGACACGATCTGCACGGCCACGACGGTGTCGGGCCCACCTTTGTGCAGCTGGCCCGTCGAGTGCAGAAAGCGTGGTCCGTAACCGGCGGTGACGGCTGCCCCACCGAGGTGGTCGCGCACGGCCCGGCGCAGGGTCTCGAGTTGCCGGTCGATCCCGAAGGGCAGGTATGCCTGCAGCGAGACGTAGTCGCCCGCCTTGACCTGGTCGGCCAGCCAGCCGAGCACGCCGTCGGGCGACGCCGTGTCGAGCGGGGCCATCGGCAGCGCCCCCAGCACGTCGTTGGTGTTCTTCTTGGACTCGGCCACGTTGGGCTCGTCGAACGGGTCGATGCCCAGCACGTGCCCGCACACCGCCACGGCCACCTCCCAGCGGTAGAACTGCTCGGCCACATCGGTGGCGTGGTCGATGTGGACCGGGATGACTTGGCGGTCGGGGCCTTCTTCGGGCACCGTGGTGGGCACCGGCACGCAGCCGGTGCCCTGCTTGCCGGTGGACTCGGCGATCAGCTGCTCCACCCACAGGCCGAAGGCGCCGTAGCGCTCGGGTACCACCACCGTCACCTTGTCGCGCCCGGCTCGGGCCTCTTCGCCGAGAGTCATGCCGAGGGCGGTGGCCTCGACCAGGTCGGTGTCGAGGGCCCGCCGGCAAAGGTCGGCCACGTCGTAGCCGATCAAAGCGGCCGGGACCATGCCGAAGTAGGACAGCACCGAGTAGCGCCCGCCGATGTCGGGCGGGTTCTCGAAGCAGCGGGCGAAGCCTCGGGCGGCGGCCAGCTCGGCCAGCGGGGTGCCGGGGTCGGTGATCACCGCGTAGCGGCTGGGGTCGGGCAGCTGCTCCCAGGCATGGGCCAGGAGCACGTTGGGCTCCAAGGTGGTGCCGGACTTGGACGACACCACCACAAAGGCATCTGAGAAGTCGATGGACCCGACGGTGGCCGGGTGGGTGGTGTCGCACACCACCAGGTGTCGCCCGCCGTCGCTCGGCCGGTCGGACTTGACCGCCTCGAGCACGGCCGGCCCCAGTGACGAGCCGCCCATGCCGAGCAGGACCACGGTGCGCTGCTCGATGCCGCGCGCCCATGAGGACAGAGCGGCGGACTCGTCGGCCATGCGCCGGGGCACCTCCAGCCAGCCCAGGCGATTGGACGAGACGTTCCCGGTCGGCCACAGATCGCTGCGGCGCGACTGCAAGGCATCGAGCAGGGCCCGGGCGTCGTCGGCCACGGCGCTCAGCGCCCGCCGGCCAGGGTGACGGCTTTGTCGCTCAGGGCCTGGAGCAGTTCGTCGAACGACTTGGCGAAGCTGGCCACACCCTCGTCTTCCAAGGTGCGGGCCACGTCGGCCAGGTTGATTCCGGCCTCGGCCAGGGCGTCAAGGGCGCCATGGGCGCCGGCCAGGTCGCCGTCGACGGTGCGGGCGGCCCGGCCGTGGTCCAACCAGGCGTCGATGGTCTGGTCCGGCATGGTGTTGACGGTGTCGGGGCCAACCAGACTGTCCACGTACTTGAGGTCGGGGTAGTCCGGGTTCTTGGTGGAGGTGGATGCCCACAGCGGGCGCTGCAGGTTGGCTCCCCGAGCCACCAGCGCCTCCCATCGCGCGCCGGAGCAGCGCCGCCGGAACAGCTCGTAGGCCAGCTGGGCCTGGGCCACGGCGGCCGTGCCGCGCAGCGACAGGAGGTGCTCGGCCTGCGCCGGCCGGGCGGCGGCGAGGGTCTCGAGCCGGCGGTCCACCTCGGTGTCCACCCGGCTCACGAAGAACGAGGCCACCGAGTGCACCTGCCCGAGGTCGGTCGCACCACCGGCCAGGTGGTCCTCGAGCCCGCCGATATAGGCCTCGATGACCTCGTCATAGCGCTCCAGGCTGAAGAGCAACGTGATGTTGATGTTGCGGCCCTCGCCGATCATGGCGCGGATGGCGGGGATGCCCTCGGCGGTGCCCGGGATCTTCACTAGGAGGTTGGGCTCGTGCACCAGCTGGTGGAAGTGCCGTGCCGCTTCGGTGGTGCCCGCCGTGTCATGGGCCAGCGACGGCGCAACCTCGAGCGAGACGAAGCCGTCGGAGCCGCCCGAGGCGTCGTACACCGAGCGCAGCACGGCCAGGGCGTCGCCGATGTCCTGCTGGACCAAGGCCCAGTAGGCCTCCTCCACCGAGTGGCCGGCGAGGAGGTCGCCGAATTGCTCGTCGTAGTCCGAGCCCGCCTCGATGGCCTTGGCGAAGATGGTGGGGTTCGAGGTCACCCCGCGGATGCCTTGCCCCACCAGGTCGGCCAAGTGGCCGCCGCGCAGATAGTCGCGGCGCAGGTTGTCGATCCACGGGCTCTGGCCCTGCTGCTCGTAGAGGTCGTGCAGCGCGGTCATGTCGTTCCTTTCGTGGGCGCCCTGTCCATGAGCGTGGGCGTCTGTGTCGGCGGGCG
>Ga0307374_10005976_pt1 | contig 19432 bp, 18 predicted proteins | sample OX3MG_FD_202532 | JGI IMG/M metagenome (GOLD analysis project Ga0307374, IMG submission 202532) | Soil microbial communities from Risofladan, Vaasa, Finland - OX-3 | ecosystem: Environmental > Terrestrial > Soil > Coastal area > Acid sulfate soil | place: Finland: Risofladan, Vaasa | collected...
AGTCCATGGCTGGGCCCGACGCCGAACGTTATCGGGATCGCACCGAGGCCGATCCGGACCTGCACTGGAAGGCCCTGTTGCGTCATTACCAACTGCGCAAGCCCCTCATCGCCGCCGTGGAGGGCTGGGCCGTGGCTGGAGGCACCGAGATCCTCCAGGCCACTGACATCCGAGTGGCCGGCGCGGGGGCGAAATTCGGAGTCTTCGAAGCCCGCCGTGGTCTCTTCCCCCTCGGTGGATCGACCGTGCGCCTCCGCCGGCAGATCCCCTTCACCGTGGCCATGGATCTTCTGCTCACCGCCCGAGAGGTGAGCGCCGAGGAGGCGTTGCGCATCGGCTTGATCGGCCGCGTGGTTCCCGACGGCAAGGCTCTGGAGGAGGCTCTCGCCATTGCCGAGATGATCTGCGCCAACGGGCCGCTGGCGGTGGAGGCCATCAAGCGCTCCGTCCGTGAGACTGAGGGGCTGCCCGAGTCCGAGGCGCTCAAGGTCGAGCTGGAGATAGGCATGCCCGTGTTCGCCACGGAGGACGCGGCCGAAGGCCAACGGGCCTTCGCCGAGAAGCGGATCCCCCGCTACCAGCGTCGATGAGCAACGCCGGGGGCCAGGGGGTCTCCGACTTCGGTATCTCGGCGGGTGGCGATCCGGTCCCATCTCGAGTGTCGGAGGGCGACGAGAGTCAGGAGCCGGGCGACCAACAAGCCGACGACCAAGGGGCCGAACACTCCGACCCCCGTTTCGCTGCTGCCGATGCCGTCCGGCGTATCACGACCGCTCTCGTTGGCCTGCCAGTGGGCGAGGACGACCTTGTTCACGCCATATCTGTGCTGGGAACCCTGGCTGATCGCCTCGAACAGGGCGCCGGCAGGCGCCGGCGGCCCCGGGCCCAGCCCGACCCCGCCGGGCACGCTCAGGACTTCTTCCCGACCAGCCCCGTGATCGGGTTCGCCAACCCGGTCGCCCCACCTGTCATGGTGCATGCCGAGAACGGCGAGATCCGGGGCACCGCGTTCTTCGACTACCAGTACGAGGGCCCACCGACCTGCGTCCATGGAGGGGTCATCGCCCTGGTCTTCGACGAGATCCTCGGGGCTGCCAACATCCTGGCCGGTGCCCCGGCCATGACCGGGACGCTCACCATCACCTACCGGAAGCCGACACCTCTACGTACTCCTCTGCGCCTCGAGGGCCGCTGCCTGGGCCGCCAGGGTCGGAAAGTGACCACGTGGGGCGGCCTGTTCCACGGCGACGTGCTCCTGGCCGAGGCGCAGGGCATCTTCATCGAACTGGTCCCGGAGCGATTCCTCCAGATCGTGGCGGCCAGCGGGGGCCCAGGTGCCGACGAGCTCGTCGAGCAGGTTCGCGCCGATGCCAGGCGCCTAGGCATGCCGGGGCTCACCGACGAGCACTGAGCGGGTGCGACCTCACGTCGGCTGCCACCCAGTGCGTTCGAATCTCAACGCCGGGTCGTCGGATGCCGATACGGTGTAGGAACGGTCGGCGCACGCGCCGGCCCCGTGCGAGGACGGCTCCTTGGGCGACGAACACACGACAGTCGGGACCACCTCCGAGTTCGCCGAGTTGAGCGACGACGACCTGCGGGTCTTCCTCGACATGTCCACCGAGCTCTTCGGCATATTCGACCCGGCCCGAGGGCTGGTCTGGAGCAACCCTTCGTCAGCGAAGACTCTTGGTTACCAGCCCGAGGAACTCCAGGGCATGCACCTTGCCGCCCTCCTCCATCCCGATGACTTGGCCGGGGCATCAGCGGTGATCAATCACGCCCCCGATGGACAAGAGATCCCGCGGACCGAGACACGGTACCGGTTCAAGGACGGGAGCTGGCGATGGCTCGAGTGGGCCGGCGCCAAGGAATATGGGACCGGCATCTTTTTCGGCGTGGCCAGGGATGTCACAGAGCGCCATATCGCCCAGAACACGTTGCGCGATAACGAGCAGCGGATCCAAGCGATCCTCGACCACTCGGCGGCCGTGATCTTCGTAAAGGAACTCGACGGGCGGTACGTCCTCGTGAACCACGCCTTCTTGCGGGCGTCGGGCCTGCGTCTTGACGAGGTCATCGGTAGGACGAGCGGCGAGATCTGGGGCAGCGAAGCGGGATCCGGGGCCGATCTGGATGGCGAAGTCATGCTAACGGGTACCGCCGTAACGGTGGACGACGCCATCACGATCGATGGAGAGCCCCATACCCTCATGACGGTTCGGTTTCCGTTGCGCGATGAAGCCGGGGCCGTTATCGGCATGGCCGCTATCGGTTCCGACATCACAGAGAGGACGGCGGTAGAGCAGGCCCTAGCCGAGCGAGAGCGTCTGCTCGATACCATCGTTCGAGCCTGTCCTGACATCGTTACCGTCCTCGACCGCCATGGTCGCGTGGAGGAAGTGAGCCAGGCTTCGGCTCGGATTCTCGGGTATGACGTGGCCCACCCTGTCCATGAGGAGCTGGAGAGTCTCCTCCACCCTGACGACGTGGCCGTCATCTACGAGGAATACGGCAAGCTGCTCGGTGGGCGTCAGCAGCGCCTCGACATGCGCTACCGGGTCCGGCACACCGACGGACACTGGGTCACCCTCGATACCAGGGGCCAGGCCATCGTGGACGCCGACGGAAAACCCAGGGGAGCGGTGGTCGTCTCGCGTGACGTGACCGACGATCTGGCCTTCGAGGAAGAGCTGCGCGCCGCCGTGGCCACCGCCGAGCGGGCCAGCACGGCCAAGAGCGCCTTCCTGTCCCGCATGAGCCACGAGCTGCGCACGCCGCTCAACTCAGTGCTCGGGTTCGCTCAGCTGCTCGATATGGATGTGCTCGAGGAACAGCAACACGAGGCGGTGGGACACATCCTGCGGGCCGGCCATCATCTCTTGAGCCTCATAGACGAGGTTCTCGATATCGCCCGGATCGAATCGGGGCGTCTTGACCTGGTTCTCGGCCCGGTGGCGGTGCGCAAAGTGGTGCATGACGCTGTCGACTTGACTCGGCCGGTGGCCGAGGACCGAGGCATCGTATTGACTCTCGATCTCGGAGACCTGGCCGAGGATGCTCATGTGACGGCTGACCGCCAAAGGCTCCTTCAGGTGCTACTGAACCTGCTCTCCAACGGAGTCAAGTACAACCGCCAGGACGGCACGCTGAACGTGTCGGTGCGATGTGATGGTGAGGTAACAGTCTTCACGGTCACAGACACCGGTTTCGGTATCGACCCAGCCGATGCGGGGCGAGTCTTCGAACCATTCGACCGGTTGGGAGCCGAGCGAAGCGGCGTGCAGGGAACCGGAGTGGGGCTCACCCTGTCGAAGCATCTGGTCGAACAGATGGGTGGCACCATCGAGCTCAGCTCCGAGTCGGGGGAAGGGGCGACATTCCTGGTGCGGTTGCCCTCCTCGGCTCCCCCATTTGCGGCCACCCCGGCCACCAACACTCCACCGATCCGGAGCCCGAGAGTGGGTGGAACTCTCCGAGTGCTGCACATCGAGGACAACCTGGCCAACCTCGAGCTTGTCGAGCAGATCCTCTCGCGCCTGCCCCAGGTCGAGCTCCTGGCCGCCATGTCGGGGAGTTTGGGGCTCGAATTGGCCAAAGAGCACCATCCCGACCTCGTCCTCCTCGATCTGCATCTGCCCGACATGACCGGCAGCGATGTGCTCCAACAGCTGCGCGACGATCCAGGGACGACGAATGTCCCGGTGGTCGTCGTGAGCGCCGATGCCACCGCCGCCCAGGTCCGCCGTCTGCGCAGTAATGGAGCCATGGCCTACTTCACCAAACCGATCGACGTGCACGAGTTGTTGAGTGCCGTCGAGATGGTTGCCGCCCGGGGAACATCCTGATGGGCCCCGCCCCCGTGTCCTCCGCCGCCGCACCTGGCACAGGTGCTGGGACAGAGCCCCCGCCGGGGGTGTCGATACGCCGCCTTCTCGATGTCTCGGACCAGATCCTCTGCGCCTGTGATCTGCAGGGGACGATCGTATGGTGCAATCAGGGTTTCGAGCGAGCTCTTGGCTATCCACGAGCCCAAGTCTTGGGCATGCGCCTGGACGATCTGTCGGCACCAGAGGACGAGCCGGAAGCAAATCTCGCCGCCGGCATGTCCTCACCCTCGCCCTCATCCTCACACGATTCGACCGGGGGGGATGGGAGTGGCAGCGAGACCAGTGTCCAGGGTCGTTACTGCCGCAAGGATGGTGTCCGGCGATGGATCGAGTGGTCGGTGCGACTCGATCCTCAGCGCCGCTTGATGTTCGCCGCCGGGCGCGATGTCACCGAGTGGCGAACGACCGACGCGGCGCTTCGAGCCAGTGAGGCCCGCCTGCGGGCCATTCTCCAGCACGCGCCGGCGGCCATCTTCGTAAAGGATCTCAAAGGCCGCTATCTCATGGCCAATCGCCAGTGGGCCCGACTGGCTGGGCGATCACCTGCCGACCTTCTGGGGCGGACCGATCTCGAGTGCCAGCCCGACAACGCCGAGCGATTGGGCCCCGTCGAGAGGGCGCTGACGGCCACCGGCACCTCGACAATCATTGATGTCACTCTCGATTCCCCTGACGGCCCCGGGGACTATATGGTCACCCTTTTTCCACTGAGCGACGGCGAAGGCAATCCGTATGCCACTTGCGGTATCGCCACTGACATCAGTGACCGAAAGCAGGTCCAGCGAGCGTTGTCCGAAGGGGAGCGTGTGCTCGATACAGTGCTCAGCGCCAGTCCCGACATCATTTCCCTGATCGATGAGCAGGGAAAGATCCATCAGATCAGCTCCGCTGAGAAAGCCATTCTCGGGTACCGGCACGAGGATCCATCGGAAGGCGAGCTCTTCCCGCTGGTGCACCCAGACGACTTCGACGAGGTCGCCTCAGGCTTCATCCGTATGGTGATGGGCTCGGTCTCGCGCCTCCACGTCCGTTATCGAGTCCGACATGCTGACGGACATTGGGTCACCATGGACTCGCGTGGGCAGGCGGTCGTGGACGAGGCCGAGAAATTCTCGGGTGCGGTGGTTGTCTCCCGCGACGTGTCGGTCCGCCTTCAGGCCGAGCTGCGCCTCGAAGAGGTGCGGGAGGCAGCCGAGCGGGCTAGCCGAGCCAAAACGGACTTCCTTTCCCGCATGAGCCACGAACTCCGCACGCCGCTCAACTCGATTCTGGGGTTCTCGCAACTCTTGCAGATGGACGATCTGCCGGTGCAGCAATCCGACGCAGTCGATCACATCCTTCGCGCCGGCCGGCACCTGCTCGATCTTATCGACGAAGTGCTCGATATCGCACGCATCGAGACCGGACATTTGGAGCTGTCGATCGTGCCGGTCCTGCTCTCCGACGTCATCTCAGATGCTATCGACCTTACCCGGCCCATGGCCGATCGGGCTGAAGTGGCTGTCCGGGCCGTCATCGATCAGCGAGACGCCCTTGCCGTGCAGGCCGACCGCCAGCGCCTCCTTCAGATCATGCTCAATCTCATCTCCAACGCGGTTAAGTACAACCGCCCTGGCGGAAGGGTGGACGTCTCTTGCGAGCCGGCTGGTATGGGGCGTATGCGCGTGGCCGTGGCAGATACAGGACGCGGTATCCGCTCTGAAGATCTGGATCGGGTGTTCGAGCCCTTCGACCGGCTAGGCGCAGAACAGTTCGGCGTAGAGGGCACCGGGGTAGGCCTGTCCCTGTCGAAGCATCTGGTAGAGCAGATGTGCGGTTCGTTGCACGTCGACTCGGTGGCCGACGTCGGGAGCACGTTCTTCGTGGAACTGCCGAGCGCGGTCATGCCGGAGGACGAACACCACGGCCGCGATCCGGGTGATGGTGCCCTGGCAAGTCGGGGCTTCCGGGTCTTGTTAGTGGAGGAGAACCTGACCAGCTTGGCCCTGGTGGAGCGAGTGCTAGCCCGCCGCCCGGGGATCGTCGTGCTGGCGGCCATGCACGGACGCCTGGGCCTGGACCTGGCTCGCGAGCACCGGCCTGACCTGGTCCTGGTCGACCTGCACCTTCCTGACATGACCGGGGCTGCCCTGTTGGACAGGTTGGGTGAAGACGACCGTACCGCCGGAATCCCGGTGGCCGTGCTGAGTGCCGATGCGCCCTCTCACCAGGTGCGCCGGCTCTTAGGGCGTGGCGTCGTCGGGCATGTGCTGAAGCCGATCGACGTAAGGGCATTGCTGTCGCTGGTCGATGCCGTACGCGCCGCCAGCGGGAGATGACGAGGTCAGATAGCCCGATCTCGCCCTTCCCAATAAGGGTCTCTGAGCTTGCGCTTATAGAGCTTGCCGTTGGGATCTCGGGGCATGTCATCTGTGAAGTCGATCGTCTTCGGTGTCTTGAACTTGGCCAGGCGCGGGACGCACCAGGCCAGGATCTCGTCGGCCAACGCCGGCGTACCTTCGACGCCGTCCACCGGTTGCACGACCGCCTTCACTTCCTCACCCCAGTCGTCATTGGGAATGCCGAAGACCGCAGCATCGACGATACGCGGGTGTGACAGAAGTACGTTCTCGATCTCGGCCGGGTAGATGTTGGCTCCACCAGAGATGATCATGTCCGTCTTGCGATCGCAAAGGAATAGGTAGCCGTCCTCATCAAGGTAACCGATGTCGCCCACAGTGAAGAACTTGCCTATCCGGTTCTTTTCGGTCTTTTCCTTATCCTTGTGGTACTCGAAGTCACCGGTCTGCATGGACATGTAGACAGTGCCGGTCTGATTGGCCTCGAGCCTGGTTCCTTCGTCATCGAAGATGGCAATTTCTGAAATCGGCCACGGCCGCCCGACGGTTCCCGGTTTGAGCAGCCACGCAGGCGTGTCTACCAAGGTGCCACCACCCTCCGAAGCGGCGTAGTACTCGTCGATGACCGGTCCCCACCAGTCGATCATCTGGTACTTCGTATCCACAGGGCATGGGGCAGCGGCGTGGATCATGTGGCGCAGGGAGGAGAGGTCGTAACGATTACGTGGCTCCTCGGGAAGCGCCAGCAGCCGGTGGAACTGAGTGGGGACCATATGGGAATGGGTGACCTTGTAGCGTTCGATCAACTTAAGCATGGCCTCGCCGGTCCACTTGTCCATGACCACCACGGTGTGGCCCATATGAATGGCAGCTCCCGAGAAGCGCAACACGGCCGTGTGGTATAGGGGGGAGCCGACAATGTGCACATTGTCGTCGCGGGTCTGGATACCGAAAAGTAGGAGTATCCCGGCCAAGCCGATGGCGGCATCGTCAGGATTGGCGCCGCTCAGTGTTCTCCTTACTCCCTTGGGGTTACCGGTGGTCCCCGAGGTGTAGTTCATGGTGTCACCGAGACTCCGGCCCTGAGGTTGTTCGGTGCTTTGGGAGTCGCGGCACTGGGCAAAGGAAGAAAACCCTGCAATAGGGCCCACCGACAGCCGGTGATCAGAAGCGATGCCGACCTCGTCAGCGCCTTCGATACAGATATCGGCGAAGCGTTCGTGGCCGACCAGCACCTTGGCCTCGGCATCTTTCAAGATGTAGGCCACTTCGGGTGCGACGAGGTGGTGGTTGATGGGGACGATGTACCAGCCTGCCTGCAAGGCGGCCAGGTAGATCTCGAAGACCTCGACGCAGTTGGGCAGCACGAAGCCGATGGTGTCGCCCGGTTCGAGGCCCAGCGCGCGCAACCCATGCACCACCTGGTTGGCCCGACCGAGGAGCTCACCGGCCTTGACCTCGGTGCCATCGGGCCCGACGAGGGCCAGGTGCCCGGGCTCTTCTCGGGCCATGGCCCAGAAGCCGAAGTCGGTCATGGCCTGACGCTAGAACACGTTCTCGCTATGATCAAGCGCCTCGGGCGGTCGCTGCCACGGCCGCGCCGTCATGAGACGAAGGGGTCGACTGGTGCCTGGTTTTCTCGACGACAAGGTGGTCGTCATCACTGGAGCGGGCGGTGGCATCGGCCGTGCCTGCGCTCTGGCCTGTGCCGCCAATGGGGCGAAGGTGGTGGTAGCCGACATCGGGGTGGGCCTGGCCGGTGAGGACCCCAAGAGCGAGGTGGCCGACGCCGTCGTCAACGAGATCGCGGCCGCCGGGGGCGAAGCTGTGGCCGTCGCACGTGACGTGAGCACCATGGACGGCGGGCGGCAGATCGTCGAGGCCGCCATGGAGCACTGGGGACGGATCGACGGAGTGGTGGCTGTAGCCGGAATCCTACGGGAACGCATGCTGTTCAACATGGGCGAGGACGAATGGGACGCCGTGATTGCCACCCACCTAAAGGGACATTTCACCGTCTTCCGTCATGCAGCAGCCGTTATGCGAAAACAGGAATCGGGATCGTTGATCGGGTTCACCTCGGGCGCCTTTGCCGGTAGCGTCGCTCAGGCCAACTACTCTGCGGCCAAAGGGGGCATCGTTTCCTTGGTGCGCTCGGCAGCGGCTGGGCTCTATCGCTATGGCGTCCGAGCCAATGCTGTAGCCCCGATTGCCCGAACCCGAATGTCAGCGAACGTGCCAATGGAGTTGGCCGACATGGGAGAGCCTGAAGATGTCGCACCAATGGTCGTCTACCTCCTTTCGGACGCTGCCGCCGATGTCACCGGTCAGGTCTACACGGTCGTAGGTGGCCGTATCGCCGTCTGGAATCAGCCGGTCGAGGTTCGAGAAATGCGTAAAGACGGGCGGTGGAGTCCCGGAGAGATCGCCGAGCGCTTTGGCGAGGTCGGTGTGGAGCGAATGACGCTCATCGATCGATTGGAGGAGTACCGCCGGGCGGCTGCGTCTGGAGAGAAACCAAACACCTGATGCGATTCAGCTATGCGGAGTCGATGACCGATCCGGACTTCTATCCACCGCTGGCCCGGGCGGCCGAGGAAGCCGGCTACAGCTCCATGGTTATCCCCGACAGCATTTGTTACCCGCTTGAATCCGAGACGACATATCCATTCAATCCTGATGGTTCGCGCCAGTTCCTGGAGGACAAGCCATTCCTCGAACCGTTCTCGTTGATTCCAGCCTTGGGAGCGATCACTACGTCGCTGCGATTCGTGACGTTCGTCCTCAAGCTCCCCATCCGCCATCCGGTGCTCGTGGCAAAGCAAGCAGGATCCGTCGCTGTGCTCACGAACAACCGGTTGGCATTGGGCGTGGGGACGAGCCCCTGGCCCGAGGATTACACCCTGTTGGACGTCCCTTGGGCCGGACGTGGGCTGCGGATGGACGAGGAGCTCGCCGTCATCCGGGGCCTAACCTCCGGCGGGTACTTCGAGTTCCATGGCGAGGTGTTTGATTTCCCGGCGGTCAAGATGTCTCCGGCGCCGAGCGAGCCGATCCCCATCTTGATCGGAGGACATGGGCCGGCGGCCCTTCGGCGGGCAGCCCAATCGGGAGACGGATGGCTTCATGGCGGCGGGGACCCCTCGGAGCTTCCCCACCTCCTGGAAGAGCTCCGGCGTCTGCGCGTGGAGGCCGGACGGGAGGACCATCCGTTTGAGGTCCACGTCATCTCGGCTGATGCATACTCGATCGAGGGTATTCGGAGGCTTGCTCAAAACGGCGTGACCGATGTGATCGTCGGCTTTCGCTGGCCCTATGTGACGGGACCTGATACCGAAAGTCTCGACCTGAAGATGGCAAACCTCCGGCGCTTCGCCGAGCAGGTGATCGAAGAATCGCGGGATTGAGATCCCTAACATTACGGGAGGGCTGATGGGCACCGCGTATGACATGGGACGTCGCTCCATGGCCATGGCCGAAGCCAAGGATCGCCAGGGATGGTTGTCCCTATTCGACGACCGTGCTGTGGTTGAGGACCCTGTGGGGCCGTCCGTCTTCGACCCGGAGGCGAAGGGCCACAAGGGGGCTGACGGGATCGCCGCCTTCTACGACGATGTCATCTCGACAAGCGAGAGCGTTCGTTTCGAGATCCACCAGACGGCAGAGTGTGGATCGGAGTGTGCCTTTGCCGGCACGATCCATATCACGTTGCCAGGGGGGATGCAGGGGTCGGTGGAGTTGGTGAACATCTACCGGGTAACACCGGAAGGGCGCATTGCCTCACTCCGCTCGTTCTGGGAGTTCGACAAGTTGACGTTCTCCGAAACCTAGGGCGAAGAGCCTGCCGTATCCGGGGGCACGATGATGTGCGGGCCGTCGTTCCTCGGGTTGTTGACGATGCTGTCAACTTGGTGCCGGACGAGAGTTCCGGCGGGGGAGGGGACAAGTAGGCCCGTCACGGCAACGGCTTCCACCACTTCCGGGTCGAGCCAAAGATCTCGGTTATGTGTTTCGATGATGACCGGCATCCTGTTATGGACAGGCGCCATGTCGGGCCCGGCTTCCGTGGTCACGATGGTGCAGGTCTGCAGAAACGTCTCAGGATCAGGTTCGGGGGAGCGGTTCACGTTCCACCATGTCTCGAAGAGTCCGGCGAAGGTAATGGGCGCCCCGTCCTCCCTCTTAAAATAGAACGGGATCTTGCTTTTCGGGCGAGCCGGATCGGGGGCCATCCACTCATAGAAGCCGTCGACCACCACCAGGCAGCGTCGCCTGACGAGTGCCTGGCGATAGGAGGGCTTGGTACGCACCGTTTCGGCGCGGGCATTGATCATCTTGTAGCCCGTCTTCGGATCCTTGGCCCAGGCTGGGACGAGGCCCCACCTGAAGAGGTCCAGCACGCGATCACCCGCTCCTGTCCCCACCACTGCCGGGATCGCGCGTGACGGGGCCACGTTCCAACTCGGGCGTCCGTCGGGATCGATGCCCGATGCCAGCTGGGCCTCGAGAATTCGCGCCAGCTGGGCTGGCGGAGTGTGTATGTCGACGCGACCGCACATGTGACAGTGAGTGTAGGAGGTGGCACCCGGGCCTCTGGCGCCATCGTGTGCCAGGTCAGGTGCCAGGCAAGCGGGTCCCGCCAGGTCCCCCGCCAGGTCCCGCCACGTGGCCAGCCAGGTCCCCCGCCAGGCCCCGGAAGGTCGCCCGCCAGGTCCCCAGCGAGCTCCACGGCCAGGTCCCCGGCCAGGTGGGTGCGCCACATTGGGCTACATGGCAACGGCAGAGGGCGTGTTCCTAGTCGAACGATGTATGGCGGCAACGATTGCCATGGCACACGATGCTTCACGGGACTGCAACGTTGTGCGAAGGACGGAAGCCGCAAGGTCGTGGAGGTCGGGCCGTTTTCCGGCATCCACGGCTGAAGCCGATGCACGCGGTGCACGAGGCGCAATGGATAGCAGGCGCGTTTCACGCATTATCAGCGTGATTTGGCGCGCCCCGACAAGGGATCTTGGAAAGAAGAATGAACAAACTCGGAATCAATCAGTCGGATCATGACGTGGAGAAGGGTGCCACTTCTGATCGGACGCATCATGCGAAGCGAAATATCATCGTCTTGATTGTCGCGCTCGTCGTCATCGGGTCGGCCACGGCCGCGATGGCCGATGTCTCGGCATCTGACGGTGGCGGGACGGTGACCGTCACCGTCTCTTCGTCGGGGTCGTCCGGTGGATCTTCGACGCCGGGTGTGGGCGCCGGCACCACCGTGTCGACTGGGTCCGGGCCAGCGTGCACCTACACCCTATTGAGCACCGAAGGTGTTCCCGGTTTGGCATCCGGTGGCCCCACCTCTGGTTCGTGGTATCTCATCTCGTGTCCCCACGGGGGCCTGGGTTTCGTCGGCACCCAGGTGTTCTGGGTCCCGACCGTGGCCTCGGTCCCGCCGACGAGGCCGGTGGTGGTCGCCCCTAGCGCCGTAGCTGCCCAAGCGGCGGCTTCGATCGCCCTGCCCGTGCCATCGATCTCTACCAATCCGGCGCCGTTCAGCATCGTCAATCTCCCGACTTGGCTCTGGATCGACTCATCTATTTGGCACGCGTACTCTGCAACGGCCAGTGTCGGAGCGGTCACGGCCACTGCAGTGGCCACGCCTGAGTCGGTCAGCTGGAGCATGGGTGATGGGTCGTCGTCGGTCGAATGCTCTGGTCCAGGCACTCCGTATCGAACCGATCTCTCGGCGGCGAGCCAGCACTCTTCCTGCACCTATACCTACTCCTCGCCATCGTCAGGTCCGAACGCGAACTCCAACGACGGCGCCTATCCGGTGACGGCCACCATCTATTGGACCGTCACATGGACGGGAACGTCCGGGGCCGGAGGCACCCTTCCGACGCTTGAGACGAGCGCGGGAACCCGAATCCGAGTTGAGCAGATCCAATCTGTGGACACGGTGCAGTGATGTCCATCTTCCAACCCTTATCGAGACCAAGGAGCGAACGCATAGTGGTTTCCACCCTTACCCGACCAGGGCCCCCGGTGACGGGCACCCACAAGGATGTTCCGCTACGGCTGAAGGCCGCCCGCCAACGTCGTCCTGGGTTCCTCGCAGCTTCCCTGGCGGTGGTGGCCCTTTCCTTGGCCCTATTCGTCAGTGCCTACGTAAAGGCCGGCCGTCAGATCTCGGTCCTGGCCGTCGCCAAAGTCGTCCCCCAGGGCGCCGTGGTGCAAGCAGGCGATCTCGAGGCCGTTCGGATCGCCGGAGGGAGCAAGCTCGACCTGGTCCCGACCGCTGACGCCGGAGAGATCGTCGGGCGCCATGCTGCAGTCGCCCTGGTCCCCGGGGTTCTGGTCACGCTGGGCGAGCTCACCTCGAGGGCCACCTTGCCATTAGGGCAGTCCCTCGTCGGGGTGGCGGCCAAAGCCAGCCAATTGCCGGCCGAGGGTGTGGCGCCCGGCCAAAGCGTGGAAGTTGTCCTCACCGGCACCCCGGGGTCGCCGGCTCTTACTGCGGACGCTGTTTCGAGCCAAGGCGGAGGCGGGGCTGTTACTGGGATCCCCTCCTCGTTGGCCGGCACCATCCTCGCTCCTGATGTCCTAGTCACCTCGGTGGCTCCCCCGGTGCCAAACAGCGACACCACCGATGTCTCTTTGCTAGTTCCCGCCGACGTTGCCCCCGTGGTGGCTTCGGCATCCGCTGCCGGTCAGGTGGCTCTCGTCGTGGTGGCTCCGGTTCGATGACCGTCATCGCCTTCGTTTCGTCCAAAGGTTCACCCGGCGTGACCACGTTCGCTTGCGTGCTCGGGGCGATCTGGCCACCCGATCGCGATGTCATGGTCGTAGAATGCGATCCCTCGGGTGGAGATCTGGCCAGCCGCTTCGGCCTCTCGACCGAGGTCGGCATGACCAGCTTGGTCATCGCCCGACGCCACGGCGAGCAGCCCGGTGACAGCGTGGAGCCGCATCTTCAACGTCTCCCCGGCGGTCTCGCCGTCCTTTCGGGGCCAGTTGGAGGAGATGCCGCCGCAGCCCTCGACCGTGAACTGCCAGCACTCGAGCTTCGAGCACTCGGCGTCGATTGCGACCTCTTAGTCGATTGTGGGCGCTTGGTCTCGTCCGCCCCTGGCCAGCATTCAGTCCTCGGCCGCGCCGACGTCGTCGTTCTGGTCACTCGGCCCGATGCGTCGGCGGTTACCCACGCCCGGTGGGCGATTGACAGAATCACAGCCCTCGGACACAACGACTACCGACAGATCGCCCTGTTGACGGTGGGTGAAGGGCCCTTTGACGCCGATGAGCTCGCCGGTGTCCTGAAAGTGGAGTTGCTCGGAAGCGTTCCTCATGACCCCGCTTCGGCGGCCATCCTCCGTGGGGAACCCGGCTCCGCACGGGTATTCGGCCGCTCTTCTCTTGTCACCCGGGCACAGCACTTGTTGGGCCGCCTTCCATTGCCGAACCCGGATGAGGTGTGGCGCCATGCCTCATGACGACCGCAATGCACTGGTCAGCCGTCTTAGGTCCGAAGTGGCCGACGATCTGGCGACGGCAGGGACTCGCTCGTTGCCGTTGGAGGACAGAAGGGAGCTGGCTCGGCAGCTGGCCATGAGTCGCCTCCAAGTGGTCGGCACCGAGCGCCTCGTGGCTGGAGAATCCCCACTCGACCGTGTCGACGAACAGCGCCTAGCCCAGGAGGTGCTCGACGCACTGTTCGGCCTTGGCCGTCTTCAGGCACTGATCGAGGACACATCGATCGAGAATATCGATGTCAACGGCTGCGACCGAATCTGGGTTACCTATGCGGATGGGACGAAAGTATCGGCACCGGCCATCGCCGAATCCGACGACGAGTTGGTCGAGCTGGTCCGCTCGGCCGCAGCGCGATTGGGCTTGTCGGAGCGCCGTTTCGACAACTCCTGTCCAGAACTCGACTTACGGCTCCCCGACGGTAGCCGCCTGTCGGCACTGATGTCTGTGACCAGGCGACCAGTGGTTTCGATACGTCGACACAGATACGTGGACCTGACGTTGTCGGACCTGGTCGGCCTCGGGGCCATGGACCCCGCACTCGCAGCGTTCCTATCGGCTGCGGTGCGGGCCAGGAAGAACATCGTGGTGGGTGGGGCCATGAACTCAGGAAAGACCACCCTTGTGCGGGCGTTGGCATCGGAGATCCCACCGCGCGAACGCGTCGTCACAATTGAACAGGCATTCGAGTTGGGGCTGGATGGCATGACGGATCGCCACCCGGACCTCATCGCCTTGGAAGCCAGGGCGGCCAACGCAGAGGGGGAGGGCCAGATCACCATGGCGCGCCTCGTGCGCCGTGCCCTGAGGATGAACGCCGATCGAGTCATCGTTGGTGAGGTTCTCGGTGAGGAAGTCCTTCCCATGCTCAATGCCATGAGCCAGGGCCGGTCCGGGTCCATGTGCACCATTCACGCTGACTCGTCGGCTGGAGTGTTTCGGCGGTTGGCTTCCTATGCGGTCCAGGCACCCGAGCGGCTACCTCTTGAGTCCACAAACCTTCTTATTGCCGGTTCGGTGCACTTCGTCGTATATGCGGAAGTCGCCGAGCTTCCGACAGTGGCGACTCGGCCGAGTCACTTCGTCGACGGCAACAGCATCGAACGGCGTTTTGAGACTGTGCAGCGACGTCGATTCGTCTCTTCGGTCAGAGAGGTGGTGGATGCCGAGGGCCTCCATGTTGTCTCCAACGAGGTGTTTCGCCCTGGCGCCGACGGTCGTGCTGTGCCTGGTGCCCCTCTCCGGTCGTCCACACTGCAGGAACTCGAGGCTCATGGATATGAGCTGGCGGTCCTTGGCACCGACATGTTCTCCCGCCGATGACGCCCACATTGCTCCTAGCCACGCTCGGCTTCGGGGCCGGCGCCCTGGGCGTGCTCCTCTGTTGGGGAGGCCTGCCGGGTTCGTTGCCCAATCCTGCCCGGGCCCGTTCGGGCCGAAAGGTAGCACCGCCGACGCTAGCCGTCGCCGCGGCCGTGGGGGTCGGTACGGTGCTGCTCACCCGGTGGCCGGCTGCCGGCATCTTGGCCGGAGTGGCCGCCGGCTGCCTTCCGGGTCTATTGGGTTCGACGGCGTCGAGCAAGACCACCGAGCGTGTAGAAGCTGTGGCTATCTGGACCGAACTGCTGCGTGACACGCTCGCCGCGTCTGCCGGGCTCGGCCAGGCCATTGTTGCCACGGCGGGGTTGTCTCCGCGCCCGATTCGCGAGCCAGTGATGGCTCTGGCTGAGCGACTGATCAGTGGCGTGGCCATGGAGGATGCCCTGCGCTCTTTCGCAGCCGAAGTCGATCACCCAAGTGCCGATTTGGTGGTGTGCGCGTTGCTCCTGGCTGCCTCGGCACAGTCGCAGAAGTTAGCGGAACTCCTTGGGGCGTTGGCCGAGTCATGCCGGGAGGATGTGGCCATGCGGCTGAGGGTCGAGTCGAGCCGAGCTGCGTCTCGCAGCGGGGTTCGCACCGTCGTGGTCTTCTCGCTCGCCTTTGCCGGACTGCTGTTCCTTCTGGCCCATGCCTATCTGAGCCCGTTCGGGAGCCCTACCGGTCAGGTCATCCTCCTTGTCATTGGGGCGCTCTACGCCGGCGGCTTGGGTCTGATGGTGCGCCTGGTACGGCCACCCGCCCCCATCCGTCTTCTGAACCCCGAGCGTGCCCTATGACGATCGCCATCCTTGCTTCGATCGGTGTCGCGCTGGGACTTGTAGGAATGGTGGCGTCGTTACGGCCAGCCCGACCGTCAGCGGCCAGCGTGCTGTTGGCGATGGACCGAGCTTCCGCCCTCCACCACCGTGGAGCTATGGGCATGTCGGACCCGGTTGGAAATCGCGGGAGGGGCGAGGGGATCCTGACTCTGCATCGTCGGGTTGGGTTGCACCTTGCCAACCTCTTGCTCGAGCACCACGCATTGCCAACTGACATATCGAGCTCAGTGCTGGTCACTGGTGCTTCCCTCGAAGAGCTTTGTGCCCGGTCCCTTCTCGGTGTGGCGGGAGGGTTTGCATGCGCTGTGGCTCTGTCAGTTCTGACCGCGCTGGCCTCGGTCCATCTTCCTTGGGTGGCATCAGTCGCCGTTGGCATCGCCTTGGTGGTGGTCGGAGCGGTAGCTCCCCTAGCCGCACTCCGGAGCGAGGCGAAAAAGGCCAAGAAGACGGCGCGAACCGTAATCGGGTCGTTCCTGAACCTCGTGGTCCTCTGCTTGGCCGGCGGCATGGGAGTCGAGAGCGCATTACACGAAGCCGCCGCCATCGCCGACGCCCCATTCTCGCGTCGACTTGTCGAGACCTTGGAACTGGCTCGCGACACCGGCCAGACTCCGTGGCATGCCCTCGGAGAATTAGGCGAAGCACTCGCCATCAACGAGCTGGTCGAACTGTCTGCCGCGGTCGGACTGGCCGGCACCGAGGGGGCACGTATTCGAGCGACTCTGGCGGCCAAGGCGGCATCGATTCGACGCCACGAGCTTTCTGATGCCGAAGCGGAAGCCAACACACTGACCGAAAAGCTGTTCTTGCCCGGAGTCCTGCTGTTGGTGGGATTCCTGCTTTTCGTCGGCTACCCGGCAGTGGCGCGTATCGCCGGCGGATTCTGACCGTCTTCGCCAATCAGCGAGTACACCAACCAAGGAAGGGAACACCATGATATTCCAACTGCAGATCCTCCTGACGATGATCCAGGCCCGACTCGGGGTTTCTAGTCGAGGTGAAGAGGGGAGTGTTGTCGAAAAAGTCATTCTTACGGCTGTATTCGCTGCCCTGGCCATAGCCGTTGGCGCCATCATCGTCGCCAAAGTCACGTCGACGGCCAATTCGATCAACCTCAATTGACGGTGAGCTTCAGCCGCGGCGCGCTCGCGAGGGGGTCTCCGTACCACGGGGGCGACTCAGAGCGCGGCGCTGCTGTCGTAGAAGCAGTGGTGCTGGTTCCTGTGGCCATGCTCGTCGTGCTATTCGCCGTGCAGGCGTGTCTATGGGCGCACGCTGCCGCCATCGTTCAGACGGCAGCTGCCCAAGGTGACCAGGAGGCAGCCAATTACGGCGGCTCCGCCAGCGCTGGTATCAACCGGGCCGAACAATTCATCGCCGCAACGGCTGCAAGCGTCGTGGTCAATCCAGATGTCAGCGCACGGATCTCAAGTGACGAGGTCGAGATCCGGGTACGAGGGACTGCCGAATCAGTCCTGCCGTGGTTCCACGTGACGGTATCGGCCACCCGTAGCGCCCCCATCGAAATGTTCAGGAGCTCGTGATGAAGCCTAGGTTTTCCCAGCACGGCAGCTTTACGGCGGAGCTCGTCGTTCTGGTGCCGGTGGTAGTCCTGTTTGCCTTGTTGGCCGTAGGCCTGGCGCGATTCGAGGTCACAAAGCAGGCAATCGTCGATGCGGCACGATCAGCGGCTGAGGCCGCTTCAGTCACCGCCTCTCCCTCGAATGCGGCATCAACCGCGGGTCAAGCGGCTTTCCCCGGACTTCAGGACCTCACACACAGCTGTCCCAACCCAATCATCGCAACCGATACCGCGTCGTTCGTTCCGGGAGGAGTGGTGCGCGTAACCGTGTCGTGCCGAGTCGATCTTTCGGGCCTCCTGGTACCGGGATTGCCTGGATCCTTATCGGTAGTAGTTACCCAGAGTGCTCCCATCGATCCCTATCGGTGGGTGCGATGACTCATGCAGGCCAGGTGGGTTCGATGACCGACGAAGGCGGGTCGTTGTCCGCCTTCTTGGCGGTGCTGGCCGTTGCTTTGTTCGTCCTTGTGGGCCTCGTGCTCGATGGCGGGCGAATCCTCAGTGCCAAGAGAACAGCCATGGACGTCGCCGAGCAAGCGGCAAGGACCGGAGCCGATCAACTGTCGCTGGACGCCCTGCGGGCTGGACAGTTCGTCGTCGACCCTTCGGCGGCCAGCACAGCGGTAGCGAGGTACCTCGCTGCGGCCGGGCAGAGCGGCACGGTCGAGATCTCAGGATCCACAGTCGTGGTGCACGTCGAGACGACTGTCCACACGGTGGTACTCGGCATCGTGGGGATCAACAAAATCTCGGTGGCGTCTTCCGCCACGGCAACCAATGTGCACGGGGTTACCCAGGAGGATCAATGAGGCAACGTCGTCCAATCCGAACTCGAATTGGAGCTTACGATCACCGGCCAATCCCGGTCGCCTTGGCCGCCATGACAGTTGTCGTGGTGGCGGGTGTCATCGTTGTCGTCCCACTAATCCTCGTCGAACGAGGGCTGACCCCCAATCTGTCCTTGCTCCGTCGTGTGGCGTCGTCTCTGGCCCATCCCTCGACCTTGGCCCATGTCTGGCGACAACCGCTTGGCGACAATGGGATCGAGACGATCGTAGTGACTATGGCCTGGCTGGCATGGTGCTATGTATCTACATGCGTGGTCATCGACCTGGTGGCTCGCTTGCGCGGTCGTACCCCCGTGTCCGTGCCGGGTGGACGCAGATTGCAGGTCTGGATCGCCGCCCTAGTCGGTACGGCGATGGCCGTGGTGCCCGCCGGCCGCAGTTCGAACTCGATACGCCTTCAGCCCGTTGTGGCGGCATCCAATATCGCCCCTCAGGCGAGTACCCCGATTTCCCCTCGGGGACCTGTGACATCCGTGGAACTGCGCACCAAAGCGCTGAATCCCGAAATGGCGACGGAGGTGTATGTGGTTCGGCCGGGTGACACCCTGTGGTCGATCGCCGAACGCCGGCTGGGGTCGCCTATGCGCTGGCGCGAGATTGCCGCCCTAAATCGGGGGGTGGAGCAAGGCGACGGGGCCGTGTTGTCCACGGAGAATTGGGTTCTTCCTGGTTGGGAACTGAGTTTGCCGATGGGCCGTCCTGCCAGTTCGGCCGTTGTTCCATTGGATGTCGACACCCGGTCCCTACCGCAGACGACGGTTGAATCCGGCAGTGGGAGCGGCACACCGCTAGCCCCTTTCGGCTATGGGTTCCTTGGAGCAGGGGCTGTCGTGCTTCTCGACAGGATGCGCCGAATCAGGCTGTGGCGTTCGCCCACTCCACCGGAGCCCGTGGACCGTGACGTGGTTGAGCTGGAGCAGGGACTGCGTGCCGCGGCCGACCATGAATCGGTACAACGCGTGGACCTCGGCCTTCGACTCCTGGGTTTGGTTGGCGCTGAAGCGGGTGCCGGACCCGTGTTCGCCGTGCGGTGCCGACCAAGAGCTCTCGAATT
>Ga0307374_10005978_pt1 | contig 19427 bp, 15 predicted proteins | sample OX3MG_FD_202532 | JGI IMG/M metagenome (GOLD analysis project Ga0307374, IMG submission 202532) | Soil microbial communities from Risofladan, Vaasa, Finland - OX-3 | ecosystem: Environmental > Terrestrial > Soil > Coastal area > Acid sulfate soil | place: Finland: Risofladan, Vaasa | collected...
GGAGGGTGTGCGGGAAGCTGCCGAGCTGATCATCGGCAACCTGGATGAAGATGGATATCTGACCGCCAGCGATGAAGAGTTGCTGGCCGTTCTGGCGCAGCAATTTCCGCAGCAGCAAGGGGCGGTGGCGCACGCAGGAGTCGCTGCCAACTCCAACGGGCATCGGCCACTTGTCGATCCGCAGGCTGACAACGGGGCTGCGGCGTCGAGCAATGGAGTTCCGCATCACGGGTCGAATTCAGTCGTCGGTGAGAATGAGCCTGAAACCAACGGGCACAAGCCTGCGACCGAGTACCCGACGGCATTGAAACGCGACCTGGCAGAGGCGCTGCATATTGTGCGGAGATTCGATCCGGTCGGTATTGCCGCGCGCGATTTGCGGGAATGCCTGTTGACGCAATTAGACGTGCGAACCCAGCAGGCGGGCGATTTGGCGGAGGGCATTCGTCTGGCTGCTACCGCAGCGCCCGATGAGGATGAGGAGATCGAAGGCGATTCGCGGATGAGCGGCGCCGCTGCTGCTGAGAGTGAGGCGGATCGCGTTGCCTCCGAGCGAATTCAATCGGAAGCCTGCGCAGTGATGGCGCTGGCGCGGCGCATCATCGATGAATTTTTGCCCAACCTGCTGAAGCGCGACATCCGTGAACTGGCCCGCTTTACCGGCAGCCCGCAGCCCAAGGTGCAGCTGGCCATCGAGTCGATTCGTGGCCTGGATCCTAAACCCGGTCAGCGTTACAACCGCGAGCAGGTACGACTGATTGAACCGGATGTGGCGTTCCAGAAGCGCGACGACGACTACGTCATCCTGATCAACGATGAAGAGATGCCGACCCTGCGGCTGAACCAGGGATATCGTCGCATGTTGAGCCAGGAAGGCACGGAACGGGAAGTTCGCGATTACGTGAAGGAACGGTATCGCTCCGCGATTCAGTTAATGCGCAACATTGAGCAGCGGAAAAATACAATTATTCGCACCTGCGAAGTGATTATTCGGCGTCAGCGGGAATTTCTGGAAGAAGGCATCGACTCCTTAAAGCCGATGATGATCAAAGACGTGGCGGAAGAGATCGGCGTGCATGCCTCCACGGTGAGCCGAGCGGTCGCCAATAAATATGTGCACACGCCGCAGGGAGTGTTCGAACTGCGGTTCTTTTTCTCTGAGGGTGTGAATGGCCCGGAAGGATCGGACACGCCGTTGTTGCTGCTGAAGCGCAAGGTGAAGAAGATGATTGAGGAAGAAGACTCCAGCAAGCCGTTGACGGATGATGCCATCGCGCACCTGCTGCAGTCGCAGGGAATTGCGGTGAACCGTCGCACGGTGGCAAAATACCGCGAAGACATGGGAATTCCCAGCACCCACCAACGTCGCGTGCGCATCTGAATAAATAGTTGAATCAACAGAGACCAGACTTGGGAGGGACGCGGATGGACTCCGAACTTACTGGAAGAAACGTCAAGGTCACGAAAAGCCTGCGGGCCATGGCGGACGAAAGCCTGGACCGAATTGAGAAGATTGTGGGCCGAGGCGCCAGTGCCCGCATCATTTTTCGTTCCCAGAAACATCTTTCCATCGCGGAAGTCACCGTGATTGCGCGCCATCACACTGTAGTGGGAGTGGCCGAGGCGCCCGACCTGACGATTGCTTTGCGCACCGCGCTCGAAAAGACGGAGAAGCAGGCAATTCGATGGAGGAAAAGCAAGGTCGAGAAAAAGCGCCAGGCCAAGCCGATCAGCGCGGTGCTGCCGGAGGTTCCTGCCGGAGCGATCGTGCCCGAGGAAGTGGCGGCGGTTGCTCGCAAAAACGGAAACGCGGCATCGCCAGCGAAGAGAAAACCTTCTGGAGTTCATATTGTTCCCGCGCCGGAGGCGATGGCGCTGCGGCCCATGACCATTGAAGAAGCGGTGAAAGAAGCGGAAGCCGGGGATCGCCAGGTATTTGTATTTCGCGATCTGGCTGGCGATTTGAAAGTGCTGCACTGCGCGGGCGATGGATTGGTGCGCCTGACGGAAGTTTCGTAACCGAGTTGCGCCTCGAAGAAATTCTGTGGTTATGCGTTTGACCGTATAATTGTGGCTCACCCTCTCTGCATAGTGACACGTTGATGCGGAGTGGAAGAGGACCGATGACGGGGACTGTCAAAAAGCGACAATCTAAAAAAAAGTCCGCAGCGACCCGCGTGAAGAAGTCGCTGGCGGATGCAGACGGATTTGTCGCGCCTCCAGCGCGGCGCGCTCGAAGCACCGAAGCCAAACGGCCGCTCGCCGAGAATGAACTTGTCATTCTGACAGGCATGTCGGGATCAGGAAAATTGTCGGCGCTGAAGGCGTTCGAAGACCTGGGCTATTATTCCGTCGACAATTTGCCGATCGATCTGATTCCCGCGTTTGCCGATCTGATTCGCCAATCTCCTGAGACGAACCGCGCAGCGCTGGTGGTGGATGTGCGCGAGGGTTCGCACCTCGATCACTTTCCGGCGATATTGCGCAAAGTGCGGCAAACGACGTCGACGCGGCTGCTGTTTCTGGAGGCGTCCGAGGAGGTGCTGCTGCGGCGTTTTTCAGAAACGCGACGGCCGCATCCGCTGGGCCGCATCGATACCATCCGGCGCTCGATTCAATCGGAACGGAAACTGCTGGAGCCGCTGCGCAACATTGCGGATGTGTGCATCGACACGACGAATTTTAATGTGCATGAATTGCGCGCTCACATTAACGGGCTGTTTCAACCGGAGAGCGGCGAAAAGAACCTGCTGATTTCGTCGATCAGCTTCGGCTACAAGAATGGTGTGCCGCAGGAAGCCGACCTGGTGTTCGACGTACGCTTTCTGCCCAATCCGCATTTCATTCCGGAGTTTCGTCCGCTGACCGGCCAGGATGAAAAAGTGGTGCGCTACATCAATCGCTTTCCGGAGACGAAGGAATTTATTCAAAAGGTCCACGACCTGCTGCTGTTCCTGTTGCCGCATTACGTGCAGGAAGGCAAGAGCTATTTGAGCGTGGCGTTCGGATGTACGGGTGGTCAGCACCGCTCGGTGATGATTGCGGAAAAAATGCAGGCGCTGCTGCAGGCCGATGGCTACCAGGTGAAATGCCTGCACCGGGATATGCCGAGATAGTCGTACACGCCTCCCGCGGTCCTATGTTTTGGAGGCGAGACAAGGCGCGCGCCTTATTGCTTTTCTTTGTTTTCACAGCGCGCGGCGATCATGTTATACAGCCATGCCGTGATTGCTCCACCGATAAGGGCATCAAAAAAACCATAGACCAATCCCACAAGGCTTCCAACGGGACTGATGTTGTATCCTCGATAAATCCGGCCGATCAATGTGACAGTATGCGTGCTGCCATCAAAAGCGATGATCCACCAAGTCAGCGCGAATAGGCCCACTCCCCATACGATTGCGCAGGTCAGGGCAAAAGCTTTCACATTGATTTTCATATTTCCTTCCTTTCTTCCCTTTCGCGGACAATTTTAGAGCAGTTCTCCTCTTGGTGTAGCGAGAAAATACAACGCCCCGTCAACCTGAGGTCGCCGCGACCACAAGGTCCTCAGTATCTTTGAGGGATGAAAGCCAATGCCCAGATTCTTTGGGCGTCGGCGGCGATCTCAGAACGACTCTTCGAGTTTGTTTGGATACTCCCACACCTACATAAGTTGGACGGCGTCGACGTCGACGGTGAGATGACGGCGGGGGATTTCCGCGGCATCGGCGAAGGCGAGCATCTGGCGCACAGCGGCGGCGAGTTGCTTTCGCGACGATGCTTTCAATATCAAATGAAAACGATGGATGCGCTTGATGCGCGCAATCGGCGCGGCGGCGGGACCCAGGACGCGAACGCCGGGAAACGTCTGGTGCTGAAACCACTGTCCGAGTTGACTGGCCCACTGCGAGGCCTTCGCGGGATCGGTGTGTTCGATCAAAATATTCGTCAGCATGGCTGCGGGCGGATAGTGCAGTAGGCGGCGATATCGCAATTCTTGTTCGACGAAGCCGAGATAATTATGCTCGGCAGCGCAACGAATGGCGTAGTGGTCCATGTGGTGGGTTTGCACCAGCACGCGTCCCGGTAGCTCCCCGCGACCGGCGCGACCGGCGACTTGGGTGAGCAGTTGAAAGACTCGTTCGGCGGAGCGGAAGTCGGGGAGACTGAGAGCGTGATCGACGCCGAGCACGCCGACCAGGGTGACGCCGTGGATATCGTGGCCCTTGGCGATCATCTGGGTGCCGACCAGCAGATTGATTTCGCCGCTGTGCAGGCGAGCGAGAATGCGCTCGTAGTCACGATGATGGCGCATGGTGTCGCGATCCATGCGGGCAATGCGGGCGTGCGGGAATAACTCCTGCAACCGCTCCTCGCCCTGCTGTGAGCCCACGCCGAAAAAATACAGATGCTCGCTTTCGCATTTTGGGCAATGCTTCGGGACGGTCCGACGAAAGCCGCAGTAGTGGCATTCCATGCGTTGGTGAACAGGCGAGCGAGTTTCGTCTTCCGCGGCGGATTTGTGATGGGTGAGGGCGATGGCACAGTTGTCGCACTCCAATTTATCGCCGCAGGCGCGACACATGACGACGAAGGAATAGCCGCGCCGATTCAGCAGCAGCATGGCCTGCTCGCCGCGACCCAGCGTCGCTTCGATTTCCTCCATCATGGCGCGGGACAGCAGCGCTTCCTGGCCGGTCTCGGCAAACTCCTGGCGCATATCGATCAAGGAAACTTCTGGCAGCGGGCGATTGCCGACACGCTGCTTTAACGAAAGCAAGGAATATTTTCCGCGTTGGGCGTTCGCCCACGACTCCAGCGAAGGCGTGGCGGAACCGAGGACGACGGTGGCGCCGGCCAGCTTGGCGCGCATCACAGCGACATCGCGGGCGTGATAGCGGGGTAGTTCCGCCTGCTTGTAGGAAGTGTCGTGCTCTTCATCGATGACGATCAGCGCGAGGTCGGCGATGGGCGCGAAGACAGCGGAGCGAGTGCCGACAACGACGTGGGCTTCGCCGCAACGGATGCGGTGCCATTGCGCGGTGCGTTCTGCGCCGCTGAGCGCGGAGTGCAACAGCGCCACCTGATCGCCGAAGGTAAATCGCAATTGCGCCAACATGGCTGGAGTGAGGCCGATTTCCGGTACTAACAGCAAGCTCGACAGACCCGCATCGAGCGCACGGCGCATGGCGGCGATGTAGACCGCAGTTTTGCCGGAGCCGGTGACGCCGTGGAGCAGAAACGGCTGGAATTTCCTGGAGTGAACGCTGGCGGCTATCTGCAACGTGGTCTCTCGCTGCGCGTCGTTCAGCATGGCTTCGACCGGCACTGAGGAGGACGGGAGGTCGCCTGAGAGAGCGAAGCCGCCGAGGGCGTCTTCAGCGGGCATCTCTTCGATCCGTACCAGTTCGCGCCGGACGAGTGTGCCCAGGGTCGATTCGGGCAGAGAAAGCTGTCGAATTTCTGAGACGGGGATGCGGCCACCCGCACTGGCCAACTCGGCGAGCAGGCGCTGCTGGTTTTCGTTGAGCTTGGGGAGGCGAGCGTCGGGTACCAGGACAGCAACACGCACGGTGGTGCGAAGTTCGCGCGCAGTGGCAGTGGATTCGCGCGTGATGAGGCGCTTGGCGACGAGTTGATGCAGGAGTCCGGCGCTGGCGGAAGTCTTGTTGCGCAGAGTGGCAGCGCGGGACTGGCCGTGCTCAGCAAGAAATGTGAGGACGGTGTGCTCGGACTGATCGGCGGCATTCGATTGCAAGGTTTGCTGCTGAGGAATCTCGAGGGCAGCCGCGCCGCGCGGTGTCAGGGAGTAGGCAATTTCCTTACGCACTTCCGCGCCGAGGGGAAGCATGGTGCGCAGCACTTCGCCGAGGGGCGCGAGATAATATTCGGCAATCCACGAGCCGAGCTGCAGCAAATGTTCGGAGAGCACCGGCTCCTGATCGAGGACACGCAGAACGGGGCGAATCGTCGCCGGAGAAATATTTTCAGGTGAGCCGCTGGTTTCGGTGACAGGGGTGTGGTCGTGCAGCGCAACGACGACGCCCTGGAGTTGCTCGCGACGGAAGGGAACGAGGACGCGGCCGCCTACAACCGGGTCGCCGCATTCGATTGAATACGTGAAGACGCGGTCTACGGGTACGGGCAACGCGACGTCACAAAAAAGCGGCATAAGGAATGTTTACACGAGAGAGGTGAAGCGCGAATTCTTCCTGGCCGCGAAGGGGCTATATGCCTCAGATCCCTTGGCGGCACTCAGGAAAGATTTCGAACTAATCCACGTTTCAGTGGGTGGCGACGAGGAATTCGTCGAAATGCGCGAGGGTACGCTGCTGCGCCAGTTTCGCGGCGGCCTCGTTGTAGCTGGCGCCCGCATCGCGATTGAAGGCATGTCCGGCACCCGGATAGGTGAAGACGGAGAAGCCGGGATATTCATGCCGCACTTCTTCGACCACGGTTTGCGGAATGTGATTGTCGTCGAGGCCAAAATGAAAGATAGCCGGGCAGGTAAATCGCTCGTGGATGTAGTTCTGAATTCCGCCGGGATAGTAGGAGACGGTGGCGTCGGGATGGAGGCGCGTGTTGCTGACCCAGGCGAGTGTGCCGCCCCAGCAGAAGCCGACGACGCCGACTTTGCGTGCGCCATGCTCGCGAAGATACTGGATGGCCGCGGCAATGTCCGCGAGGGTTTGATCGAGCGGGATACGCTGGACGATTTGCATACCCTGCTTGGCTTCGTCCGGACCGTAGGCCAATTCGAGGTCGCGCTGGGCGCGGTCAAACAGAGCCGGCGCGATGGCCAGATATCCGGCGCGGGCAAAGCGATCCGCGACAGAACGGATGTGCGCGTTCACGCCAAAAATTTCCTGCAGGATGACAACGCCGGCTTTGGGCTCGCCGCTGGGCTGTGCGATGTAGGCATCCAACTTGTGGCCATCGGAGGCCTGCAATTGTGTGTGCTGCGACATTTCTAATCTCCTCTTGTAATGGGTAGGATGCTATCGCCGCGGGATGCGCATGCAGTCGCGTCGGTCTTCATTCCTGGGTGCGTTTTGGAGGTGTCAGGTTGAGATACTTCATGGCGAGCTGCAGGTCCTTCCATGTTTCCGCTTTTTGCCGGGGATCACGCAACAGGTAGGCCGGATGATAGGTGACGATGAGCTTGGTCCCCATACAATCATGCATCTTTCCACGCAGTACGGACAGCGCAGCTTTGGAGCCCAGCAGATAGGTGGCGGCGGTCGATCCCAATGCGACCATCAATTTTGGGCGCACAACGCCGATTTGCTGAAACAGAAACTGCGTGCAGACATTGGCTTCGGCAGGCTCGGGCACGCGATTTTTCGGCGGCCTGCACTTGACGATGTTTGCGATGTAGACACGCTGGCGATCGAGGCCCATGGCCGCGATCATGTTGTTCAGCAATTGTCCGGCCCGGCCGACGAACGGCACGCCCTGTATGTCTTCATCGGCACCGGGGCCTTCGCCGACGAACAGCAACTCGGCATTGGGATCACCGTCGCCGAAGACAATTTTGTGGCGACCTTCAAAGGCGAGTTGGCAGCGGGTGCATTCTCCAATTTCCTGGTGGATGGCTTCGAGCGCTGCGGCGCGGGCCTGGGGTGCGATGGACGGCGAGGAAAAGTCGATGGCAGCAGGGGCTACAAGAAGGCTGGATTTTGGCGGCATGATGGGCAGGGGCTCGGCGACAACGGGATTGGGTGTTGGACTGGGCTCAGGCAACGAGGGAAGCGGCTCGACGATCGAAGGAGACGTATCCTGCGTGCCGCGATAGAAATCCACGCCGCCCATTTCTCTGCAATAGGTAAGGATCGTGGCGAGTTGCTGACGCTGTTCTGGAGAAAGAGCTGTTTTCATGAATTGATTGAACGATGGATTACGAAAAGCATTTTAACTGTTGCTGTAACGCGGGCTTCAACCTATCCCACCCTAGCTCCGCTAGGATGGGCACCCATAATTTTTGTGGTACGAGAAGAAATCAGCGATTGGCCAGGACGGAAACTGCATTCAACTCGGCGACGATCTGGCGCGGGCGACGCAATTGCTGGACTTCATCCAGGATGCGATCGGCAAGCAACCGCTTCGACATCTCCGGCAGTTCATGGGCGGCGTTTGCGGTTAAGAAGGTGACGGCGTTGCGGTCGGAGTCGAAGCCGATCTGCGGGCGGGCCACGTCGTTCAGCACGATCGCGTCGACGCCTTTGCGAGCCAGTTTGTCGCGGGCATGCTCGAGTGGGTTTTCAGTTTCAGCAGCAAATCCGATGACGAGGGTGCCGGGCTGGCGAACTTTCATGACTTCCGCCAGGATGTCTGACGTGGGTTCAAGTTCGATGGTGATGGGGCCGGTACGTTTGATTTTCTGTTCCGCACGCAAACGCGGCCGGTAGTCCGCGACGGCTGCGGCTTTCATGATCAGGGTGGCACTGGGAAGATGTTTCAGCACCGCCTGGCGCATTTCCTCTGCCGTGGTGACGGCGACAAATTCGCAGCCGGCGGGTGGAGCGAGGCGGGTGGGCGCGCTGACCAGAATGACGCGTGCGCCGCGCTGTCGAGCCGCTTCAGCCAGTGCATACCCCATTTTTCCGCTGGATCGATTGCCGATGTAGCGAACCGGATCGACAGGTTCGCGAGTGCCACCTGCAGTGACAAGGACGGTTTCGCTGACCATGTCGTGACGGCGATGGAGGATATCCAGAACGATCCGCACCAGGTCCTCCGTCTTCGCCAGACGACCTTCGCCGAGCATGCCGCAGGCGAGGTAGCCGCTATCCGGGGAAGCGATGGTGGCCCCGCGAAGGCGCAGAGTTTCAAGATTGGCCTGCGTGGCCGGGTGCTCCCACATCTGCACGTTCATCGCGGGCGCCAAAATCAGCGGAGCGGGCGTGGCGAGGGCCATGGTGGTTAGAAAATCGTCGGCCATGCCGTGAGCCAGGCGAGCGAGGATGTCCGCAGTCGCCGGCGCGATGATCAGGGCCTGGATCGACTGCGCTTCCGAGATGTGTTCAATGGCGGAGTTGGCGTTGGGAACCTGGCCGTCGCTGTCCCACAAGCCGGTAATGACGCGGTGACCGGTCAGGCCTGCGAATGTCAACGGGGTAATGAATTGCTGCGCTGCCGCTGTCATGACGACATGCACATCGAGCGCCTGCTGTTGCAACGCTCGCACGAGTTCTGCTGCTTTATAGGCAGCAATTCCTCCGGTAACGCCGACCGTGACCTTCATGGGGTGATTGTAACCCGGGTATCCGGTTGCTTGCCGATTTTGGTAGAAGGCGCGATAGTCCCACCGGAGACACTCTGGGCGAAGATATCCCGGAGCCATAGGATTCAAATCGACGCGAGCCACAGAGAGCGGCTACGCTGACCGAATCAGAACGGACAGGGTATCGCTGGTTCTGCTCTATGTGTGCAAGATCGGCGTGTAGCCGGCAGGCAATCCCAGTTCTTTCCGGGACGGTCCTTCGGGAACAATGTAGCTGATGAGTCCAGCCTGCAGTTCGTCTTGCGCAATTCGGGTAGCTTTGGTGGAGCGGTTGGGGACCATCGGACTGGATCCAGACTGTAACTGGCGAGCGCGACGGGCGGCTACGTGGACTGCCCTGTACTTACTTTCTTTGACTGCTAATTCTTCCATGGTGCGACCTCCGGCAATTTGGGGAAACTGATTGCTGGTTCAAAACCAATTCAGGGACTGCGATTGATTGACTTCAGCTTACAGCGATAAACCGAAAGACGCTAGCACAGGTTGCAGGCGGGTAGCTGAATTCTGCAACAGGCATTGTTCGGCAAGTTTTTTGTAGCGGGGTAGCTCCGAGATCAGCGACTGGTCGTCGCTATGTTCGGGATGCGCTGTACTGCGCTCCGCAATCACGATGGCGCTCAATTCTTCCGCGGCCCGCTCCAGGACGTCATTGACGAGGACGTAGCGATACTCGTGATATTTCTCAATCTCGTGGCGCGCGGTGGCGAGACGTTTCTGGACGACCGATTCTTCCACTCCACCTTCGGCGCGACTGCGGTTGCGAAGTCGCCGTTCCAGCACATCCGGATTGGGCGGAAGAATAAAGATGGTAATGGCCTCGGGCATATTTTGCCGGACCTGCGCGGCGCCCTGGACGTCGATGTCGAGCAGCAAATCGTTGCCGCGGGCGGCCGCCTCTGCCAGACTGGCGCGATTGGTACCATAAAAGTTACCAAAGACGTCGGCGTGCTCGAGAAACTCGTTGGCAGTGATCATCCCCTGAAACTGATCGCGCTGTATGAAGTGATATTCGCGGCCTTCCTGCTCTGAACCGCGTGGGGCGCGCGTGGTGTAGGAGACAGAAAAATCGAGATTGGGCACCATGGAGCGCAGCTGGCTGACCAGCGTGGATTTTCCGGAGCCGGAAGGTGCGGAAAGAATAAATAAAAGTCCTGCCACGTGCAGGAGTCTCCTGAACTTGAAAAGGAATTGTTCCCTTCAGATTACTCGAGATTCTGTACCTGCTCGCGAGCCTTTTCGATTTCCGACTTCATGGCCAGGCCCAACTCCGTAATGCGCAGGCTGCGTGTGGCGATGCTGCCGGTCTTCGAGAGGGTGGTGTTGGCTTCGCGGGTCATTTCCTGCAGCATGAAGTCGAGCTTCTTGCCCACCTCGCCGCCTTGATCTAAGAGACGGCGAAACTGATCGATGTGGGCGCGGAGTCGTGCCAGTTCCTCTTCAATATCGCTGCGTTCGGCCAACAGCGCGGCTTCCTGCAGAATGCGGTCGCGATCGAGATTGAAGGTGTCGCCGAGGAGCTCGCGCATTTTCTGGTCGAGTCGCTCGGTCTGCGCCTGTTGCATGCCGGCGCGCAGAGAGGACAATTCGTCGACATGTTCCTGCAGGCGCGACAGGATGCGTTCCAACTCTTGCGCCAGCACATGACCTTCCTGGGCACGCATGGCATTCAGGCTTTCCATGGCAGGTTGCAGCGCGGCTGCTGCGGCCAGTTCAATCTGGGTTTGCTCGGTTTCTTCCGGGCGGGGAGCTTCCATGGACCAAACCCCGGGGAGTCGAAGGGCGGAGTTCAAATCCGGCTGCACGCCTCGTATCTTGTGTTCGCTGCTGGCGGTGCGAAAGGCTTCAATATAAGCTTTGACCGCGGCTGGATTGTATTGCGGCGCGGGAGGGGCGCTCTCTCGTTGGAGCGAGAGGCGCACTTCAATGTGACCGCGGATCACATGTTCCTTGATGGTTTTTCGCCAGAGAATTTCCAGCGCGTCCATGCCGTTCGGCAGATAGAACTGCAAGTCGAGATAGCGGTGGTTGACGCTCTTCAGTGTCATGACGAAGGTGGTGTTTCCGGGCGCGACGCCGGTCAGGCGGGCAAACCCGGTCATTGAACGAATCGGCAACTGGGAACGAATCGGCAACTGACTCATGAATGATTCCTTGCTGCGACGGCAGCCTCTGAGATATCGAAGAATTGCAGCTGATGCAGTTTTTGAAATGTGGGAGAACTTGTGAGCAGTTCCTCGTAGGTACCGATGGCGGTGATCGAACCTTCTTCCAGAACGGCAATGCGGGTGGCGCGGCGAACGGTGGAGAGGCGATGGGCGATGACGAAGACGGTGCGGTGTTGCATCAGGTTCGCAAGGGCCGCTTGCACGAGCGATTCACTCTGAGCATCGAGGGCGGAGGTGGCCTCGTCCAAAATCAAGATGGGAGCGTCTTTCAGCAGGGCGCGTGCGATGGCCAGGCGCTGACGCTCGCCGCCGGACATGCGGAAGCCTTTTTCTCCGATGATGGTGTTGTAGCCTTCCGGCATCTGCTCAATAAAGTCGTGCGCCAGGGCGGCCTTGGCGGCGTCGATGATCTTCTGCTTGGGAACGTCGGGTTGGCCGTAGGCGATGTTGTTGCGCACCGTGTCATTGAACAAAATGGTTTCCTGGGTCACCTTGGCGATGAGGGTGCGCAGAGAGTGGAGGCTGACGTCGCGCAGGTCATGGCCGTCGATCATGATGGCGCCGCTGGTGACATCGAAAAAGCGAGGAATCAGGTTGACGAGCGTGGTCTTTCCCGCGCCGCTGGGACCGACGAGCGCGATCACTTCCCCACGGTGCGCGGTCAGATTGATGTCGCGCAGCACCTGCTTTTGGCCTTCTTCGTCTGAATAACAGAAGTTGACGTGGTTGAAGGAAAACGTCTTTTTGAAGGCTTTCAACTGGACGGGATGCGGTTTCTCGCGGACATCGTCCTGAGCATCCATGAAGCTAAAGATGGAAGACGACGCGCCGAGGGCCTGTTGAAAGTTGTTATAGAAGAGGGCGAATTTTCGCACCGGATCGTAGAGCTTGAACACCGCGATGATGAAGGCGATGAATGCGCCCTCTGTCATGGCATGTTGCTGAATGCGGATACGGCCGAGCAACAGGAGCAAAGCGATGGCGATTGCGCCGATCAGGTCCATCAACGGCGAACTGATGGCCTGGGCGCTGACCGATCGCAGGTTGGCGCGGAACAGACGACGGGCCGCGGTGCGGAACCGGATCAGTTCCCACACTTCCATATTGAAGGCTTTGACGATGCGGTTGCCGGTGACGGTTTCATGCAGGATGTTTTGAATCTCCGCCAGCTTGTCCTGCCCGCTGCGCGTCGTTGTGCGAACGCTGCGTCCGATGCGGCGTGCCGATGACATGACCACCGGGACGAAGAGCAGCAGCACCCAGGCCAGCTTGCCTCCATACAGAATGACGACGGCGATGAGAAACAGGAAGGTGAAGAATTGCTGCAGAAAATCCGACATGACCGTCGACATGGCGAACTGAACTCGTTCGACGTCATTGATCAATGTGGACAGGATGGTTCCGGTGGAATGCTTCTGAAAGAAGGAAACCGAACGGCGCAGAATGCTTTCGTACAGGTCGTTGCGCAGGTCGGTGATCAAGCCGTACCCGGCAAAGTTGGATAGATAGGTTCCAAGGTAATCGCAGAGACTCTTGACGATGGTTGCCGCGACCAACGCGAAGGCGACCATGGTCCATGCATTATGAAAGTGGCCGGGAACCAGCTGTTCCAGATTCAATTGCACGACATGATGGCGAACGACGAAGTGAAACAGCGGCAGGTGCGGGGTGATATCCCCCGGCTTCAGCACCTGGTCGAAAATCGGTTTAATCAGCAGGATTCGAAACGCATCCAACAGGCCAACCATGGCCATCAGCAGGATAGAGACCAGCGCCTGCAAGGTGTAGGGGCGCACGTACGCCAGCAGACGGAGGTAGAACTTCATGCGCGCCCCTCTTGCTTGGCTAGGTCAGGCAGTCGATATTGCGCAGCGATATCGTGTATGGACGATGGGTTCACCGTGTTCCACGGGTGGGTCTGCTGCGGTTTCATTTGTCGCTGGGGCACGCCCATGATTGTAGAAGAAAGGTAGCATTCTCGCGCGCTGGCGAGGGATGCGGGCTTGTCATCGCATGAATGTGATGGAGGTCGAAAATAATCCGCAGCGACTGAAGCCCCGGGATATTTTCAGACGTCTACGGCCGGACTGAAGTCGGACCCCGATACAAAGCGGCGGGCTCTTGCGCTGATGCGAGACGGCAAATGCGTGCCGGCCGAGGAGAATGTTGCCGGGACAGGAGGAGTTCAGGGGCGTCCGGGCGATGCTGGGGAGGGGCGCATGTCTACGCAAACACGTCGCCGAGACCGCGCGAAGAACGTGAACGCGAAGAAGATAGAGCCGAGACGAAAAAACTCAGTCGAGAAGGTGCAGTTCTTTTCCTGGCTTGAAGCGGACAGCGCGTCCGGGAGCAATCGGCACCTCGGCGCCGGTGCGGGGATTGCGTCCGATGCCGGTTTTGCGAGGCTTTACGCTGAAGACGCCAAATCCGCGCAACTCGATGCGGTCGCCTGCGGCCAGAGCATTCTTCATGCTGAGGAAGACCGTATCGACAGCGGCCTCTGCCTTGACCCGGGGAAGGCCGGTGCGTTCGGCAACTTTATGTACCACGTCTTGTTTGATCAATTGAATGACTCCCTTCAGACTGTTGGATGCTCGCAAAGTTGCGTAACTCCATGCTAGGGTCGAGTTTTCGTGATTGTCAATGGAGCGGCACTCTCGTACACTCGCCCTAAAGCCAACTATTTTGCGGGGACCGTGCTGCGGGCTACCGGCCGCGCAAGCCAACCTATCGAGGAGAAGGATGTCGATTAAGAGTGATCGCTGGATTCGCGAAAACGCGCTCCAGAACAAGATGATAACGCCGTTTAGCGAAAAACAGGTCCGCGAAGGGGTCATCTCCTACGGGCTTTCGTCGTATGGATACGATTTGCGGGTTTCCGACGAATTCAAGATTTTTACCAACGTCAACAGCACGGTGATTGATCCGAAAAACTTCGACGAACGTTCGTTCGTCACCACCCAGGCAGAATCCGTAGTGATTCCGCCGAATTCCTTCGCGCTGGCGCGGTCGGTGGAATACTTCAAGATTCCGCGGGACGTGCTGACCATTTGCGTGGGGAAGTCGACCTATGCGCGCTGCGGGATCATCGTGAATGTGACGCCGTTCGAGCCGGAATGGGAGGGATTTGTGACCCTCGAAATTTCCAACACCACGCCTCTGCCGGCCCGCATCTATGCGATGGAAGGCCTGTGCCAGATTTTATTCTTCCAGTCGGATGAGGTCTGCGAGATCAGTTATGCGGACCGTAAAGGGAAATATCAGAACCAGCAGGGGATTGTGTTACCCAAGCTATAGGTGACGCAGCGGAAAAAACCGTTTGGGGCATGCAATGAAAGACGGTGCAATGTGGCGGAGGTGAATCCATCTTCACTCCACGCGGTCAGGTCAACTTCCGCAAAGAGTGCAGAGAGGCGGCCCGCGGTTCGAATACCGGAGACGCGAATACGGGTCTATGTGGTGGGGCTCGACGCATTGCGGGCCACCGGCCTGCAGGCGGTGTTCGAAAAAAATACCGGGATCGACATTGTGATGCAGGATATTTCTTCGTTGCCGGGGTCACACCTGGGGCCAGACTCCGCCTTCAACCTGGCGCTGGTGGGGGCCAACGCCGGACCCGATATCTTTAGCGTCATCGCCTCCATTCGTTCCGCGCATCCCGGGCTCCCCATTATCGTCATGTCCCATGCTTCCGGTCAGGAGGCGATTTTGAGGGTGCTGATGCTGGGCGCGAAGGGCTTTCTGCATGAAGCCAGCACTCCAGCACAGTTTGAGAAGGCGGTTCGCATGGTGGCCGCGGGTTCGCTCTGGGCTCCTCGACGGGTGCAGGCAGACCTGATCCATCGGCTATTGACGACTCTTGAATCGCAACGTGTGGCTCAAACAAACGGGGTGAGTTTCACCAGCCGGGAGCAGCAGGTTCTGAATTTGTTGCTCGATGGCAATTCCAATCGCGAGATTGCGAAAAGCCTGAAGATTGAAGAACGCACCGTCAAATCATACGTGACAAAGTTAATGCAGAAGATGGGGGTGAAGAACCGCACCGCCCTGACGATGCGCGCCCAGGATCGATCGACCTCAATGTTGTCGTCCGCGTCCTTGCTGCTGCCGCCAGACCCGCCTCCGAGCCAAGGATCAGAGCCGGCAATTAAGTAAGCGCCAGCGGAGAATCGCATTCAATCCACGCGTAACGTTACGGAAGGAGAAGAACATCCGTACTCTTTTCGAACGATCCGCAATGAGTTGTAATGAATTCACCGACTAAGGATTTGGGAGAATCCGGGGGTTGCAGTGGGCAGAAAATCGCGCATTGCAACCCTTTTTTTTCTTTAGTCCATTTTTTCAATCCACTTCACCCATTTCTGGCATCCTAATATCTGTAGTGTCGTTCGTGCAGAGTGCAACGAACTTGTGCCTGTGCGAACGTTCATACGAAAAAAGGGAGCGAGGATTTGAGGTTATTTATGATGAACAAATTTGTTGTAGCCACGTGTGCAGTTGCCGTTACATTCATGGGCTCCCAGGCCTATGCCGGTTCGAGCCGCCAGCAACTTGCGAGTCGCCTGAATGCCGCGTCCGATGTTATAACCCAGATTGAGTCGATACCTGCCAAGTCTATTCCGATGAGCATTATGTCCAACGCAACCTGCGTTGCTGTCGTTCCTGGATACAAAAAGGCAGCTTTCGTTGTCGGAGGCAGCTATGGCCAGGGAGTTGTTACCTGCAAGACAGCCAATGGAAGATGGAGCGCTCCGGCCTTCATTCAAATGGCGGGTGGCAGCTTCGGCTTTCAGATTGGCGGTCAGTCGACGGACCTAGTGCTCATCGCTGTCAACCAGCGTGGTATGCAGGACCTATTGAAGAGCAAGTTCAAGATTGGCGGCGATGCCGCGGCTTCCGCTGGACCGGTGGGACGCAACGCCGCAGCAGCGACGAACCTGACGCTGAAGTCGGAATTGCTCACATACTCCCGCAGCCAGGGATTGTTTGCCGGTATCGACCTGAACGGAACGGTTGTCAATCAGAACACAGAGGACACGCGTACGTTCTACGGACATGACGTACCGTTCGACACCATTCTGAAGGGCGATGTCGCAACGCCGCCGGCGGCGCGTCAGTTTGTAGGAACGATCGCCCGGTATTTCCGCAAGTCTCAGTAGCCGGAACCAACCATGCAACAGCAATCAAGGCGAGCCCGGAGGCTCGCCTTTGTTGCGTTTGGAGGGCACATCGACCGCTAGAGGAAAGCGTAGCGCTGATTGGCAGATACCGTAGTCAAATTAAAGTTCGTCATTCTGAGGTCGCCGCGGCGGCTGAAGATCCAGAGGGTGATCGCGGCCATTGCCGGGCGAATATTTTCTGGATTCTTCCCCCCGGTCGCCGCGGCAACCTCCGTTCAGAATGACTCCATTTGCGATCCGACCACAGTGACCATCCATCCGCTTTAGCGCATGGACTGCTCGACCTCTTGCAGCCAGCCAGCGGGTTTGAGAATCTCGCGTGGGCGGGAGCCGTCCGCGGGGCCGACAATTCCATCGCGCTCCATCAGGTCAATCAGGTGAGCGGCGCGGCCGTAACCAATGCGCATGCGACGCTGCAGCAGGGAAGTGGAAGCCTTGCCGAATTCCAGGACGAGGCGAACGGCGTCTTCAAAGAGTTCGTCGTTGGCTTCCTGCTCTCCGGCTTCGGCGCCATCGCGGTTTTTGTCGTCATGCGGAGCCTCCAGGAATCCTTCGACATATTCGGCGGTACCCTGAGACTTCCAGAAAGCGACGACGGCGCTGATTTCCTTTTCCGTCACGAACGGAGCGTGGATGCGTTGCAGGCGCGACGTGCCTGGAGCGAGGAACAGCATGTCGCCGCGACCGAGTAAGGACTCGGCACCGTTGGAATCGAGGATGGTGCGAGAGTCCACTTTGGTGGCCAGACGGAACGACATCCGGGTGGGAACGTTGGCTTTGATCAGGCCGGTGATGACGTCGACCGATGGCCGCTGCGTGGCCAGCACCAGGTGAATGCCGACGGCGCGTGCCATCTGCGCCAGGCGCGTGATGGATTCTTCTACATTGGCCCGGTCGAGCATCATCAAGTCGGCCAACTCGTCGATGATGATGACAATGATCGGCAGCGGCTTTTCGTCCGGATTGTCGGCTTCAAACAGGCTCGGCGTGGTTTCGAAGAGCTTGTTGTACTGCTCCAGATTGCGGACGCTGCGTGAGGCCAGCAGCTTCAGCCGCCGCTCCATCTCCCGCACGGCATTGCGCAGCGCGTTGGCAGCCAGTTTCGGCTCCGTGATGATAGGGGTGAACAGGTGTGGAATGCCTTCATACATGCCCAACTCCACACGCTTGGGGTCGACCAGGATCAGGCGAACCTGCTCTGGAGTCGCCTTGAACAACACGGACATGATCATGGCGTTGATGGCCACGGATTTGCCGCTGCCCGTCGAGCCGGCGATCAACACGTGGGGCATGGTGGTCAAGTCGGCGTGGATGATGCGGCCGTTGATGTCCTTACCCATGGTCAGGGTCAGCCGGGATTTGCTGTGGGTGAAGCTGTCGGCTTCAATCATGTCGCGCAGCCAGATGGTTTCGCGTTCCGCGTTCGGAACCTGCAAACCGACGGTGCTCTTTCCGGGCATGCGTTCTATCAGGATGCTTTCGGCGCGCATGGCCAGGCAAAGATCGTCCTGTAGGCCGACGACGCGGCTGTATTTCACTCCGGCATCGGGGCGAAATTCAAAGGTAGTGACGACTGGGCCCGGATTGATTTGGACCACCTGCCCGTGGACATCAAACTCGGCATACTTTTCCACCAGAACGCGGGCTTCTTCGAGCAGCGCATCCTCGCGAACCACCTGCTTTTCGTCGCTGCGGTGCAATAGCGTACTGGGAGGCAGGCGAAAGCCTTCGATCGACTTGGCGGTGACGGTGACGGACTTGGAGGAGGCGTCGGCGCGGGTGCCAATCTGAACATGCAGCGCGGGAGAGGCATCCGCAGGCGTGTGACCGGGTTGCAGTGACTGCAGGGAAGGGATGGGGCGAGCGAATTCGATCTCCTCCGGCTTGGAGGCTTTGGAGACTGCCGGAGTCGCGCGCCGGTCGGCGCGGCGACTGTCGGCAGGGGCGAAATCGTCGTCCACGTCGCTCTGCGATGAAACTCCATGCGCCAACTGTTGCGGCGGAGGAGCAGGGACGGGTTCCTCCCAGAAATCGGGACGCTTGCGGACGCGGGTCGGGACGACGTCCTTGCGGGTGTCCTCAAACATGCGCGGGTCGTCTTCCGGATGATTCGCGAGGGCAGCCTGTTCCTTCGCCAAGGTGCGGGCGGCGATGCGCGCGGCTTTGCGTTCGGCTCGTCGGGTACTCCAATTGCGCCAGCGGTCGCGCCAAGCGGCCAGGAATGCAAAGCGAACGGTGAGCCAGTTGCGCAGGCTGGCAACGCTGAAGGTGGTGGTCATATAGAGCGCCGCCGCGACCAGAGCCATCGACAGGATGCAGGCGCCGGGATAATTCAGATAATGGGTCAGCAGTTCGGCGATGGCGCCGCCGATGATGCCTTCGATCGGTATGGTATGGAGCCAGCGCATATGGCCGGGGAGCAGGCCCAGCAGCGTGGGAACAAAAATCAGGCACAGAAGGCCGCCGATGAGTTTTGAAATGGGCGACCCGACCGGGCGGGAACGCAGCCAGATCCATCCCAGGCCACCGACCAGCAGGGGCACCAGGAAGGCCGACAGGCCCTCCGCCTGCAATAGCAGATCGCTGAGTCCAGCACCGAGCAGGCCAGCCGAGTTATGCGCGGGACGGCCTGACAAATAGCCACCGGCGGTGTCGAGAGAGGGATCGAGCGGGGTATAGGAAGCCAGAGCGAGAAGCAAGAGGAGGGCGCTGGCCAGCAGCAGCAAACCGACCAGCTCATTCAGCCGGCGGTTCTTGGTTGGCGAAAAGACGCGTTGCACTACTTTCATGGGGGCGCTTGAACACTCCGGCGGAAGC
>Ga0307374_10005979_pt1 | contig 19426 bp, 18 predicted proteins | sample OX3MG_FD_202532 | JGI IMG/M metagenome (GOLD analysis project Ga0307374, IMG submission 202532) | Soil microbial communities from Risofladan, Vaasa, Finland - OX-3 | ecosystem: Environmental > Terrestrial > Soil > Coastal area > Acid sulfate soil | place: Finland: Risofladan, Vaasa | collected...
GAAGCACGCCAAAGAAGCCCCATCCGAACGCGCCCCTGAGGTCGAGCTGGAAGAGAATCGGCGCGGGACTGGGCGGCGCGCCGACCCATCGATGCGGCAGGCGGGCGACGCCGAACGCGAAAGCCGCAGCCGAGGCGAGCAGGATTCCAATCAGGATCGCGCCGGGCACGCGCCACAGCAGGAGTATCCCGATCGCGACGAAGCCGAAGATCGCCACCATCGCGGCTGCCGAGTTGAGCGCGCCAATCCTGACCGGCGCGCCGGCGACGCCGAGCGTCACGATGCCCGCCTCGTTGAGCCCGATGAAGGCGAGGAACAGCCCGATGCCGGCGGCGAAGCTGAAGCGCAGCCCCGGCGGCACCGCCTCGGTCATCCATTGCCGCACGCGCGCGACCGTCAGCAGCGTGAACAGCACGCCCGCGACGAACACCGCGCCCAGCGCCGTCTGCCATCGCCAGCCCAGCACGCGCACCACCGTGTATGCGACGAAGGCGTTCTCACCCATGTAGGGCGCGATCGCGAACGGCCGGTTGGCGTAAAGCCCCATCACCAGGGTGCCGAAGATCGCGGTCATCACGGTGGCGACCATCGACGGCCCCTCGGGGATGCCCGCCGCTTTCAGGATCGCCGGGTTGACCGCGATGATGTACGCCATCGTGACAAAAGTGGTGACGCCGGCCAGCACCTCGCGGCGAAGGTTGGTGCCGGCTGCCTCGAAGCCGAAGAACGCGGCGAGTCTTCGCTCCATCGGGTGCGCTCCTTTTCTCTCTTCGCCCGCCAGGTGCATCGCCGGGCGCGCCAGTATAACTATCCCGGAGGCGGCGGATTTTCATCAACGCTGGCGGTGGGCCGGAGATGATGCGAAAATCGTCGCTGGAGAAATCCTTGATGGAAAACCGCAGGTCAGTATCCGGGTCGTCGAGTCCCGCTCGCGGCTCTGTGAAGAAGGCGCCGCGTACGCTCGCCGTCGATGTTGGCGGCACCGGCATCAAGGTGGAATTGCTCGACGAGCGCGGCCGGCCGCTGACCGATCGCGCGCGCATTCCGACGCCCAAGAGCGCGACGCCGCGGCAGGTGGTCGATATCATTCGCAAGCTGGCCGCGGCCGAGGGCAAGTTCGATCGCGTCTCGGTGGGCTTTCCGGGAGTGACCAAGGACGGCGTCATCTATACCGCGCCCAACCTGGGAAAGGGATGGAACAATTTCGCGCTCGAGCAAAACCTCCGCCGCGCGCTTAAACGCCCGGTGCGCGTCGCCAACGATGCCGACGTGCAGGGCCTCGGCGCCGTCTCCGGTCACGGAGTCGAGCTGGTCATCACGCTCGGCACCGGCGTGGGCTCGGTGATCTTCGTCGACGGCCATCGTATCCACCTCGAGCTCGGGCATCATCCGTTCCGCAAGGGCAAGACCTACGAGGACGAGCTGGGCCATCGGATGTTGCTCAAGAAGGGCCGGAAGTGGTGGAACAAGCGCCTGCGCGAGGCGATCGAGGATCTAAAGACCGCATTCAACTATGACCGGCTCTATCTTGGCGGCGGCGATAGCAAGTTCATCCGCTTCGAGCCGCCCGAGGGCGTGAAGGTCGTCAGCAACGAGGAAGGATTGCTCGGCGGAATCAAGCTGTGGCAGGACGTGGAGGCGAAACCGGCTCCGCAAGCCGGCGTAACGAAGCTGCGCCGCGTCGGACGGCGGCGCAAAAAGCGCGTCTCGGCGCAAACGTAGGGAGGTGGCGATGTCCCGTGGCAGCATGAATCATCTGGCGCTCACCGCCAGCGACCTGGAGCGTTCGGCCAAATTCTACGATCGCGTACTTGGCTTCCTCGGATACACGCGAGTAGAGGTGCCGCAGCCGATGCAGCAACTGATGAAGACGCGGCTGCTCGCATGGGCCAGTCCGAACGGTTCGGTCACGTTGCGTCCGGCTAAAGGGGAGTCCGCATCGCGCACACACGATCGCAACGCGCCGGGGCTGAATCACTTTGCCTTCAACGCCGAGGGGCGCGGCGATGTCGATCTAATGTACGAGCTCCTCAAGAGCATCGGGGCGCAAATTCTTGACGCGCCGGCGGAATATCCATACGGGCCGGGCTACTATGCGGCCTATTTCACCGATCCCGATGACGTCAAATTCGAGTTTGTGCACTGGCCGAGGGCCTAGGAACGCAACAGTTGGCGCGGGCGGGAAGCCCCCGCGCGCGGCGACGTGCGGCTTTCCATCGGCGGCGTATCGGCGATAGACTCCGTTGGCCCGGTGCGCGAGCACTCGAATATCGGTTTAGTCCAGGGAGAGAGAACAATGGCGGAAAAGCTGCGCAGCAAATTGATAACCGAAGGCGTGCAGCGCGCGCCGAATCGCTCGATGCTTCGCGCGGTGGGCTTTCGCGACAGCGACTTCAACAAGCCGATCATCGGCGTCGCCAACGGCTACAGCACGATCACGCCGTGCAACATGGGGCTCGACACGCTGACCAAGCGCGCCGAAGCCGCGGTCAGCAGCGCGGGCGCGATGCCGCAGACGTTCGGCACTATTACGGTCAGCGACGGGATCGCGATGGGCACCGAGGGAATGAAATACTCGCTGGTCTCGCGCGAGGTCATTGCGGATTCGATCGAGACCGCCTGCGGCGCGCAATCGATGGACGGCGTGATCGCGATCGGTGGCTGCGACAAAAACATGCCGGGCGCGATGATCGCGATCGCGCGGATGAACATTCCGGCGATCTTCGTCTACGGCGGCACCATCAAGCCCGGCCATTTGAACGGCCGCGACCTCACCATCGTCAGCGCCTTCGAGGCGGTCGGCGAATACAGCGCGCACAAGATCGACGCGGCCGAGCTGCTCGAGGTCGAGCGCCACGCCTGCCCCGGCGCCGGCTCGTGCGGCGGGATGTACACCGCCAACACGATGTCGTCGGCGATCGAGGCGATGGGCATGAGCCTGCCGTATTCCTCGACCATGGCGGCCGAGGACGCCGAGAAGGCCGAGAGCGCCGCGCGTTCGGCCGAGGTGCTGGTCGAGGCGGTGCATCGCGGGCGGCTGCCGCGCCAGATCATGACGCGCAAGGCTTTCGAGAACGCGATCGCGGTGGTGATGGCGGTCGGCGGATCGACCAACGCCGTGCTCCACCTGCTGGCGATCGCACACGCCGCCAACGTCCCGCTGAGCATCGACGACTTCGAAACCATCCGCCAGCGCACCCGGGTGCTGTGCGATCTCAAGCCCTCGGGCCGCTACGTGACCACCGAGTTTCATCGCGCGGGCGGCGTCCCGCAAGTGATGAAGATGCTGCTCGCGCACGGAATCCTCCACGGCGGCGAGATGACGATCACCGGCCGCACCATTGCCGAGACGCTGGCCGAGGTTCCCGAGGCGCCGCGCAAGGACCAGAACGTCATCCGCCAGTGGGAAAATCCGATGTATGCCGAGGGGCATCTCGCGATCCTGCGCGGCAACCTCGCGACCGAGGGCGCGGTGGCGAAAGTCACCGGCATCAAGCACCAGGAGATTACCGGACCGGCGCGGATTTTCGATCGCGAGGAGGACACGCTCGAGGCGATCCTCGCGGGCGGGATCAAAAAGGGCGACGTCCTGGTGATCCGCTACGAGGGACCGCGGGGCGGCCCCGGGATGCGCGAGATGCTGTCGCCGACCTCGGCGATCATCGGCGCGGGACTCGGCGATTCGGTCGGACTGATCACTGACGGACGCTTCTCGGGCGGAACCTACGGGCTGGTGGTGGGCCACGTCGCGCCCGAAGCGGCGGTGGGCGGGTTGATCGCGCTTATAAAGGAGGGCGATTCGATAACCATCGACGGGCGCAAGCGCCTGTTGCAGCTCAACCTGCCCGAGGATGAGATCGCGCGCCGGCGTGCGGCCTGGAAGCCGCCCGCGCCGCGCTATACGCGCGGCGTGCTGGCCAAGTATGCGGCTCAGGTGTCGTCAGCTTCCGTCGGCGCGGTGACCGACTGAACGCGGCGACTGCGGACGAATCGTCGACAGTGCGGCGTGCGGGTTTGCCCTGCGACGCTGCGGGTTGCGGCATTCCCACTCGCGATTTGAAGGACCTCCGACGGGCATCTGCTGCGGGGGGCCAACATGACACCGGCGACTTCGGTAACAGTGATCGATCTTGCGGCGTCCAAGGTGCTCGGCGAGATCCCGATAGCCGGATGGGTGGTGAATTGCACCACCGCGGTCAACTTCGGAGTCAAATCGTAACGAGAGCCGCTCGACGCGATAAGTGGTGCCCTGCTCGATAGTGACATCGGACGCGGTCCGCGAAGCGATTATGCGTCAGTGTTCGTTTTGAAGCGCAAGTGTCGCGGGGCATGTTTCTGGCGGCTGGCGACTGGTCAAAATGCGAAGGTCTGCTAGCAGTCGGCCGCGGGCGCGTTCCCACCGGTGGGCCCGAATACTGGCGCGGCGGGGATGGAATCGGAAGGCGCCCCCGGATCGCCCCTCGACCAGTAGGAAGATGATGCGTCAGGTAATTTTATATTACGCCCATTTTTGCTCGCCGGCCGTGCGGCGCGAGGTAGCGAGGCTGCGGAGCGAACTGGACGGCCGATGCGATATATTCGCGGCGGGCTATTGCCAATCGACAGGCGATCTCGACGGTCTGGATTGCGTTCCTACACTCGAATATTCGGCGGACGATCTGATCGCGCTGCCTTATCCCGGCAAGGTGGCAAAGTTCAATCCGCCGAATTTCATCGGTAACGCGGATTTGGTGCCGATGAGGCTTTTCCTCGATCGGCCGGATTACGATTACTACTGGATCATAGAATACGACGTGCGCTTCAGCGGCGCTTGGGGCGATTTGCTCGCGGACCTTTCGACCTCGGGCGCGGACTTGCTGTGTACGACCATGCAGACGTGGGCGGAGAATCCTAAGTGGGCGCACTGGGGAACCCTGGATGCCGGCGGCGAAGACGTTCCGCTGGAGCGCCGGGTGAAGGGATTCATGCCGTTCTGCCGCCTCTCCCGCAACTTTTTGACCGCCTGCGATGCGCGTTATCGGCAGGGGTGGAGCGGGCATTGCGAAGTCCTCTGGCCGACGGTGGCCAGCCTCGCGGGCCTGAGCCTAGAGGATATCGGCGGTAACGGCAGTTTCACGCCGGTGGAGCGCCGCGGGCGCTACTACCAGAACACTCCCTCGGAATGGTCGCAGTTTCCCGGAACGTTCGTCTATCGGCCGTGCTTCGCCGATCGCAACCTTTTCGGACCGCAATGTTATTTCAAAGGCACGCTATGGCATCCGGTGAAGGAGTAGAGCCGTGCGTCGATTGTCGAAGGCGGGGCCGAAGGCGCACGCCCACTTTCCGAACAACGCCGCCACGGCTAACGTCATAGGCGCTCGACGTGCGAGCACGGAGGGGTGGCCGAGCGGTTGAAGGCACCGGTCTTGAAAACCGGCAGCGGCGAAAGTCGCTCGTGGGTTCGAATCCCACTCCCTCCGCCATATTTCAATCCACAGATCTCCGATGACGTATAGAAAGCCCCATAATAACCGAGCTTTCTACTGTCGGAGCGTCCAATGCAGTCCAGAATGATGCGTTGCAATCTACCCCAGAATGGGGGTATTTATTAGGGGTATGTCGGAAAGCAGTAGGGGGTAACTCGGTATGCTGAGCGACACGGCAATCAGGCGGACCAAACCGAAGGAGAAAGCTTCTAAGCTTTTCGATGGGCACGGTCTCTATCTGCTCATCGCTCCTACGGGCGGGAAGTGGTGGCGGCTCAAGTATCGATTCAGCAGCAAGGAAAAGCTCTTGGCTCTCGGCACGTACCCCGAAGTGAGCCTCAAGGAAGCGCGGGAGCGATGTCACGAGGTGCGCAAGAAGCTGGCGGCAGGGATTGATCCGGGCGCGGAGCGGAAAGAGGCCAAAGCAGCGGCGAAGGCGCAGGCGACGGAAAGCTTTGAGGCTGTCGCGCGGGAATGGTTTGATAAATTCTCGCGCTCCTGGGTGCCCGAACATGCCGCGATAGTGATGCGCCGACTGGAAGCGAATGTGTTTCCGTGGCTCGGGGTGCGTCCGATAGGGGAAATCACGGCGCCCGAGGTGCTGACGGTACTGCGGCGGATTGAGGCCCGCGGTGCATTGGAAGTAGCGCACCGGGTCAAACAGGTCGTGGGACAAGTCTTCCGGTATGCGGTGGCTACTGGGCGAGCGCAGCGCGATCCTACGGGCGATCTTCGCGGCGCGTTGCCGCCGCCGCCCGAGAAGCACCACGCGGCCCTCACGAAGCCGGCCGACGTGGCGAACCTGATGCGCGCGATCGATGGTTACAAGGGTTCGTTCATCGTGCGATGCGCGCTGCGGTTCTCGGCTCTGACGTTCGTGAGGCCCGGCGAGTTGCGCAAGGCTGAGTGGGCCGATCTCGATTTAGACAACGCGACCTGGCTCATTCCGGCTGCACGCATGAAGATGAAACGCGATCACCTTGTGCCGCTGTCGCGGCAAGCGGTCGAGGTTCTGCGCGAGCTTAATCCACTGACAGGCTCAGGCCGATACGTGTTCCCGGGCGCGCGCGCCGCTGGCCGGCCGATGAGCGAGAACGCCATCACGGCGGCGCTGCGGTACATGGGCTATGAGCGCGGGCAGATGACGGCACACGGCTTTCGCACGCTGGCAAGCACGCTGCTCAACGAGATGGGCTGGTCGGCGGACGCTATTGAACGACAGCTTGCGCACGCGGAGCGCGACGGAGTGCGCGCGGCTTACAATCGGGCGGAATATCTGGCAGAGCGACGCCGTATGATGCAAGCGTGGGCCGACTACCTTGACGGCCTGATCACTACGGGAGCGACGGTCGTCCCTTTTCGCGCAAGTGCGTAACCGCAACCTAGTTCGCGCGCGGATGCCCGCTTAAGAACGCCGCGAGCGCGGTGCTTATCGGCGCTTTCCCGCGGGCCGGCGCGAGGCGGTTGGCGCCTCGTTTCCGAGCTGGTCGAGCAGGGCAAACAGGTCGCTCGCGCGCCAGCAGGTCGTTCTTGGCCCGAGCTTGATGGACCCGGGAAAGCGGCCCTCGCGTACGCCATTCCACCAAGCTGAACGACTGATAGGGATCAACTTGAGGACTTGCGGCAGTCTCAAAAGCGCTGCGGCGTCGATTTGTGACCGGGAAGCCGAGATTCGCGCCGGGGCATCGACTGCTCGATCGAGCGAAGGCTTTAGATCACTAGGTGCATACATTACGCCTCACGGCTTGAATAGAAGACATTCATTCGCGGCCCTAGAGCATAGCGGGGCCCGCAACCTAGTCCAGTCAGTTCGGCCAAACTCTCCACAGACGCTGTTGGCCGTCGGAAAGGCCGCACAATCGGCTTGGTTCCCGCCCTCAGCGCCCGTTCCGCAACGGAAGCCTGCCCAAGTCGTCGACCTCGAGGGGTGGTTCAGTCCCTCCCTCCATTAACCGCAATCCAGTGGCTAGTCAGTCCCTCCCGACGTTCAAAAAAGAGCCGGAGATTCAGGGCTTTTTATTCCTTTTCGGGTCCGCGAGATGTGAAGTGGCAACTGCGGCACTTCCCCTCTTGCCCTTAATCAATCCCTGATGCGGCCATGGTCGATATTTGCCGTGCAGCGTCCCATTAGAGCCGTTCTGCCGCGTCGGGCATGTCCGAGTTCGTCTTCTCGGCTCGAAAGCGCCCTGAGCGATTTAGTACGGCTAGGTTCGCGCGTTTGACAGGCACGCTCCCCAGCATTTCGACTTTCACGATGGCGCCTGCCGGATGATAGATATTCGCCCGGAGCCTGGCCAAGCCTGAGTTGGCGCAGTTGCTAATCTCGACGATCCGCCCATCCGCGAACCTGACACGATAATCATGACGCTTGTTTCCGGCCATTAGATGTTAAAGCCCAAAGCTTTGAGGAGGACCGAAGGAATCTGCGGAACCTGCACCGGGGGCACTGGCCGAAAGCCGCCCGGGAATCCCGAAGTAGGACCACCGCTGCCGCCGCCGACCGCTGGAGCCCGCGGCGCAGGTTGCCCACGAGAGCCGGTGAGGGCCGAAGCGCCCTTGAGTGCAGACCCGAGAATGCCTAGTACGTTCAAGCTTCCATCGGGATTAGTCAGACCAAGATCGTTTAAGCTCGGGATGTAGGTGCTGAGACCAATCGAGCCCGCGCTGCTGCTTCCGCTCGGGTTCGCGCCACCCTGACGCACCACAGGGCCGGCTAGCTCACCAGCGGTCAAGTCTTGGAGCCCACCGTCACGAGGCGCGGCCGAAGCGCTGGCGTCTGATGTCGAAGCCGGTTGAACCCGCCTGAGGCGTCGAATCATAGCCGGGGACACCGCGCCACCCGTCCCGGCCGGCTCGATGTGAGTCGATCCGAGCGGCGGCGCCGCCTCGCTGAATAGGCCGGGAAGAAGCCCGGCCGCGACAAAGGCGCGGATTAAGGCGGTGAGATCCATTCTAGTAAGTCTCCTGATTTACAGTTTCAAGCATATATGGGTCTCTCTCCCCCCTCTGCTCTTAGGGGGAAGAATAACTAGTGGGAGATTGGGAGTTTGTTGGTGGTGACGCCGGGGGTTCAAAACGCCGAGGAGTCGAAGGTCAGCCCGGATGGTCATCAAACTTGGCCGACTCCCAGTCTCGCGGCAAAGCCTCTCAGCTATCTGCTTGAGAGTGGGAACGGCCACCCGGCACATCTCCTGAATCGACTCCCGCCGTAACTTTGCTGCTGCGGCCCTGGTGGAGGCATGAATCATCGGCGCCAAGTATTGCTCGCCGCCCTTGAGATGCTGTGCCTCTTCCGGGGTGATTCCGAGCCATAGGCCAATTTTGTAGTCGCGTATGCGACGATGTTTAAATTTGAGGGCCCCGCGAATCTCGGCCGGTTCTAGCGATGGCCAGCAGCGCTCGCGAGCGAATTGAGAGACCCTCGCGGCGTGATCGGGCCCCGAAAAGGTGAATATGTGGAAAAGAATCGTCGCGTAATTGCGGCAGCCTTCACGAAACCAGCCGCCGCGCAGCTCCATCAGCGTCTCAAGGTCAGATAGTCGCTGCTCATGGAGCGCCCGCCAACCCGATGACTGCCTAGAGGATTTTCGATCCGCATACGCTGGGGCAACCTGCCGCGACGGTACGGCCAAGGGCGGCGGGACGAAAGCCGAAAGCGTCTCGGGTACGTTGAGGCGATGCGCCAGCTCGCGCATCGAGTACTCAATCGGACGCCCGTCGTGATCAAAGTTGATGGTGTAAGCAACCCTTGTTCCGCTTTTCGAGTTAATAGATTCAGGCAGGCGAGTCAGCCGTTCGATCGAATAAGCCGCGTCGTCCACGGGCAGCCCGGCAGAGTGCGCTATCCCGGCGATCTTGCGTCCTAGCCTTATCCAAAGCGCGCGCGAGTTGGGCGCGGCCGGCAACGAACGGCCAGGAGCGCTGTCGTCACAAAGGCACCAGAAAAGCCAAAAGCCTCGGCCCGAGTTGACGATCATGCTCGGCTGAGGCAAGACGCCATACGCGATCATCGCGTGGATGTTCAGCAGTCCCATTCGCACGGCCTGTTGTGGGTCCGCTGCATCGTGGTAGTCGACATCCACCCAACAGGCATTGATGTGGCCAACGAGCTTTGCATTGCGCCACTTTCCGCGCAGGCCGTTGATCGAGTAGTACGCATCGCGCGTTAGCTGCTCGAGCAAAGCCGGGAACATGTCATCTAGTTCATGCGGTCTAAGTGCCCCGATTAACCTGAGATTCGGGCCAGCATGAAAGCTGATATATCCGTCGTGCCGGTGAAGCACTTTGAGCGGCGACAAAATGGCGTCGAGGTTTCGCTGGGCCGCTACGGGCGCGAGAGTCGATAGTGCGGCCGCCATTCAAGCCTGCTCTCCGGCGCTCGGCGTAGCGCTCGCTGGACCCGCAACGGGTGACATCTGGTGCACCCGACCCCTGACATCTGGTGCACCCGACCCCTGACACAAATCGCGCTCGCCCCCGACACTAGGTGCGTCCGGCGAGTCGGACTCATCGCAGTCTGTTCTCGTCCGCTTTGGCGGCTCAGGTGGGATCAAAAGAAATAGCGCTCTCGACTCGCCCTTCCCCTGGGACTCGAGTTTGCCTTCCTTCCGCAAGAAGGCGACCCTCCGCGCTATCGTCCGCGGAGTCACATCGAGCCGCTTTGCGAAAGAAGCGAACGCACAAGGCTCGCCGAGGCCCGCGATCAACGCTCCTAGCCGCTTCTCGCCTGGCGGAATTTCAGGGTCGCGTAAAAACCAATTCGGGATAGGGCACGCTTTGCCCTCTTCTTGAAAGAAGTCATTGACAAAATAGAGCTGCGCCCGTGTGATTGTCGGTTCGCCTGCGCACGCCGGGTAGGCCAAGATATTCTCGCCGGCCCGAATGCGACAGTCTGCTTCGGGATAGTAGAATCGGACCGGGCCGCGTACCTCGTCTGGCTCAACTGGCTGTAGGGCGCCATCTTCGATCAGCCAGGAGATCGCCTGCCGCACCGCGCGTACACACAATCCCGACTCCAGTGCGATCTGTTTCGCGCTCGGATAGGCAAGCTCCCGATCGTCCCGATGGGAACGATACAGGGCATACACCAGCCAAATTACGTCAGTCGGGAAATAAGGAAGGAGCCAGGTTGTTTCATTCGAGTAAGGATCTTCATCCGGGTAGAGGCCGATCGTGTATTCGCCTAGAACTGTAAAGCCGGTGTCGAGAGGCGGAGGTGAGATAGAATCGCGGTTCATTCATAAACAACGCCTTTTAGCGATTCCCGATCGCGTCATTCGCCGGTGCGGCCGATCTTACGGCGTTGGATGCTAGCCACTCCAACAGCTCGGGCTGAGAATACCGGACTAGTTTTCCGCACTTATGGTAGGTTGGTCCCCTTTTTCGGAGCCGCCAGTTCTCTAGCGCCTTTTTGGAACATTGAAGGAATTGCGCTGCCTGCGCTGGGGTGAACAGCGCGGCGGAATCTCCCTGGAGCATTACCTCTCCCCCGGGCCAAAAGAAGCCGTAACTTTTGAAACTGTGGGATGCGCTCGATTACGTGCGAGTGCGGCACGGTGGTCGATTACTCGACCCGCCCGAATTGGCTCGGGACGCAGCCATCGCAAAAAGGCCAGTGCGATCCTGGGAACCCTGGATGCGGCAGCGCGAACGAATGGGGTTATCCGCCAGGGACCCAATCACATTATGTTCACAATTCGCGAATCTTGACTAGCCTATTTTTGAGGGCTGGGAAGGTGCGACGGCGCACTAGCGTGGTCGCAGGTGGTGAAATGGGCGAAGATTTGACTAGGCAGTGCGCGGCCTTTTCCGTTTGCAGGCTACCCCGAACTTAATGTCGAAATAGCTCGTCAAGGATCAATCATCCAGCTCGAAATGACGCGGAACTAGGCCGCTAGACCGCAAGTTCGGGATTCCCGTCCGGCCATCGGACGGGAAAATTAACCGCGTTTGCAGATTTGTACTCTATTGTGTTATGACGCTGTTGAGCCTATTTTATAGGACCTATCACCGGAGGTTATGGCAAATGACTTGCTTAGCAGTTCGAGGTATCACAACAGCCGTTTTGATCGCCTCGTTCGTCGCTCTGAATGGTTGTTCTGTGGTTATGGAGGCCACCCGGCCGGATCCCATCGATACCTCACAATTTGCTGTGGGCGAACCACGTCTTCAAGTGGTGGAGGTGCTGGGCGCTCCCGCGGCCACTGTCAATCAGAGCGATCAATCGTGCGACGTCTACAAGCTCTACACGCACGGTCCTGGTGGAGCGGGAAAGGGTGCAATAGCTGCCGGCGAGGCTGTTGCAGACGTCTTCACTTTGGGCCTAGCCGAGGTAGTTACGTCGCCGGTCGAGGGTGCGACTCGCAACGCTAAACACACAGTGACGATGTGCTACGACAAGGACTTAAAACTGGTTTCCCAGAACGAATCCGAATAAGAGGGAGGCTTCAGCCTTGAAGCAGTATCCAGTTGCGTGGATCGTCTACCCAATCGCCTTGCTCCTCTTTGGGTGCGCTCCGAACCGCGAAGAGTGGATGTCACGGGCGGCAACGCAACAAGCTCAGGTCGCTACTGGCTCAATCGGCAACGAGCAAAAAATCAGAAACGAGTCTCGTTTCGGTGCTCAGGTGCTGCGCACTCTCTCTGAGCAGGCGTCAAAGGCCGCTCCAAACGCGGGCCAAAACAAGCAGGCCGCCATAGCCTTCGCCCAGAACGCGATCTTGATAAGCAGTGGACTTGACTCAATTGCGGACAGCCAAACCGACGCGCAGTTCACTGAGGCGGTTTGGGCAATGTGCGATTCCGATCGTCGGACGGCCGCTCCGTTCGTGGGGCAAATGCTCCTTGGGATAGCTAACACGGCGCGAGAGCGAAGCGTGTCCGATCCCTCGCACACGCAGGTGCTTGAACACACGGCAACGTACATGGACACGTTTGGCGAACGGCTGATCAACATACCTTCGGAATGCGATCACGCTAACGCTGCCATGGCAGAGGCAAACGCAGAGGAGCAAAAGGCCGAAGCTGAGCATCGAGAGAACGTGAATACCGCTGTGACAGCCGCAGCGCTCGTTTTTGCGGGAGCGGTGATTTTAGGAAGCTCGGCGGCATCGGTTGCGGCGGCCGAAGCGAGCCGACCCGTGATTATCCAGGAACCAGCCCCGGCGCCTAGCAACTGCGTCTATCACGACGGCAACAGCTACACCTGCTATTAGTCTCTCCCCCCCCCCGCCGAGGTTGGCGCCGCCAGGTGGTCGACCCCGACCCGAGCGCGGGATCGAGCGGCGCGGTGATGACGAGGAGATTGTCAGCCGGGTTGCCGCGCGGGCCCGGCGAACGCAGCTTTGCCGAGACGTAGTGTGCGCCCTTGCCATCTTTGTACGCAGATAGCTTGCAGCGGTCACAACGAAACCACTGCTGGCCGGCCGCGCGGTTCGGGTCGTGCGGTGCGACGGGCCGCATGGTGTGCCGACATTGATTGCACTTGAGACCACGCATCGTGATTGGGATAGCAACTTGGGACGGGCACGCGCAAATCGCGCCCGCGTTGATGTCAACAACCCCCAAGCGGGGAAGGGGTGCAACGGAAACCATCCGCGGATCGCGCGGCGCCGAAAATTAAAACATCCGATACCGATCTCCCCTTCAAAAAAATGCGGCGGCGAAAAAAAAGAGATGCCCACCCGCGCGGCGGGCCAAAAATCGACGCCGGCCAAAAAAGAGACCCGTTGCAAACGCTCCGGCCGGGGCCAAATGTGACGAAAATCCCTGTGTTCCTTAGTGCGTGGGTGGGTGAAATGATGGCCGGGTCGCTGGAACCCTTGACGGGGCTAAGGTATCCCATAGGCGTTAGGGGAGGTAGGCTCGATGGTGCGTCGTCTCGATGCGACCCGGTGATCGGTGATCGTTCACTACGCTGCGACGCCGGAAGCGCGTACGGAGGCTGCTAGTGCCGCCGCCCGTGGCGTATGCGGCCTGTTGCGCGATCTGGCGTCGAACTTCGGGCGAGAGGTTAATAGCTCGTTGCTTGCCGCCTCGCCGACCTGCTGCCTCTCTGTCCACTATACTTGACAGTATCAGTTAGCCGGTTCCGCGCAAGCAATTCGCTATCCGATTGACTTGCGTGCGTGTTTAGTTCAATACGTACCACGGGAGGAAGACGCATGAACAAGGATCAGGATTCGGCTGTTGTCTCGACGAGGTACGGGCGCTTCAGGATCACGCCGTGGAGTATGAGCCATATCGACATCGACTGCGGTGAGGGGAACTCGGTAATGATGGAGAAGCGCGCAAACCGCTGGACGGTCCAACCGTGTACTGCTCGCGCACGCCCTGAGCTAGCGAAGGCAATCATCGGCGCGGTGGAGAAATGGATCGCGGCAAACCCAGCTCGCTTTCGCGAGTTGGCGCGCCGCAGTTTAGAGAGCGAAGTGTGCACCAATTACCTGCCCGAGGAACTCGTTACCAACACGCTCACGCAGCTTCGTGCGAGGGTCGAGGTTTTGAAGGCGGGCGGCGGGACGATCGCGGGCTTCGATCTTTCGCACTACGAGTACGTGCTTGAGCTGGCGACTTCGACGATCGCCGAACTCAAGGCACTGGATGCGGCCGATCGAAGGCGAGCAGCAGCATAAGGGACTAGCGCATGGGACTAGCGCGGGACCGGGCCGGGGTGGGACTAGCCCCCGGCTTTTTTCTTTGTCTGAATCACTTCAAAGCCACCTTGAACACGTCCGTCAAGGGGTACATTTGGGGGTAGTCGAAGATCGATGTGTGGGGGAAGTCCTATAAACCTTACGATTTTTGACTCTATGCGGTTCCCACCCCCTCCGCCAGCGAGTTCTCAAGGTTGAGTGATTCGCGCAAGGTCCGCCAAATCCGCGCGTGGGTGGCTCTCGACGAGTCCAAAGCCACCAGAGAAATGCCAATCCAGGAGATGTCCGCGCGGTTCGCCTGAATTCCCTCGTTTGGCTTTCGGCGGTGGACTTTGGTGCCCAGAGCATGATTCTGTTATACACAGATTCGGAGAACACCTAGACATAATGTAACTCGGACAAAATCTACGAATCGTCGATAGCGGTTCGGTGCGGAGCCACAGGGGACCAGCGATGCCCAGGTTCGACACGGTCGTAAGGAACGGGATGATCATCGACGGGACTCGCGCACCGCGCTATCGCGGCGACCTTGGGATCAAGGACGGCAGAATTGCCGAGATCGGCAACCTCGACGCCGGCGACGGCGCAAGCGAGGTCGACGCGGCCGGCCTGATTGTCGCACCTGGATTCGTCGACCTGCACACGCACTATGACGCGCAGGTTTTCTGGGATCCCCACTGCTCGATTTCGGGATGGCATGGAGTGACCTCGGTCGCGATCGGCAATTGCGGCTTCGGCTTCGCCCCCGTGCGGCCGGAACAGCGCGAGCGGGCGATGCTCACCATGACTCGCCTGGAGAGCATTCCGTATGCCTCGATGAAGGCCGGTCTGCCTTGGGACTGGGTAACGTTTCCGCAGTTTCTCGATAGCCTGGAGCGCCAGCCCAAGGGCCTCAATCTGCTGCCCTGCGTCCCGCTCGGCCCGCTCATCACGTGGGTGATGGGAAGTCCCGAGGAGGCCAAGCATCGGGCACCCACCGCCAGCGAAGAGCGCGAGATAGTTCGCCTTTTCAGCGAAGCGATGGACGCCGGCGCATGTGGCTGGTCGGCGCAACGCTTGCACCCGGACGGTCCGGTTTGCCTCCAGCGCGACTATGACGGCACGCCAATGGTCACCGACGTCATGGGCGACGAGACCTGCCGCAACCTGGCCCGCGAACTCGGCCGGCGCAATTCGGGTTTCATGCAACTGTCGATGGCTACCGCGGATCCCTTTCACGATCTCAAAGAACTCGAGGCGCTCGCCGAGCTGAGTGGGCGCCCCCTGATCTACCAGGCGCTCGTCGCATTTGACCGCGAACCGGAAATCCATCGCTTCCTGATTGCATGGTTCGACCATTGCCATGCCAGGGGATTGCGCATCTACCCACAGGCTCACACCAACACTACCAGCTTCACTTTTACCTTTGCGGACTGGAATCTGTTTGACGACTCCGAAGCCTGGCGCGAGGCCACCTTGGGCAGCGCTCAGGAGAGGTTAATGAAACTGAGCGACCCGCGGCGCCGCGCGAAACTCAAGGACTACGCCAACGGTCAACGCTTGGTGACTGGTGATCTGGAGAATTTTGTAATCGAGAAGATTTATACGCCTCGGTTCAAGCACCTGGAGGGTCTCACCCTGAGGGACGCCGGCGGGAAGATGGATAGACATATCGTCGATACGATGCTCGAGATCGCGATTGCCGATGAACTGCGCACGGTGTTTGATGCGCCACCGCCGCATACCCGCCTGGACCTGCTAAAGGAAATCGTCAACTACCCGTATACAATTCCGGGCCTTTCCGACGGAGGCGCGCACACTAAATTTTTCTGCGGCGGACGTTATCCGACCGAGTTTTTGGCTTCATTTACCCGCGACCACGGCATGTTGAGCCTGGAGGAGGCGCATTGGAAACTGAGCGCGTGGCCGGCGATATGCGCGGGGCTTTCGGACCGCGGCGTGCTGCGCGAGGGATATGCGGCCGATATCGTCATGTACGACTACGACCGTTTGGGGATGGAACCGAGCGTGGTGGTGCACGACCTTCCTGGCGGCGAATGGCGGCGCGCGCAACGCGCCCGCGGCTACCGTTACATCATGGTCAATGGTGAGGTCACGCTCGTGGATGGTCAACCGACGACGGCCTTGCCGGGTTTGTTGCTGCGACAGGGAAATCGCCGGAACAAGCCGCAGATTCGTCGCGCGATCTAAAGCTGGCAAAATCGAAAAGATGCTCGGCATTTGTTAGCCAAGCGGACCGATATGCTTTTGCCTTTGATAGAAAAAGGCACCAGTCAATCATTCGGAAACGACAACCGATCTATATTTACTTCAGGAAGGCCGGCATCGGACGGGCTTGACAGACAAAGCGACGAATTCGCGGAAGCTGTTGCTGAGCGCGCAAACGCTCGAGCCAAAGCGAATAGATTACTCGTGGCTGCCGAGGAGCATGTTGGCGGAAACGGTCTCGCCCCTTAGGAACAGCACATGGCAGGAGTTCTCCAGAAGGTGCGTCAAATACAGGCATTCATCCAACGTTTCGCCCAAAGCAAAGGTGCCGTGACCTCGCACTGCGACGATCTTATTCTCTATCAGCGCTCGGGCGATGCTTGCGGGATCTTCACCCAGCTTTTCCTGGTCCTGGGATTCCAGAACGAGAGTTTGGCCGAGCGCGTCTTTGGCTTCGTTGTAGGCCGGCGGGATCCTTTGGTCGCAAACCCAGCTGGCTGCGACGGTGTAGAGTGGGTGACAATGAAGGACCGCGCCGCGTCCGCGGGCCGCCTGTTTGTAGATTCCGCGGTGAACGTAGAACTCACAGGAAGCTTCGCCCCGGTCAGTCTCGAAGGGCTTGACAACGATCAGGTCTGAGCAGGGATTAAGACCCCGAAGGGATCGGCCGCTTTTGGTGATGAGGATATTATCTGTGGACAGGAGGACCGAAACGTTGCCGGACCTCAATGAATTGAGACCGAGTTCCCACGTCGCCTGGGCAGCCTTGACGATCTCGCTTCGTGTCGTCGGCGAGTCCTCGTACACGGCGGTTTCCTCCATTTGGGTCAGAGCAACGCGTGGTTAGCGCTTTATGGGCCTGAGAATCCGTACTCAGAAGCAGCCGATTTTCGTTCCCTTCGCAGGGCAAGTTAGTATGCTCTTCCGTCAAGGTCAACTCACTTAGCCCACGTTAGTTCCAGTTACGTTAAAGCGTGGAGGGAGCGCCAGCCGTTCTTCGCGTCCATTCGTTCCGAACTCCGGACCGTCCAATGGACCGTGGCGTTCCTGGAGGCTATCCGTTCTCGGCCGCAAGAGGGTCGGTGGAGCCGTTGCGCATATGGCCAATATTCGACCAGAATAAGAACGAGCACCGACAACGACGTGATCATTTCCGACAGCCGTACCCCTCGATGCGTCGATGCGGGTCGAGCAGGTCGCACGCTGATGGCAGGGATCTGAGGCCCCCCGGCGGGGTCTGGGGAGGACAAAGCTCATGCTCGTGGCGTTCGTGTTAATGAAGACAGAACCCGCGCACATCGACGATGTCGTCAAGGCGTTGGTCGAAATGGAAATCGTCGAGGAAATGCATTCGCTCGCCGGCGACTACGACCTTATCGTTAAGGTGAGGGTTGAGGACTTCGACCATCTGGCACGGCTGGTCGTCGATCGGATTCAGCGGGTGCAGCATTTACGCGAGACCAAGACGCTTATAGCCTTCGACGCGTACAACGTGCCGAAACTGCGGAAACCCTAGCCCTATAAGCCAGGGAACCCGGTCTGTATTTCGATCTTTCCGCGCCAAGACCATCGAGGCCGAGTACGTAGCGGTGGGCTGTGCCGCGGGAGTCTGTTGGCGAAGGCATAGTCTAGTCAGGCGGCTTACTCCGCAACCTCAATCTCCTGGGTTGCGCCCAACTCGTCCTACATCGCGCGCAACTTCGGAATCACTTCGCGCGCGAACAGCTCCTGAGTTCGGAGCGCTTTCCATATTTCGATATCGCCATAGTGCGAAATGATGAGGATCTCGTCCACGTCGACCGCCCGCTTGAGAGCGACGCACTGTTCGAGCACGCGCTCCGCAGTGCCCACGAAGGCGTAGCCCTGCGTCACGATTTCTTCGTAGCTGAGGCGTGGCAGAAGCTCCATGATCTCGCCGGCATAAAAAGCATAGTTGCTCTCCAGAAGACGCCTCTTCATGTCGGGGTCGTGACGTAGAGAGGGCATTGCGGTCGAGTTGTAGGCAAAAAATCGCTTGAACGCGCCTGCACACTCCGATTGTGCCTGCCGCTCGTCTTCCGTGATGTACACCGCACGTACGCATGCCACGGTCGGCCGGGTGCCGTACTTCGCACATGCCTCACGGTAACGATCGACTCCCGGCTTGAAGGCTGCCACTGGAGCCGGACCGCCGAACGCCAGCGACCATCCTTTGCGCGCGCCAATCTCAAAGGCCGCTCCGCTGGTACCGACCATGTACACCGGCGGATAGGGCTTCTGAACCGGCTTGGGAACCACCGAAACGTCTTGCAGACGATAGTATCTGCCGCGATACGAAAAGCGTTCCTGGGTGAATGCGAGCTCTAAAATATCGAGCGCCTCCTCGTATCGCCCCTGGGTCTCTTCCACCGGGATGCCGGCGGGCGGGTATTCCCATGCGTGCCCGCGTCCCACGCCGAGGTCCAGCCGCCCCCGCGTCAGAATGTCCGCAAAAGCCATCTCGCCCGCGTAAACCACGGGATTGCGCAGCGGTAGCGTATGGCACAGCGTACGTAAGCGTATATTGCGGGTCCTTTGTGCCGCAGCGGAGAACAGGGCGAGCGGATTCGCCGAAATGCTGAACTCCTGGAAGAAGTGATGGTCGATTAGCGAGAAGACGTCATATCCGAGCTGATCCGCATTCTCGATCAGGCTGAACACGTCCCAGACATTCTTCGCGTAATCGACGCCGAATCCGTTTTGAAGCTCGCAATAAATACCAAAGCGCATCCTGGCTGCCATTCGTGCCGCCTCTCCCGGTGAGAAACTGCCTTTTGTGTAAGGGCTAACTCTATCACCACGCATGGTTTGCGGCAGGAGCCGACTCGCCGCGTGTGGATGCGCCCGAGTTTAACCAAGGAGCTCGGGCGCGGCACGCAAGTCATCAATGCCGACGAGCAGATGTGGGAGTTCTTGCGCAAGTTCAGTTTGCCGCGGGGCAAGGGCGGGCAGAACAGCGCTGGGGCGGGTGAAGCGCCGCCCCTGCCGGGCCGTATGGGGTCCGGCAGGGGGCGGGCGGTGTTCATGATGGACTAGCGATGGATCTCTTCGAGCTTGTTGATGTCGTAGAGCTTCTCCGCT
>Ga0307374_10005980_pt1 | contig 19426 bp, 17 predicted proteins | sample OX3MG_FD_202532 | JGI IMG/M metagenome (GOLD analysis project Ga0307374, IMG submission 202532) | Soil microbial communities from Risofladan, Vaasa, Finland - OX-3 | ecosystem: Environmental > Terrestrial > Soil > Coastal area > Acid sulfate soil | place: Finland: Risofladan, Vaasa | collected...
TGAGCCTGCTCGACGAGACCGACACCGCCCGGACCGGGATGGTGGTGGGGGACGAGGTGGTCGACCTCAGCGATCCCGCCATCGGGCTCCCGGCCGGGATGGTGGAGCTGCTGGCCCTCGGGGACGACGCGGAGCACGCACTGGACCGGGCGGCGTCGAGCGGCGCGCGGCGGTTCGCCCTGGACGGCGCCCGGCTGATGGCACCGGTACCACGACCCCCCTCGTTCGTGGCCATCGCCCGCAACTACGACGCCCATGTCCGGGAGTTGGGCCAGGAGCGGCCCGAGGTCCAGACCTGGTTCTCAAAGCAACCGACCTGCGTGATCGGGCCGGGCGCGTCCATCGAGGTGCCCCGGGTCTCGAACGCCGTGGACTACGAGGGTGAGCTGGGACTGGTCGTGGGCCGGCGCTGCCGACACGTTCCCGCCGGCCGGGCGCTCGAGGTGGTGGCCGGCGTCACCGTGGTCAACGACGTCAGTGTGCGCGACTGGCAGTGGCGCACGCCGACCATGATGATGGGCAAGGGATTCGACACCCACGGCCCCACCGGGCCGTGGATCGCGACCCTCGACGAGGTGGAGGACATCCAGGACCTGGCCGTGCGAACCTGGGTCAACGGCGCGCTCCGCCAGGACGGCCGCACCGCCGACATGATCTTCACCTGTGCCCAGATGATCGAGCATCTGTCGGAGGCCTTCACCTTGGAGCCGGGGATGCTGATCGCCACCGGCACGCCCGCCGGCGTGGCCGCCGGCCAGGACCCACCCCCGTGGCTGTCGGCCGGCGACACCGTCACCGTGGAGGTGGAGGGGGTGGGACAGGTCACCAACCCGGTCGTCGACGAGCCCGTGGTCTCCGACGACCGCCGGGCCGGCGGGCCGTGAGCCCGGCGCGGGAGCCCGGAGGAGTGGTGAGGGTCAGCCCGACTCTCACCATTCCCCTCGCCGAGCTCCAGGTGCGTTTCGGCCCGAGCGGCGGCCCCGGCGGACAGCACGCCAACAAGGTCAACACCCGTGTGGAGCTCCGTTTCGACATCAGCCGATCCCCGTCGCTCGGACCCCGCCAGCGGGCCCGCCTCCTCGAGCGTCTGGGACCGGAGCTCCGGCTGGTGGTGGACGACGAGCGCTCGCAGGTTCGCAACCGGCAGCTGGCCGTCGAGCGCTTCCGCCGACGGATGGCGGACGCGCTGCACGTGGAGAAGACCCGTCGTCCCACCCGGCCGTCACGGGGGGCCAAGGAGCGGCGCCTGGAGGCCAAACGCCAGGTGTCGGAGCGGAAACGGAACCGACGCCCCGATCTGGACGAGTGAGCCCTGGCCGTCCGGTCAGCTGACCTGGCGGCGGGAGCCGGCCGGTGGGCCCCAGACCTCGCCGAGGAACCGCCCGACCTCCTCGGTGAGCCGCTCGGGGTGGACCCGCAGCTCGAGCACCGAGTTGGCCTGGACCAACCGGCCTTGAGGCAGCCGACGGGCCAGCTGCTCGGCGTCGTGGAACGGGTGGATGCGGTCGACCTGGTGGCCGATGACCATGGCCGGGACGTCCATGGCGGCGCGCTGGTCGACCGTGGGGGCGATGGGCCCGGCCAGAATGCCGTGCAGCACGGCGGCTGTCTCCGTCGGGTCGCTGGACAACGTGTTCATCACACTGTCCACCGGCCCGTTCCCCGTGCGGGGCAGCCGTCGGAAGACCGACGCGGTGCGGCGGACCAGGGGCCGGGCGAAGTGCACGGCCAGCAGCATGGGGATGAAGGTGATGGCCGCGGCCGGGACGGCCCACTCCAGCACGGGCATCTCGATGACCATGGCCTGGACCCGGTCGGGCGCCAGTGCCGCCACCAGCAGGCTCACGTTGCCCCCGAGCGACACCCCCCCCACGACGGCCCGGTCGATCCCGAGGTGGTCCAGCAGGGCCACCACGTGGACTGCGTAGGTGTCCATCCTGTGGAACGATGCCCGCTTGGGCTTCTCCGACAGTCCGTGGCCCGGAAGGTCGAGCAGGACGACCCGGAAGCCCCGGGCGGCCAGATCGTTGGCCAACCGTCGGTTCATGTTGGAGTCCATGAGGATCCCGTGCATGAACAGCAGGACCCGGGGGCCGTGCCCGTGGATCTCGTAGTAGAGCCGGACGCCGCCCGAGTCGAACATCCCCACCTCGAACGGGGGGGTGGACGGGGGGGACGCCGTGGCGGGCGGTGACCCCCGCGACGGTCTCCTATCCTCCGGTCCCGATGGTGCCCCTGAGCTTGTCATCCGGCCAACGGTACGCCTCGGGACGGCGATGTGCCAGGACCGGCAGGTCGGAGCGCACGTCTCGGAGCCGGTCCATGTCGAGTTCGGCGAGGGCCACCCCGGGCCCGGAACCGGTCTGTTCGGCCAGGACGGTGCCCCACGGGTCGACGATCATGGTGTGGCCGTGACAGGCCGGCATCCCCGGTGGGAGCTCCCCGACCTGTCCTGCACCGATCACGAACACCTGGTTCTCCACCGCCCGGGCCCGGAGCAGGAGCTCCCAGTGGGCGGGCCCGGTTGCGGCGGTGAACGCCGCCGGCACCACCAGGACCGTGGCTCCTTCCAGGGTCATGATCCGGTAGGGCTCGGGGAACCGGAGGTCGTAGCAGAGGGACAGGCCCACGACGGTGTCGGGGCCTCCCTCCGTCGACTGCGGGGGCAGCGGGGCCACCGTCAGCTCGTCACCCGCGGCCATGATCGCCGACTCGCGGAAGGTGGTTCCGCCCAGGTCCACGTCGAAGAGGTGCATCTTGCGGTACACGGCCCGCACCGCACCGTCGGGGCCGATCAGGCAGCTGGTGTTGTACAGGCGCTGTCCTCCGCCCTCGACACCGGTCCGCCGCTCGGGGAAGCTGCCGGCCACCAGGTGGATCCGGTGCCGGAGGGCCTGCTCCGACCCCCACGCCACGGTGGGACCGTCAAGAGTCTCGGCCTGCTCGCGCATGAACGTGGGGCTCCCGGCCACCGAGAAGTACTCGGGCAGGACCACCAGTCCGGCCCCATCGGCGACGGCCTCCTCGACCAGGGCCGCGGCCGCATCCAGGTTGCCCTGGCGGTCCGGGCCCGCCGTCGTCTGGATGGCCCCGGCGCGCATGCCACAGGGTAGGCCCGCCATCGGGCACAATGGCCAACGGCCCGCGCCGGACGCACCGTCCGGCCCCCTAGGCCCGAAACGAGATGAGCGTCGTGTCCTTCGAAGACTCAGACGTCGTCCGCAGCGCCATCCGGGTGGAGGGCTTTCGGGACGACGAGTTCAACTACCAACTGATCCGGGCCCTCGGTGTGGCCGACTACGGGGGATCGACGGTCGGCGAGTGCCTGGCGGTGGCCACCGAGATCGCCGACGGGAGCCCGTCCAGTTGGGCCTCCGCCTTCGAGCGCCTGGCTGAGCGGATCGAGGATCGGGGTCGGTCGTGCCTCGCAGCCGGTCACCGGGTCAGCGGGCGGGACCACTACCTCCGGGCCTCCACCTACTTCCGGACGGCCGAGTACTACGACGACGGGGTCGGCGGCCGCTCGCACGAGACCGGCGAGCGGAGCCGAGCCTGCTTCGCGGTGGCCGCCGGGCTGGTGGACCCGCCTGTGGAGCTGCTCGAGGTGCCCTTCGAGGGGGGTTCGCTCCCCGGTTACCTGGTCCGGCCGGAGGGCGGCGCCGACGGGGGCCGCCACCCGACCGTCGTCGGCGTGGGCGGCTTCGACTCCAGCGCGGAGGAGCTGTACTTCCACCTGGGCGCTCCCGGGTCCGAGCGGGGGTGGAACGTCTTCGTCTTCGACGGTCCCGGCCAGCCCGGTTGCATGCGGCGAAATCCGGCGATGACCTTCCGACCGGACTACGAGGTGCCTCTGGCCGCCGTGCTCGACGAGCTCGGCCGACGTGGCGATGTCGACGGGGAGCGGCTGGCCCTCGCCGGTCAGAGCTTCGGGTCCTACTTCGCTGCCCGGAGCGCGGCCACCGATGACCGGGTCCGGGCGCTGGTGGCCAGTCCGCCGGTGGTGGACATGAGCAGGTACATGGAGGCCTGGGTCGGGACCGACGTCTTCCGCATGACCCGGGACATCCGCCCCGAAGACGTCATCGGCGTACCCGAGGACCTCATGCCCCGCCAGATGCAGTGGGGGATCGCGGCCATCTGCGAGCGGTTCGGCGTCCCGTCGTTCCACGCCTGGAGGACCGCCGTCGGGGCCTACCGGCTGGGGGCGTTGGGGTCGGCCATCCGCTGTCCGGTCCTGGCCCTGGTCGGCGACCGCGAGGGCGCCGAGCCCCAGGCCCAGTTCGACTCCCTGGTGGCCGATGTGGCGGGCCCGGTGACGGCGGTGCGCTTCACCGCGGAGGACGGGGCCTCCACCCACTGCCAGTCCGACAACATCCGGCTCTCGGCCCAGGTCACCTTCGACTGGTTGGACGAGGAGCTGGGCCGGTAGCCGGGTCGGGCCTCGCGGTCCCGGGCCTCAGAGGCCGAGGCGACGGGAGCAGGCCGGCCACTGACCCCACCCGCTCCGGGCCTGAAGCTCCACCGCGGCCTCGTCCTGGAACGCCGGCCCGGCTTGGTTGGGCAGGCCGTCAAATCCCAGCCCGTGCCAGGTGGCGGCCGAGAACTGGTAGGCGCCGTAGTAGCCGTTGCCGGTGTCGATGGCGTAGTTGTCGCCCGACTCGCACCGTCGGAGCTCGGCCCAGACCCCGCCCAGCGGGCTCGGGGGGGGTGAGGGAGCCGGGAGCGGAGGGGGGGCCGCCACCACCGGAGCCGGCGGGACGGTGGGGACCGCCGGCGGTCCGGGGAGGTGGAGGGGAGCGAGGGAGACGACGGTGGCGCCGACCACCACCGACCGGTAGCCCGGCAGGGTCAGGCGCGGGGTGCGGGGCGCGGGCGACCCACCGGCCACCGCCTGCCACGGGCCGGAGGGCAGGAGGACCGAGACGGCGAGGGCCGCGGTGAATGTGGCGGCGAGTGTGGCGGCGTGGGTGGAGCGGTGCGTGCGCAGAGCGTGCGTTTCCTCAACGTCGTGGCAGCCCGGAGGGCTTCGAGGTTGGCTTCGATGCGGGCGACCGTCGGGGGTGCATTCGTCTCGCGAGCCGGTGCCGGGCAGGGCAGTGAGCTCTGGGCTGGTGCGAGTCCGTACGAGGTGCAGACGGGGAACCCTGGTCAGGTCGGCATCTGGCGCCTCCCGGTCTGGCCTGTCGTCTGGACGGTGGGGGTCATAGGTGGTCGAGGCCGCAGTCGGACGGTCCGTTCCCACCGGGGTGGGCCACGGCGAACTGCCGCCGCTTCCGGAGCAGGTGGATCACGCCGACCCGGGTGCCCCGCGCACCCGGCAGCGCCTGGGGCGCCGCCCGTGACCCGACTGCCGATGGCTGATCGAGTTGCAGCACTGTAGTGAGGGGGGCCATCGGGGTGCAACTCGGAGTCAGGACCCTGCCCGACGCGCTGACCAGGGAGGTTGGGCCGACCTGCGGACGACCCCCCGGTCAGCGGGCGAGATCGGGGGCGGAGCGGCAGGTGGCCAGGGCGGCGGCCAGGGCCGCACCGCCTCCCTCGCTGACGTCCTCGCGGACACCGGTGAGGGGAGTGAGCGTGGCCCACCCCTCGGCGATCAGGGCGGCATCGGACTCCGGCTCCAACTCGGCCTGCTCGGCGGTCCGGTCGGTCCCCGCGCCCATGCCCCGGAGGGTCAGGGTGATGACCCCGGCGGTCGTGTCGATGGGCATGCCGGCCACCGGTCCTGGGGTCAGCTCGGGCCGCACCGACCGGATCAGCCCCGCCGTGCCCAGGGTGCCGTGCCGGACGCCCCTCAACCGGTCCGGTGCCACCGCGGGGACGTTCAGGTTGAGAACGGTGGCCGGGGGAGCCCCGGCCAGGGTGGTCACCATGCCGGCGGCCAGGGCCACCGGCGTCTCCCAGGGAACGGGGTCCTCGCCCCAGGCGATGCTCACGGCGAGGCCCCGCATGCCGAACTGGGCTCCGGTGAGCGCGGCCCCCACCGTGCCCGAGTGCAGGGCCGACCGGCCGGCGTTGACGCCGTGGTTGATGCCCGAAACCACCAGGTCGGGCCGGGGCCCGAATCCCTCGATGCAGGCCACGATGACGGCCAGGGCAGGAGGCCCGTCGATGCCGTAGGTGGGGACCCGGGCGAGCCCGGGGATGTCCACCTCCTCGTAGGGGATCGACTCCCGTTCGTACACCCGTCCCACCGCGGCACCGGCGCCGCTGTGGTCGACCAGGGGAGCCACCACCACCAGGTCGTGCTGGTCACCGAGGGACATCCACAGGCCACGGGCCAAGGCGGCGATGCCCGGGGCGAAGACGCCGTCGTCGTTGGTGATCAGGATGCGCATGGCAGGGGTTCCCCTCGGGTGGTGCTCCGGCCCCGACCGGCCCCCGTGACCCCCGATCGGTCGTCCGTCGGGCCGGGACGGCCTCATCGCCTACCATACCGGTCGACGTCGGCCGGCCCCGTCGGCCCGTCCCAGCCGAACCCCCGCGACCATGACCCCCCGATCACCTGTCGAAGACCAGCGTCCGGCGGAGACCACCATCGCCACCGGCGACCAGTGGGTCATCGGCCACGGACATCAGCGGGCGGTGATCACCGAGGTCGGGGCCACGCTCCGCTCGTTCACCGTCGAGGAACGGCCGGTGGTGGAGGGATTCGGGCCGACCGAGTGGAGCCACGGGGGACGGGGTCAGGTCCTGGCCCCCTGGCCAAACCGGCTCGGGGACGGCACCTACTCGTTCCAAGGGGTGGAGGCCCAGGTCCCGCTCAACGAGCCGGACCGTGCCACCGCCATCCACGGTCTCGTCCGTTGGATGCCGTGGCGGATGGTGGGGCGGGCCCAGAACCGGGTCAGCATGGCCTGTGAGCTCCGGCCGTGTCCGGCCTACCCCTTCGCCCTCCGACTGACCATCGAGTACCGCCTGGGCCGGGACGGCCTCGTCGTGGTGACCGACGCGGAGAACTTCGGCGACGTCGACCTGCCGTTCGGACTGGGCTTCCACCCCTACCTGACCGTGGGGACCCCGACCGTGGACCAGGTGCGCCTGACCGTGCCGGCCGAACGCCGCCTGCTCTCCGACCGGCGCGGCCTCCCCGCCGCCGTCCTCCCGGTGGGAGGGACCGAGTTCGACTTCACCCGGGGTCGACTGATCGGGGTGACCGTGCTCGACACCGGCTTCACCGGCCTGAGGCGCGATGCGGACGGTCGGGCCCGGGTCGAACTGGACCACCCGGATGGGGCCGGCGGTGCCACGGTTTGGGCCGACGACCGGTTCGGCTACTTCATGGTCTTCAGCGGCGACACGCTGGAGCCGGCTTCGCGGCGCACGGCCCTGGCCGTGGAGCCCATGACCTGCCCTCCGGACGCCCTGCGGTCGGGGACCGACCTCGCCGTCCTTCGTCCCGGGTCCCGATGGACGGGATCGTGGGGGATCACTCCCCGCTGAGACCGGCCCCGCCGCCGCCACCGCCACGGGGCGCAGATCGGTCAGGATGCGGGAGTGCACGACCTCGATCGGGCCTCGATCATCCGCGCCCTGGCCGGCGCGGGGTGCGTGGCCGCAGCCGAGGAGGCCGAGGAGCTGCTCGGCGCGTCCCGGGACCGCCGAGTCCTCCGACGGATGGTGGGCCGCCGCCTCACCGGGGAGCCGCTGGCCTGGATCACCGGGCGGACGGGCTTCTGCGGCATGGACGTCTCCGTTGACTGCGGTCTGTACGTCCCCCGCTGGCAGTCCGAGCCGCTCGCCCTCTGGGCGGCGAGCGTGCTGCCTCCCACCGGCCGGGGGGTGGACCTGTGCACCGGCACCGGGGCGGTGGCCATGGTCATGCAGTCGTCCCGTCCCGACGCCCTGGTCGTGGCCACCGAGGTCGATCCCGGGGCGGCGCGGTGTGCCCGGCGCAACGGGGTGGTGGTGTACCGGGGCAGCCTGGACGAGCCCCTGCCCGCCACGTGGGCGTCCCGGGTCGACGTGATGGTCGGGGTGCTCCCCTACGTACCCCACCGGGCGCTCCACCTCCTGCCCCGGGACGTGCAACGGTTCGAGCCCCGCCTGGCGCTCGACGGCGGGCCGGACGGCCTCGCTCTCGTCAGGACGGTCGTACGGCGCAGCCCACGCTGGGTCCGGCCCCGCGGATGGCTGGGACTGGAGGTGGGGGGTGAGCAGGTCGACGATGTCGCGGCGCTGTTCCGGAGCGAGGGATACCGTGCCGTCGAGGTGCTCGAGGATGCCGACGGAGACCCGAGGGCGGTCTGCGGTCGATTGACCTCCGGTCCCGCCCCTCGTCAGGTCCCGGGTGCGAACGAGTAGCGGGCCCCGGGCCAGTAGGTGTGCCGGGCGAACCGGATCTGCCGGGTGTTCCCGGGAAGTGTCAGGCTGAGCACCCCGGTCACCGGCTGCGAGGAGAGCGCCGCCGGGAACACCGCTTCGCCGTCCTGGACCCGGGCCAGTCGGCCGTCGAGCGCCGCGGTGCTGCCCGCGGGCAGACCGGTCACCACGATGTCGTTCTGGCACACGCTCGAGTACCCGTCGTAGGCCACGGTGTAGGGGGTCTGTCGGGCCTGCACCTCGAGGTAGGGCTGGAACGGGGGGGTGATGCCGAGCTGGAGGATGTAGGCGTAGTAGAAGAGCGAGCCGTTGACCCAGACACTGAGCTTGTTGTCACCGTTGGTCTCGATGGCGACCTGTAGCGGGCCCGGGCCCCAGGGCACCTGCTTGAGGACGTGCTCGGTGGCGCGGCTGACATGGCCCTGCGAGTAGCCGACGGTGAGGTCGCGTCGGCCGTCGGAGGTCACGTTCTCCGCCACCAGCACATAGTTGATGTCACCGGACTTGGCCGTGGACCCGGTCTGCACCGCCATGACCAGCTCTCCGATGGCCTGGGTCGACGGCGCCGTGACCGGGGGGGGCGAGGCCGCCGAGAACTGGAAGGCGCACGTGGCCGGAGTGGTGCCCGACGTGGTCAGGAACCAGCCGCGGAAGTCGGGAGTGGCCTGCTTCACGCCGACGCGCAGGAGGCCCCCGCTCACCGCGGTCGATCCATTGGACGGCCCGGCGCTGCCGTTGGCCTCCCAGCCCACGTAGGGGGGCAGCGCCAGGGACGTGCTCCCCTCGATGGGCTGGCTGGGGCCGCTCGGCTGGGAGAACGTCACGTTCTGGTAGTCGGAGAGCTGGCCCATGCCGCCCGACCCCCCGCCCGCCACCAGCGGCGGTGCGCTCGAGAGCAAGGTGGCGCCGCCGGTGCCGGGCACCGACTGCACCTGGTCGATGACGCCCTGCGCGGACGCGGTGGTGTGGATGAGGAGCCCGGCGGCCAGCACCACCGCCACCGCCGGGAAGGCTGCCACCATCCGCCGCCCCCACGACTGGCGGCCGTGCCAGTTCCACTGGACCTGGCGGCGTTCGTCCCCGCCCTTCTCGTCGTCGGTGGGATCCCAGGACTCGATGAGCTCAGGCGGCGGGGTGTGGGCCGGAGGGCTGTCGTAGACGGGCGCCAGCGGAGCCAGGGGTGCCTCCACCTGGGGATGACGGCCGATCTCCGAGGGCTTAGAACGACGCATAGAAGGACTCCTCGCCCGAGGACAGGGCCCGGTACGAGGCCAGCCCGGTGATGAGGGCGTAGACGGTGGTGCCGGCCAGGAGGCCCCACGAACCGAGGGTCAGGTCCCCGCCCCGGACCAGGACCGCGGTGGTGACGGCGCTGGTGATGGCGCCGGCCGAGGCCCCGATGACCGGCGCTCGTGGCTTGCTGAGGAAGAACAGGTACTGGCTGCACAGCATGCCCACGGGCACCAGGGCGAACCCGAACGAGGCCGCCTCCAACGCACTCATGCCCCCAGGGGTCCGTACCGAGGACGTCAACGTCGCAGGCAGGACGTGCAGCAGGAGTCCGGGGAGGATCCATGCGACCAGTCCGGAGGACGCCGCCAGCACGGAGACGGCGATCGCCCACTCCCTCCGGAGCGCGGTCCGGGCCTGCCGCCAGCAGTCGAGGCTCCGGCTCTCCAGCAGTGGTCGCAACCTCCGGCCGAAGTGCTCGATCGAGGCGTACACCAGGCCGAGGAGGAGCACCAGCTCCAGCAGGGCCAGGTCCACCGAGCCCTCGTAGGTGGACGGGTACACGTACTGGTCGACGCCGAGGCTGCGGCCGTAGGCGAAGCCGACGACCAGGGGGCTGACCAGGATCATGACGAAGTAGGCCACTCCGTAGAGGGCGTAGGGTGCCGAGTACCACAGGACCACCCGGAGCTCCGGCGGCTTGACGATGGTCACGGAGTCGCGGCCGCCCGGATCGGTCTCGGTCCGCATGGCCAGGTAGCTGGCGGCGATGACCACCATGGCCCCGGAGCCGACGGCCAGCCCCAGCAGTTGGGCGTGCCGGAAGCCCGGTGAGCTGCCGCTGAACAGGTGGGCGGTGGCCAGGGTGACCACGAGCGCCAGCCCGGTGGCCAGGGCCAGGGTGTAGAAGCGACGGAGCATGTACAACGGCGCCGCGCTCAGCAGGAAGGCGAAGATGGCCACGGCGAATTCGACGAAGATCTGGCCGAGCCGCAGCCCGTAGTAGGGGACGATGTAGAAGGTGTAGGCCAGGGAGATGGCCAGCAATGCCGCAGCGACGCTGTAGACCAGGAACCGGATGACGGTCCACCGCACCAGGGGATAGTTCCTCTGGAGCAGGTAGAACGTCCCCTTGCGCCCGATCATCTGGGAGCAGCCGCCGGCGAGCACCGCCGACAGGAAGAAGGACATGGAGACCATGGCGGCCACCTGGGGCGTGGCGTCGAGGGACGACCACAGCGCCACCCGACCGACGAACAGCACGAGGACCGACATGATCCACGGGATGCCGTACCACGAGCCGGCCAGGTAGTCGTCGGCGAACTGCTTCCAGGTGCTCCGGCGCTCCGGAGCCATGTCGTCGGGCGGGACGTAGTACAGATACGTGAGCTCGTAGACCGCGGTGGCCAGATCGAACACGGACTCGAATCCGAGCGACCGGGCGCCACTGGTGGTGTAGCCCATCGACTCCAACGCCACCGCCACGTCGCGAAGGTTGCGCGGCTCGGGATTGCGGTCGAGCACCCTCCGGGCCTCGACGTGCAGGTCGTCGTAGACCGTCGAGTGCCGGCGCAGCTCGTCGAGGTCCCGGGCCACCCCGTCGCTGGGACGGACCGGTGAGAGGTCAGTGGGCGCTGGCAAGGGACCGTACCTCGTCGTAGAGCCACCGATAGCCGTCGAGGAACACATCGAGGGTGTAGGACTCGAGCATGGCCCGACGACCGAGATCGCCCAGACGGGCCAGGCCGCCGCGATCGTCGGCCATGGCACAGATCCCGTCGGCGAGGTCGAGGGGACGGCCCGGCGGCACCAGCCGTCCGTAGGGGGGTTCGATGACCTCGGGGACGCCACCGACCTCGGTGGCCACCATGGGCCGACCGGCCATCAGGGCCTCGACGGCGGCAAAGGGGAATCCCTCCGAGATGCTGGAGAGGACGGCGATGTCCCCCTCGTTGAGGGCCTGGCCCACGTCGGCCGTCGGGCCCCGGAACACGCACGACGGGCCGAGTTCCAACTGTTGGGCCAGGGCATAGCAGCTCCGGGCGTAGGCGGCGTCGCTCTCAGGGCCGTGGATGTGCAGCCGGACGCCGGGGATGCGGGTCCGGACGATGGCAAAGGCCCGGAGCAGGGTGTGGATGTCCTTCAGTCGCTCCAGCCGGGCCACGGCCACCAGGGTGAGGGGGTCGGTCCCACTGCCGGCCGGGCGGGTCAGCGGGAACCGCTCGGGGTCCACGCCGTTCGGCATCGGGTGGATCTTGGCCTCGTCGACGCCCAACCGGGCCTCCCAGGTGGCATTGAACTTGGCCACCGGTGCCACCAGGTCGGCCCGCGAGTAGGCCATGGCCACGACGGCGGCGTAGAAGTTCGAAAGGAAGATCCGGTAGGGGCTGTTGGTCCGGTTTCGGCCGAGGGCCAGTAGCCGCTCACGGTAGTAGACCCCGTGCTCGGTGAGGAGGAAGGGGACGCCGTGCCGTTCGCGGAGGACCACGGCGGGAATCGCGCAGAATGCCGCGGCCGAGGCGTGGACCACCTGGGGGAGGTCCGTGGGGTAGTCCAGTGGGCCCAGGTAGCGGTAGACCGAACGGGCCAGGTCGATGGCCTCGTAGGTCGTCAGCCGCTGGTAGAGCGGATGGGTGGCCAGAGTGTCCCGAAACAGGCGCCAGGTCCGGCCGTCCCGCATGGCCCGCTTCAGGCTGTAGCGATCGGCGTAGACCGACAGTGCGCACAGGGCGGCCACGAGGTCGTCGGGCCCCCCTTCACCGAGCGCCACCGACACCACCAGCTGGGCGTAGGCAGGGAGGAACTCCTCATCGAAGTGGCGGCCCGGACGGCGCATCCGTCGAGTGATCCAGCCGGGCCGGGGATTGAACTCGGCGGTGTCCTCGGTACCCCACAGGGGGACCTGCACGATGTGGGCCAGATTGGGAGGCGGTTCGTAGCGGACGGCCATGGAGGTGTTGGCCACCACGGAGTACACCACGAACTGCTTCTCGGCCAGGCCGGTGACCAGCTGATGGGCCCAGGTGCTGACCCCGCCGGTCACGTAGGGGTAGGTGCCCTCGGTGGTGAGGAGGACGTCGATGTCGGAGACGACACCCTCCGCGGGGTGGCGGGGAGCCCCCCGGGCGACCGGTGGGGATGTGAGGGGGGGGAACGCCACGGCACCGGTCAGGCGACGTGATGGTCCGGTCGGGGATGGCGGAGCCTCCGCAGCCACCCGCGGTGGGGACCGGTCACTCCGACCGATGCGGTCGGCGGGCTCGTCCCTTCGATCCCCTCCGTCGCCACCGGGCCCGGTCCATCGGCCGGTGGTACGGGGACGACACCATCGACGGCCTCGTCGCCGGTGTCGGCGGAGGAACCCCGATCGGCGGGCTCGTCGACCTCCTCGGGACGAGGGTCGAACGGGGCCCCTGTGCTCTCGGCCATGAGGTCGTCGTCGGCCCGGAGCACCGTCTCGATCGCCTGGGCCCGGCGCAGGCCCTTCGACGCCACCTTCAGGTTCTCGACGCTGAGGAAGCATTTGGCGGCCATCACGGCCGCCTCGCGGATGAACGGCAAGGGGGTCCGGTCGTCCTCGGTGACCCTCAGATACTCGCGTCCGGCCAGGCGCATCCAGTGGTCGGAGGCATCGATGTTGCCCATCTGTCCCGCGGCCAGGGCCGCCTGGCGGTAGGAGATGGCCGCCCGCTGGGGCGCCGTGTCCACCGTGCGCTGCGCTTCCTCGAGGAAGAGCGATTCCGCCCGCTGGAACTCGCCGGCGTGGAAGGCGCCGATGGCCGCCTCGAACAGCGTGGTGTCCCCGTCTTCGATCTCGAGGTCGAAGTCGACCGGATCGGCAGGGTGCTCCGGATCGTCCTGCCCGGTCAGGTCCGCGCCGGCCGGGTGGCTGGAGGCCCCCAGCCGCGGCCAATCGGGCGCGGGTACGACCGTCATCTTGGCCGGTCTGGGGACGGGACGGTCCTCGGGCAGGGCGGGCTCTTCGACCAGGGTCTCGTCGAGGGGCGCGATGAGCTGGAGCGGCCCGACGGTGACCTCGGTGCCGTGGTGATCCATAGGTGACAAATCGACCCGCTGCGGCCAATACTTGAGCAGTATCCCTGCAGTGGCCTGCATCGTTCCCCTGCCCGGCCGACTCAGCCGAGCTGGGCCATGCCCTCCGTGGCGATGCGCTCGAAGACGTCGACCGTGCTGGCAAAGACCGAGTCGGGCACCGGCCAGTGGACCACGATCTCTGTTACGCCCAGATCCCGGTAGGTCCCGGCCCAGTCGACGAAGGCGTCAAGTGACTCGAGGGGCCGTTCCGACGTCAGCCCCTGGAGCAGCACCTTGTCCATCGACTCGTAGGCCCTACCCGCCGCTGCGCACGCTGCCTCCAGCCGCTCCATCTGTGCCGAGACGATGGCCGGGGCCCCGGCCTCGGGCCCGTCGGCCGGTCCGGTCGGGTCCCCGTAGGTGACCCAGCCCCGGCCGAACTCCGCGGCGAGCCGGAGACCTCGGGTCCCGGTGCCGGCGACCAGAAAGGGGACCCTCGGTTGCTGCACGCAGGCCGGTATGGTGCGGGCTTCGACCGCCGAGTAGTGGGCGCCGGTGGCGGTGGTGGCGCGGTGGCTGAGCAGACGGTCGAGCAGCCCGACGAACTCGTCCAGCCGGTCGGCCCGCTCGCGTGGGGTCCATTGCGCCTGCCCGAGCGCCGTGGCGTCGAATCCCGTGCCACCGGCCCCGACGCCGGCCGTGAGGCGGCCGTTCGAGATGTGGTCCAGCGACAGCAGCTCCTTGGCCAGGGTCACCGGGTGTCTGAAGTTCGGCGAGGCCACCAGGGTGCCGATCCTCAGGCGTGAGGTGACGGTGGCGGCAGCGGTGAGCGTGGGGAGAGCGGCAAACCACGGACGGTCGCGGAAGCTCTGCCATGTCAGATGGTCGTAGGTGTATCCGGTGTGGAACCCCAACTCCTCGGCGTGACGCCAGACCACCCGGCCCTCGTCCCACTCGTAGATGGGGAGGATCACCGTGCTCAGTCGCATGCCGGTGAAGCTAGCGCCTGGGCCCACGCCGATCGGTGTCCCCCCGCTCGGCCGCGGGCCACGCCTCGGTGCCGCTCCTGGTCCTGCGTCGATCCCCCACGCTCCGCAGAATGCGGGGACGGAGCCACCCAGGGCAGCCGGAGCGGAGGGTGACCCCGCGGGCCACCGGAGAGATTCGTACACCACCATCGAGACTTCCGCCGAGCACACCGCGATCCCGGATCCGGAGCCGACCGCGGGCCCACTGCCCATCGGCAGGACGACCTCCGCGGTGGGTCCGTCCGGATGGACCCGTCCCGATGGCCGACGGACACTGCAGCTGGTGTTGGCCACCCTCTGGTTGATCGACGGCCTCATCACGATGGGGTTCATGCTGATCGTGATGTTGTAGCCGCGTCAGGGAGGTCATGGGGCCACCGGCCGGGAGCCCCTCGGCGTCTCAGGCGCCGGCCCCCCCGCCGACCGTGAACCCCTCGTAGCCCCTGGCCGCCACCTCGTCGCACCGCTGCACGTAGGGGGGGAACCCCACCAGGGGCATGAACACCCTGGGCTTGCCGGGCACGTTCGCCCCCAGGTACCACGAGTTGCAGGTGGGGAACACGGTGAAGTCGGCGATGGTGTTCACGTGCTCGACCCAGGCATCCTGAGCGTCGCGGTCGGCCTCGATGCGCCGGTGGCCGTGTCGGCCGAGGTACTGCAGGCAGTCGGCGACCCAGTTCACGTGGTGCTCGATCGACACCACCATGTTCGTGAGCACCGATGGGCTGCCGGGGCCGGTGATGGTGAAGAGGTTGGGGAAGCCCGACACCGCGAGGCCCAGATAGGCGCGGGGTCCTTCCGCCCACGCATCACCCAGCCGCTGCCCGCGGCGTCCACCGATGTCGATCTCGAGCAGTGCACCGGTCATGGCGTCGAAGCCCGTGGCGAAGACGAGGCAGTCGAGTTCGATGTGCCGTTCGCCGACACGGAGCCCCTGAGTTGTGATCTCCTCGATGGGAGACTCGCCGACATCGACCAACTCCACATTGTCACGGTTGAATGTGGCGTAGTAGCCCGTGTCCACGCACAACCGCTTGCAGCCGATCACCGTGTCGGGTGCCAGGCGTTCGGCCACCTCCGGATCGGTCACGATCTGGCGGATCTTCGACCGTACGAACTCGGCTGCGGTGTCGTTGGCCTTGCCATCGAGCAGCAGGTCGTTGAAGGAGCCCATGAAGGGAAGGCCGCCGTGCTGCCAACGCTCTTCGTAGACCCGGATCCGCTCCTCGGGCTCCGCTGCCAGCGCAGGGGCATCGTTGACCGGTCGGCGCGACCCGAAGGCGAAGGCCTGCTGGCTGTTGCGCTCTCGGAAGCCCGCATAGTCGGCCTTGACGGCCTGCTGCTCCCGAGCGTCGAGAGGACGGTTGTGCGCCGGCACCGAGTAGGCCGCAGTTCGCTGGAAGACCACCAGCTGGTGGGCCTGGCGGGCGATCACCGGGATGGCCTGGATGCCCGAGGAGCCGGTCCCGACGATCCCGACCCGCTGTCCCGAGAAGTCCACTGGATCGTGCGGCCAACGGCCGGTGTGGAAGGTGCGGCCCTCGAAGCGGTCGAGACCGGGGAGGTCGGGCACGTTGGTCGAGGAGAGGCACCCTGTCGCCATGACCAGGAACTGGGTCCATCGCTCCTCGCCGTCGTCTGTGCCGACCACCCAGCCGTCGGTCGCTTCGTCGAACCTGGCCCGCGCCACCCGGGTGTCGAACAGCACGTCGCGGCGGAGGTCGAATCGGTCGGCCACATGCTCGAGGTAGGCCAGGATCTCGGGCTGGCCGGCATAGCGCTCGCTCCACTGCCACTCCTGCTGGAGCTGGTCGGAGAACTGGTACGAGTACTCCAGGCTCTCGACATCGCACCGGGCTCCCGGGTACCGGTTCCAGTACCAGGTACCTCCGACGCCCCCTCCCGCCTCCACCACCTGGGTCCTCAGGCCGATGGAACGGGCACGGTGCAACATGAACAGTCCCGCGAATCCCGCCCCTACGATCACCAGGTCGTACCGCTTCGACTCGTCCCTCACTGTCCACCTCCGCAGCATCCTGGCACGCCGCCGATGGCGGCGCCAGGGTCGTCATCCCTCCGGTGCATCGGCAAGGTGGCGTCCGAGGAAGGCCAGCGAGAGTGGCTCCTGCTCGTCGAAGAACGAGCCGTCGTGACAGCCCCTCGAGAACTCGACCACGGCGCCGGAGGGCAACGCCGCGGCCAGGGCGGCGACGCCGGGGTGGAACGGATCCTGGTCACCCGATGCGATGCGGACCGGGGTGCCGGCGAGGGCCCGGGCGTGGGTGACGGCATCGCAGTCCTCGAAGTCCCGGGCCGAGGCGTAGGCGCCGGCGTTCGCCGCTCGAGCCTGGTCGTAGCTGGTCCAGATGGCCGGACTGATGGCAGCCACCGCCCCGATGAGGTGGGGGTACTTCTCGGCCAGGAGCAGGGCTCCGTAGCCGCCCATGGAGGTGCCCATGGTGCCGATGGTCCTCGGTGTCACGCCCAACCCCATCGCCTGACACATCGGGATCAGCTCGTGGGTGACCATGCCCATCGGGTCGTCGTTGGGATGCGGGTTCCAGTATCCGCCTCCGCCGTCGACGGTCACCAGGGCCATGGGGGCCAGAGGGGTACCGTCCGGTTCGAGCGCCACCGCCTGGGCCGGCGACAGACCCGCCAGTGCGTTGGTGTGATCGCCCCCGAATCCGTGGAGCATGACCACCAGCGGCAGGGGGTCGCCTGGGCGGTGACCCGGGGGATAGCCGATGGTGTACCCGACGGACCGCCGTCGCTCGGACGAATAGAACCGACCGGTCAGCGATGGTCCGATCGGTCCGAGCTCGAAGTTCGTGCGTGGGAGCGAGCACGCGCCGTCGATGCTGTCGATGAACTGCTGGCCCGGCACGACCCCATGGGATGCGAGCTCGAAGCCGGTGAGGACGGCCGCTGCCCCGCCGACTCCGAGGGCCAGCAACCGACGCCGGGAGAATCGACGGCCGTCCGGCCCGCGCCCTCCTCCCCGCACGCCAGGTTCCCTCCCGTCCGACGCGGTCAGGGACTCAGCCGACCACGAGGGACCGACCACCGTTCGAGCGAACAGCGGACGGCCCGGCGGACCACGGCGAGGGCGATGGCCATCATCACGACCTCGATGACATTGATCGCCCCGATGTGGAAGAGGTTCCTCGGACCGCTCCCGCCATCGACGATCCACCAGCAGCAGCCCGTCAGGAAGGCGATCATGGCGTAGCTGGCCGCTCCTCCCAGTCGCGCCTCGTAACGCAGCACCCTCGGGGACAGGTCGAGCCGTCGCACGGTGGTCGCCGCTCCCACCACCACGCCGATGATTGCGATCGGACTGACCGCCATCCAGACCACCTCGGAGACCGGAAAGGCGGCCAGGGCCCCCGGATGGAGCCAGTAGGACGAGATCGAAAGCGTCGAGGCCCACGTGAACGCGGCCACTCCGCCCGGCACGATGCCCTGATCGCCCCATGGGTGCCCCCCGGTTCCGGGCCAACCGTTTCCGAAGTGCCGGGCGCCCACGACCACCAGTGTCGCTCCGGCGGCGAAGAGCAGACCGGGCCGGAGGAGATGCCGGGCCCGCCGGCGGATGAGATGTGTCGACACCGCCCAGGCGATGGGAAGAGCGGCGAGCAACCCCAGGCCGCAGAAGATCACCATCGCGGACGACATCACGACCATGGCGGTCGTGGTGGCCATGGTGTCGGGGCGTGCCCACTGCCAACCGATGGTCAGCTGCGACCACAGGGCGATCCCGAACGCCAGGAACGCAGCCAGGGCGTAGCCGATCGACACCACGCTGGCACGGGTCTGCTCGCTGCCCCCTGGGCCCCCACCGGTGAGGCCGCTCGGCGCCAGCCGGGTCAGTGCCCCACTCGACACCACGTTGGCCGCCCGCCGCCACGAGCGCGGCTGCTCCTCGAACTCCGAGATCAGCAGCTCCGTGAACTCGTCCCCGAACCGGTCGCGCCACGACGTCGGGTACGAGCGCAAGAGGCGCCGAGCCCGACGTTCGGCCGGGGTGCTCACGCCGTCCTCCACGTGCCCGCCAACCGGCCCAGTCCGATGTCGGCCACCCGTCGTTGGGTGTCGAGGTGGACCCGAAGCGCCGCCGCACCGCCGGCGGTCAGCTGATAGGGGCGACGGCGGTCATGGCTCTCGACGGCTTCGATGAGGCGCTGTCGCTCCAGCCGACCCAGGGCTTCATAGAGGGTGCCGGGTGCCAGCCTGACCCCGGCGAAGGCCTCGATGTCCTTGGTCAGGGCGTAGCCGTGCTTGGCCCCCCCGGCCAGGCTGGAGAGGATCAGGGTGGCGGGACCGGCGTAGCGCCCGAAGGTCCCCAACGACGGCGTCGGGTCCGCCTCCGCCCCGTGCCGGTGCTTGGCCATCGCCTCCATCAGAGGTCGGAGGACGATCTGTCGGCAGACCGGGTGAGGGGGGAGGCCGGACCCGGGGCCGGGGCAGTCGGGGGCGAAGCGGTCACGGGCACCCTCGGAGTGCATCCCCGCCCTCGCCACGGACGCCGCCGGTGACGGAGTGAGCGATCACCGCCTCCGGGTAGCCGCGGACCAGGGGTCGCCCGGCCGACCCCGGGAGGGCCCACCCGGCACGGGAGCCCGGTCGTTCTCCGAGATGGCCGGCATCACCAGGAGCATCCGTCCGTGCGCGCATGGCCGTACGATATATCGAGGGACGATATATCGTCAAGCAGTGCATCGTATAACGATGTACCGGGCCGCCCCGGCTCGCCGCTCCCGTGGTCGCCAACGCTCACCGGGCGTAGTGACGGTCGATCTCGTTGGCGT
>Ga0307374_10005981_pt1 | contig 19424 bp, 20 predicted proteins | sample OX3MG_FD_202532 | JGI IMG/M metagenome (GOLD analysis project Ga0307374, IMG submission 202532) | Soil microbial communities from Risofladan, Vaasa, Finland - OX-3 | ecosystem: Environmental > Terrestrial > Soil > Coastal area > Acid sulfate soil | place: Finland: Risofladan, Vaasa | collected...
AGTGGGCGGTCATCGACCGCATGGGGCGGAGGGGGCCGAACGTGGACATCAAAGTTGTAGGGGCAGGAGTCGGGCGAACAGGTACCCATTCGCTCAAGGTCGCCCTGGAGCAGCTGGTGGGCGCCCCGTGTCACCACATGATGGAGATCCTCCATGATCCGGGCCAGGTCCCCGCCTGGATGGACGCCATCGACGGTCGACCGGTGGACTGGTCGGCCATGTTGGCGCAGTACGGCTCCATCGTCGACTGGCCCGGAGCGTCGTTCTGGCCCGAGCTGGCCCAAGCGTTCCCGAACGCCCTGGTGTTGCTCTCGGTCCGGGACCCCGAGAGCTGGTACCGCAGTGCGTCGGACACCATCTTCCCCGGGATCTCCCACATGGAAGGTGACGGACGTCCGTGGATGGACGCCGTGCAGCGACTCCTGCGGGACCGCTTCAGCGATCAGTTCGACGACCCGACGGCCATGATGGACGCCTTCGAGCGCCACAACAACGCTGTGCGCGACGGAGTCCCCGCCAGTCGCTTGCTCGAATGGGCACCGGGCGACGGCTGGGAGCCCATCTGCGAGCGCCTCGGCGTCCCCGTCCCGGCCGAGCCATTCCCGATCACCAACACCACCGCCGACTTCCGCCAGATGACGGGGATGCCGCCGCTTTCGTGAGCCAAGTCGGACCGGGAGCCCACCTCCGGCTCTCGTAGGGTTGTGCCATGCCGCTTCCTTGGTCGAAAGAGCTAGCCGGCCGGCTGGACCACCACCTGGTCACCTCGGCCCTGCTGACCGACAACCCCCTGGGCGACCCGTCGGAGCGCCCGCTGTGGGTGTACGTCCCACCCGGCTACGACGAGGAGCCCGCCCGGCGCTATCCGTCGGTCTACGTCCTCCAGGGCTACGGCGGTCACCTGGCCATGTGGGGGAACCGGACGGCGTACCGGCCCACCTTTCCCGAGGCGGTGGACGAGCTCTTTGCTGCCGGCGCCGCTCCCCCGTGCCTGGTGGTCTTCGTCGACGCCTGGACGGCGTACGGCGGCTCGCAGTTCGTGGACTCGCCGGGCACCGGGCGCTACCACAGCTACCTCTGCGACGAAGTCGTCCCCTTCGTCGATGCCCATTACCGCACCGCGGCGCAGGCCCGCCACCGCGCTGTGCAGGGGAAGTCGAGCGGCGGCTTCGGCGCCATGATCACGCCCATGTTGCGTCCGGACCTGTTCGGCGCCATGGCCAGCCATGCCGGCGACACGCTGTACGAGTACTGCTACATCCCGGAGTTCGCCAAGGCCGTGCGGGCACTTCGGGAGTACGGCGGCTCCATCGAGGCCTGGTGGGCTGACTTCCGAGGTCGGGTGGCTTTCACCAAGCCGTCCGACGACATGCTGCTCATGGTCTACGGGGTGGCCGCCTGCTTCTCGGCTGAGGACGACGGCACGCCGGTGCTGCCCTTCGACACCAGCACCGGCCGTATCCGCGAGGACGTGTGGGCCCGGTGGCTCGAGTGGGACCCGGTGCGGATGGTCCCCCATCATGCGCAGGCGCTTCGGGGACTGCGGGGCATCTGGATCGACGGTGGCAAGAGCGACGAGTGGTTCCTCGAACTCGGCGCCCAGGCATTTCGGGATGCGCTGGCCGACATCGGTGTGACCGACGTGCATTTCGAACTCTTCGACGGCACCCACGGCCGGATCGACTACCGCTACCCGCTGGCCATGGCCTATTTGGCCGAACGACTGACGCCGTCGGGCGACTGAGCCGCGTCCACCCACGTACCGACGGCAGAGAGCACGTCGTCGGCACACCGCCGCAGGGCCCCCTCCTCCACCTCGAGCACCCTCACCTGGCCGCTCGTGGGCCAGAGCCCGACCACCCGGCCCGGTATGGCCCTCGGGCCGCCGGCCAGGCCTGCCACTAGGGCCGGGAACGCCAAGGCGGTGGTGGCGGCGGCATCGGGCACGCTGCTGTGGACCACGACCAGGACCGGTCGCTGTCCCACCCGAGCCCGGACCTCGGCCCGGCCGTGCAGCGTCAGCGCCCCGGTGGACGGCTCGTCCCACCAGTCGTCGCGCCCGCCGACCTGCGGCCGCACCGGGAAGCGGTCCCAGGCCAGCGCTGTCCACAGCTGCGTGCACCAGGTCACCGCTTCCGCTGCCACCACGGCGCGGCCGCCTGGGCCGAGCGAGGCGTACCACTTGGCCCACCACGGCGCCCTCGGCGCCTCGCCCCGCTCGACCAGGGCTGCGTCATCGACACCGGTTTCGAGCACCTGGCCCACCGCTTCGACCGGGCCCCGGGCCCGGCGGCGCAGGCAGCGGTCGACGGCGGCCAGGCCCACCGCTCGGCGACATCGCGCCGGGGATGGCGCGAAGGGCTCGGGGGTGCCACAGCGCTCGGGGTGGCGCCGGGCCGTCGAGAACCGGTAGGCGTCGAGCACGAAACGCTCGCCACCGGGCAGGTCCGAGGCCAGTGACCGCAGCGCCTCGACCAGGTCGCCACGTAGGGCGGACAGGGTCTCGCCCGAAATATCGAGTACGGGGGCGAGCAACTCGTCGGTGACGGCCCCGGCTCTCGGCAACGTCAGGGCGACACCCATGTTGCGTCCTCCTCCACTGCGGTGTCCTCCACCTCGTCATCGTCGGTCAGACCACCAGCGGCGCCCGCCGGAGGAGCTCCGCCGCTCGTCATCTCCACCCGGGCCCGTCCCGGAGGACACGACGCCAGTCCGGCGCACCACCCGCATAGTGCGTTGGGCGAGCGCGCCGGCTCTCCCCCGGCTGCCAGGCGGCACAGGGCAGTGGCTCCGCAGTGGACCCGGTGCAGCGCCCCCACCAGCACCTCGCGGCCCACCGGCTCCACGTCGAGCTCTCCGGTGGCCGTGTAGTAGGTGGCCACTCGGAAAGGCGGGGCCCCGGAGCGCAGCGTCTCCATGAGCGCGTACAGGTGGAGATCGCCTCGGTGCTCGACCTTCCGGCGCCCCGACTTGACCTCCACGATGCATACCGACGCATTCCCGCTCGATGGCGCGCCGAAAGCTAGGTCGACCACGCCACTCATGACGATGCGACCTCCGGCGAGCGGGACAGTGAGGCGTTCCTGGGTGCGCGCCAGCCAAGTGGGAGACGGCACGGGCCAGGCGGCGGTGAGGACGGCACCGTGGGCGGCCAACTCGTCGGCCAACGCGTGGCGCCGGGCGCTGGGCAAGGCGCCCACGAAGGCGACCACTCCGTCGCTGTCGCCGGTCGCCTCCATGGCGGCCAAAGAGTCGGCCCACGGGTCGTCGAGGCGGCCGGTGGTGATCCATTGCCGGAAGGCGGCGTCCACCAGCGAGCCGCGAGCCAGCTCCTCGGTCATGCGGCGCGGCGCACCGCGTCGGGCCACCAGGTGGGACTCGCACACCAGAACCTGGTTGAGCGTCTCCTTGGTCACCCGGACCGGCCCGTTCTGGTCGCCCAGGGCGGCCACCGGGGCGGCCAGCTCGTCCTCCAACCAGTCACGCAGGCCGCCGGCCAGGCCGGGGTCGACGCGAGGGCGATCGGACCCCTCGCCCCGCAGCCGCCCGATCAGGGTGGCACCGCGCAGCGTCGTCGCAGACTGGCGGCGCTCCATGGTCCTCATGGCACCACAATGACCGACGGCTGTGACAGCCGCCGTTAGCCTGGAGCCCGACATGGTGGCCGTGGCACACACCGACGGACAGTGACCGGCGCCTTCTACGCGGGCTTCGCCCTCTTCGTGGTGGCGATAGCCGTCGTAGCCGTACTGGCGGTGCGCTGGGCGCTGCGCCGGGACCGCCTGGCGCGCGCCGAACGGACCGAGCGGACCGGCCGCCCGCTGCCCGACGGCTCGGGCTCGGACCCCGGCCCGGGCCGGGGCCTGGGCGCACCATGACCTCGACACCGCTTCCCGGTGGGGTCTTCACCGGGCCGTCGGGCACCTGGCACAGCCCGCGCTGGCTACGGGCCCGGCGTCGGGCCTGGGGTCAGCGCCGGGTGCCGACCGCCTTCGTGTTCGCCGGTGGAGGGGCCCGGGGCTCGGCGCAGATCGGCATGCTCCAAGCCCTGACAGACCGGCGCATCGTGCCCGACGCCATCTATGGAGCGTCGGTGGGCGCCATAAACGCCGCCGGCTTCGCCGGCGAGCCCTCGGCGGCCGGCGTGGAGCACATGGCCACGCTGTGGCGCGCCATCACCCGAGAGGACGTCTTCCCCCAGGGCCGCTTCCCGAGCCCGTGGCGCTTCTTCCAGCAACGTGAGTCGGTCCACCCCAACGACGGGGTACGCCGCATAATCCAGAGCGGCTTGCGCTTCGAGCGCCTGGAGCAGAGCCCGGTGCACCTCGAGGTGGTGGCCACCTCGCTCCACGACGGGCAGACCCAGTGGTTCGACGAGGGCCCGGCCGAGGAGGCCATTCTGGCCTCGGCCGCCCTGCCGGCGCTGCTGCCGCCGGTAACCATCGACGGCGAGGCCTTCATCGACGGCGGCGTGGTCGACAACGTCCCCATCGGCCGAGCCATCGAGCAGGGGGCGCAGCGGGTGTTCGTGCTGCTGTGCGGGCCGTTGCACTACACCCCGCACCGATACCGGCGGCCGGCCGAGGCCGTGCTCACCGCCTTCTTCATCGCCGTCCACGCCAAGTTCGCCCGCGAGCTGTCGAACCTGCCCGCCGGCGTGGAGGTGGTGGTGTTCACCGTCGACACCGAGCCGGTGTCCGGGTACGACGATTTCTCGGCTACCGACGTGCTCATCACGGCCGGTCGTGACAACGCCGAGCAGGTGTTGCGCTTCTGGGAGTCAGGCGGTGTGGGCGAGACCACCCGGCTCGCCTCTCGTCCGGAAAGCGAGGCGGTGCTGGACACGCGCTCGGCCGCCGGCTGAGCGGCTAGCTCTTGGCCGTCGAAGACAACCCTCGGGTCAGGGCTTGTCGTCGGGCGGGTCGGGGGCCACGTGCCAGCCGGCCGACGACACCTTGCGGGGCTCGTAGAACACACATCCCTCGGGGCAGGCGAAGGGGATCTGCTCGTTGGCATCCACCCGGCAGCGTTCTAGCTTGTCGCCACGGGCCGTGGTCTGCATGACGTAGTGCCGACAATCGGCGTTCACGGCCATGGGCCATTCTGGCCCACCCAGGTCCCCGACACCGCTCGCCTCCTGGCGAGGGGACGGCGCCGAAGGGTCGAGTAGCGTCGCTCGGGTGGAACCGCCCGTCTCCACGAGGCAGCTGTTGCGCTGGAGCGAGGCCTTGGCCGCCATCGCCCGCACCGGCCTCGGCTTCACCGAGAGCCTCTACGAGCGTGAGCGATTCGAGGAGGTCTTGCGGGTGGCTGCCGACATCCAGGTGGCAGCGGCCGTGGGAGCGGTGGGAGCCGAGGATGCGGGCGACCTGGTGGAGGAGTGGCTGAAGACCGTGGGCCAGGGGGTGCCCGGCTACGTCACCCCCAAGGTGGCCGTCGGCGCCGCCGTGGGCAACGACAAGGGGGAGCTGCTGCTCGTGCAGCGGGCCGACTCCGGGGTGTGGCTCTACCCCACCGGATGGGCTGACGTCGGCTACTCGGCAGCCGAGGTGGTGGTCAAGGAAGTGCTCGAGGAGACGGGCATCGAAGCCGAGCCGCTGCGCCTCATCGCCGTGCTCGACGGCCTGCGCCTGGGCTTCACCAGGGTCCCGCTGTACTCCCTCGTCTTCCACTGCCGAGCCGTGGGGGGCGAGTTGCGCGCCCACCCGCTCGAATGCGCCGATGTCGGATGGTTCTCGTTGGACAACCTCCCTCAGCCCCTGGCCGGGGCCGAGCGCTGGGGTCGCCACGTGTTCGCTGCGCTGCGCGGCGAACACGTGGACGTGCTCTTCGACCGACCGCGCCAGCCCATGTGGCGCGGCGACCTGTCGGCCGAAGGCTGACGCCGGGCCAGAACAGGAGCACGCCGCGCCGATGGGACGCCGACGGCCGCTGGCCGAGGTGGCCGCCGTGTTCTTCAAGCTCGGCCTGATCGGCTTCGGCGGCCCGGCCGTGCATGTCGCCATGATGCGCGACGAGGTGGTGGTGCGGCGCCGGTGGGTGGAGGACCGAGACTTCGTCGACGGGCTCGGAGTGACCAGCGTGTTGCCCGGGCCGGGGTCGACGCAGATGTCGATGCTCCTCGGTCGGGCCAGGGCCGGCCCGGCCGGACTGGTGGTGGCCGGAGTGTGCTTCGTGGCCCCGGCCATGGCCATCGTGCTGGGCTTGGCCTGGGCCTACACCCGTTACGGCCGCAGCACATGGGGGGCCGGCGTCCTCTACGGCATCCGACCGGTGGTCATCGCCATGGTGGCCCAGGCTCTCTACGGGCTGGGCCGGGTGGCCGTGCGCGGGCCGCTCGCCTGGGCCCTGGCCGGCGGCGCCTTCGTGGCCTATCTGGCCGGCATCGACGTGCTCGTCATCTTGCTCGGAGCCGGAGCCGTGCTGGGCCTGGCCCGCCGGACGGCCGCCCCGGGAGCGGGCGGCCTGGCGGCGGTGGTGGCCCCAGCGCCGATCCTGCTCGTCGCCGGCGACACACTGCGCCGGGTGCGGCCGGGGCCGGTGTTCCTCGAATTCCTGAAGCTCGGCGTGGTGGTCTTCGGCAGCGGCTACGTGCTGCTCGCCTACCTCCGTCACGACCTGGTGGGCACGCTGGGCTGGATCGGGCCCGGACGCCTCCTCGACGCCGTGGCCGTCGGACAGCTCACCCCGGGGCCCGTCTTCACCACCGCCACCTTCATCGGCTACCTGGTGGGCGGATTCCCAGGGGGCCTGGTGGCCACGGCCGGCATCTTCCTGCCCTCCTTCGCCATGGTGGCGATGTCCGCTCCGCTCATCGGGCTGCTACGGCGTCGGCCGTGGAGCGCTGCCGTTCTCGACGGTGTCAACGCAGCGGCCTTGGGCTTATTGGCCGGCGTGGGGATCGACCTGGCCCGCAGCGCCTTGACCGGATGGCTCCCAGCCGTCCTGGCTCTGACCGCCGCCGCGCTGGTGGGACGGCGGGTGAACATGGCCTGGGTGGTAGCGGCTGGAGCTGTTGCCGGGGTCATCCATGCCGTGGCCTGAGACTCGGTCAGGGGTGCGACGTCCCGGTGTGGGGGCGCCGCTCGGGGTCGAAGCGGAACCCCACCCCGCGCACGGTCACCAGGTACTCGGGCTCGGCCGGGTCCCGTTCGATCTTCACCCGCAGCCGTCGGATGTGGGTGTCGAGGGTCCGGGTGTCAGACAGGTCGCGCTCGTGCCAGAGCCGGTCGATGAGCTCGTCGCGGGTGCGCACCCGGCCCGGGGGTGACAGAAGCAGGGCCAGGAGGTCGAACTCGCGACGCGACAGGTGGACGAGCTCACCGTGGCGCGTCACCTCGCGTCGGGCGAAGTCGACGGTCACCGGGCCGGCCACCACCACGTCGGGCTCCTCGGCCTCGACCGCCGCCGCCCACGGTCCCCCCAGCGCCTCGGCCGGCGCCGAGCGGCGCAGCACGGCCTGGATGCGCGCCACCAGCTCCCGCAACCGGTACGGCTTGGTCACATAGTCGGCCGCGCCCAGTTCGAGGCCGAGGACCACATCGAGCTCGGCGTCGAGGGCCGTGACCATGATCACGGGCACCGGCGCGATGGCACGCATACGGCGGCACAACTCGGTGCCCGAAATGCCGGGCAGCAGCACGTCGAGCAGGACCAGGTCGGGTGGTCGTTCGGTGAACTGCTGTAGGGCCAGCAGGCCGTCGTCCACCAGCTCGACGGCGTAGCCCTCCTTGGACAGGCCCACCTGCAGAGCGTCGCCATAGGAGGGCTCATCCTCGACCACGAGGATGCGAAGGGGCTGGTTCACCACCTCCCATAGCTACAAAGACGAGGTGAACGAGGCGCGAACGGGGGTCGACGCCCCGGTGATCGTTCGATGAACTCCCGACGCCCGGGGGCGGGCCCTTGTCCCAAAGCGGCCCGGTCAGGCCGGGGCCACCCCAGGTCCCGAGGGGCGGTGGCGGGCTCGATGGGCCATGGCTTTCGCCGCGCCCCAGGCCACGGCCACGTCGGCCAGGGAGGGGTCGAGGGCGGCCAACGAGGCGGGCGTCAGGCCGTAGAGGTCGTCGGGGAAGCGCTCCACGGCGAAGCGCTCCCGGCGCACCGGCGCCACGCCCGCCTGACGCAGCACCGCCGTCGGGAAGCGCACGGCGTCGCGCACGATCTCGAGCGGAGTGCTGCGGTGGGCGTCCACGTCGGCCTCGGCCAGTTCGGCCAAGGCGCTTCCCACCACGCCAGAGGCCTCGGCGGCCGCCGTTTCGACAGCAGCATCTAGCGCAGCGGTGGCACCAGTAGTAGCGAGGACGTGAGCCACCGAGCGACGCACCCAACCCGGCACCGCCGCCGTGACCTGCGCAGCCAAGGCTCGGCCCACCTCGGCAAGGACGGTCATGGGGTCGCCATCGCCGGCCACGGGAGGCGGGGCGCCGACGCCGGTCAGCTCTCGACGACGTCGCCGAGGAGGTCCACGCGAATGCCCTCGGTGCGCAACCAGGCCAGGGCGTGGTCGATGTCGGGGGGCTCACCGGCCAACTCGCAGACGATCCATCCCTCGTGGTCGTCCACGTTGGCCCGCCTGATGTTGGGCTCCACCTGGTGATCGCGCACCAAGCGGGCCATGAACGGCTGGCGCACCAGGTCCTCGGGGAACGTGAGCTTCACTCGGACATCGATCACGGTTGTCCTCTCTCTGACTGGTCCTCGCCCCCGGGGTGCAGGTTGCCCGAACGGAACCCCTCCAAGTCGAGGGTCACGTAGCGGTATCCCGCATCCCGCACCGCCTCCACCACCTGGTGGCGACGCGACAGGGCGCTGTCGAAGTCGGCCGGGTCGAGCTCGATGCGGGCCAGGTCGCCGTAGTGGCGCACGCGCAGCTGGCCAAATCCGAGCGCCCGCAGGGCGCTTTCGGCCGAGGCCACCGTCGAGAGCGTGCCCAAGGTGACCGGGGTCCCATACGGCAGGCGCGAGGCCAGGCAGGCGGCGGCCGGCTTGTCCCACGTGCGCAAGCCGTGCCGGCGCGACAGGCGGCGCACATCGGCCTTGGTCATGGCCGCCTCCACCAGGGGGAAGCGCGCCCCGCGCTCGGCGGCGGCGCGCTGGCCGGGCCGGTGGTCTTGGAGGTCGTCGAGATTCACGCCGAGCACCACGGTGGCCGACTCGGCCGTCGCCAGCGGCGCCACGGCGTCCATCAGCGATACCTTGCAGTGGTAGCAGCGGTCGGTGTCGTTGCGGACGTAGTCCGGGTCCTCGAGCTCGTCGGTGGTCAACTCGACCAGGCGCAGCGACCACTCGGCGGCCAGGGCGCGGCAGTCGGCCAACTCCTCGGGAGCGAGCGACGCCGATACCGCTGTGGCGCACAGGACGCTGCTGCGCCCGAGGACCTGCGCGGCGGCCCAGGCCAGAAAGGCCGAGTCGGCCCCGCCGCTGAAGGCCACCACCACCGGCCCGATGCCCTCGAGCACGTCGGCCAAGGGCTCGAGACCCCGGGCCCGGGCCGCCGTCACGGTCACGGTCACCGTTCTAGCGGCCCAGCACGTCGGCCAGGACGGCTTCGACGTCGTCGACCACGCCGGTCCAAAACGGACCGAATTCGGCGTAGCGAGCCGAGGCCTCGTCGAAGCGCATCTCGTACACACAAGCCTTCAGGTCATCGGGTGCGGTACCGAACAACGTGACTCCCCACTCGAAGTCGTCGAGGCCCGTGGAGCCGGTGATGAGTTGCAGGATGCGGCCGTGGAAAGTCCGGCCCACCGCCCCGTGGCCCATCATGAGGGCCTTGCGCTGCTCGAAGTCGAGCGCATACCAGTTGTGCTCGGGGCCACGGCGCTTGGACATCGGGTAGAAGCAGAACGCCGGCTTCCCCACGGGCGGGAGCTGCGGATAGAGGCGGGCCTGGCGCATGGGCTCGGGGAGGCCCTGGGCGTACTCCGAGAGCTCGGTGAGAGACACGTACGAGCCGCTCAGGGTAAGCCCGGCCGAGCACAGCGCGCTCTGCAGGGCCCGCAGTCGCCGGAGGTCGGGGCCGAGGGCCATGATCCCCACGTCGGCCTTGTGGCCGAGGAGCGACACCGTGACCACCTGGTCGCCGTGCGCCCGGGCCTGCTTCACGGACCGGACCACCGCTTCGGCATCGACGTCGGGCCCGGCGTGGAAGAACAGGTGCAGCACCCCCCACCCGACGCCGGGGGTGAGAGGCAGGCCGGGAGCGCTCGCTTGAGGGGCCACGGCCACAGTCTAGGAAACAGCGAGGGGCGCCCCGTAGGGCGCCCCTCGACCAGCGTGTGTGGTGCGCGGGTGCAGCAGGATCAGAAGTCGTCCATGCCGCCGCCGGGCATGGCGGAGCCGGAGTCCTTCTCAGGCTTGTCCACGATGACGGCCTCGGTGGTGAGGAACAGCGCGGCGATCGAGGCGGCATTCTGCAACGCCGAGCGCGTCACCTTGGCGGCGTCGATGACACCAGCGGCGAAGAGGTCCTCGTACTCGCCGGTGGCTGCGTTCAAGCCCTCGGCCGGCTTCTTCAGGTTCCGCACCTTCTCGATGACCACGCCACCTTCGAGACCGGCGTTCTCGGCGATCTGCTTGAGCGGCGCCTCCACGGCCTTGGCCACCAAGCGGCAGCCGGTGGCCTCGTCGCCCTCGAGCTTCTCAGCCCGGTCCAGGATGTGCTGCTGGGCCCGGAGAAGGGCCACGCCACCGCCGGGTACGACACCCTCCTCGATGGCCGCCTTGGTGGTGGACACGGCGTCCTCGATGCGGTGCTTCTTCTCCTTGAGCTCCACCTCGGTGGCGGCCCCGACCTTGATCACGGCCACGCCGCCCGACAGCTTGGCCAGGCGCTCCTGGAGCTTCTCGCGGTCGTAGTCGGAGTCGGTGTTCTCGATCTCGGCCTTGATCTGGTTGATGCGGCCCTTGATGTCGTTGTCGTCACCGGCGCCCTCGACCACGGTGGTCTCGTCCTTGGTGACCACGATCTTGCGGGCCTTGCCGAGCAGGTCGAGCCCCACGTTCTCCAGCTTGAGGCCGACCTCTTCAGTGACCACCTGGCCGCCGGTGAGGATGGCCATGTCCTGGAGCATGGCCTTGCGGCGCTCGCCGAAGCCAGGGGCCTTCACCGCCACGCTCTTGAAGGTGCCGCGGATCTTGTTGACCACCAACGTGGCCAGCGCCTCACCTTCCACGTCCTCGGAGATGATCACGAGCGGCTTGCCCGTCTGCATCACCTTCTCGAGCACCGGCAACAGGTCGCGAACGGCGGAGATCTTGTTGCCCACCAGCAGCACGTAGGGGTCCTCCAGCACCGACTCCATGCGCTCGGGGTCGGTGACGAAGTACGGCGAGATGTAGCCCTTGTCGAAGCGCATGCCCTCGACCAGGTCCATCTCCATGCCGAAGGTCTGCGACTCCTCCACCGTGATGACGCCGTCCTTGCCCACCTTGTCGATGGCTTCGGCGATCATCTCGCCGATCTCGACGTCGGCGGCCGAGATGGCGGCCACTTGGGAGATCTGCGCCTTGGTCTCGGTCTCCTTGGCCAGGTTCTTGAGCGAGTCGACGGCCGTCTCCACCCCCGCCTCGATGCCCCGCTTGAGCGACATCGGGTTAGCCCCGGCGGCGACGTTACGCAGGCCCTCGTGGACCATGGCCCAGGCCAGCACGGTGGCGGTGGTGGTGCCGTCGCCGGCCACGTCGTCGGTCTTCTTGGCAACTTCCTTCACCAGCTCGGCGCCGACCTTCTCCCAGGGGTCCTCGAGGTCGATCTCCTTGGCGATGGACACACCGTCGTTGGTGATGGTGGGCGAGCCCCACTTCTTCTCCAGCACGACGTTGCGCCCACGCGGGCCAAGGGTCACGCGGACGGCGTCGGCCAGCTTGTTCATCCCGTTCTCGAGGGCCCGGCGGGCTTCCTCGTCGAAGGCGATCAGCTTGGGCATGGTGGTGGGTCCTCCGTGGTCTTCGTGAGGGTGGAAGGCCGTGGACGCCCCCTCGGGCGCCCGGCTCCGGCCATCCGAGCCATTAGCACTCTAGCGTTTCGAGTGCTAACAGCAAACCACGCCGGCCGGCGCCGTGGCAAGGGGCCGCACGCAGGCTCACAGGCAGGCTCCGGGCCAGGCTCCGGCCCGACCCGGCGGTAGCCTGCGGCCGTGGCCGAGGCGGGTCCCCCCGAGCTGTCGGCGATCCCCCGCCGCATCCTGCGGACGACGGTAACGGCCAATGCCCTCGGGGCCGGCCTGGTCTACCTCTACCTGCAGTTCCTGGCCCCCGGGGCCTACGACCCGCGCTCGCCGCAGACCGACGGGGTGGTGTCGCTGGCCGTGATGGCCCTCTACATGACCCTGAGCGTGGCCGTCATCACCCGCCTCCTGCGGGCGCTGCTCGTCGGCCAGGCCGACCTGGCCTCGCCGGGGGAGACAGCGGAGGTGACCGACGAGCAGCGCCGCCAGGTCCTCGGGGTGCCGGGCCGCGTGGGCTGGCTCACGGCCGGGGCCTGGGTCGGGGCGGCGGGGGTCTTCGGCGTCTTGAACGCCGCCTTCGGCAACCCGGCGGTGTCGGTGGCCCGGGTGACGGTGGGCATCCTCCTCGGGGGCCTGGTCACCGCTCCACTCACCGCCACCTTGGTCGAGCGGGGCCTGCGCCCGGTGTTCGCTCTGGTGCTGGCCAACCATCCGGGCGGGGGGCCCGGACGCGCGGCGCTGGCCATCAGGGCCCGGCTGCTGCGGGCCTGGCTGCTCGGCTCGGCCGTGCCCCTGGTGTCCATCGGCCTGACGCCGGTGGCCCGCACCAGCGCCCAGCGCAGCGACCTGGTGGTGCCCATAGCCTTCCTGGCCGGACTGGGCCTGGTGGCCGGGTTCGTCATGAGCACCATTACGGCGTCGGCGGTGAGCGAGCCGCTGCGCACCTTGCGCCGGGCCGTGGACGCCGTCCGAGATGGCGATTTGGCCGTACAGGTACCCGTCGACGACGCCGGCGAGATCGGCATGCTCGAGGCCGGGGTGAACGACATGGTGGTCGGGCTGCGCGAGCGTCGGGCCCTCGAAGACCTCTTCGGCCGCCACGTGGGCGAGGAGGTGGCCAGGCAGGCCTTGGCCCACGGCGCGGCCCTGGGCGGCCAGGTGCGCGAAGTGTCGGTGCTGTTCATCGACGTGATCGGCTCCACCGCCCTGGCCTCCACCCGGCCGGCCGGCGAAGTGGTGGAGCTGCTCAACGCCTTCTTCGCCACCGTGGTGGGCGCCGTGACCGAGGAGGGCGGCTGGGTGAACAAGTTCGAGGGTGACGCCGCGCTGTGTGTCTTCGGGGCTCCTGGCGACCAGGCCGACCACGCCACCCGGGCCCTGGCGGCGGCACGGGCGCTGCGCGATCGGCTCAGCGCCGGGGGCCCGGGGTCCGAGCTCGATGCCGCCATCGGGGTGGCCACCGGGTCGGCGGTGGCCGGAAACGTGGGGGCGCTCGACCGCTACGAGTACACCGTGATCGGCGACCCGGTGAACGAGGCGGCCCGGTTGAGCGAACAGGCCAAGGCCATGTCGTCGCGCCTGGTGGCCAGCGAGGCGGCTGTGGCCGCCGCCGGGCCGGCGGCGGGTCGGTGGTACGAGGCCGGGGAGGTGGTGCTGCGCGGGCGGGCGGTGCCCACCCGGCTCATGGAGCCCGCCCCGCTCGGCGATCAGCCTCCGGCCACCGCCGGCACGATCGACACCGTCTGACCCTCCGCCAGGGCGGTGTCGAGGCCCGACAGGAAGCGCACGTCCTCGTCGTCCACGAACACGTTCACGAACCGGCGTAGGGCGCCGGACTCGTCGAAGAGGCGGTCGGCCATGCCCGGGTGGGCGGTGTCGAGGGCCTTGAGCAGCTCGCCCACCGTGCTCCCCTCGAGCTTCAGCTCGCCGGATCCGCCGGTCAGGGTGCGCAGCTGGGCCGGAACTCGAACGGTGATGCTCATGACGTGCTCCCATCGAACCCGGTGCCGACATCGACAGCGGCGGCGAACGCCTCCAGGGTGGGAGCGATGGTAGCGGTCGGGCCCACCCGACCGGCCAGGGCCTCCACCGTCTTGAGCCCATGTCCTGTGACGTAGGCCACCACGCGCTCGTCCGAGCGCACCACACCCTGGGCGGCCAGCTTGGCCAGCGTGGCGATGGTTACTCCGCCGGCGGTCTCGGCGAAGATGCCCTCGGTGCGCGCCAAGAGGCTGATGCCGTCGATGATCTCCTCGTCGGTCACCGCGGCGAGCGCCCCGCCGCTGCGGCGCACTGCCTGCAGCGCGTACCAGCCGTCGGCTGGGTTGCCGATGGCCAGGGACTTGGCGATGGTGCTCGGACGCACCGGGCGGATGGCGTCGCTGCCGTCGATGAAGGCGTTGGCCACGGGAGCGCACCCTTCGGCCTGGGCGCCCGACACCCGGACGTGGGGCTCCTCGTCGAGCAGCCCGACCTCGTAGAGCTCGGTGAAGCCCTTGGCCACCTTGGTCAGCTGGCTGCCCGAGGCCACCGGCACCACCACGTGATCCGGCGCCTGCCAGCCCAGCTGCTCGGCCACCTCGAAGGCCAGGGTCTTGGACCCCTCGGCGTAGTAGGTGCGGATGTTCACGTTGACGAAGGCCCAACTGGGGTGGTCGCTGGCCAGCTCGGCACAAAGCCGGTTCACGTCGTCGTAGTTGCCTTCCACGGCCACCACATGGCCGCCGTAGACGGCGGTGGTCACCACCTTGGCCATCTCGAGGTCGTGGGGGATGAACACCACCGACACCATGCCGGCGCGCGCGGCGTGGGCGGCGACCGAGTTGGCCAGGTTGCCGGTAGAAGCACAGGCCGCCACCTTGAAGCCCAGTTGGCGGGCTTTGGTCAGGGCCACCGACACCACCCGGTCCTTGAAGGACCCGGTGGGGTTGGCCGTGTCGTTCTTGAGCCACAGCTCGCCCAGGCCGAGCTCGGCGGCCAACCGGTCGGCGCGCACCAGGGGGGTGAAGCCGGTGCCCAGGTCGATGGGGTTGGGGTCCGACACCGGCAGCAGCGGGGCGTAGCGCCAGATGGTCTGGGGCCCGGCCGCTACCTGGGCCCTCGAGATGTCGTGGCGCAGGCGCTCGTAGTCGTAGGCCACCTCGAGCGGCCCGAAGCAGAAGTCGCAGACGTGCAGGGCCTCGGCCGGGTACGGACGCGCACATTCCCGACAGCGCAACCCGGTGACGTAGTCCATGAAGGGCCTCCTCATCGGTCGGGCATTGGCACCTGGCATGGCCCGTGGGGGGCATGAGCTGGTTGCCGCGGCGTCACAGGGCCCGTCCCTCAGCCGCTCTGGATGATCCCTCCATGGTGGACGACGGAGGGCCCGCCCGTCAACGCGGCGCCGGGTTGCAGGCACCAGCCGGGCCCCGATGGCGACCACGGGGCCCGGCTGGGCGAAGATCAATGGGTGACCCCGCCGTCGCTCCTCTCCCGCTTCGCCGACTACGACGCCGCCGACCTGGCGCGCCGGCGAGGGAGCCTCGTCGTGTCGGTGGTGGTGCCGGCGCGTGACGAGCAGGAGACGGTGGGACAGGTGGTGGCCGCCGTCCATGACGAGCTGATGCTGGCCGGGGGAGGGGTGGACCTGGTGTCGGAGCTGGTGGTGGTGGACGACGCGTCGTCCGACGCCACCGCCGAGCGCGCCGCCGCGGCCGGAGCGCGCGTGGAGCGCGGGGCGGGGCTGGGCAAAGGAGCGGCCATGGACAAGGGCGTGGCCGCCACGACCGGCGACGTGGTCGTCTTCGTGGACGCCGACGTGGTCAACTTCGGGGCCCACTTCGTCACCGGCCTGGTCGGCCCGATGCTCGACGACGACGAGGTGGTGATGGTGAAGGCGTTCTACGAGCGCCCGTTACACGACCAGGGCACCGGCGGCGGGCGCGTCACCGAGCTGGTGGCCCGGCCGGTGGTGAGCCTGCTGTTCCCCGAGCTAGCCGGCATCCGCCAACCGCTGGCCGGCGAAACGGCGCTGCGGCGAGCGGTGCTCGAGCACACCGCGCTGGAGCCCGGCTACGGGGTGGAGCTGGGGCTGTTGGTGGACGTGGCCGAGCGCTACGGGGTCGGGGCCATCGCCCAGGTGGACCTGGGGACGCGCGTGCACCGCAATCGTCCGCTGTCGGAGCTGCGCCCGCAGGCCACTGACGTGTTGCGCGCCGCTCTGGCCCGCGCCGGTGCTCCGCTCGGGCGCTGACGCTCATTGAAGGCGTCGTCGCAGTTCCTCGGCCACCACCTCCAACAGGCACTCCCGGGACGATGACACGGCCCGCTCGCCGGCCAGCGCCGACAGGCTGATCACAGCGGCCCCGTGGCGCGCCGCCCCCTCCATCCCCGCATCGGTGACCCGGCCCGCTACGACCAGCGCCTCCACCTCGAGGCGCCGGGCTGAGGCGCACACCCCGCCCACGACCTTGCCGTCCCAGCTCGAAGCGTCGAGGCAGCCTTCGGCCGTGACCACCAGCCGGGCCCGGACCAGCTTGTCGTCGAGGCCCACGGTGGCCGCCACCAACTCGAAGCCGGGAACGAGCCGGGCCCCGAGGGCGGCCAGGCCACCGGCCAGTCCCCCCGCCGCACCGGAGCCGGCCAGGGAAGTCACCTCGACCCCGTAGCGCCGGCCGTAGTGGTCGGCCAGATCCTCCAGGCGCCGGCGCAGCTCGTGCACCTGAGCGGCAGTGGCTCCCTTCTGGGGCCCGAAACAGTCGGCCGCCTCGATGAAGGTGGTCCGCACGTCGCAGGCCACCACCACCTCTACCGGCCCCCATCCCCCGCACTCCTCGATGGCCTCGATGGCCCCTAGGCCGCCGTCGGTGGTGGCCGAGCCCCCCACCCCGACCAGCACGCGCCGGGCCCCGGCTGACAGCGCCGCCATGATCAGCTCGCCGGTGCCCCGGGTGGAGGCGGCCATGGGGTCGTTGCCGTCGGCTCCCCCCACCAGGGCCAGGCCCGAAGCGGCGGCCGACTCCACCACGCCCAGGCGTCCGGCCAGGCGCCAGGAGCCGTCCACAGCAGTGCCCAGGGGGCCGGTCACGGTGGTGGTGCGCAGCTGGCCACCTAGCGCCCCCAGCGCCTCGGCGAAGCCCTCCCCGCCGTCGGACAGGGGGCAGGTATCGGCCTGCCACCGCGCCGTGCGGGCCGCCTCGGCCAGGGCGCCGGCCGCCTCGGCGGCCGTCAAGGTGCCCTTCAACTTGTCCGGAGCAGCCAGGAGCCGGGGTTGGGGGCGGCCGGCGTCGGGCATAGGACCCCTATCGTGCCCGCCGCCGCCGGCTCCCTGTAGGGTCCGAACCATGGCCGGAGCTGACCTCGTCGTCGTCTCCAATCGCGGGCCGCTGTCGTTCGACTTGGACGACGCCGCCCGGCCCGTGCCGGCCGGGTCGGCCGGCGGCCTGGCCGCCGCCCTACACCCGCTGCTGGCCGGCAGCGGGGCCACCTGGGTGGCATGCGCCATGTCGGAGGCAGACCGCGCCGCCGACGACGCCGGGCTCATGGCCGAGGACGGCCTCGAGCTGCACACCGTGCGGCCCGACGCCGACACCTACCGCATGGCCTACGACGTGGTGTCCAACTCCACCTTGTGGTTCTTGCACCACCACCTGTTCGACCTGTCGCACCGGCCCCGCCTCGACGGCACCTGGGCCCGGGCCTGGGACGCTTATGTCGAGCTGAACGAGATGTTCGGGCGCGCCGTGAGCGACGTGGCCGCCCAAGGTGCCACGGTGCTGGTGCAGGACTACCACCTGTGCTTGGTGCCGGCGCTGTTGCGCCGGGAGAGGCCGGACCTGCGCTCGGTGCATTTCAGCCATACCCCCTTCGCCGACCCCGGCGTGATGCGGGTGCTCCCCGCCGCCACCGCCGGCGCCTTGTTGGCCGGCATGGCAGCGGCGCGCAGCTGCGGGTTCCACACCGCTCGCTGGGAATGGGCCTATCGGGCCTGCTGCGCCGACATGGGCATCGACCCCGGGCGCACCTTCGTCTCGCCCCTGGTGCCCGACGCCGGGCAGCTGGCCTCGAGAGTGGCCGGCGCCGGCGTCACGGCGGCGCGCCGGCGTCTCGACGACATGGTGGGCGACCGGCCCCTCATCGTGCGGGTGGACCGCCTGGAGCCGTCGAAGAACCTCCTGCGCGGCTTCTGGGCCTTCGACGAGCTGCTTCGCTCCCGGCCCGACCTTCGCGGCCGGGTGGTGATGCTGGCCTTGGCCTACAAGTCACGTCAGTCGCTGGTCGAGTACCTCGCCTATGGCAACGAAGTCGAGCACGCCGCCGCCCGCATCAACGACACCTGGCGACACGAGGGCTGGGAGCCGGTCGTCTTCGATGTGGCCGACAACCCCGACCGGTCGCTCGCCGCTCTGACCCGCTACGACGTGCTACTCGTGAACCCGTTGCGCGACGGGCTCAACCTGGTGGCCAAGGAGGGCCCCCTGGTAAACGAGACTGATGGCGTGCTGGCGCTGTCGCGTGAGGCCGGTGCCTTCGAAGAGCTGCGTGGGCCCTCGTTGGAGCTCAACCCCTTCGACCTGTCGGGCACCGCCGCCGCCATGGCCGAGGCGCTCGACATGGACGGGGACGAGCGCCGACGTCGCGCCGATGCCCTTAAGGAATTGGTGTCCAGGCGCAAGCCGGTGGACTGGCTGGCCGACCTCCTGGCCGCCGCGGGCTGAAGCGCCCCGGCCCACGGGCTGAGGCGGACCGCCGGCCTCAGGCTGTGGCCGCCACCCGCAGGCTGTCGAGCAGGGCCAGGGCTGCGATCGGGCCCTGGACCACCACGTCGGCTCGCTCGATGAGCTCCGACGGTGACTCGGCGTCGGCCACCGCCACCCGCACGCTGTGCAGGCCCCGGGCCGCCAAGCGGTCGAGGGCGTCGAATGCGGCCAGGTCCCCGGCATCGTCTCCGGCGAAACAGGCGCCGCGCTGGCCCCCGGCCAGGCGTTCCACCACCGTTCCCTTGTCCACGCCGACCGGCGGCCGGAACTCCACGGCCAGGCGCCCGGGCTGCAGGGCCAAGCCGGTGCGCTCGGCCCAGCGCTCGGCGAAGGTCTGGGCCCAGGCGCCGAGCGAGGGGGCCCGGCGCCAGTGCAGCGTCACGGCCCAGCCCTTGTCCTCGATCCCGAGGCCGGGAGGCGCCTCAGCCCGGGCGGCGGCCAGGACCTCGGCGGCGACGGCCAGCCACGGCTCGACCTCGGGGGCCCGGCGGATGTGGCCGTCCTCCACCCACTCCAAGCCGTAGCCGCCGTAGAGCCCGACCCGGGGGCCGGCCCCGGCCAGGTGCCGGGCCAGGAACGAAGCCGGACGCCCGGAGACCACCACCACCACGGCGAAGCACCGGCTCAGGGCCTCGAGCACGGCCGGGGCGCCGGCCACGGGGAGGGCGGCCTCGGGGTCGGCCACGATGGGTGCCAGGGTGCCGTCGAAGTCAGTCAGCACGGCGGCGCTTTC
>Ga0307374_10005982_pt1 | contig 19423 bp, 12 predicted proteins | sample OX3MG_FD_202532 | JGI IMG/M metagenome (GOLD analysis project Ga0307374, IMG submission 202532) | Soil microbial communities from Risofladan, Vaasa, Finland - OX-3 | ecosystem: Environmental > Terrestrial > Soil > Coastal area > Acid sulfate soil | place: Finland: Risofladan, Vaasa | collected...
AATTCTGGGCTAATGCCATAGCCGCGCGATTTGGCTATTCCGCTCGCTTCTTGCCGATTGGACCCGAAGACCCAATCGTGGGCAGCCCCACGCAGATGAGCATTTTCACTCGCCAATGAAGCTGACCATTCCAGAACTCGCTGTTGTCGCACTTGTCGGCCCTTCGGGGTCGGGCAAGTCGAGTTTTGCCCGAAAGCATTTTCGGCCAACTGAAGTTCTTTCTTCAGACTTCTGCCGTGGTCTCGTGTCCGACGAGGAGAACAGCCAGGCGGCTACGAACGACGCCTTTGAGGTTCTCTATTTCATTGCTTCCAAACGGCTGACGGCTGGCAAGCTGGTAGTGATCGATGCCACGAATGTGCAGGCCGAAGCCCGCAAGCCAATCATTGCCCTAGCTCGGCAGTATCACTGTATTCCGGTGGCAATTGTTTTTGATCTGCCGGAGAAGCTTTGCCACGAGCGAAACCGTGATCGTCCAGATCGCTCTTTCGGTCCGCACGTCGTACGCCAACAGTCTCAGCAATTGCGACGGTCCCTGCGCAATCTTGAACGTGAAGGTTTTCGCAGAGTCCATGTATTGCATTCACCCGAGGAGGTTGACGCGGCAGAAATCGAGCGTCAGCCGCTGTGGAACAACCTGAAGCACGAACACGGCCCTTTCGACATCATCGGCGATGTCCATGGCTGCTTCGATGAGCTCGTCGACCTGCTAACGCAGCTTGGGTATTCCATCGAGAGCCAACCGAAGGGTGAAGGTTCTTTTGGGTATTCCGTGAAGCCTCCGGAGGGTCGCAAGGTCGTTTTTCTTGGCGACCTTGTGGATCGCGGTCCGAAGATTCCAGACGTGCTCGGCCTGGCCATGAGCATGATCGAGGCCGGTACAGCTCTTGGCGTTCCCGGTAACCACGACATCAAGCTGATGCGCAAACTCCGGGGCAAAGACGTGCAGATCACGCATGGACTCGCTGATTCGTTGGAGCAACTCGACAAGCAGCCGCAAGAATTTCACACTCAGGTCTCCGAGTTCATTGATGGGTTGATCAGTCACTATGTCTTGGACGACGGAAAACTTGTCGTTGCTCACGCTGGGATGAAAGAGGAGATGCAGGGGCGTGGTTCGGGAAAGGTTCGCGATTTTGCGCTATACGGCGAGACGACCGGTGAGACCGACGAATTCGGCCTGCCCGTTCGCTACAACTGGGCCGCTGAGTATCGTGGTAAGGCAATTGTTGTTTATGGCCATACGCCCGTGCCGCAGACTGACTGGCTAAATCGAACAATAAACATCGATACGGGCTGTGTTTTCGGCGGCAGCCTGACGGCGCTGCGCTACCCAGAGAAGGAACTTGTCTCCGTTGCCGCGCGGGAGACCTACGCCCAGCCCGTCAGGCCACTTGTCGCGGTAGCAGAAGCCGTGCCAACGCTCACCTCGCAGCAAGTGCATGACGATTTGCTGGACATTGATGATGTGATTGGGAAACGAATTGTCGCTACTCGCCTCCATCACAACGTGACGGTTCGCGAAGAGAACGGATTGGCAGCCCTCGAAGTCATGAGCCGATTCGCGGCGAATCCGAAATGGCTGATCTACTTGCCGCCGACGATGTCGCCCACGGAGACGACTGCGCAAGCGGGTCTTCTTGAACACCCAGCAGAAGCATTCGCCTACTTTCGACGGGAAGGTGTGCCGCGCGTCGTTTGCGAGGAAAAGCACATGGGCTCGCGCGCCGTCGTGATCGTCTGCCGCAACGGAGATGCGGCGCGACGGCGTTTCGGTGTCGTCGAGGAAGGCATCGGGATCTGCTATACGCGCACAGGAAGACGATTCTTCGACGATGCAAAGATTGAGAAGGAATTCCTCGAAAAAGTACGGGCGGCGTTGGATGCCGCCGATTTCTGGAACCAGTTCCAGACGGACTGGGTCTGCCTTGACGCGGAATTGATGCCCTGGTCAGCCAAGGCACAGGAACTGCTGCGCCAACAGTACGCTGCTGTGGGGGCAGCAGCGCAGGCGTCGCTTACTGAAGTCGTCGCCGCGTTGGAATGCTTAGCATCGAAAAACGGTGACGCGCTACCTCTTATCGAGCGATACAAACAACGGCTCGAAGCTGTGAATCTCTACGTGGATTCCTACCGTCGCTACTGCTGGCCGGTGCATTCAGTCAGCGACTTGAAGCTTGCGCCGTTTCATCTGCTGGCAACTGAAGGCCAAGTTCACATCCAGCGCGATCACGTCTGGCACATGGAAAAACTCGCAGAGGTCTGCAACGCAAGTGACGGACTGCTGCTCGCAACGCCTTACAGACAGGTGGACGTGACCGACACAGCGAGCGTTGAAGAAGCCACCCGGTGGTGGGAGGAGTTGACGGGTCGCGGTGGTGAAGGGATGGTGCTGAAGCCTTTCGACTTCATTGTGCGTGGACGACGGGGCCTTGTTCAGCCGGCCATTAAGTGCCGTGGGCGCGAGTACCTGAGGATCATCTACGGCCCCGAGTATTTACTGCCCGAAAACTTAGAGCGCCTCCGTAGTCGCTCTGTATCGACCAAGCGCTCGTTGGCACTTCGCGAATTTGCTCTTGGCATTGAAGCGCTGGAACGCTTCGTTCGGCAGGAACCGCTTCGTCGCGTTCACGAATGCGTCTTTGGCGTGCTCGCCCTTGAAAGCGAGCCCGTGGACCCCCGTTTGTAGCAGACACAACCGGTTGGGGCTCGGATACCCTTTGAGGGTCAAATACGTTTTCAAATCGGATAATTCCTCGAATAAAATCTTGCCTTAATTTCTATGCCGATCAATGGTCACATGCCGGGTCAAGAAAATCTTCAAGATCGATTGAGGTCAGTTGAAGAAGAGTGCGGACGACTTCGAGAAGAAAACGCACGTCTCCGTGCGATGCTTGGCATCCCTGAGTTAGTCGGGGACAGAACTGGTTTGCACTCTGGCCCGGACACCGCGAATTCAGCCAAAGCCAGCAATCTTGCAACTCCGGAAGAGAAGATCACATTGTTTCGGAGCCTCTTTCGTGGGCGCGAAGACATTTACGCCGTCCGATGGGAAGGAAGGGGAGGAAGGTCGGGCTATTCGCCAGCCGGGGTCATGGACTGGCGTGCCATTCACTCAGTAAGACCAGAAGAGCGCAAACGGATTGCACGCAAGACGCGTATGCTCCTGCCCCTAACGAATGACGCAATTCGAAAACATCTCACCGGAAAACAGACGATAGGAATTTATCCACTTCTGCCAGACGAGATGTGCTGGCTTCTCGCAGTCGATTTGGATAAGAAATCATGGATAGCCGATGCGGCTGGATTTCTTGAGACATGCCGACGTTTCCATGTGCCAGCAGTTGTCGAGAGATCTCGATCAGGAAACGGGGCGCACATCTGGGTGTTCTTTGATCGGCCTGTACTCGCTGCCGATGCCAGAAGGCTCGGATGTTCCCTGCTGACACGGACCATGGAAAAGAGACATGAAATTGGCCTAGATTCATACGATCGCCTGTTCCCAAGTCAGGACACGATGCCCAAGGGCGGCTTCGGGAATTTAATTGCGTTGCCATTACAGAAAGGTCCCAGAGAACAAGGCAACAGCGTGTTCTTGAATGAGCTCTTCGAACCGTATGCAAATCAGTGGAAATTCTTGGAATCAGTTCAGAGAGTTAAGACCGACGAGCTCGCCGGGTTGATCCATGAAGCCACACCCGAGGGCAACACGCTCGGGGTGCACCTTAGCTTGCCTGAAGGAGATGACGGCGAGCCGCCCTGGCTATGGAGCCCCTCGCGGAGCAGGAAAGAAAAAAGAATCACGGACCCGTTGCCACCGACCGTTCGTTTGATCACAAGCAATCTAGTTTATGTCGAAAAGAAAGGTCTCCCGTCCTCGATGCAAGATCGTCTGATTCGCATCGCTGCTTTTCAGAATCCTGAATTCTACAAAGCTCAGACGATGCGGCTATCGACTTATGGCAAACCGCGTGTCATATCCTGCAGCGAGAGCTTCCCTGAACACATCGGTCTTCCGAGAGGATGCATAGAAGGGGTAGTCAGCTTGTTCAAGGGGCACGGAGTCAGAACCGAGGTCCAAGATGAACGAACCATTGGACAACCTATTGATGTTTCTTTTCGTGCTGAACTCCGGGCGGAACAACTCGACGCGGTCAAGCAAGTGCTCGCTCATGACCAAGGCATATTGTCCGCGCCAACCGCTTTCGGAAAGACGGCGATCGGAGCATACCTTATCGCGCGGAGAGGTGTCAGCGCGTTAGTGCTCGTTCATCGGCGTCAATTGATGGACCAGTGGCGCGAACGATTGGCAGCTTTCTTAGAATTGCCCATCAGCAACATCGGTCAATTCGGGGGAGGAAAGAACAAGAGGACGGGCTTGGTCGATGTCGCTGTGATCCAAAGCTTACAGCGCAAAGGTTCAGTTCAGGACTTTGTAGCCGAATATGGCCACGTCATTGTGGACGAATGCCATCATCTCTCAGCTTTCACTTTTGAGCGCGTTCTCCGCCAAGTTAGAGCAAGGTTCGTCTTGGGCCTGACGGCTACGCCGATGCGGAAGGACGGACACCATCCCATCATCCACATGCAATGCGGCCCCATTCGCTTTCATCTCAGTCCCAAGAAGGCGGCGCAGTCCTCGCCCCTCGAACACAAAGTCATACCGCGATTTACCGACTTTGTCTGGAATCGTTCAGAGGACGAAACCACAATTCACGCCATTTACGAGGCGCTAGTCACGGACCAGCGGAGAAACGATCTGATCGTTAGAGACTTGGAGCAAGTTTTGTCTGATCGGCGTTCACCGCTTGTTTTGACGAGTCGGAAAGAGCATTTGGATTACCTTGCTGGACGCCTACGCCTGATATGCCCACACGTTTTTGTCCTGAAGGGTGGTATGGGGGCAAAACAAAGGAGGCAAGTGGCCGAGTCTCTCTCTCTTGTCTCCCCAGATGAACCACGCTTGATAATGGCGACCGGAAGCTATCTCGGTGAAGGTTTCGACGATGCTCGCCTTGACACGCTGTTTCTCGCGATGCCAGTTTCCTGGAAAGGAACGCTCCAGCAGTACGTAGGCCGCCTACATCGTCTACACGAGAATAAGAAAGAAGTGCTCGTATACGACTACTCGGATCTGCTTGTGCCCATGCTCGCTCGGATGTACAAGAAAAGATTAGCTGGTTACTCGGCACTTGGTTACATTGTCGCGGAAGGTCCGAGGACTTGATTCCAACGAGGATATCAGGAGCCGGAATGCCCTCATTTGGCCAATAATACCTTCTGCTGGCTAACGAAATGAAAAGGCCCTATTGCCATTCGAGGGCGCCCACCTTACCAGGCTGCCCTTCTCAGAACGGGATATCCTCGTCGAGAACTGTCTCTGCTCCAGCGGCTTTTGGACTCGCCACTTCAGCGAGCCCTCGTTTTGTCAGCAGCTCATTGAGTTTCCGACGAAGGTCTTCCGATTCTCCAAAGACTCGCGAATCCAAGACGCCCTCGCGAAGCTTTTCAAGGTACGCAACCGGCAAGTCCGCAACACTAGCCATGATCCCAAGCTTGCGCAGACCGTCCTCATCAGACTCAGCTTGTAGAGTTGTGTCTACTAAGCAGGACAATATTCGCCCTCGCGTCTTCGGCGATGCCACGACAATATCGAAAATCTCTCGCGCTATTTGCCCGACACTCTTGCCAAGAGCGTTCAACCCCTGGAACTTCCCCATTAAACCGTAGGGCGTTAAACCGCGCATGACGGGAATGACCAATACACCCCGACCGATGGCAACTCCTACTTCTTGATCCGTCCATTTGCTCTCGTGGAAGCCCGGCATTAGGATTGCGACAACAGCGTCCATCGAATACAAGGCTGCCTCTATTTCATCCTGCCATTCCTTCGTTGGCTCGATATCAACATGAGCCACAAACGCGGAAATGCCATAGCGCCGAAGGGACGCTTGCAATAAGGCTGTTTCTCGCTTGAACGTTGATAAGTGACTCACGAAGAGTCGGAAGTGATTAGCTGCCCAAAAACTGCTTTCGACCATCTCCCGCGAGGGGCTGACAGTGTAACCATGTGGGATATTCAGCTCGTCGGCGATCCGCAAAATTGTATCGCCCGCAACGTCCGAGAGCAGCTCCTTCGTGTATACCCATTTGCTGTTCACTCCAGAAGTTTCCTTTGAGGTGTCAACGCCGAAGCCGCGAAGGTATGTGGCAATGTCCGAATAGGACATTCGCGATTGAAGCTCACGGCCTATCCGATCAATGAGTGAGAGGCGGTCGATATTCTTCATCGTAGTCAAGGGTCTCCATGAGTTTCCGAAGGGCTTCGTTCTTGCTTGTCGTCAGAATCCTGTTCGTCCGGCAACGAACCTTCAGTACTTTGTTTGTTCATAATGACCATACCGACCGTAGCAGTTCCCTCCAGAGCGATTCTTGTGAGGCTGCAGTGTTGCGTCATAACTCTTTCGTTCAAAGCGCTTGTTGCATACCGAACAGCGAAACACGTACACCGGACCGCCTGGTACACGTGACTGCCGTGTCTGCCGACCCCAGGTTTGCCCAACACCCGCGCGACTTGTTGTCGGTGCCAGCGTCAGTGGACCACTCGGCGTCAGTTCAACCATATAGCGAGGCGTGAATGTCTGCTGGGTGATACGCGCCCCACGAATGCGATCAACCCGGTAAGAACGATGCTGTTGATTCTGCGAGCGCACAGCGTGCAACACAATGTTGCCCTCTTGGGTTCGGCGAAGTGAATAGGGCTCGATGGCTCGGGTACCCGCCCTGCCCTGCTCGTCAATGTAATCGAGATCGACGCAGAGGTGGCTTGCCGCCGCAAATCTGATGACCTCAATAAAGGGCGTGCTCCGGCCTGGCAGCCGGAAAGCTCCAGCGGGCATCCGCAAAACCTGATCGCCAGCCGCCAAGGGATATGGAGCCACTGTCGCCGGGGCTCGTGTACCGGCGAGCCAGCCAAAAAACTCGGGCAGTGCATCCCAAAAAGACTCCACTGGCGGTAGGGCTGGCAATTGATGCCCCAGCATGTTCCCCCATTCTGCAACCAGTTCGTCTCGAAAAACAGACAGCGCCTCGAATCTTGGAAATTCAGTGTTCTTGAAAGCGCATTTCTGTTGCACCACGTCGCGAATGACAGCAGCGGCAGCCCGAAACTCACCGTTACGAAACAGGTTGATCACATCGTAGAGATCACGTGGCCTCGACCGTTCTCCAAGGGCGCGGATTTTTTCTCCAAACACCTCTTCAAAAACGTAACAACGCGCAGTTATACCCTCTGCCGGTGCGTCAGAATAGACGTGTGACACCGGTCGCATGACAGTGGGCAAGACCAGGATTTCATCCGCAGTGAGATCAAGTTTTAAGCGAGGCAAATTTCCGCCCCGTGGCGCTATCGGGCCGCGATAGCCGAGCCGGCCCTCGCAGCATCTACCGCCACGCCTGTTGTCATAGACATCGAACCGCCGCTGGTCGACGGGGAGCTCGATACCTGCAGTTTCATAGAGCCAGTTACTGAGTTCCAGGAACCGTGCTTCGAGGAAAGTTGCATCCAATTGTGTTGCATCAGTGACAGTAAAATCTAGATCCTCGGAGAAGCGATACGTCTCTAAGAAACACTTCTTGAGGCAAGTGCCACCCTTAAAAACCCACGTACCAGATAAGAGCGGATCGCGGTAGACACCTGCAAGCACCCAACCGAGAATGTAGTCTTTCTCGACGATGCGCGGTTCAAGACCGAACTCATTGGCCAGCCGCAGGATTTCCGCGCGATCAATCACGATGCTTTTGTCTCCATCCAACTGAGCGGTATCCACAGCCTCCAGCGTTTGACCAGCCTTCGGCTTGGAACACCAGGATCGAGCTTCGCGTTTCCTGTCGTAAGCCGCTTTCGGCAGCCCGCGATCAGTTTTTCCGGTCCACCACGACGGTCCGCCAGGAAGCCAAGACGCTTGAAAACGGCCCCGTTGCCTAGGCGTTCGGCAGCGCTAATCAACTCTTCCGGAGTGCCGTTCTTCTCGTTCAGATATTTATCGAGGCAGTCGCTCACGTGGCGAATCCCGCCGCCGATGGTGGGATCGTCAAGCATATCGATGATGGTCTTGGATGGATTCGATATTTCAACCTTTACCTTCCCCCGCCAAAGCGTCTTCGTGCCGAACATACCTTTTCGTGAAATCTGTTTGACGGAGAAATCCACGCCCTGAAAATTTTTCTCTTTGCCGCGTACCGGACGGGTTGTTAACACGCAAACGCTTCGGAAGATTTGGTCAGTGAGCCCCCAATGCTCGGCTGCCGTCCAGCCACCGATATACGCGGGCCCGAACAGTGACGGCACGATCAGCCAGGGATCGTCGAGCACTTGGTTTTGGCCGAGGGCTGTCAGAGGCACCGGGGTGTATAGTCCCCGTCGTAATCGCTTGATCCATCCCTGTACACCCCATCGTGCAAGCAGCTTGGTTGCTTTCCGCCTGTCAACCTGGAGTGCGGTCGTGACATCCTCAACCGAGATGATCTCGCCGGCACCCTGCAAGACCTGGCTTAGCTGTCCCCTGCCCTTGGGAATTGGATAAGGTCCATTCATTGAGGTATATTATATATGCACGAAGTCCTCGTAAAGGTGATTATTAGACATTGCCATATACCTCGGCGACGGGACCCGGATTACACTAAATGCGAGGCTAACGCCGAGCTTGGTGTGGCACATGGAAAAACTCGCAGAGGTCTGCAAAGCCAGTGACGGACTGCTGCTCGCAACGCCTTATAGAAAGGTGGACGTGACCGACACTGCGAGCGTTGAAGAAGCCACCCGGTGGTGGGAGGAGTTGACGGGTCGCGGCGGTGAAGGGATGGTGCTGAAGCCTTTCGACTTCATTGTGCGTGGACGCCGGGGCCTTGTTCAGCCGGCCTTTGGCGTGCTCGCCCTTGAAAGCGAGCCGGTCGATCCTCGCCTATAGCAAACATCCGCGTTTGAGACGTGAGCAGTAATCTCGGCTCGCGTATGCCAAGTTGGCAAATGCTAGTTCGGCAGCGATACGCGATCTTCAAGAAGAATGAGTTGGCGCGTTTCCAATAATTCTTCGAAGGTGTCTTCCAGAGCTTTCTGAATATGATTCCCCGCTCGCTCAAACCCGAAGATTCGAGCGACGTACAGGAGGAGTTTGTCACGTTCGATACTCAAGCTATCGCGCGTGAGGTTCTTCATGGCCACGGCGACCTCCTCCGATGGAATTTCCTCAATCGAACGGCGTGACTGATCGTCATCGGGATTTGGCTGCCTGACCATCGCTTGGAAAGACTCGGAGGCGGGCCACAGAAATTCGCCCTGAATCCGTAGTAACTTTTCACGGCTAAGTGACCGCCAGGCAGACTTGATCGCATTCATCATCCGTTCGCCAACGCGATCGAGCTCCCATGCTCTGGCCAAGCGTGTGGCCGCCACATCCTTGTGAACTGGTCCCTCGGTCTCGACCACTTCGGACAGCATGCGCTTTAGCACCGGCAAAGCGTCAGGATCGTGGAACTGGAGGCCGCGCGTCTGTAGCGCCCGTGGATTACACACCCTATATGTTTCCACCCAACCGGGAATCACCAACTTTTCATCAATCCTTGGGATTTCCTTCTCAACCACGATAGGAGCGTTCCTTGAGATCGGGCCGTTTGACATGGTTGAAGGTGCCGTGTGACCGCTCTCTTTCCGGTCTTTGAGTGCGATTTCAATTGCGACCTTTAGCCGATTAACTTCGGTTTCGTTGCGCGTCACCCAATCTGGAGACCAAATCCGATGAATTTTCCAACCCAGTTTCTCAAGGATTTGCTGCCGAATTCGATCACGATCTCTTGCCGTGGCTGACGAATGGTATGAAGCGCCATCGCATTCGACGCCGAGTACAAACCTGCCCGGACGTGAGGGGTCAACTACGCCTAGATCAACCCGGAATGAACTACATCCAACCTGTGGAATAACCCCAAAACCAAGACCGCGAATTCTTGCGGCGACCGACTGTTCAAAGGGAGACTCAAACTCGCCCTCACCGATCTGCAGGGCAAGTGCGTCCTGGCCCCTCTCCGCGAAATCTAGGTATCGCTGAAGGACCCGTACACCCTCCCTATTGATTTCACCGAGATCGAAATCAGAGGCACGAATCGAACTGACAACGATGACCTTCTTTCGCGCACGGGTCACGGCCACATTCAGTCGCCTCTCGCCTCCCGTACCGTTTATAGGCCCAAAGTTCATGGTCAATCGGCCAAACTTATCCTTGCCGTAGCCAACGCTGAAAATGAGAACGTCGCGCTCGTCCCCCTGCACACTCTCCAGATTCTTTACGAAGAACCTTTCAAACCTATCCGGCGCGAAGTATCGCTCAAGTTCAGGATTCTGCCGACGGAACTGCTCAAGATGATTCTCGATTGTGTCGGCTTGAGCTATGTTGAAGGTCACAACGCCGAGCGATTGACTTGGATTTCTGCGCAGATGCTCCTCAACCAAGCCGACCACCTTCTCGGCTTCGCGGACATTATCTCTTCGTCCCCCGCGGTCATAGACACCGTCAGGCACATGTACGAACTTCACGCCAAATCCTTCGTCTTCTTGCAGCCAGGAAGGAAAAGTTATCAAACTGTAGTCGTAGAACATGCAGTTGGAAAACGCGATCAGAGATTCGTGTTCACTGCGGTAGTGCCATTTCAACTGGCGCTGTGGCATCACGGCGGCGCATGCATCGAGGACGCTGCCGAAAACATCGAAAGCCTCCATTGCGTTCGGATCATCGGACTCATCAGATAAATCGTCAGACATCCCCTGTTCGAAAAAAGTCGTGGGAGGTAATTGTTTGTTATCCCCGCACACAACCAACTGTTTCCCACGGTACACGGAACATATCGCGTCTTCTGACCTAAGCTGAGAAGCTTCGTCGAAGATCACCAAATCGAATTTCGTCTTTTCTGGGTCTAGGAACTGACTTACCGAAATAGGGCTCATGAGCAAACAAGGTTTTAGTTGCGTAAGGAGGTTGGGGATGACTCCAAAGAGCTTTCTCAATGGAAGGTGACGTCTTTGCTTGTACGCTTCTTTGAGGAGAACCTGAACCTCACCGCCAGGAATCACCACACTTGAGGCTGGCCTATTTCGATTTATCTCTCTTATGACGCTGTGGACGCCCTGTTCCCAATGTTTCTTGTCGAGTTCTCGAAATTCTAGAATAAGTCTTTCGTGATTCTCCCCTCGGAATGTTCCAAGGCAGGGGTCATCGGCGAACACCCAGTTCAACCACGCTTGCAGCAATGACCTCCTGAGGGCGTTCGGAACCTCGGTAGCGCGGAGCGACGACGCCTTGGATATCAGGTTCGCAAAGAGCTCTCCCAGTTCCTTCTCTCGAAAGTTTTCTTCTAATGCCTTGAAATCCACCCAGTCCCTAAGTGCCTCAATTTGATCCAACATTTCCCGCAGACGCGCGACAATCACAAGAAAGTCAACCTGCAACAGGGGCGTACCACCACTCGCGGGAAAGCCTTCCGAGAAACTACGCGACAATTGGAGGAAGGCAGCTTGGACGCGATTCAGATCATTCGCGAGAGTTTCGCTCTGCGGCGCCTCTTCTTTTCCCGAGACAACGATATTGAGCAAGCTCTCGGGAATCTCCCGAGCTCCCATGTGGTCCCTGAACCGTATGGTCCATTGAACTGCCACAAGCACTTGATCCCATGCAGTCTGAACGCCAGAGAATCGTTTTCCAAATCTCTCTTGCAGATGCCCGGATTCGGCAGCAATTTCAGCTTCGACTTTGCGAAGTTCGCCGAGACGCTCAAGGTCTACAATCATTCGGTGACACGTAAAGCCGTCAGGAGATCGTATGCAAGAAAAAACTCCGTCGATCAAGTCGCGCACTTCCCCCATCGCATCTGCCAACTCTGAAGACCACGGCTTCAAGTCTCCCAGCTGCCTTTCCTCGATTGATATGCCCGAGCCATCCCAGAAATCTGGGGGCAGGTATTGTTTCACCTGCAGAAGCTTCCGGTCCCAGTCTTCTATGCTCTTCTTCAAACGGGCCGCAATGGTGCGCAGATCAAGCATGGCGAGGCCCTGCGTAGATGCTTGGCGAACGAATTGATTAGCCAGCGGCTGCACCCCGGCCAACTGAATTAATTCCTGTGCATTAGTTAAGGCACGTCCAACGCGTCCGAAATCTGTCTCGAACCCTCGAAAGCATGCTCCCAACTGTTCTTTGTAGTGAGGAAACTCCTTAACAAGTTGAGCTTCGAGGTTCTTCAAGTCCTGGAGTCTGCGAAGATCTCCAACGATTGACGCTGGAAGCCGCCCGTCCTTCCGAAGGCGTCTGATTTGGCTCTTTGATTTGTAGTAGGCGGGCCGAAAGATTCGGAGGATCGAAGAATAAGGGCCAGAGAACTTCTCGATTAAGTCTTTGGTATCGAGGTCAAGTATTCCCGCTTCATAATCTGCGAAAAGCGACCTTCGGTCTCTATTTCTTTTCTCAAAGCTCTCGCGGATCGAGGGCAATGATTGTGTTACATCCCTCAGTTTTGTAATCTCGAACCATGTTTCGTCTGGTCTATCCTCCGATTCGCACAGCTGCGCGATCCGTACCAGTTGACGTAAACGTTTAGTATTCAAACTGCTTTGTAGACCCAAAGATTGTTGTATTGAATCGCCATTCTTAACCCAATTTCCCACGCGTGTCGAAAAGTCTTGCGACCATTCGGCAAACAAGTTCCGATTCGCTATAAACGTCGCGTCATCTAGGAGCGAACGTCTCACGCTGGATGAAAGCTTTTCCAGGGATTGTCTAAGACGGTCGCAGAGATCGCGGGAAATCGACAGATAGCCAGCGGTGTAAAGAGAATCGAGGATACTGCGATTCTCATCGTGAGTTTTAGAGAGACGCTGGTATCGCTCGGTTTCCAAAGTAACTTCCTTCAGATCAGCGCCGAGCACCCACTGCTTTTCGACACCCGGACAGCGTTGGAGCAACTGAGAGGTCTCCAGTAACCACTCGGCAGAATTGACGCGGGCAGGCACATCTAAGCCCAACAGTTGTGCGAGATACCTCGCACCCTGCTGTAGAGCCGCTACGGAAGCAATGCACTCACCAAGGTTTTCGTGTAACGTCGCCTTGATCGATAGCGTGAAAGTGCCTATCGCGCAGCCATGCCACGGGAAGTCTTGACCAGCAACGGCCACCTGCCAAAGCAGTTGTAGTCGATTAGCAAGGTGTTCAGCGCCGTCAAGGGCCTCGGGGGTCAAGCGGGAAGCGTCGAATGTACCAGCCGGAACGTAGAGGACCCCTTCTAGCTGTGACACCCATCCTAGGCCATCGAAGGCACTGCAACCTAACGGGCTGCGAATCACGTGAAGCGAGTGGACATAATCATTCAGCCTTTTCCGCCTCTCAACGAGTTGCTTTGCCTCAAAATCTGTCAGACCCTTTTTTGGCTGAAGTTGCTCCGTATGGGTCTTATGCAGCTCCTGAATGACTTCCCGTTTGTTTGCTCGGTGACTGTGAAGTTGTAGGCAGAAGTGCCCGAGACTTGCGTTCTGGAGACGTTGGAAGACCACTTCAAGCGCCGCCATCTTTTCGCTAACAAACAAGACGCTTTTTCCCCGAGCAATGAATTCGGAGATCAGGTTCGTTATCGTTTGGCTCTTCCCCGTACCTGGCGGACCCTGAATGACCAGGTTGCTTCCGGCCTTGACCGCTTCAATGCAAACAAGCTGACTGCTATCTGCATCAGCAACGAGAAAACTGGTCAGGGGGGCGGTTTTATTGTCCAGTTCTTTCGGGTCCGGAGGCTCTAGGGTGATAGGCTCCTTCTCCTCCTCGCAGAGGCATCGGACAACTGAGTGCGCTCCAAGTAATTCGGCGTGTGTCTTCAAATCGTGATAGATGACTAACTTGTGGAACGAAAAGAGACCTAGCCAGCACTCCTCTTTGATGGTCCATCCATATTGGGTGATTCGGCTCCGGCACCCTTCAAGGAATTTCTCGAGTGAAATTGAATCCCAATCATCCGGAACAGATGGCAATTCAATCTTGAAATCGTCTCCCAGCTTTACAGCTAGCGCTGGATTGATGACGATTTCCTCGTCCACGGGACAAAGCTGAAAAGGATCGTTAACAGACTCTCGCTTTAATTCGACAGGCACCAGAAGTATCGGTGACTTTATGGTTTCGCTCTGTTCGATTCCCTTCCACTCTAGCGTGCCAAAAGTAAGGAAGAGAATTCGAACTCCGCGCTCTTCAAAATCAGTCCGAGAGCGACGATACAAGTTGCGCAGTATGCTGCGAAGCTTCGCCCCGTCTTCGATATCCGTCAGGAGCTCATCAGTGTGGCGATCCGCAGGAATTTCTACCTCGCGAATCTCGGAGCCCTCACCCTGTTGGTTTCCAAGGAGAGAAGGCTGGGTATTGTCCGACTCGCTCTTATCGGCAGCTTCGGGAACATCCGGCGGCATGTAGAATTCCCATGCCTTTTCCGAATTCACGAGGTGTTCAAATATCTCCGGCAGCGATGGTTCGGTGAGCTTGAGGGTTGACCCCCGAGTACGGGCAAAGTACAAGGACCGATTCCGGCGCGACAGATCAACGATCTTCCGCTTCCATTCTTCTATGCGTTGAGCGACACGACTCATGTTAGGCGAATCGACAATATTTCAAAATGCCGGGGCATACCAGGCATTTGCGCTACGGCGGCTTTCATGAAAATCGCAGCCACCGGACCTATCTTCTACTGCCAACACTTTCGCGAGTGTCCGACGCCTCTTGTAAAGATGAGAATATCTCTTCTGCCGGACTTCGAACGAACTCTGGATTGGCATTTGACGAGAACCATAATAGCCCTTTTGGGAACAATGGAGTTCGATCACAGAACTGCACCCCGTAAGAACGTATGCGCAACGGGTCTCGTTGCGAATGAGACAGTTGGTGCCGTTAGGCCGCCGAGGAGTCTAGCCGAAAAGCAGTTGGAAGTTCTCGGAGAATACGATATTGAGATCACTCCTCTTGAATTGGCTGAAGCAGATCGAAGACTGGCACTGCGCAGGGAGAAAGCTCTAAACCCTGACATTGCGATTCGCATTGTGTTGCATTCAGTGTCAACAGAACCAGGCAGATCATGCGCTCAGACTTTTTTTCATTTGTCTTGTTACTTTTCCCCCGTGGCATGTTCCCTAGTAAGTGAGGGGAGTTTTCGCCGGATTCTTCCCGCGGACAAGGCGACGCCGAAAGTCTTCGGCCACCCGCCCTGTCACGCGTACGACCCGGAATTAGGACGGTCACGCGGCTAAGAGAGCAGTCGTTGCTTACAGAAAAGACCCTTGAAACCTCGCAAAGAAAGACGTTGCGCGTCCTCACCCTGACCAAGGAGGGGCAGCGGCTTCTGAAGAACACCAACCGGCTCCCCGAAGATCAGGAGATTTATCACGGTTTGGTAAAGTCGCGAGAGGCCAAACACGACGCCGTTTTGTATCGCGTCTACCACAAGGAAGCCGACCGGATCGAACGCGCTGGCGGCAGGCCGCTGCGCGTCATTCTCGACTATGAACTCAAGCGGGATCTCAATCGCGATCTGGCCAAACTCGGCCCGGGAAAAGACGACCCCGATGCGAAGGAATGGATCGCCGAAAAGCACATGCTTCGTGTGGTCAACGGCAAGATTCCCGTGCCCGATCTCCGCATTGAATATGAAACCGCACAGCATGAACTCAGCCGCGTGGATCTTGAACTGGCAACGCGCCATTACCGGCCTCGGGGATTGGCTGCAAAAGCCAAGGCGGGATTCTCCCTCTACAGCCGCCCCGAAGACGCATCCCGTCTGCGTCGCATTCTGAACGACCAGGACCTTACGGTAGGAATCCTTGCGCTATGAACATCTCTTCTTCTCATCTCGACGCCTTGAAAGCCTTCGGCTACACCGAGGAAGAAGCGCGGTTTCTTTACATTGTTGCAACGCACTCGGGCTACTTTGTAGCCCGTCAATTCCTCGGCTTCACCGGCTCCCATTGGGGCAACCGGACCACCACGTTTTGGGACAAACTCCACACTCAGAAACACGCCCGGACCGAGTGCTTTCCGAAGAGCGGAGTCATCCATCACCTCTTCTCACGGCGGCTCTATCGCCAGATCGGACGGGAGAACCTTCGCAACCGCCGCGAACATGAAATCGAATTCATCCGGCAACGTATCGGAATCCTCGATTTTGTCCTCGCAAATCAAGAGCGGACGTACCTCGAAACCGAGCCGGAAAAGGTCCGCTATTTCTGCGATCAACTGAAGGTGCCCAATCACTTTCTGCCCGCGAAAACCTATCACGGACAGCGAACCTCGCAGCCAACGGTTCGCTATTTCGTCGACAAGTTCCCGATGTGCCTCGGCAATGAAGCTCCCTCCCCTGTGGTGATGTTCACATACCTTCAGGGGGACGAAGCAGGCATGTCTGAGTTTGTTCATCACCTGGAAGCTTACCTGCCGCTCTTCCGGCAACTGTCGGAGTTCCGATTCCTGTACGTCGCTCGGACAGATTGCCACTTCGAAAAGGCAAAGGAACTGTTCGACTCCCTGGTCACAATTCCGCTCCAATCCGACGCGGCGAAGGACATCCTCCGGTACTTCCAGATTCGCAAGGCTTGGGACCTCAGGCAATACGCTTCCCTAACCGAAGGTGACCTGATTTTCCGAAATGATGCCAAGGGGCGATTCGCCGGAGATCGATTCGAGCACCTGTATCGCGGATGGAAGGCTGCGCGGGTGACAGAGGCAAACATCCGTCAGGAGTTCGGCGGAGACGGCCTCCATCACACGGTGCATTTTGCCGCGCAAGTCCTTCAGCGGGTCGCCGCAACTGACGGTAACTCCACCGAAAAAGCGTGAAGAGGATAAAAACGATGCACTCCACCTTTTTCTTCACAACGTTCCGCACCCTATGGTGCAGCGAAATGCTTGGCCGAGTGAGGAATGGAAACACCGCGAGGAGAAAACACGCTATGGAAAAAACACAAAATCGGGCGGGAGCGCCCCCACTTTTTCGGCTTTCAGCCGCCCAAGTGAACCGTGGGGTCGCTCCCGCCCGACACGCTGGTCGCGTGCCATAGGTTTGCCGCGCAGGGATGCGGCAAACAATTTGTAATGCAGGCTGCACTACATCTCGAAAGCGAGAAGGAGGAAAGAACATGGCACTACTGAAAGCACCATTGAAACAACCAAAAACTACAACCCTTCAGGTTCGCCTGGAGGAAGAAGTCAGACACAACTTGGACAGCTACGCCGAGTTCATCGACGCAACCCCGTCCTACGTCGTGAGCGAAGCGCTCAAGCTCCTGTTCAAGAAGGATGACGAGTTCAAACGCTGGCTGGAACAACAAGCTAGCCGTGGCAACTACCAGGAAACCGAAGGAGGAGTCCACACCAAGACCACATAACAACATGAAGCCCCGTTCAAACCAACCCGGCACGCGTGAGAATACAGCGTCTTCCCGACAGGATGCCTCGCGCCTTGCACCAGATATCCATTCGACTGCGATCTGCGTTGAAGGAAAAACCCGGCCAACGCCAAGGCCTTTGCCCCAAAACGGCTCACCCGTAGAAAACTTCGAGAACCCATTGCATGCCGCGCCACAACACGCGGCCACAGGCGGAGATCGCAGAGGCGAAAGCCATCTCCTGACTGTTCAAGAAGTAGCCAGGTTGTTGCAGGTGCCCGTGTCCTGGGTCTACGGACGAATGCGCAAACGGTCTAGGGGGCGATTGCCGGGCTACCGGCTTGGGAAGTATTGGCGTTTCAGCGAGGCCGAAATACTGACATGGGTCAAACGTCAGTGCGCAGGTGAGCATGCTGCTTGACAGCAAAGCTACACTCATAGCTGACACAGAACAAGCCAAGCGGGCCATCGAAGGAGGAACGATGGTTCGCAGGCGTTTTCAACGAGGATCGCTTTTCAAGCGTGGCAAACGCGAGAAAGTTTGGGTTGCCCGCTGGTGGGAGGATGTCATCAACGCTGACGGAACAATGGGAAGGATGCGCCGGTCAATCGTAATCGGCACCGTCGCAGAGTTCGCCACGCGCCGTCTCGCTATGCATGCTCTCTCAGAGCGGCTTCGTTCATTGAACAGCGGAAGTCAGCGGCCACAGGCCATGCGCACGTTGAAAGACTTCGTGCAGATGGACTGGGAACCCGTTGTGCTCCCGACACTCAAATACGCAACACAAACGCATTACAAATACATGCTTGGCGTTCATTTGATTCCGGCTTTCGGTGAACGGCGGCTCCCTGACATTTCGCGCGAAGCGATCCAAACTTTTCTCGCAGCAAAGCTTCGTGACGGGTTTGCCTGGGAGACCGTGCACCACATTAGATGCGCGCTAAGCAAAGTGCTGGGCACGGCGGAGGAATGGGACTACATCTCCGACAACCCAGTACGCAAGACACGACTCCCAAGAAGGGAACACAAATCGGAACGGTCCATCCTGACTCCGGAGCAAATCAAACAGCTACTCATTGCTCTTCCACAGCCATCCAAATCCGTGGCCACGTTGCTGGTTCTGACAGGACTTCGGATTGGTGAGCTTCTAGCACTTCGCCGGAAGAGCATCGATTTAGATGCGAGGACGCTCCGCATTACGGAAACCGTTTACGAGGGACACTTCGACAGCCCGAAGACAAAGCGCAGTGTCCGTTCCATTCCAATTGGGTCCGAATCCATCTCCATCCTTTCCGCTCTGCGCAGTAAGGCGGGCGAACCGGACAGCTTGGTATTTTCAACCTGTTCGGGTCAACCGTTGTGCAGACGGAATCTCTTGCATCGTCACTTGCAGCCCGTGTGCGAAGAGCTCGGTTTGCCGAAGATTACCTGGCATTCCCTCCGGCACTGCCACGCGACGTTGCTGGATGCTGTAGGAGCACCGCTGGGAACAATACAGGCTTTATTAGGCCACGCGTCGTCTGAGGTCACACGGCAGATCTATCTGCACGCGATCCCTGCGGAGCAACGCCGAGCGGTGGAAGGAGTGGAGAAACTTCTTATTGGACCCAAATGGACCCAAATTGGAGAAGTCGCCCAAAGGCCAAATTAGCAACAGACTGATTTGTAGGCAGATAGATGGTGGACGTGGCCGGGATCGAACCGGCGACCCCCTGCTTGCAAAGCAGGTGCTCTCCCAGCTGAGCTACACGCCCACCGTAACGTTATGATTCTAATAGATTGCTCCCGCAAATAACAACAAATGACTGCCTGCTCTCAAAGCAGGTGCTCTCGCAAACTGAGCTGCTCCCTCATCAGGTACAACGTTCACTTTGTAAGAGGCTTACACCGGTTTCCTGAACAGCTTTAACTTTAATTCTCGGTCCATTCGGTCCAAGAAAGCCATGAGAGGTGGTTCGCTTCGGCGAGGAGACGTT
>Ga0307374_10005983_pt1 | contig 19421 bp, 21 predicted proteins | sample OX3MG_FD_202532 | JGI IMG/M metagenome (GOLD analysis project Ga0307374, IMG submission 202532) | Soil microbial communities from Risofladan, Vaasa, Finland - OX-3 | ecosystem: Environmental > Terrestrial > Soil > Coastal area > Acid sulfate soil | place: Finland: Risofladan, Vaasa | collected...
GCCGGCTACTTCACCCGCATCCTGAGCGGCGCGGTGGGTCCGCACGGCCACGTCACCGACGCGGTGCCACGGCTCGGCGGCGCGGACATGCGTCCGACCTCGAACGGCGTCGCCGGCAGCCCGCATTTCGCCAACGTCAGCGAGATCGTCATGACGGCCGCGAACATCGCCAAGGCCGGACCGGTCGACCTCGTCTGGACGTCGCAGAACTATCACGACCTGCACCTGACGCGCCTGCATCTGGACGTGGTCGGGCTCGACCGGGCGATCTATGCGGCCCTGAAGCCCGGCGGCATATTCTTCATCGAGGACCATGCGGCCAGGCCGGGCAGCGGCATCTCGACCACCGACGCCATGCACCGGATCGACGAGGGCTTCGTGAAGAAGGAGGTCGAGAGCGTCGGCTTCAAGCTCGACGGCGAGAGCAACATCCTGCGCAATCCCGCCGACACCCACACGCTGATCGTCTTCGACAAGCGCATCCGCGGCCATACCGACCAGTTCCTGCTGCGCTTCAGAAAGCCGCGCTGAGCCGATGGCCCACATCGGTTTCCTCGGCGTCGGCGCCATGGGACTGGGCATGGCCGCCAACCTGGCCAAGGCGGGGCGACGGGTGGTGGCCTTCGATGTCGCTCCGAAGGCGCTCGCCGCCGCCCGGGCCGCCGGCTGCGAGGCCGCGGCCTCGGCCGCCGAGGCCGTGAGGAACGCCGAGACCGTCATCACCATGCTGCCGGCCGGCGCGCACGTGCGCCAGGTCTATGCCGAGGTGGTGGTCGCCGAAGCCGCCCAGGGGGCGCTGGTGATCGACTGCTCGACCATCGACGTCGAGAGCGCGCGCGCCGTGGCGAAGGACGCGGCGGCCGCGGGGCTGAGGCCGGCGGACGCTCCGGTCTCGGGCGGCGTCGCCGGAGCGCAGTCCGGGGCGCTCACCTTCATGGTGGGCTGCGAGGCCGGGCTGTTCGCGGCGGTCCAGCAGCAGCTCTCGCCCATGGCGCGGGCGGTGGTCCACGCCGGCGCGGCGGGCGCGGGCCAGGCGGCGAAGATCTGCAACAACATGGTGCTCGGCATTTCCATGCTGGGCGTGTGCGAGGCGTTCGCTCTCGCAGAGAAGCTCGAGCTCGCGCCCGAGCGGTTCTTCGAGATTGCCGCGCAATCCTCGGGCCAGTGCTGGTCGCTGACGAGCTACTGCCCCTGGCCGGGGCCGGTCCCGGCCGCGCCCTCCAACCGCGGCTACGAGGGCGGCTTTCTCGCCGCCCTGATGTCGAAGGACCTGAAGCTGGCGCAGGAAGCCGCCGCCAGGACCGGCGCCGCGACGCCGCTGGGCGCCCAGGCCGGCGCCCTCTACGCCCTGTTCGAGCGCCTGGGTCATGGCGGCAGGGACTTCTCGGCCGTGCTGCAGCTGCTTCGCGGACGTCTGGAGGATCTGCCCTCAGTCGATATATAATAGGCTTGGCGCTCGGGAACCGCGAACGGCGGCGCCTGGATGACAGGGCGCAGCCGTTCGTGCAAAGAGGGCCGCTGCAGGTTCGAGGCGCCGGCGCCGGCATGGAGATGCGTGAGTTGTCGATCGACTACAAGGCCGCCATTCGCACCGCCGTCGACCAGGTGCGCGCCGAAGGTCGTTACCGCGTCTTCGCCGATCTGAAGCGACACCGCGGCGGCTTCCCCTCGGCCACCTGGACCATGCCTTCCGGCCAGACCCGCGACATCGTGGTCTGGTGCTCCAACGACTATCTCGGCCAGGGACAGAACCCCGTGGTGCTGGAGGCCATGCACCGCGCCATCGACGAGGCGGGCGCCGGCTCGGGCGGCACGCGCAACATCTCCGGGACGACGCGCTACCACGTCGAGCTCGAGGCCGAACTCGCCGATCTGCACCGCAAGCCGGCGGCGCTGCTCTTCACCTCGGGATACGTGTCCAACGAGGCGACGCTTTCGACGCTGCAGCGCATCCTGCCCGGCCTCGTCATCTTCTCGGATGAACTCAATCACGCTTCCATGATCGCCGGCATCCGCAACGGCGGCGGCGCGCGCCGCATCTTCCGCCACGGCGATCTCGGGCACCTCGAGGCGCTCCTGGCGGATGCGCCGTCCGGTGCGCCGAAGCTGGTGGCGTTCGAGAGCGTCTATTCCATGGACGGCGACATCGCCGACATCCGCGCGACGGCCGCGCTCGCCAGGCGCCATGGCGCCATGACCTATCTCGACGAGGTCCACGCGGTGGGCATGTATGGATCGCGCGGCGGCGGGGTTTCCGAGCGCGACGGGGTGGCGGCCGAGATCGACATCATCGAGGGCACGCTCGCCAAGGCCTACGGCGTCATGGGCGGCTATATCGCCGCCGACGCCGATCTGGTGGACGCGATCCGCTCCTTCGCCTCGGGCTTCATCTTCACCACCTCGCTGCCTCCGGCCCTCAGCGCCGGCGCCCTGGCTTCGATCCGCTGGCTGAAGGCGCACGACGAGGTGCGCGTGCGGCACCAGGAACGCGCCGCGGCCCTGAAGGCGCGGATGAAGGCGGCCGGCCTGCCGGTGATGCCCTCGGCCAGCCACATCGTGCCCGTGCTCGTGGGCGATCCGGTGCACTGCAAGATGGTTTCGGACATGCTGCTCGCCGATCACGGCGTCTACGTGCAGCCGATCAACTACCCGACCGTCCCGCGCGGGACCGAGCGCCTGAGGTTCACGCCGACGCCGTTCCACACCGATGCGATGATGGACGAGCTGACCTGCGCCCTCGCCGACCTCTGGTCCAAGTGCAACATCGCCCGCCTCGGCGGCGTCGCGGCCTGAGGCGCCGATCCGGCTTTGGGGTGCGCCATCGACGGCGGCCGACGAGCAGGTGACGGCGAGCGGTCGGCGGCGCTACCGGCGCCGCCTGACGCCGCGTCCCAGCCCGATCTTCTTGGCGAAGTCCGAGCGGCGTTCGGCGTAGGCCGGGGCCACCATCGGATAATCGGGCGGCAGGCCCCATCTGCGCCGGTAGTCCTCCGGGCTCATGTCGTAGCGGGAGCGCAGGTAGCGCTTCAGCATCTTCAGCTGTCTGCCGTCCTCGAGGCAGACGATGTAGTCGTGCTGCACGGAGCGGGAGATCGGGACTGCCGGCTTCTGCCGCTGCGGCGGCGTCGCCGCTTCGGCGGTCGCCGCGCCGAGCCGCGCGACCGCTCCGTAGACCTGCTGGATCAGGTCCTGCAAGGCGTTCGCCGAGACCGGATTCTGGCTGACGTACGAGGCCACAATATCGGCGCTGAGTCGCAACGCGTCATTCCTGGAGGCGCCGACGGCCTGGTCCTCGCTGTTCATCGGTATTCCTCGCGTTACGGTGAGGTCCAACGCTACTCATTTGATTTGGCAAGGATAGGCGATGCCCTTGCCTACATCCCGCCCGGAACGCACGGCGCCGCTCATGGTTCCGGAACGAGCCTCGCCGCCGGCGCGGCGCCGAATCGCAATTTCGCGCGCGCGGCCCCATAATCGTGCACTCGTCCAAGCGGCCGTCGGGAGGGCCAGATCATGCGATGCCCGGTATGCGGCGACATGGAGAGCCAGGTGAAGGACAGCCGGCCCTCCGAGGACGGGGCGGCGATCCGCCGCCGCCGGCTCTGCCCGCAATGCGGCGCCCGGTTCACCACCTTCGAGCGCGTACAGCTGCGCGAGCTCACCGTCCTGAAGCGCTCGGGCCGGCGCGCTCCATTCGATCGCGAGAAGCTGTTCCGCTCGATCTCCATCGCGATCCGCAAGCGACCGCTGGATCCCGACCGCGTCGAGCGCCTCGTCAACACCATCGTGCGTCAGCTGGAGAGCATGGGCGAGACCGAGATCGCCTCCCACGTCGTCGGCGAGCTGGTGATGAATGCCCTCAAGGGACTCGATGAGGTGGCCTATGTGCGCTACGCCTCGGTCTATCGGGATTTCCGGCAGACCGAAGATTTCGCCCGGTTCCTGGACGCCGAGGGTCTGGCCGAAGAGAGCGTCTGATGAAGTCCTGCCCGCTGTTCGCCGCCAGACGCCGCCCGGCCGGCGCGCGGCGATGAAGGCCGCCGCCCATCAGGCGCGCTCGGTCTCGCGCCTCGCCGCGGTGCAGGCGCTCTATCAGATGGAGACCGCCGGCGCGGGGGTCGAGGCTGTGATCCGCGAGTTCGGCGATCATCGGTTCGACCGCGACGTCGAGGGCGTCCGGCTGGCCCGCGCCGACGAGGCGTTCTTCGCCGAACTCGTGCGCGGCGTCGTCGCCGAGCAGAGTTCCATCGATCGGGCCGTCAGCGGCAAGCTCGCCGAAGGCTGGCGCCTGGAGCGGATCGACGCCACGGTCCGGGCGATCCTGCGCGCCGGCGCCTTCGAGCTGATGCGTCGGCCGGACGTGCCCGCCGAGGTGGCGCTCGACGAGTACGTCGAGATCGCCAAGTCCTTCTTCGAAGGTCCGGAGCCCGCCTTCGTCAACGCCGCCCTGGACGCCATCGCCCGCGATGAGCGCGCCGCCTGACGAGTTCGACTGGATAGCGGCGCTGCGGCCGCTGGCGCGCGGCGCGCCTTCGGCGCTGGGGCTGATGGACGACGCCGCCGTCCTGCCGCAGCGTCCGGGCTTTGATCTCGTGGTTTCCGAGGACGCGATGGTGGAGGGCGTGCATTTCCTCGCCGGCGAGGCGGCGGACGTGGTCGCGCGCCGGCTGCTGCGCACCAATCTCTCCGACCTCGCCGCCAAGGCCGCGGAACCCTTCGGCTACACCCTGATGACGGCCTGGCCCGCGGCGCGCGGCTGGAGCGATCGCGAGGCCTTCATCCGCGGCCTGGCCGAGGATCAGGATCGGTTCGGCGTCGTGCTGCTCGGCGGCGACACCGTGGCGACGCCCGGACCCCTGACCGTCTCTGCAACCGTTTTCGGATGGGTCCCCGCCGGGCGGGCGCTGCTGCGCTCGGGGGCTGCGCCTGGCGATGCGCTGGTGATCTGCGGCCCGATCGGGGATGGCTGGCTGGGTTGGCGGGCGGCGCTGGGCGAAATCGACGATCCGACCGGCGCGCTGGCGCGGCATTTCCGACTTCCCGAGCCTTTGTTGCGGCTGCGCGAGGGGCTGCGCGACCACGCTCGCGCCGCCGCGGACGTATCCGACGGCCTGCTCGCCGACGCCTTGCACGTCGCCGAGGCCAGCGGCTGCGGCGTCCGGCTCGACCTCGGGCGCATGCCGCTGTCGCCAGCCGCCCGCGCCTGGCTGGAGGCGCAGCCGGACCGGAGCGCCGCGCTGCTGGCGCTCGCCGGCGGCGGCGACGACTACGCCCTGGTCTGCGCCGCCCGCGACGGGACCTTGCTGGCGGCCGCGGCCGGGTCGGCCGGCGTCGCCGCCGCTGTCGCGGGCGAATTCGTGGCCGAGCCGGGCCTGCAGACGAGGCTCGGCGGCGTGGGGCTCGCCCCACGCGACCTCGGCTGGCGCCACCGCTAGAGCGCGTTCCGCAAAAGTGGAACCGGTTTTGCGACCCGAACGCGCTCCAGCGTTTTGGATCCAGAGCACGATGCGGCAACCCTCCGGCAAGACTTGCGGGTCCCTAATGGGGCGAGCCTTGCGAATCAGGAACGCCGATGCGCCGCCGCGCCCTACTGCTGGCCCTGCCGCTCGCCGCCTGGGGCGCGGTCGCCGTGGCCGCGACGCAGGCTGCCGGCCAGTATGTCGACCTGGCGCCGGTGGCCCTGCCCATCGTGGTGGACGGACGGCTGATCAACTACGTCTTCGTCGACGTGCGCATCGACCTGACGGCGGCGGCGGACCTGCCGAAGCTGCGCGACATGGAGCCCTACTTCCGCGATGCATTGGTGCGAGCGGGCCACCGCACGCCCTTCACCCGGCCCGACGACTACACGCGGCTGGACGAGGCGCGGCTAAAGAGCGCGCTTTTCGCCGCCGCCGTGGCCATCGCCGGTCCGGGAAACATCGCCGCGATCGAGATCCTGCCGGGCGGCGGTCCGATGCGGCGCAGCGGTTTGCCGACGCCAAGGCTCGCTTTGCGCTAGAATTACGCGCTCGCCGCGCACGGCTGTTGCGTCGAGCGGGTGGTTTTGGCAGGTTCCGCCGGCTTTCGAGGGGCCTGACGGGGCGCCTCGCTCATCCATGAGGGAATTGGCCCTGACGATTGCGCGCCGCCGTGCGAGGCGAGCGCGGCGATCGGCGCAAGACGATCTGAAAGAGGCGCGACGATATGAGCGTGTTGACCCTGGTGATCCTGGCCGGCCTGCTGGCGGTGGCCTACGGCGCCGTGCAGGCGGCTTTGCTGCTGCGCGCGCCGTCGGGCACCGAGCAGATGCGCCAGATCGCGGCGGCGATCCAGGAAGGCGCCCAGGCCTATCTGCGCCGCCAGTATACCGCCATCGCGGTCGTCGGCGTGGTCATCCTGATCGCCGCCTATTTTCTCATCGGTCCGCTCGCCGCCCTGGGCTTCCTGATCGGTTCGGTGCTCTCCGGCGCGGCCGGGTTCGCCGGCATGCTGATCTCGGTGCGCGCCAATGTGCGCACCGCCCATGCGGCCTCGCTGGGCCTCGCCAAGGGACTTTCCATCGCCTTCCGCTCAGGCGCCGTCACCGGCATGCTGGTGGCCGGCTTCGCGCTGCTCGGCGTCTCGGTCTACTACGCCATTCTCACCGGGCCCCTGCACCTGGCCAACACCAGCCGCGAGGTGGTCGACAGCCTGGTGGCGCTCGGCTTCGGCGCCTCGCTGATCTCGATCTTCGCCCGGCTCGGCGGCGGCATCTTCACCAAGGGCGCCGACGTCGGCGGCGACATGGTCGGCAAGGTGGAAGCCGGCATTCCCGAGGATGATCCGCGCAACGCCGCCACCATCGCCGACAACGTCGGCGACAACGTCGGCGATTGCGCCGGCATGGCCGCGGACCTCTTCGAGACCTATGCCGTCACCACCGTGGCCACCATGGTGCTGGCCTCGATCCTCTTCACCGGGGCTGCGGCCTCGACCATGATGCTGCTGCCGCTAGCCATCTGCGGGGTGTGCATCGTCACCTCGATCATCGGCGTCTTCTTCGTGCGGCTGGGCCGGCGCGGCAACATCATGGGCGCGCTCTACCAGGGCCTGATCGTCACCGGTGTGCTCTCGATCGGCGCGATCTGGTGGGTCACCCACGCCCTCGTCGGCGGCGTGGTCGCCGGCGGCGGCCGCAGCTTCGACGCCACCACCCTGTTCTGGTGCGGGGTCGTCGGCCTGGGCGTGACCGCCGCCATCGTGGTCGTCACCGAATACTATACCGGCACCGGATTTCGGCCGGTGCGATCGATCGCCAAGGCCTCGGTGGCCGGCCACGGCACCAACGTCATCCAGGGCCTCGCCATGTCGCTGGAATCCACCGCCCTGCCGGCGCTCGCCATCGTCGCCGGCATCATCATCGCCAACAATCTGGCGGGCATCTTCGGCATCGCCATCGCCGTGACCTCCATGCTGTCGCTGGCGGGGGTGATCGTGGCCCTCGACGCCTTCGGCCCGGTGACCGACAACGCCGGCGGCATCGCCGAGATGGCCGGCCTGCCGGCGGAGGTCCGCGTCTCCACCGACGCCCTCGATGCGGTCGGCAACACCACCAAGGCGGTGACCAAGGGCTACGCCATCGGCTCGGCGGGTCTGGGCGCCCTGGTGCTCTTCGCCGCCTACACCCAGGACCTGAAGTACTTCTCCGCCAATCCCGCCCAGTATCCGTTCTTCGCCAACCTCGGCGAGGTGCGCTTCGACCTTTCCAATCCCTATGTGGTCGTCGGCCTGCTGTTCGGCGGCCTGCTGCCGTTCCTCTTCGGCGGGCTTTCCATGACCGCGGTGGGCCGCGCCGCCGAGGCGGTGGTCGCCGAGGTGCGCCGCCAGTTCAAGGAAATCCCCGGCATCATGGAGTTCAAGGCCAAGCCCGAGTACGGCCGCGCCGTCGACATCCTGACCCGCGCGGCGATCCGCGAGATGATCGTGCCCAGCCTGTTGCCGGTCGCCTCGCCGGTCGTGCTCTTTGTGGTCATCCGCATGATCGCGGGCAAGTCCGAGGCGTTCTCGGCGCTGGGCGCCATGCTGATGGGCGTCATCGTCACCGGCCTCTTCGTCGCCATCTCGATGACCTCGGGCGGCGGCGCCTGGGACAACGCCAAGAAGCTGATCGAGGAGGGGCATTACGGCGGCAAGGGTTCGGAAGCCCACAAGGCCGCCGTCACCGGCGACACCGTCGGCGATCCCTACAAGGACACCGCCGGCCCCGCCGTGAACCCGATGATCAAGATCACCAACGTCGTCGCCCTGCTGCTGCTGGCGGTGCTGGCGCACGGACTGGTGAAATAGCCTCGGTCTCCGGCCGCCCACGAGGCGCGCCCGCTCGCGGGCGCCCCCTCGCTACGGGTGGCTGCCAGGGGTGATGTTCTGGTCGTTGGGCAGGATCGAGCCGTTGCCGATGCTGCCGATCAGCTGCTCCAGCACGGTCATCTCGCGCCCGCGGGTCGGCGTCTCGCGCTTGCTGTAGGCGATCACCCGTCCATCCTTCAGGGTGAAGGTATGCACCGACTTCACCTGCTCGGTGTCGTGGTCGAAGGAGATCGCCACCACGGCGCGCTGGATCGTCCGCGGTTTGTAGAACGAGGTCTGGCTGCGCAACTGCGACATGTAGAACCAGACGTCCTTGTCGAAGGTGGACTTGGCGGTGGGCGTGCCGAGCTTGGCCAGCACGGTCGAGCGGGTGTCGTGGCCGACCTTGACGTCGGCCGGCCGCTCGTCGATCGCCTGGAACCCCTGGTAGGTGGTGGTCGGCGAACAGCTCGCGGCGGCGCCGAGGACGAGGGCGCAGCAAAGGAATGCGGCTTTGCGGTGCATGGGCTCTGGTTCCGGGAAGGCGGCCTTTGACCTACCGCTCGCAGCCGCCTAGTTCAATGGCGCGCTTTGGCCGCGTCCGGCGGCGAATTCGAGGCGGTGGCGATGATCTTCGAGTTTCTGACGCGGCCCGAGCCAGCCAAGGCGGCCGGCCGCAGGCTGTACGCCGCCCTGGTCGCTCAGGCCCGCGCTCCGCGCCTCTATGGCGAACTCGGCGCGCCCGACACCCCCGACGGCCGCTTCGAGGTCTACACCCTGCACGTGCTGCTGGCGCTCGCCCGCCTCAAGGGCGGGGGCCGCAGGGCCGCCGCTGTGTCGCAGGCCGTCTTCGACGCCTATCTGGGCGGTCTCGATCACGGCCTGCGCGAGCTGGCGGTGGGGGATCTCTCGGTCGGCAAGACCATGCGCAAGCTGGCGGGGGCGTTCTACGGCCGGGCGAGGGCGCTGGAGATTGCGCTCGACTGCCTGCCGGACCGCTCGCAGCTGGAGGCGCTGATCGGCCGCACCCTGCTCTCCGCCGCCGCGGCGCCCGGACCCGCGACGCCCGGGCCCGCCGCCGCGCTCGCGGCCCACTTCCTGCGCCTGCGCGAGGAGCTGGCGGCGGCGGACATCGAGCGGATGCTGGAGGGCGAACTCTGCTGGCCGGCGCCGGCGTGAACCCCGCCGGGTTGCGCGACATGACGTCGCCTCTGTATCGTCCGCTGCGCGCGTGACGACTGAGGGGGAGCATCGAGACGCGGCCGTGCCCGAATCCTTGGTGATCTCCATCGACGCCATGGGCGGGGACCATGGCCCCGCGGTCGTGGTTCCGGCGCTGGCGCGGGCCGTGCGCGACGGTCTCTCGGCCCGCTTTCTGCTGCATGGCGACGATCAGGCCATCGGCGCCGCCCTCGCCAGGCTGCCCGAGATCGCGCCGCAGTGCGAGATCCGCAGCGCCGAGCGGGTCATCGGCGGCGACGAGAAGCCGGCGCAGGCGATGCGCCGCGGCAGGGGCTCCAGCATGTGGAACGCGGTGGAGGCTCTGCGCGCCGGCGAGGCCGCCGCATGCGTCTCGGCGGGCAACACCGGCGCCTTGATGGCGATCTCCAAGCTGATCCTGAGGATGACGGCGGGCATGGAGCGCCCGGCGATCGTCGCCAGCTGGCCCACCTTGCGCGGCGACACCGCCGTGCTCGACGTCGGCGCCAACATCGCCTGCGACGCCCAGCGGCTGGTCGAATTCGCCATCATGGGGGCCGCCTTTCACCACGCCGTCCACGGCACGGCCCGGCCCACCGTCGGCCTGCTCAACGTCGGCTCGGAAGAGGAGAAGGGCCACGAGGAGGTCCGCGAGGCGAGCCGGATGCTGCGCGAAATGTCGCTGGACCTGGAATATCTCGGCTTCGTCGAAGGCGACGACATCGCCAAGGGAACCGTCGATGTCGTGGTGACCGACGGCTTCACCGGCAACATCGCGCTGAAGACCGGCGAGGGCGTCGGACGTTTCGTGCGCGCCGAGATGCGCCGGGCCTTCGCCTCCGGGCCGTTCGCCAGGGCCGGCGCCCTGCTGGCGGCGGCCGCCCTGAGGCGCCTCGGCGAGCGCTTCGATCCCTCGCGCATCAACGGCGGGCCTTTCCTGGGATTGAATGGGATTGTAGTCAAAAGCCATGGGGGCGCCGACGCGCGAGGATTCGCCACCGCCATCCGCTTGGCGGCCGATCTTGCAGGCAGCGACTTCGTAGCGCAGATCGACCGCAACCTGACCAAGCTCACGACTGCGCAGCGCGAGAGAGCCGGTGAGGTCGGAGAAAGTTAGCAGGCTTGAGCGCCACCCTTCGTAGCGTCGTCACCGGCGTCGGAGATTATCTGCCGCCGCAGGTGGTCTCGAACGATGACCTCGCCAGGATCGTCGACACCAACGATGCCTGGATCATCGAGCGCACCGGCATCCGCGAGCGTCGCCGCGCCGAACCAGGCGTGGCCACCTCGGATCTGGCGACGCGGGCGGCCGAGCGCGCCCTGGCCGGCGCCGGCAGGTCCGCCGCCGACGTGGACCTCATCGTGGTGGCGACGACGACGCCGGACCTCACCTTCCCGGCCGCGGCGACCATGGTGCAGCGCAAGCTCGGCGCCCCGGTGGGCATCGCCTTCGACATCCAGGCGGTCTGCTCGGGATTCGTCTACGCCCTGGCCGTGGCCGACAATTTCGTGGTCCGCGGCCAGGCCCGGTGCGCCCTCGTCATCGGCGCCGAGACGATGACGCGGCTGATGGACTGGAACGACCGCGGCACCTGCGTGCTCTTCGGCGACGGCGCCGGGGCCGTGGTGCTGGAGCCGGGGCGAGGGCAGGGGACCACCGCCGATCGCGGCATCCTCGGCGCCGCCCTTCGGGCCGATGGAACCAAGCAGGATCTGCTCTACGTCGACGGCGGCCCCTCCACGACGGGGACGGTCGGACACTTGCGGATGCAGGGCAGCCAGGTGTTCCGCCATGCCGTGGTCAACATCGCCGAGGCGGTGATCGCCGCCGCCAAGGTCGCAGGCGTCTCGCTTTCCGAGATCGACTGGTTCATTCCCCACCAGGCCAACCAGCGCATCCTGGAGGGCGTCGCGCGCCGGCTCGGCATCGACGAGGCGCGGGTGATCTCCACGGTCGCCGAGCACGCCAACACCTCCGCCGCCTCGATTCCGCTCGCCCTGGCCAAGGGCGTCGCCGACGGCCGCATCAAGCCGGGCCAACTGCTGCTGATGGAGGCGATGGGCGGCGGCCTCACCTGGGGCGCGGCGGTCGTGCGGCTATAGGCCCGCACGCCGGCGCCGACGAAGCCTTTGACTGCGCGGAATAATCGCGCGATGTAATCGGTCGGGCTGTCGGGGGGCGAGGGACGTCATGAAGGGCCGGACTTTGACCCGGGCTGACTTGTGCGAAGCGGTGCACGAGGAGGTCGGCCTTACCCGCCAGGATTGCGCCGGGCTCGTCGAGCGCACGCTCGACCTGGTGTCGAGGGCGCTCGAGCGCGGCGATACGGTCAAGCTGTCCGGATTCGGCGTCTTCCAGGTCAGGGCCAAGCGCGAGCGCATGGGGCGCAACCCCAAGACCGGCGAGCCGGCGGCCATCGACCCGCGCCGGGTGATCGCGTTTCGCGCCTCGCAGGTGATGAAGGCGCGCATCGATCGCGCCCCTGCCAAGTAACCCTTCCCGTGGCCAAGGGCCCCGAGGCCTTTCGCAGCATTTCCGAAGCGGCCGAGGAGCTGGGCGTCCCGCAGCACGTATTGCGCTTCTGGGAGACGAGGTTTTCGTTCATCCGGCCGATGAAGCGCGCCGGCGGGCGCAGGTTCTATCGCCCCTACGACGTTGCGGTGCTGCGCCAGGTGCAGCGTCTGCTGCATCACGAGGGCTACACCATCAAGGGCGTCCAGAAGCTGCATCGCGAGCAGGGCCTGAAGCGCCTGCTGGCGCTCGGCGCGCCTGGGCCCGCCGCGGCTGCGGACGAGGCCGGCGGCGCGCCCCTCGCCAGGGAGCTTCCCGCCGACGCGCGCGCTCGCCTGGCCGCGGCGCTGGCGGCGCTGGAGCGCGCCAAGGCGCGGCTGGACGAGCTGTTGCGCGGCCGGTGAATCCGCCGAGCGGCTTGCCCCGGAGTCTCACGCCCCGGAGTCTCACGCCCCGGAGTCTCACGCCCCGGAGTCTCACGCCCCGGAGTCTCACGCCCAGGGTTTAACGATTGCCCGCCAGACGGCGCCTTCCTATAAGGCTCGCTCCCCGCGGAGCGGAGCGTAGCGCAGCCTGGTAGCGCACTTGACTGGGGGTCAAGGGGTCGTGGGTTCGAATCCCGCCGCTCCGACCACTCCGCTGGGGCGATGCGAAGCTTCGTGGCCGCTCGACTGCGAAAGGCCGGTCCAGCCGATGACATCCTTCCTGAAGGGCGGCCGCTCCAGACCCGTTGCGGCCTGGCTCTTCGGCGTGGCGCTGCTGGTGTTCGTCATGCTGGTCGTCGGCGGCGCGACCCGGCTCACCGGCTCGGGTCTCTCGATCACCCAGTGGAAGCCGCTCTCCGGGGTGCTGCCGCCGCTCTCGGCGGCCGACTGGCGCAAGGACTTCGCCCTCTACCGCGCGACGCCGCAGTACCAGCGGGTCAATCTCGGCATGACGCTTGGCGCCTTCAAGGCGATCTTCTGGTGGGAGTGGACGCACCGGCTCCTCGGCCGCCTCGTCGGGGCGGCGTTCGCCATCCCCTTCGTGGTGCTGCTTGCCAGGCGCAAGGTTCCGGTCCGGCTGGTCTGGCGCTGCGCGCTGCTGTTCGGCCTGGGTGCGCTGCAGGGCCTGGTCGGCTGGTGGATGGTGGCGAGCGGACTGGAGGGCCGAGTCACGGTGGCGCCCGAGCGGCTGGCGGCGCACCTGGGCCTGGCGCTGTTCCTGTTCTGCGCTCTCATCTGGACCGCCATGGAGGCCTGGAGCGGCCAGCCGCGCGAGCGCGGGGCGCTTCGCGACGGCTGGCGGCCGGTTTCGCTCGGCTTTCTCGGCCTAGTATTTCTGCAATGCCTGCTCGGGGCGCTCGTGGCCGGCAACCATGCCGGCCTGATCGACAACGACTGGCCGCTGATGAACGGCTACTTCTTCCCGCCGGACTACGGCGGCGCTTCGTTCTGGGCGACGATCGCCCACAGCGCGCCGGCGGTGCAGTTCAACCATCGCATGCTCGCCTACGCCGTGGTGGTGGCGGCCGTGGGAATCGCCGCGGCGGGGCTCAATTCGCGGGTGCTGACGGGGCAGAGCCGGGGCCTGGCGCTGGCGGTGGCCATCGTCGCCGCCTTCCAGGCCTGCCTCGGCATCGCGACGCTGATGGCGCACGTGCCTTTGCCGCTGGCCATGGCCCACCAGGCGGGCGCGGCGTTGCTGCTGGCTCTGGCCACGGCCCTCGCCTGGCGCGTCCGCCGGCTCTGACCGCGCCGCCAGCGCATCGCAATCGAGAACTCATTGTAACCAGAAGAGCTTTTGCGCGCACCCCGGCGACCACGTTGACAGCCGCCTGCCCAGCCGCTACCAGCGCGCCCTTCACTCCCAGGTCCACGCATGCCCACCAAGACGACGGCTTCCCTGAGGCCCTCCGAGATCGAGAAGAAGTGGATCGTCGTCGACGCCGAGAATGTCGTCGTCGGCCGGCTCGCCTCCTTCATCGCCATGCGCCTGCGCGGCAAGCATCGCCCCGACTACACGCCGCACATGGACTGCGGCGACCATGTGGTCGTGGTCAACGCCGACAAGGTGCGGCTCACCGGCCGCAAGCTCGATCAGAAGACCTACCACTGGCACACCGGCTATCCCGGCGGCATCAAGTCCCGGACCGCGGGAAAGGTGCTGGGCGGCCGGTTCCCCGAACGGGTGCTGGAGAAGGCGGTCGAGCGCATGCTGCCCAAGGAGAGCCCGCTGGCGCGCGCCCAGATGACGCACCTTCGCCTCTATGCATCGCCCGCCCATCCGCATGAAGCTCAGAGCCCCGAGGCGATCGACTTCAAGTCCGCCAATCCCAAGAACGCCAGGAGCCAGTGATGGCCGAATCCCAAGGCCTCGAGGCCCTCGCCGCCATCGCGACGTCCACGCCGGAAGCTCTCGCGGCGCGCGAGCCCAAGCGCGATGCGCAGGGCCGCAGCTACGCCACCGGCAAGCGCAAGAACGCCGTCGCCCGGGTGTGGATCAAGCCCGGTCGCGGCAAGGTCACCATCAACGGACGCGATCAGGAGATCTATTTCGCCCGGCCGGTGCTGCGGATGATGATCGCCCAGCCCCTGCAGGTGGCTGACCGCCTGGGCCAGTTCGATGTCGACGTCACCGTTCTGGGCTCCGGGCTCTCCGGCCAGGCGGGCGCGGTGCGTCACGGCATCGCCAAGGCCCTGACCTGCTACGAGCCCGGCCTGCGTGCGGCCCTGAAGCCGCACGGCTTCCTCACCCGCGACTCCCGCGTCGTCGAGCGCAAGAAGTACGGCCGCGCCAAGGCGCGACGCAGCTTCCAGTTCTCGAAGCGCTGACGGGCGCGATCGTTGGTCATCGCGCGGGCGCTTCGGCCAACGGCTGGAGCGCCCTTTTTCGTGGCCGATGTGCCATGCTGCGAGGTGTCATGACGCCCAGGGTCTTCATCGATGGCGAAGCCGGTACGGTCGGCCTGGAGATTCGCCAGAGGCTGGCGGGGCGCCGTGACCTGCACGTCCTCCAGATCGAGCCGGAGCGGCGCAAGGACGTGGAAGCGCGCCGGGCCTTGCTGAACGAGTCCGACGCGGTGATCCTGTGCCTGCCGGACGACGCCGCCCGCGAGGCGGTTTCGCTCGTCCAGAGCAACGCCGTCAGGGTGATCGACGCCTCCAGCGCCCACCGCACCGCCCCGGGCTGGACCTATGGGTTCCCCGAGATGGCGGCGGGCCAGCGCGCGGCGATCGCCGCCTCGCATCGCATCTCCAACCCCGGTTGCTGGGCGACGGGCTTCATCGCCCTGGTGCGGCCGCTCGTCGAGGCGGGCCTCGCGCCTGCGGACTGGCCGATCAGCGTCCATGGGATCTCGGGATACTCCGGCGGCAGCAGGGCGATGATCGCGGAGTTCGAGGACGAGCGCGCCGCGAATTACACCGATGTTCCGTTCCGCCTCTATGGCCTGGGCCTGGCGCACAAGCACCTGCCCGAGATGCAGGCCCTTGCCGGACTGGCGCGCCGGCCGCTGTTCACCCCGGCGGTCGGGCGCTACCGCCAGGGTATGCTGGTGGAGACGCCGCTGCATCTGGGCGCGATGCCGGGCGCCCCCACGGCCAAGTCGGTCCACGCCTGCCTCGCCGAGGCCTATGCCGGAGAAGCCTTCGTCGAGGTGGCGCCGATGCAGGACCGTCCCGGGCTCACGACCCTCGATCCGCAGGGGCTGAACGGGACCAATCGGCTGCGCCTCTTCGTCTTCGCCAACGAGGCGCATGGCCAAGCCTGGCTGGTCGCCCTGCTCGACAATCTCGGCAAGGGCGCCGCCGGCGCGGCGGTGCAGAACCTCAACTTGGCGCTGGGCCTGGCGGAGCACGCCGGGCTTTGATGCTCAGGCGCGCGCGGCTGGACGAGGCGCCGGCGCTGGCGAGGCTCTATCGACGCACGGTGCGCGCCTCGCTGCCGTTTCTGCCGCAGTTGCACACGCCCGAGGAAGACGCCTGGTGGTTCGCCGAGCGGCTGTTCGCGGCCAACGAGGTCTGGCTCGCGGAGGGCGGGGAGGGACCCGAGGGCTATATCGCCTTCCGCACCGGATTCATCGAACACCTCTTCATCGCGCCGGAGGCGCAAGGGCGCCGGCTGGGCGTCGCGCTGCTCGAGAAGGCCAAGGAGGGATCGGCCGAACTCAGCCTCTGGACCTTTCAGCAGAACCTGCGCGCACGGCGCTTCTACGAACTGCACGGCTTCGAGGCCGTCGTGGAAACCGATGGCGCCGACAACGAGGAAAAGCTTCCGGACGTGCTCTACCGCTGGCGGCGGCCCGGCGATGGGCGCCTGGCGACCGGGGATTGAAACCGGCCAGCCAGCGGCTATCTAAGGCCATGCTCGTCGATCGTCGTTCCCTGGTGCTCTCGGCCACGGCTCTCGCCGCCTGCAGCGCCCGCAGCGCCGGCGTCGGCGCAGATCCCTACGCGCGCTCGCCATGGCGCAAACTGACGCCGGCCGACTGGAAGCGGCGCCTGCCGCCGGAGTCTTTCCAGGTGCTGCGCCAGGACGGAACCGAGGCGGCCTATTCGAGCCCGCTCGACCACGAATATCGGCGCGGGATGTACGCCTGCCTCGGCTGCGGTCTGCCGCTGTTCAAGTCGCAGTGGAAGTTCGATTCCCACACCGGCTGGCCCAGCTTCTGGACGGAGACGCCGGGCACGCTGGCCAAGCAGGCGGACTATCAGCTCGTGCTCGAGGAGCGCACCGAATATCACTGCGCCCGCTGCCTCGGCCATCAGGGGCATGTCTTCCACGACGGCCCCAGGCCCACCGGCCTGCGCTATTGCAACAACGGGGCCGCCCTCAGATTCCTGCCCGCCTGAGGGGGCGACGGGCGTGCGCCGACGCCCCTTCCACCCCCGCAAGCAGGTAAGGAGCGAGGACGCGTTCCTCCTCACCCGTGCAACGGGGGAGGCGCCCCTCGGCGCGTAAGGGTCGGGCGACGGAGGGGGCCGCGGGCGACGACTCTCGTGCGCCGACGCCCCTTGCGCGCTGGCGCCCTGGAAGCGGCCGACTACGACTTCACCTTCACGTAGCTCCCCGGCGCGTCCTCGATCGGCTCGAGGGGGCCGGCGGCGGGGTCGCGCGCGGGCGTCTGGCCGCCTGAGCGGGCGCCGAGCCATTCGCGCCAGTGGGGCCACCATGAGCCCGGGTGCTCGGTTGCGCCCGCGAGCCATTCCTCCACCGTCGGCGGCAGCGCCGGGTTGGTCCAGTGCTGGTACTTCTGGGCGAGGGGCGCATTGATGACGCCGGCGATATGGCCCGAGCCGGCCATGATGAAGGTGGTGGGTCCGCCGAAGAGCCGCGCGCCCTTGTAGACCGAGCGGTAGGGGGCGATGTGGTCCTCCCTCGACGACTGGGCGTACACCGGGATGTCGACGCGGCCGAGGTCGAGCTTGATCCCGTCCAGCACCAGTTCGCCCTTGGCCAGGGCGTTGCGGCCATAGAACTGGCGCAGGTAGAAGAGGTGCAGGTCCCTGGGCATCCGCGTCTGGTCGGCGTTCCAGAACAGCAGGTCGAACGGCCGGGGTTCCTTTCCCATCAGGTAGTTGTTGACGAAGAAGCTCCAGATCAGATCGTTGGAGCGCAGCGCGTTGAAGGTATCGGCCATGGTCTGGCCCGACAGCACGCCGCCGCCGGCGTCCATGCGCTGCTCCAGTTCGGCGAGCCACTCCTCGTTGGTGAAGAGCAGCAGGTCGCCGGCGTCCGAGAAATCCTGCTGGGCGGCGAAGAAGGTCGCCGAGACCACCCGCCTGTCGCCCTTCGCGGCCATGTGGGCCAGGGCGCAGGAAAGCAGCGTTCCGCCGATGCAATAGCCCACCGTGTTGACCTGGCCGACGCCGGTCTGGCGGATCACGGCGTCGAGCGCCGCATAGATGCCTTCGTGGAGGTAATCCTCGAAGCTGCGGGCGGCCAGGGCCGCGTCCGGATTGACCCACGAGGTCACGAATACGGTGACGCCCTGGCTGGAGAGCCAGCGGATCAGCGAGTTCTCGGGGCGCAGGTCCAGGATGTAGTACTTGTTGATCCACGGGGGAAAGATCAGCAGCGGAACCTCGAAGACCGTCTCGGTGGCTGGCGCGAACTGCAGCAGCTGGATCAGTTCGTTCTGGAACACCACCTTGCCCGCGGCGGTGGCGACGTTCTCACCCACCTCGAACTGGCTGAAATCGGTCTGGCTGATCGAGAGCTGGCCCCCGCCGCGAGCCAGGTCGGCGGCGAAATTCTCCATTCCCTTGACGATGCTTTCGCCATGGGTTTCGGCGGCCTGGCGCAGCGCGGCAGGGTTGGAGAGGAGGAAGTTGGTGGGCGCGATGGCGTCGGTGAGCATGCGCGTGAAGAACTCGACCCGCCGCTTGGTGAGCGGATCGACGCCGTCGACGCCGCCCACCAGCTCGTTCAGCCAGTCGGCGGTGATCAGATAGCTTTGCTTGATGACGTCGAAGACGGGATTGGTGGTCCACTGCGGATCGGCGAAACGGCGATCGTTCCTGGCCGGTTCGGCCACGACGCCATAATCCTCGCCGTTCAGCCTCTGCGTCGAGGCGCGCCACAGGTCCATGTAGCGGCCGAAGAGATCGGCCTGGGCGCGCATCAGGCGGTCCGGCTGGGCGGCGAGACGGGCCATCACCTCGCTGAGCGCGGGGGCGACGTGGAACGGATCGGGCGTCAGGCCCGAGGGCCGGTCCGCCTGGCGCAGGGCGGCCTCGGCTATGGCGCCCTGGGCGGCCATCGCCGCCCGCGCCAGATTGAGCGACAGCTTCTCGAGGTTCTCGCGCTGGCCGGGCGAGAGGAAGTCGAGCGCATTGAAGGCCGCGCCCGGCGCCGGCGCGGCGCCGGGCGCCGCGGTGGCCGCGCGCGCCGAATCGCGCAGGGACGCGGTCGCGCCCGGCGTCGCCGCGCCGCGCTTGCGCCTTGCAGCCTCCTCGCCTGGGCCGCGGGGCGCGTCGTCGCGGGCGATCGGGTCCGCCATCAGGAACTCCCAAGGCCCGCTGCCAGGCCGTGCGGCAGGCGCCTCGCGCCTTCCGCCCTGGCCCATGATGTCATAAGACGCGCTCGAATGAATGGTTGCCGGGCTCAATTTTCAATGACGGGCGCGCCCGCGCCGGGCGCCTGGCGGCTCGCCGGCGCGCTGGCGATGGGCGCCTCGCTGATCGCGGCGGCGCCGGCGACGCCGCTGTCGCCCGCTCTCGTCGCCGCGGCCGGGCGCCCCGCGCCCTATCCGAGTTTCGCGCAGGTCCCCCCGATCCCCAGCCACGTGCCTGCGCCGGCGCAGTGGCGCAAGGTGGTCCTGGCGACGCGCTCGGCCGGGGCGCAGACGGCGTGCCGGGCCGAGGCGGGGCCCTGGACGCTGCGAGGGACTGAGGCGTTCGCCGAGCGCGCCCGCGCTCAG
>Ga0307374_10005986_pt1 | contig 19417 bp, 19 predicted proteins | sample OX3MG_FD_202532 | JGI IMG/M metagenome (GOLD analysis project Ga0307374, IMG submission 202532) | Soil microbial communities from Risofladan, Vaasa, Finland - OX-3 | ecosystem: Environmental > Terrestrial > Soil > Coastal area > Acid sulfate soil | place: Finland: Risofladan, Vaasa | collected...
GGAATCCTTGTTTTGCCAACTGGCTGTAATTACGACCTTGTGAGGCCGCAGCCGGACACAGGAAGACCATGCGCGCCGTCTTTCCGGGCAAGTAGCCGCATGCATGCTCAGGCGAGAGTAGCAGTGAGTCGTTCCTGTGGATGGCATGTTGCATCAGAATTCCAATGGGCGATCCAATTGCCAGGGTCCTTTGCGCCCTGGCAACACCGTGTACTGTTCAAGCAAATCAATAAATTCAGTTCGTGGTATAGAGACGCTGCCCAGGCGCATGAGATGTTCGCTATACACCTGACAATCGATCAGTCCATATCCCCAGGCGCTGAGTTGCTTCGCCAGGCAAGCGAGGGCGATCTTGGAAGCATTGGCGCGGCGACTGAACATGGATTCGCCAAAGAATACGCCACCCAAAGCGATGCCATAAAGCCCGCCCGCCAGTTCCCCATCCATGACGATCTCTAGCGAATGTGCATAGCCGAGGCGGTGAAGTTCTGTATAAACCTGTTGTATGTCCGACGTGATCCAGGTGCCGCCTTTCTTCTGATGGGGACGAACATCTGCGCAACCGGCCATCACCTCTGTAAATGCAGAATCGAACGTGGCTGTAAATCCGCTCTGGCGCAATTGCCTACGCAGCGAGCGACTGATATGCAGTTGATCTGGAAACAACACCGTGCGGGGATCTGGTGACCACCAAAGGATCGGTTGGCCTTCGCTGTACCAGGGAAAAATCCCATGTCGGTATGCGTAAAGCAGACGTTCCGTCGAGAGGTCTCCGCCTGCTGCTAATAATCCATTCGGATCATGCGAAGCATTGCTTATTTCTGGAAAATTCTCTGCAGGGCTACCCGGAACAATCCAGCTGATTCCAAGAGAGTCAGTCATTGGACTCATGCGCTCTGCGAAAGGGCAGATGCTGGGCTGCCTCCCGTATATAAGCGTCCACCATACGGGTCTCCTGTCGCAGGAAATCAGCGATGGGTTTTTGGAACGTGGTTTCAGCGATCCAATGCAGCGAATAGGTGGCGGTGGGCTCGAAGCCGCGCGCCAGTTTGTGTTCACCTTGGGTACCCGGGTTAAAGTGCTTGAGTCCATTTTGTATGCAGTATTCGATTCCCTGGTAATAACAGGTCTCGAAGTGCAGGCTGTGAAATTCACGTTCGCAGCCCCAATGACGGCCGTAGAGCGTATCAGTGTCCCTAAAGAATATCGCGCAGGCCACAGGCTCATCATCCAGCAAAGCAAAATCAACCAGTAGGTTATCTGGCATATGCGCAGCGATCTCCGCGAAGAACCTATGGTTGAGATAGGCGGGCCTGGCGCGCTTGGCATAGGTGGCGCCATAAAAACGGGATAGGACATCCAGCAAGCGCTCATCCAGCTCATTTCCGGCATACATCCGATGCGTGATCCCGGCTTCCGACACCCGGCGGCGCTCGCGTTTGATCTTCTTGCGATTCTCGGCGGACAGGGCAGTGAGATAATCATCGAAATTCTGATAATCCCGATTGTGCCAGTGGAACTGGCAATCCTTGCGTAGCAGGTAGTGTTGTGATTCCCAATATTCGAGTTCATGCACGGTCGGAAACAGGCAATGGATGGATGAAGCGTTGCTGCTGGCAGCCAGCACCTGTGCCTTTTCCATCAAAGCCTTGGCCGTGTCTGCCTCTAATGAAGTCTTCTCCAGTAACAGGCGTGGGCCGCTGACCGGCGAAAACGGCACAGCCGAGACCAGTTTCGGATAGTAGGTGAGGCCAGCGCGCTGCCAGGCCTCGGCCCAGGCCCAGTCGAATACGTATTCACCATAGGAATGGGATTTCAGATACAACGGCAGGGCGCCGATGAGGTGACCGCGAGTATCGCTACAGGTTAGATGCTGTGGCCCCCAGCCTGTCTCTGTGCTGACGCAGCCGCTGTGTTCTAGCGCTGCCAGTAATTCATGTCGCACGAACGGATTAACCCCGGCCAACCGGTTCCAGTCAACAGCGGGGATGGAATCGATGCGATCGTGTACCCGGACATTTAGACTTTGCCGATTGGTATCCACTGTCGACCTGATACAGGTGGGCTGCCGTCTACGCAGCTGCTTTTCCTAAATAAATATGAAAATTTACATACGTTACTTGCGCGCGAGGCTATCCAGGTATTTTTCCGCGTCCAGCGCCGCCATGCAGCCGGTGCCGGCGGAAGTGACTGCCTGGCGGTATACCTGATCCATCACGTCACCGGCGGCGAATACCCCATGCACGCTGGTGGCGGTGGCGTTGCCTTCGATACCGCTCTTCACGGTGATATAGCCGTTCTTCATCTTCAGCTGGCCTTCGAACAATTGAGTGTTAGGTGTGTGGCCAATGGCGATGAACACCCCTTTGGAGTGCACCTTCTGAACTTTGTCATTGTGTTTGGTACTGCGCACCTCGATGCCGGTAACGCCGGAATCATCACCCAAGACTTTATCGAGGGTGTGGTCCCAGAAGATTTCCACATTACCATGTTTGGATTTCTCAATGAGTTCGTGCGCCAGGATCTTTTCCGCGCGGAACGCATCGCGACGGTGCACCACCGTGACTTTGGAGGCGATGTTGGAGAGGTACAGAGCTTCTTCCACAGCGGTGTTGCCGCCGCCGATGACCGCCACATGCTGCCCCTTGTAGAAGAAACCATCGCAAGTGGCGCAGGCGGAGACGCCGCGGCCCTTGTAAGCTTCCTCGGAAGGCAGTCCCAGGTAGCGGGCGGTGGCGCCAGTAGCGATGATGAGCGCATCACAGGTGTAGTGATGCTGATCACCGGTCACTCGGAAAGGCCGCTCACCGAGATCCGCCTTGTTAATATGATCGAAGGTCACTTCGGTCTTAAAGCGCAATGCATGTTTGAGCATGCGCTCCATGAGCGCCGGTCCCAGCAATCCTTCCACGTCACCGGGCCAATTGTCGACTTCAGTGGTGGTCATGAGCTGGCCACCCTGTTCAACGCCGGTGACCAGCACCGGTTTCAGATTGGCGCGCGCCGCGTACACCGCGGCGGTGTAACCGGCCGGACCAGAACCCAGAATCAGCAAGCGGCAGTGTTTTGGAGCACTCATGTATAATTATCCTAAGCGCCGAGATGGTGACAGCGCGCTGGGTTTCAAGCGCACAGCTCCTGACGGCGGCGGCAATCCTGGGTCGTCCCAGCTTGATTAATCTCAAGGAGAAGTCCGCAACCCGAGTGGTTTGGCCATATACAGGCGCCACATGGGCTATGCCGCATTCATATACGGCCGCGAAGGCGGCCATGTTACGAAACAACCCCCCTTAGCGTAAAGGAGCCAGCATGCGCATTGGTATTCCCCGTGAGCTCAAACCGCTCGAAGGCCGCGTCGGCCTGATCCCGGCGGCCGCAGCCGAACTGGTCCGCCACGGCCATCAGGTCTTCATCGAACACGACGCCGGCGTGAAAAGCGGATATAGCGATGAGCATTTCAGCGCCGTGGGTGTTGAGGTGCTGGGGTCGGCTGCCGATGTCTATGGTAAAGCCGAGATGATCGTGAAGGTCAAGGAGCCCATCGAAGCCGACCTGAAGCTGCTGCGCAAGGAACACCTGCTGTTCTGCTACCTGCATCTAGCGGCTCTGCCGGCACTCACCGAGGCCCTGCAGAAGATTGGGTTGACCGCCGTAGCCTTCGAGACCGTGGAAGTGGATGGGCGGACGCCGCTGCTGGCGCCCATGAGCGATATCGCCGGGCGGCTTTCCATCCAGGTGTGCACCCATCTGCTGCATCAACCTCAGGGCGGCAAGGGCATCCTGCTGGGCGGGGTGCCGGCGGCCAAACGCGGCCGGGTAGTGATCGTTGGCGCTGGGGTAGCCGGTGGCGCATCCGCTACGGTAGCGGCGGGCATGGGTGCCGAGGTCACGGTATTCGATATTTCCCGCGACCGCATGGAGCACATGCGCTCCCTGGGGCCGAATGTCACAGCCCTTTATCCACACAAGGCCGACATCGCCGAAGCCGTGAAGCACGCAGATATCGTGGTGGGCGCGGTCTTGATCACTGGTGAGAAGGCGCCGCACGTGGTCTCTGCCGATATGGTCAAGTCCATGCAGCCGGGCAGCGTGGTGGCGGACATCTCCGTGGATCAAGGCGGATGCGTGGAGACCACCAAACCCACAACCTGGGATAAGCCCACTTATGTTTGGGAGGGTGTGATCCATTTCACGGTCACCAACATGCCAGGGGCGGTACCACGCACCTCGTCCCAAGCTCTGTCTGCGGCCATCACCCCGTATGCCCTGAAGCTGGCGGCTGGCAACTGGCGCAGCAATGAGCCACTGCGCAAAGGCATAAATGTGGATGCCGGCAAAGTTGTGCATCCGGCCTTGTTAAAATAACTATATAATATAATAAGATATATAAACTACTTAAAGTCAGGTCAAACCGTGGCGCAGGCGACGCGCAAAGAAAAGAGCCATTCACCTATGGCCATCCATCTGGTACAGGGCCTAAAGGAGGCAGCTCTGTGGGTGTTGCTCGCCATCGCTTTGCTGCTGTTCTCCTGCCTGGCCACATACAGCCCAGCCGATCCCAGCCCTTTCTATAGTGGCGCCGGCGGGCCGGTGCATAACGCTATCGGTCCGGTGGGGGCGTGGCTGTCGGCCGGGCTGTATTTCCTGTTCGGCTATCCGGCATTTCTGTTTCCCATCTTGCTCGCATGGTCCGGCTGGATGATCTTCCGAGCCCGCAAGTCCACAACACCCATTAACAAATGGCACCTGGTTATGCGCATCGGTGGGCTGGTGCTCGCGCTGCTGACCGCTAGCGGCATGGCCTCCATCAATTGGCATGTGAGCCAGGGAACATTGCCGGTGGATGCCGGTGGTGTATTGGGAGATTTCATCGGCAAAGGTCTGGCCCACGGTCTCAGCGGCCTCGGTGCTACCTTGCTGCTGTTGGCCTTATTCCTGAGCGCAGTTACCGTATTCACCGGATTGTCGTGGTTGGCGGTCATGGACCGCATCGGACGTTTCAGCATCATTCTGGCAGAACGGCTGCGCAACCGCTGGGGCTGGTTGCGTGAAGCCATCCAGGCACGCCGCAGCCGCGAACAACAGGTCGAGATCATCCGGGTGCGTCAGGAAGAGGTACAGAGCCGCTCCAAACCGCGCATCGAGCCAGTCATGAAAGCGGTCGCGCCCAGTCCGCGGGTAGAGCGCGAACGCCAGGTGCCTCTGTTCGAGCCGCCTCTGGCTTCTGAATTGCCACCGCTGGCGTTGCTGGACCATCAGCCGCCGCAGGTGGACGGTTATTCTGAATCCGCACTCGAGGCTATGTCGCGCACCGTGGAACTCAAACTCAGGGATTTCGGCGTGGAAGTACAGGTAGTGGCGGTGAATCCCGGTCCGGTGGTTACGCGTTTCGAACTGCAGCCGGCGCCGGGCGTGAAGGTCAGCCAGATATCCAACCTCTCCAAGGATCTGGCGCGCGGACTCTCGGCCATCAGTGTGCGCGTGGTGGAAGTGATTCCCGGCAAATCCGTGGTGGGACTCGAGATACCGAATGAATCACGCGAGCTGGTGACTCTCGGTGAGATATTGAAATCCAAAGAATATGACGAGTCGCGCTCGCCGTTGACGCTGGCCCTGGGCAAGGACATCGGCGGCAACCCGGTGGTGGCGGATCTGGAACGCATGCCGCACCTGTTGATCGCTGGCACCACAGGTTCGGGGAAATCCGTGGCCCTGAATGCCATGATTCTGAGCTTGCTGTACAAGGCCACCACCGAACACACGCGGCTCATTATGATTGATCCCAAGATGCTGGAGCTCTCGGTGTATGAGGGCATCCCGCATCTATTGACGCCGGTGGTCACCGATATGCGTGAAGCCGCCAATGCCCTACGCTGGTGCGTGGCGGAGATGGAGAGGCGCTACCGTCTGATGGCGGCGCTCAGCGTGCGCAACCTGGCGGGCTACAACCGCAAGGTCAAAGATGCGATTGATGCCGGCAAACCCATCCGTGATCCACTGCTCAAACCGGATGTATTGAACGAACTGGATGATGCTGACATCCCGACACTCAAGCCTATCTACAGCATCGTGGTGGTGGTAGACGAACTGGCAGATCTGATGATCGTGGTGGGCAAGAAAGTCGAAGAGTTGATCACCCGGCTGGCGCAGAAAGCCCGCGCCTCCGGAATCCATTTGGTATTAGCCACGCAACGTCCATCAGTGGATGTTATTACCGGACTCATTAAGGCCAACATCCCAGCGCGAATCGCTTTCCAGGTCTCAGCGCGTGTGGACTCGCGCACCATCCTGGACCAGCAAGGTGCAGAATCGTTGCTGGGTCACGGGGATATGTTATTCCTGCCGCCCGGCACCGCAGTACCGGTGCGCGTGCACGGCGCATTCGTCAGCGATCAGGAAGTCCATAAGATCGTGGCCAAACTTCGCGAAAGCCTGAAAGGTATGCAGCCGCCGTATATGGATGAAATCCTGCATGGACCACTGGAATCGCTGCCGGGAATCCCGGGTTTCGGCGAAAGCGGCGAGGGCGGTGTGGATGCCGAGTCAGACGCACTATACGATCAGGCGGTACGCATCGTCACCGAATCACGCCGAGCTTCCATCTCAGGCGTGCAGCGACGGCTTAAGATCGGATATAACCGTGCCGCGCGCATGATCGAGCAAATGGAAACCGCCGGCATCGTCGGCCAGTTACAGACCAACGGCATGCGCGAAGTGCTGGTGGCGCCACCGCCAAAGGATGATCGTGGTGAAGTCTAGACTGACGGCGCAGGATTAAAGTTAGGAGAACACTGTGAAGATGATTAACTTATTCGGTCTTGTGTTACTGGCAGGTTCACTAGTGCCCATGAGGGCAGCAGCAGCGCCGCCATCGGGCAGCGCCATCGAACGCATGCATGCTTTTCTGAAAGATGTGCACAGTCTGAAAGCGGATTTCACCCAAGTGGTACTGGATCCCAACATGCAGCAGGTGCGAAAGTCCATCGGCACGCTGGAGATCAAGCGTCCGGACCGTTTCCGCTGGGATTACGCCACGCCCAATAAGGAGATCATCGTCGCCGACGGCAAACGCGTGTGGATCTACGACGTGGAGTTGCAGCAGGTCACTGTCAAACTTTTGAGCGGTACCTTGGCGGCCAGTCCCGCAGTGCTGCTCTCCGGTTCCAATGACGTAGAAAAAAGTTTTGCCATTAAGGATCTGGGCGAGGCCGAGGGCCTGCAGTGGGTAGGGCTGACACCCAAGATACAGGATACGGATTTCGAAACGGTAAAGATGGGCTTCAAGGGCAATGACGTCTCCGTGATGGAGCTCAAGGATGCACTTGGCAATCTCACCCGCATCACCTTTAGCCACCTGGTACTCAATCCGGCAATACCCGACAAGTTGTTCCAGTTCACACCGCCAGCCGGTGCGGATGTCATCGGCGATACTGGTGAGAAACCCAGCCACTGAGGCAGCTGATGCCGGCGCCACACTGGAAGGCCGGCCCCTGGCCGACCGCATGCGGCCGCGCAATGCCACGGAATTCGTCGGCCAATCCCATCTGCTCGGTCCCGGCAAACCCCTGAGCCGCGCACTCGAAAGCGGTCACCTGCATTCCATGATCTTCTGGGGGCCGCCGGGCACCGGTAAGACCACCCTGGCGCGCATGCTGGCGGACAGTTGCCGCGCGGATTTCATCGCGCTCTCGGCGGTGATGGCCGGCGTCAAGGATGTGCGTGCAGCAGTGGAGCAGGCGCATACGCGCCGCCAGGAGGCCGATGTAGGCACAGTGCTGTTCCTGGATGAAGTGCACCGTTTCAACAAATCCCAGCAGGATGCCTTCCTGCCGTTTGTGGAAGACGGTACCCTGACATTCATCGGTGCCACCACCGAGAACCCATCGTTTGAACTTAACAATGCGCTGCTATCCCGGGCGCGCACATATATATTGAAGCCTCTTGAGATTACCGAGCTCCGCCGCATCGTTGATGGCGCGTTGAAGGATACAGAACGCGGTCTGGGCGCGCGACCTATCGAACTGCCCGATGCGCTGCGCGATGAACTGGCGGCAGCGGCGGACGGCGATGCGCGGCGTGTGCTGAATTTCCTGGAAGTGGCCGCAGATCTGTCGCAACCGGTGGATGGTCGCGAGGTCATCGGTGAAGCCATGGTGCATGAGGTCATCTCCGGCGGCCTGCGGCGTTTTGACAAGCACGGCGAGCTGTTCTATGACCAGATCTCCGCACTGCACAAGGCGGTGCGCGGTTCATCGCCGGACGGCGCGCTCTACTGGCTGGCGCGCATGCTGGATGGCGGCTGTGATCCTCTATATATAGCGCGCCGCGTGGTACGCATGGCGTCCGAGGATATCGGCAATGCCGACCCACGCGCGCTGGCGATGACCCTGGACGCCTGGGATGTACAGGAACGGCTGGGCTCGCCGGAAGGTGAACTGGCCATCGCCCAGGCAGTGGTGTACCTAGCCTGTGCGCCCAAGAGCAATGCGGTCTATACCGCATTCGGGGAAGCGACCTCAGATGCCAAGCAATACGGCACCCTGGACGTGCCGCTGCACTTGCGCAATGCGCCCACCAGGCTCATGAAAGGGCTTGGGTATGGGCGTGATTATCGTTACGCCCATGACGAGACCGACGCCTATGCCGCCGGTGAGAACTATTTTCCGGAGGCAATGTCCCAGAAAACCTATTATCATCCGGTAGCGCGCGGCCTCGAGATCAAGATCGCGGAGAAGCTCGCGGAACTGCGCAGTACCGATGAAGCGGCCCGCAAGAAAACCATCAAACCAAAGTAACAAGATGCTCGATCCCAAACTCTTGAGAACTGAACCGGAAGCTGTGGCTCGCGCACTCGCGCGCCGGAGCTTCGTGCTAGATGTGAAAACCTACAGCACGCTGGAGAACAAGCGTAAAGAGATACAGACGCGCATGGAACAGCTGCGCAACGAGCGCAACGTCTATTCAAAAGAGATTGGCATGGCCAAGGGCAAGGGCCAGGATACGAGCGCGCTCATGGCGCAGGTGGCGGATATAGGAAACCGTCTCAAATCAGCCGAAGAAGAATTCGCTAAAATTGAAGCTGAGCTGGACGCTATCCAGCTGGGTATGCCGAACCTACTGCACGACTCCGTACCGGAAGGGCGCGATGAGACCGCCAACCAGGAAGTGCGACGCTGGGGTGAACCGCGGCAATACGATTTCACACCCAAAGATCATGTGGATCTTGGTGCAGTCCATGGCCTCCTGGATTTCGAGAGCGCCGCTAAAATCTCTGGTGCGCGTTTCGTGGTACTCAAGGGCGCGCTGGCGAAACTGCACCGTGCGCTCATCCAGTTCATGTTGGATGTGCATACCCGCGAGCATGGCTACCAGGAAGTCTATGTGCCCTACATGGTGAATGCCGAGACCCTGCGCGGCACCGGCCAATTGCCGAAGTTTGCCGAAGACTTATTTGCACTCAAGGGTGACTCCGGTTATTTTCTGATCCCCACCGCGGAAGTGCCGGTTACCAATCTCGTGCGTAATGAAATCCTGGAAGCGGACAGCTTGCCACGCCGCTATGTGGCACACACGCCCTGTTTCCGTGCCGAAGCCGGCGCTGCCGGCAAGGATACCCGCGGCATGCTTCGTCAACACCAGTTCGAGAAAGTGGAGTTGGTGCAGATGGTGAGACCCGAGGATTCATTCCAGGCACTGGAAGAACTCACCGGTCATGCGGAAAAAATCCTGCAGAAGCTGGAATTGCCGTATCGGGTGGTGGCGCTGTGCGCCGGCGATACCGGCTTCGCGGCCGCCAAGACTTACGATTTAGAAGTGTGGCTGCCCGGCCAGAAGCGTTACCGGGAGATTTCTTCATGCAGCAATTGCACTGATTTCCAGGCTCGCCGTATGCTGGCGCGTTGGCGCAATACAGCGACAGCCAAGCCGGAGTTGCTACATACGCTCAACGGTTCCGGCGTGGCCGTGGGCCGGGCACTGATCGCCATCATGGAGAACTGCCAGGACAAAGAGGGCAGGATCCATGTGCCAAAGGCTCTGCACGCCTACATGGGTGAAGTCACCGTTATATAATGCGCGGCCGCTCAAGGAGAGGTGACCGAGTGGTTGAAGGTACCGGTCTTGAAAACCGGCAAGGGCGCAAGCCCTTCGTGGGTTCGAATCCCACCCTCTCCGCCAATTTATAACCGCAGCACCCCATGAATCCCAAGCAAAAAATCCTCGTTATCCGTAACGACAAGCTCGGCGACTTCATGCTCGCTTGGCCGGCTCTGGCTTTGCTGCGGAAAAGTTTGCCGAAGGCGCGAATCGCGGTGCTGGTGCCGTCCTATACGGCACCACTGGCGGAAATCTGCTCTTATATAGATGAAGTGATCGAAGATCCGAAGCTCAAGGGAGATTTGCGTAATGGCTTGGCGTTGGCAAAGCTCCTCAAATTCAAGAAGTTCGATACGGTGGTCACTTTGTTCTCGCGTTTTGATACCGGCCTCGGGGTCTGGCTCGCCGGCATTCCGCAGCGCTACGCGCCGGCCAGCAAACTGGCACAGGTCTTCTACAACCACCGCATCCTCCAACGCCGTTCCCTGTCCGAGAAGCCGGAATATGAATACAACCTGGATATTGTGCGGAATTTCCTGGCGGAGCAAGGGATAGGGAATCCAAAATCCATAAAGCCGCCGTATCTAGCATTCAAGGCGAAGGTCATCGCCGCATTGGAAAAGAAGTTCAGGAAAGTGCATAAGATCCCGGCGAAGAAGAAGCTGGTGTTCGTGCATGCGGGCCACGGTGGTTCTGCCACCAACCTGTCACTCGGACACTACGCGAGCCTCATCCACAAGCTGGCATCGTCCAAGAAATTACATTTCGTGCTGACGGCAGGACCGAGTGAGGATGACCAGGCACAGCGCCTCGCCAACTTGTTGTTGAAAGAGCCACACACTGTCTATATATCCAATAAAGGCCTACTGGATTTCGCCCGGCACCTGCAGTTCTGTGATGTGTTCATCAGTGGGTCCACCGGACCGCTGCACATCGCCGGCGCACTGGATTGCTGTACAGCCGCCTTCTATCCGCGCCGGATTTCATCCACTGCCGTGCGCTGGCAGACTGTGAATACACCCGGCAGGCGCATGGCATTCGAGCCACCAGAAGGCAGCGAAGAAAGTGATATGCAGACTATCGATCTGACTTTAGCTGCCGCGAAAATCAGCGAACAATTCTTGTAATGAAAGGAGTGTGAATCCAGTGTTCCGACTGCAAGGCATGCATCCTCAATCCCAGCAGGGCCCTTTCGCCCGCTTACTAGTGTCGCTGCTGTTGATAGCAGCCGGAGTATGCGCACTGTTTTTCGGCGCCGTTATAATTACCGTTCTGATCGGCCTTGGCGTCATTCTGTTCTTTATTCTCTACATACGCGCCTGGTGGCTACGCCGCAAACTCGGATCAAATGTGCCTCCACAATATCCCCCTGAGCGACAAGATGGGGGCGTCACTATCGAGGGTGAATACACAGTTGAGAATAAGAATAAAGAACAAAGGAATGATAAGAGATAAACATTAATCCCAGCGATAATTCTGGACCTGCATAATCCCACCTTGAATACACGCCGGTAAGATTTAGACCTGACAGTATGCATGTTTGGATAGCATTTCATAGGAACGTTCAGACAATGGCTAATTACACACGAAAGATTGCTTCAGTTATGATTTAATCAGCCGTTCATCTATCGAATATGTACCGTTGGGCGGAGATTTGGTGCGCAATTAATGCAGATAAATCGTATGGAATCTTCCCTATGCACATTGTTAGTGCACGAACTATCAGCCCAAATTGAGGTGGTATTTGGCAGGCTACGCTACCCATAACAGCTGGCAAGGGCCGCAAATCAAGCTTCTTCCCATATTTCATTTCTTAATTAAACCGAGTCAATCAAGAAGGATTGAAATACACACGGTGCCAAAAACATTAATTATGTGCATAACTTCTTTACGTGCATGACGTTTTTATGGTTTTTAGGGTACTTCCACTGGACAAAGCCTTGTCTATAATCTGGCATGTGTATGAACAACGCGTAGTTACCACACTTGGGGTGAGGAGCTTTCATATGACGATCAACAAGAAGTATCTGATGGTAGGCATGCTTGCGTTCTCCGTGACATGTTTTGCAAATCAGGCAATGGCTACGCGACAGTGGGTATCAGGCGTGCCGCAGACGCATGCTGTATATTCGGGCTCTAATGCCCTTGATTCTTTCGATTTGGTTGGCGTACACAATCCAGTAGGCAGCTGCCCCGTCGATAGCAATGGGGAAGTCATGGCGACCATCAACAAGACAGTCACGAATGGCGTTGCCGATACCAGCGGTGACCGTCTATGGGCTCTTGTGCTGGCTGCAGAACTGGCAAATAAGAAAGTGAAAGTCTTCCTGGATGATACTGTTACAGATGTTAATGGCCAATGTCTGGCAATATCGGTCGTCATTAAAGACCGTAACGGTCATTCAGCGGACGACAAATAAAAATTAAGTTATATCCCAACACTAATCCTTGATTTGCACCATGCCATCATGGATGCGCACAGGAAAGGTTGAGACCGGTTCATAGGCAGGCTCGGCTAGCACCTCTCCGGTACGTACATCGAACTGGGCGCCATGACGTGGGCAAGTGATGACGCAACCACTGACCTGGCCGCCGGTGAGTACCCCACCGTCATGGGTGCAGATGTCTTCGATGGCGTAGAACTTGCCCTCGACATTGAAAATAGCAACCAGGACATCATCGACGTCGATGGTCTTGTATTCGCCGGGCGGGATTTCTTCTACAGTTCCGACGTTGATCCAATCAGCCATAACCTTAATTACCCCTCACCCTCTTTCATGCTCCGCAATCCCGCTACGCCAGAAAGTCCAGGGCTACCATCCCTGGCAGCCCGCTCGCCGCTGCGCGTCTCGCCCGCTCCCACAAGGGGCGAGGGGACGTGATAGATCAGAGAATCCATTTTTGGAGCAAAAGAAGCGTTTGATTTAATAGTACATGCCGGTTTGTAGTTTGGCCTCATCCGACATCATCTCGCGGTTCCATGGCGGGTCAAACACCAGTTCCACGTGCGCACCTTTCACCAGCGGCACCGATTCGAGCTTCTGCTGCACGTCCGCCGACAGGATGTTACCCATGCCGCAACCCGGCGAGGTCAGGGTCATCTTCACGTCCACATGCTTTTTGCCGTCGCCGGCATCGCTGAGCGTGCATTCGTATACCAGGCCCAAGTCCACGATGTTGATGGGGATCTCCGGGTCGTAGCAAGTCTTCAACTGCTCCCATACCAGCTTCTCCACATCCTTGTCGGTATGGTTTTCCGGCAGCGTTGGTACTGGCGGCGGTTCCAGACCGAGGGCATCCGCATCCTTGCCGGCGATGCGTAGCAGATTGCCATCCACGTACACGGTAAAACTTCCACCCAACGATTGCGCCAGGTTCACTTCGGTGCCTTCCGGGATGATGACGCGCGTACCGGCCGGGATCATGGCCGCTTCGCAGGCGCGTTTCAGGTTGATGGGTTCGCGATCGTACATGTGTTATTCCGTCGACACCGGATTGGTCTCCGGATGTTCCAGGGCATACTTGAGGGTATGCCAGCAGAGCGTCGCGCATTTGACCCGTGAAGGGTATTCATGCACGCCAGAGAGAGCCGCGAGCTTGCCCAGGGATTCCAGATCACACTGCGGGTCTTCGACGGTGAGCAGTGCGTGCATCTTCTCGAACAGCTGTTCGGCCTGCGCCACGCTCTTGCCCTTGAGTGTCTCGGTCATGAGTGAAGCCGAAGCCACGGAGATGGCACAACCGGAGCCTTCGAAACTCACGTCACTGATGCGATCGCCGTCGAGCTTGAGAAACACCGTGAGCTTGTCGCCACACAGGGGGTTGAAGCCTTCCTGCACACTGGTGGCATCGGTGATCTTGCGGAAGTTGCGTGGGCTGCGGTTATGGTCCACGACCACGTCCTGGTAGAGGTCCTTGAGGTCCATCAGCGGAATACCTCGCGGACTTTGCCCAGCGCCTGCACCAGCGCATCGATATCCTCGCGGGTGTTGTAGAAGGCGAGGGAGGCGCGGGCGGTGGCGGGGATATGGAAATGCTCCATCACAGGCATGGCGCAGTGATGGCCGGTGCGGATGGCGATGCCTCGCTGGTCGACGATGGTACCGATGTCGTGCGGATGTATCCCGTCCATCACGAATGACAGCACCCCGGCCTTATGCCTGGCGGTACCCACGAGCTTCACACCGGCCAGCGACTGCAGTTGCTGCGTGCCGTATTCCAGCATACCGAGTTCATAGTCGCGGATGGATGCTATGCCGATGGTTTCAAGGTAATCCACCGCCGCACCGAGGCCGATGGCGCCGGCGATGTCCGGCGTGCCGGCTTCGAACTTGTGGGGCAACTCGTTCCAGGTGCTGCCGCTGAAGCGCACCGTGCGGATCATCTCGCCGCCACCCTGATAGGGCGGCATGTCGGCGAGTAATGCCTCTTTTGCGTACAGCACGCCGATGCCGGTAGGTCCGAACATCTTGTGGCTGGAGAATGCGTAGAAATCACAGTCCAGGTCCATGACGTTCACCGGCAGGTGTGGTACCGCCTGGGCACCATCCAGCAGCACCGGCACGCCATGCTGATGCGCCTGCTTAATCATCTCCTTCACGGGATTGATTGTGCCCAGTGCATTGGAGATGTGCGTCACTGCCACCAGCTGGGTGCGAGGACTGAAAAGTTTCTCATAAGCGCCGGGTTCCAGCTCACCGGCCTCGTTGATGGGGATGATCTTGAGCACCACGCCTGTCTGTTCGCGCAGCAACTGCCAGGGCACGATGTTGGAATGATGTTCCATCTCCGAGAGGATGATCTCATCGCCTCTCTGGAGACGGCTACGGCCATAGCTCTGAGCCACAAGATTGATGGCCTCAGTGGTGCCGCGCACGAAGATGATCTCCTTGGTGGAGGCGGCATGGATGAATCGCCGCAGCTTATCGCGCGTGCCTTCGTAGGCTGCCGTGGCCATCTCGCTCAGCTGATGCACGCCCCGGTGCACGTTGGAATTGTAGCGTTGGTAGTAATCCGAGACCGCATCAATGACCGACTGTGGTTTCTGGGAGGTGGCGGCATTGTCCAGATACACCAGGGGTTTGCCGTGGACCTGCTGTTTCAGGATGGGAAAATCCCGCCGCCAGCGCAGTGCATCGAACGCCGGCGTAGCGGCGGAATCGCGCAAGCCGCCGTGCCGTGCGTTCATGATTGCGCCATCACGGCGGTCAGGCCGGGCAGCACCGAATTGATCTGACGGATGGCATAGGCGCGCAGTTCCGGCGCGGCAATGCGTTCAATCAATCGATAGGCGAAAGCCTCCACCAGCATGCCGCGTGCGCTCTGTTCATCGATGCCACGCGAGCGCAGATAGAACAGCGCCTGCTCATCCAGTTGGCCGATGGTGGCGCCGTGGCTGCACTGCACGTCGTCAGCATAGATTTCCAGTTCCGGCTTGGTGTCGATCTCGGCACCGCGCGATAACAGCAGGTTGTTGTTGCTCTGGGCTGCATCGGTCTTGACCGCGTGTTTGGCCACGATCACCTTGCCGTTGAACACCGCGCGGGCATGGCCGCTGATGATGCCGTGGTATAGCTCGTCGCTGTGGGTGTCGGGCGCCAGATGATCGATGCGCGTGTGATTGTCCACATGCTGTCTGCCGCTGATGGCATACAGACCGTTGAACACGGCATGCGCCTGTGATGCTTCCAGGCGCGTCTCCAGATCAGTACGTACCCACAGGCCACCCAGGTTGAAATTGTGCGACGTGTAAGAGCTGGCGTGTTGCTGGCTGATAGCCACTCGACTTACATGGAAATCAGCCGGGCTTTCACGCTGGATGCGCAGATGTTGGAGCTGGGCGCCGTCGCCCAGCAGGATCTGCGTGAAGCTGTTGGTGAAATTGGCCGATCCCTCGAGGCCGTAATAGGTCTCGACGAGTGCAGCCTGAGAGCGTTTTCCGAGCTTCATGAGGATGCGCGGATGACAGGCACTGGGCTGCGCTTGTTCAGTCGATACGACTACCAGTTGCAGTGGCTGTTGCAGCTGCGTGTCGTCGTCGGTCTCGATGAGGACGCCGTCCTGTAGGAAAGCGGTGTTCAATGCGGTGAAAGCATCGGCGTTCCAGATCGATTCGGGCGCGAGCCATGCTTGCAACTCTTTGGCATCCTGTTGCAATGACTTGCGCAGTGCGGAGATGTGCAGACCGGGGATCCCGTCCACAGCATCACCGAGTGATGGCGCATACTGACCATTGATGAAAATCAATGTATGGGCCGGCAGTTCGTGCAGCAGTATCGGGTCAAGCGCGGCCTTATGTATGTCAGAAGTAGCCGATAGTGCGGTTACAAAACTGCGCTTTTCCAACGACCGGGTGCTGGTATATTTCCAATCTTCATCGCGTTCACAGGGGAATCCGCGGGCCGTGAACTGCGCGAACGCATCGCGGCGCAGCTCGTTTAACCATTTGGCTTTACCCGCGTGCCGGGATTCGATTGCCTTGAATCCCTCGGCATAGGGGCGCAGCACTTCGCTGACCGGATTCATGCTGCTGCCTCGGCCAGCACCCAGTCGTAACCGCGACTCTCCAGTTCCAGCGCCAGCTGCTTGTCGCCGGATTTGAGTATGCGGCCGCCGGCCAATACATGCACGATGTCCGGTTCCACGTAATCCAGTAAGCGCTGGTAGTGGGTCACCATGACCATGGCATGCTCTGGGCCGCGCAGCTTGTTGATGCCCTGGGCAACGATCTTGAGGGCATCGATGTCCAGACCGGAATCGGTCTCGTCCAGCAGCGCCAGCTTCGGTTCCAGCACCAGCATCTGCAAGATCTCGTTGCGTTTCTTCTCTCCGCCGGAGAAGCCTTCGTTGACCGCGCGGTTCAGGAAACTCGGGTCGATGCCCATGAACTGCATCTTGGCTTTGACCACCGCAAGGAAGTCCATGGCATCCATCTGCGGTTCGCCGCGCTGTTTGCGGATGGCGTTGTAGGCGGCCTTCAGCAGATACACGTTGTTGACGCCGGGAATCTCCACCGGGTACTGGAATGCCAGGAATACTCCAGCTCGCGCGCGCTCCTCGGGCGGCATGGAGAGCAGGTCCTTGCCGAGATAGGTGACGCTGCCGGCGGTCACTTGGTAGCCTTCACGGCCGGCGAGTATGTGCACCAGAGTGCTTTTGCCGGAGCCGTTAGGGCCCATGATCGCATGCACTTCGCCCGCTTTGACTTCAAGGTTCAGGCCTTTCAATATCTCTTTGCCTTCAACCTTGGCATGTAGATTTTTGATACTCAGCATGTATTCAGAAACCTCTTTAAAAAAACACTATCTCCCCATATGGGAGAGGGTAGGGTAAGGAGTCAGCCCACGGCACCCTCAAGAGTCACTGCCAGAAGCCGCTGCGCTTCTACAGCGAATTCCATGGGCAGTTCCTTGAATACATCCTTGCAGAAACCGCTAACGATCATGTTGACCGCGTCTTCGGTATCGATCCCGCGGCTGCGGCAATAGAACAGCTGGTCGTCGCTGATCTTGGAGGTGGTGGCTTCATGCTCGATCTTGGCAGTAGGATTCTTAACTTCCATATACGGAAATGTATGCGCGCCGCAGCGGTCGCTCATGAGCAATGAATCGCACTGGGTGTAGTTGCGCGCATGTTCGGCCGCGGCCACAACTTTGACCAGTCCGCGGTAGCTGTTCTGGCCATGACCGGCGGAGATGCCTTTGGAGACGATGGTGCTCTTGGTGTTTTTGCCGATGTGGATCATCTTGGTGCCGGTATCGGCCTGCTGATAATGGTTGGCGACTGCCACCGAATAGAATTCACCGATGGAGTTGTCGCCCTTCAGCAGCACGCTGGGATATTTCCAGGTGATGGCCGAGCCGGTCTCCACCTGCGTCCAGGAGATGCGTGAGTTGGCGCCACGGCAGTCACCGCGTTTGGTGACGAAGTTGTAGATACCGCCCACACCGTTCTCATCGCCGGGATACCAGTTCTGTACCGTGGAATATTTGATCTGTGCGCCTTCCAGTGCGACCAGTTCCACCACCGCCGCATGCAACTGGTTCTCGTCGCGCATAGGCGCGGTGCAGCCTTCCAGGTAACTCACGTAGGCGCCTTCCTCGGCGACGATCAACGTGCGTTCGAACTGGCCGGTGTTGGCGGCGTTGATGCGGAAATAGGTGGACAGTTCCATGGGGCAGCGCACGCCCTTGGGGATGAACACGAAGGAACCGTCGGTGAACACCGCCGAATTGAGGGTCGCGAAGAAATTATCGGAGTAGGGCACCACGCTGCCCAGATATTTCTCCACCAGCTCTGGATGTTCCTTCACGGCTTCCGAGAACGGGCAGAAGATCACGCCGGCTTCACCCAGTTTCTTGCGGAAGGTGGTGGCCACGGACACAGAATCGAATACCGCGTCCACCGCCACGCCTGCGAGCTTGGCGCGTTCATGCAGCGGCACGCCCAGCTTCTCGTAGGTCTCCAGCAGTTTCGGATCCACATCCGCGAGGCTCTTAGGTGCGTTGTCCCTGGATTTCGGCGCGGAGAAATAGGAGATCGACTGGTAGTCGATGGGCGGATGCTTGACGTGTGCCCAATGCGGCTCCTGCATGCTCAACCAATGGCGATAGGCTTTGAGGCGCCACTCCAGCATGAACTGCGGCTCACGCTTCTTGGTGGAGATCAGTCGGATCACGTCCTCGTTCAGTCCCGGCGGCACGGTATCCGATTCGATATCCGTGACGAAGCCGTGGCGGTACTCGCCGCGCACCAGGGTTTCCACGTTATTTTTTTCGGTGGCCATCGAGGTCTCTTTATTTCGTATCGCGGCGTTTCAGTTCGGAGAGCGCCACGCGCATCTCCGTGGGCGGCGTGATGGACGCCGCCGGGCGTGCTAACTGTGCCAGGGTCACGGTCTTCAGGGCATCGCGGATGGTGAGGCTGATGCGTTGCCAGTTATGACCCACGCCACATACCGGTTCGATGCCGCAGCGGTCATGGCTGAGGCTGCACTGGGTGATGGCCACCGGGCCCTCAATGGCATCGATGATCTGCACGGCGGTGATCTGATCCGGGGCTCGCGCTAGGGTATAGCCGCCGCGGGCGCCACGCTGGGAGGTCACCAGTTCGGCACGGGTGAAGCATTTCAGCAGCTTGCTCACGGTGGGCAGGGCCACGCGGGTCGTGGCCGCCAGTTCAGTGGCGGTATGCACAGCCGAAGGGTGGCCTGCCATCTGGGCCAGCACCACCGTGCCGTAATCCGTGAGTTTACTGATACGTAACATGGAGTTGGGCGGTTTCGTTCAATTGGGACTATTTTAGTCCTATTAATAGGCCGATG
>Ga0307374_10005987_pt1 | contig 19414 bp, 11 predicted proteins | sample OX3MG_FD_202532 | JGI IMG/M metagenome (GOLD analysis project Ga0307374, IMG submission 202532) | Soil microbial communities from Risofladan, Vaasa, Finland - OX-3 | ecosystem: Environmental > Terrestrial > Soil > Coastal area > Acid sulfate soil | place: Finland: Risofladan, Vaasa | collected...
CTTCATCGGACAATAATCGGCCGTCGGGCAATGCAATAGCCATAATTGCCGCCTATCACTTCACTTACATATGTTTCGGATCTGTTTCCGGTAATGCTGTCGTGCAATTTACGTGCCGGGGTAATAGGCGTTCGCAAAACACCGTGAGTTCGCGCCGGGCTCGAACGTCGCCGGGCCTGGCATCGACCAGCCTGCGGCGCATTTCCAACCCGTCCTGGTAATATGCTTTCGCCGCTTCGATCCGGTCCTGGCGAAGCGCGACGTCTCCCAGCCGTTCATAGCAGATCGTCACGCCGCGCCGGGCATGGACGTCGCTGGCGTCGGCGGCGACGAGGCGGCGAAAGAAAGCCAACTCATCCTCGTAGATTTCGAGCGCCGCCTGGAGTTCTCCCGCGCGCAGCATCGTATCGCCGACGTTCTCGCAGCACAGCGCAGCCTCGCGCTGCGCCTGGGCGTTTCCCGGATCCGCCTCCGCCTGGCGCCGGTGTACGGTTACGGAATTGAAGCAATCTCGAAAAGACTCCGAACACGTTCGCTATTACTGAAGCGTGGACGCCGGCCAACCAGCGCACTGCAGTAAACCTCCGCTCCGCGGGGCAGCCAAACGGTTCGGGAGAATTTGTTCGCGATTGTTGCAGCCGACCGGGCGTTTCCGGCGATTGAACTTAGTCGTTAGGTGACGGAGGCCACAAGTGCTTTGAACGGGTGGGGCGAGGACATCCGCGATCGCTATCCGGCCTGGGGAACGGATGCCGCCCAAGCGCGGTGGGCTCAAGTCCGGGAGCAGCTCCGTGTGGGCCAGCACGTCCGCGGTTCGGTCATCGTACGCGCGCCCTTCGGTGTCAGGCTCGACATCGACGCCGGCCAAACGGGTACGCCGACTCATGGGTTCCCGTCGACTTGAAGAGCGTCGAATTCTAATACGCTCCCCTGGGCGTCCGAGACCCGTATCTTGGCATTCGCCGTCGCTCGGGCTTCCATCCGTCGTATCGCTTCGGCCAAACGCTCTCGTTGCCGCATCGCGGCTGGCCGTTGGAAGTCGATGAACAGAGGTTGCAGCGTCTCATCGGGCAGACGCGCGATGAGACGCAGACACTCGATTTGCCAATCGCTCACCGCGCGTTGATCTGCCGGCATCTGCTGCGCCGTGTCCTCATTTCCCGCAGCCAATGCCTCATCTAGCGCCGACGATAGCTTTTCGCATTGCGCCGAGGTGAGCGCGGCCGAACGCTCGAAACCGACCACTACCACTTCTGCCAAGGCCTGCCGCCGAAACTCGCGCCGTTCACGCCGAGCGGTGGCCAGCTTTTCCTTCTGCTCGGCCGAGAGCCCGTGTTCGAGCGCCTTTTGAAAAGCCGAACCCGCGTCGTCGAAAATCGCTGGCGGCAATCGCGGGCCAATTGCAGGCACCCGGGCCACCTCCTGAAATACCATTTCCCCGCCGGGTAATTCCTCCCGCGGCGTGCGCTCGCGCAGGGCAAGGATGTCGAGCTTGCCAGCCAACAAAAGCTTGCCGCGTTCACTCTCCGTTAGGCCGCAGCTTAGCGCCACGTCTTCGACGAGCCTCGACAAGTGGGTTTCGAGCCGCTGTAGAAGATCTGTTCGCGAAAGACGATGCCTCACGCCATGCTCGTCGACGACCTCCCGCTGCGCACGCACCTTCGCGCCTACGGCCACTGTCCGCCGCACACCTGGCCGTCGTGCCGGCGCATCCGCCGCCGGCCCGCGAACGAGTTGTTCAATGACGACCATTTCTTGCAGCGCGGGCTGCCCAAGTTTTTTGTAGCTCGCCAACTGCCAGGGCCGCAAGACTGTCGACAATTCCGACTCGGGAACCGCGAAGCTTCCCAGGCTGCCCGCGGCGATCAGGTTTTTCTGTGGTAGTCGGATGCGAACGAGCGGCGAGAAGTCATTCATCGGCGCGAAAGGCACACCGCGGCCCGCGGCAAGGATTTCTTGCAATTTCTCTCGTTGTTCGTTCGACAAGAGCAAAGCATCATCCAACTCGGCGATGTTGATAATACCAGCCGCGCGCCTTCGGTACGCTTCGAGCCGCTGGCTTTCGGCGTCAAATCTTTCCCGCGCCGCTGGCGAAATGCGCTTCAACACGGCCGCCAAGATACGACGCGCGTTGCGGTTTGGGGGCTCCTCGAACGCCATGAAACGGCCGTTGAAGGCGATTAAGCCGCGAGTGCCTGTGAACTTCATTTCACCGTCGGCAAGATGGCCGCCGTGGAGCATCAGGGCCTTTTCACCTTCGCGCAAGAACGATTCGACCTCTGCAGACGACAGCTCGCCGACTTTAGCCATGAACTGACCTTCACGGGACAGCACGTCGCGCAAAGGCTCGGGCTCCATCTTCTCGCTGGCCGGCAGATCGGCAATCAAGCCTATATTGACTTGGCCGAGATCGTTGTCGTCGATAAGTCCGGGGACGCCTTGCTGCTTACCACCTGGCAATGGCGCCTCGCCCGCTCCTGCCGGCGCCAATAACACTAGAAATGCGACCACGAACGCCGCAGGTCTCCCGCTCATGTCGATGCGCAACACTTTGACTCCTTTCCATACGTGCCCCGTAATGCCCGTCGAGGTTTGACCGCATGGGGCGTCAGCGAGGACGCTTACGCTGCCGAAGCTTTTCCAGCCTATGAAAGTACCGGCGCGGAATTCTTCGGACAAGGCGCGGCTGGTGGCCGCATTGAGGCGCGAGCCTACGCAGAGCGTGGGCGAACTCGAAAACGGCGCCCAGAAGGTCACTTGCGTTGACGGTTCAAAACATAGCTGCGAACGACCTCAAGCTTGAATTCGCGAAGCGGCGGCCCATCGGATGTGCTGTCGTTGTGCAGGATATTCCCGTCGGGCCCGATGAGCATATACGTGGGAAAGGCTCGCAGGCCGAGCTTGCGGTAGGCGTTGACGATCCGCCCGTCCGCATGGTCGACGACGATGGGGAATTTTAGGCCTTGCTTTTTGCAATGCTCGCGCACGCCCTCCGGCGACGACGAGTTGTCGTGCACGCCGATCACCGTTACGCCGAGTTTTTCGAATAGCTCATGGAAAAGCTTGACCGAGGGGAAATCGGCGTGACACGGACCACAAGCGGTGAACCAGAAGTCCAACAGCACGTACCGCCCGCGAAAATCCTTCAGACTGTGGGCGTCTGTGTTGAACCACGCGACGCCGTCCAGTTCGGGGGCCGGCTGACCGCGCTGGCCGGCAGGATACTGGTCTTGCTGTTCGGCGGACGTTTCCTGCATCCTTGCAATGATCCACCGGTTGTCCTCCATGCCGAGCAACTCGTCGGCGGGTGATTCAGAACGAAGAGCGATCTCGACGCTTTTCAGCGAATCATTGCCGCGCAAATCGATTCGCTTAAGGCCGATGAGCGGCCGATCGGGGACAAACGCCGCGATATCCAGTTGATAACGACGCTGCTTGGTTTGCAAATCGAACGGCACGTAAGGCAGGTCGATTTCAAACCTACCCTCGGCGTCACTGACCACTGGATGCAATGCCATTAGCGAATGTTGGCGAACGCGGACGATCGCTCCCGGCACCGGTTGGCCGTCTTCATCGACGACTCGACCGTGGATGGGCGCCAGGGCCTGGATGATGAAATCTGGCATCTCGTTCGGGGCATCGGCCCGCACTTCGAATTCCGCGTAATCGCGATCCGCTACGAACCCCTTAGCAGAGACTTCGATCCGGCTGCGTCCCGGCGGAAGCGCGAGGGCAAACTTGCCTTCGGTATCTGTGCTCGCGCTGTCGGAATAGATCCATTTGTTCACCCCTTCAACGCGGCCGTCGGGAGAGAGGTTTTCGACTTGGGCAATGACCTGTGCTCCTCCGTGCGGCACGCCGTCGTGGCGCATGACGCGCCCCGAGACCGCGGTGGTCTTGCGCACCAGAAACCGCACGGTCGTCTCTGCCTGCCGCGGAAGAGTCAGACGATTGAAGATGGGCGTGATTACGACACCCGGCGATTTGAGCCTTGCCGTCCCGTAAGTCGCCGAATGGGCACAGAACTTGAACCGGTCGCCGCCGATTGTCATGGGAATTCGATTGAGCGTCTCCGCCGAGTCCGAAGACTGCGCGAGCAGCATCATTTCGCATGTTAGCCCATCGAGCCTCATCGGTGTCCGCGGATCGGCGACGAACTGAAACGTCGTGATGACGCCCGATGGCAGAGTCACGGCGCCTAAGCGGCCTTGGGCAGCTTTCGCGTTGCTCAGTTTCGCTTGTGCCCATTGCGGATGGTCGACGCGAACGTCGATGAGCGCCCCGACGGGCAACGGCGGCAAATTCAACCGTCCACGCTCGTCGCTTTCCGTAAACTCTAAACCAAGCAAGCGCTCCATGCCCCGGAAGACGTAAGTCTCGGCGTTTTCTGGCGTGCGGATGTAAAGGTTAGTGACCCTCGCGCCCTTCAACGGCTTGTCCGACGCGTTTCGCACCTCAATCCACGTAGCGGCCTCAGGCCGCAAGGCCGTCTTCAGAGGGCCTTCGGAACGGACTCGCTGATTGACGGGAGCATACGACGCCTTACGAATAATGACGTAATAGTAGGCGTCCTGCGGCCGTGGCGGGAATTCAAAATGGCCGTCGTCATCCGTTACGGAAGTCTCAAGCGCCGCGCTCATCCCTCCATCCCAGCGATGCAGCGAGACTTGGGCCCCAGAGATCGGTTTCTGATCCATGTCCACAATCGTGCCGCGTGGCACGAACGGTTTGGCGCCTTCGTCCGCGAATCCTGCGGCGGCGAAAATTGCCACAAAGACGATTGGAAAGACGGCGGTCGGCAACGACACGGCTTGTCGCGGAGTCGGCCATCGATCGAAGTTTTCCTTGGAAAGGCCGGCTGAAACGCAAACGGACGCTGGATCGCGGCGGACCATGGCGCTCCTCCTGAGAAACGATTTAGACCGAATAAGTCAACTATGGCGCCTTTGACGTAGCCGCATTATGGCCGCGGCCTCGGCACATTTGCAAACTCCTACCCGACCTCGTTGGACGATCGGGTTGAGTTCCGCGAACTGTCGGAAGCGACTCGGTTCCGATGAACTCTCATTTCTGATCATCCTCAACAGCTATTCACAGGCTTCGATCACCGACAACCGCTGAAATAAGCGACTCACTTGCGCGCGTGGGTCCGGCAGACCCGCGTAGGAAACTGCACGAACGACGGCGGGCATTTATGCCCATTGAAGACTAAATGCCAGGCCGCCGCTGGCTTTTCATGCCGCCATTTTTGCTGCACGCGGGCGTCGCATGTAGCAGCAACCCGCGGGACATGGCCAATCACCGCGGACGCCAACGCTCTGGCAGAGCAATTCCCGCCCGCCACTTTTCGGCTCGCCTAAAACCCATTCGCTGGTCAGCCGAACGCCTCAGGATCTCTCCTGCAATTCGCTTGCTGTCTCCGCGGACCCGAGGTAACTGTCCGACTGCGTTAAGCGAGCCCGGGCGCGTCGCCCGCCGCCAAGAGCGCGAAACCTCGAATCGGGAGACATGCCATGAACGCGAAAGCAACCAAGAAGGCGCCAGCCGCGAAGACAACCAAAAGCGCAAAGGCCACGAAGCCAGCCACTGAAAAGAAACCTGCCGCCGAAAAGAAGCCCAAGGCCAAAAAGGAGCCGAAGCCGAAGAAGCCGAGCGCCCTCGATGCCGCCGCGAAGGTGCTCGGCGAAGTCGGCGCCCCGATGAACTGCCAGGAGATGATCCAGGCGATGGCAGCGAAGGGCTATTGGACTAGCCCGGGCGGGCAGACGCCGCACGCCACGCTCTACTCGGCGATCCTGCGGGAGATCAACGTGAAAGGCAAGGACGCCCGGTTCGTGAAGACCGAGCGGGGCAAGTTCGCGCTCAAGGCGTAGGTAAGGAGACCGCCATGCACGCCATTGAAATCATCGACGACCTGCTGGTCGTCCTCGACGAGGATGGCCACGGATTCGACGCCCACGAACTGCGCAATTATCCCGACGCCCAGCGGCAGGTCCAGGCGTGGGCCGCGGAATATGCGATCGACGCTGAGGACGCCGACGCGCAATTGAAAGCGTATTTCCTCGCCTGCCGCGACGAAGAGGCGTCGCGCTAAAGCAACTCCGGTCGTTGTGCCGCCGCCCTGGCGGTCCCACGTCGCCCCACGCGGGCCTCGTGCTCGTTGGCTTGGCCAAGGGCGCCAGCGGGCGGCCCGGCCGCGACACGGGCGAATGTCGGCGCCTGATTCTGCGTCCGCGGGTCTCGGCGCTTGGTTTTTGAGCCGATCGCCGCGAGCATCCGCGACGTGATCCTGCCGGGCGAGATGAAGACGCAGCTCAACCGCGTGACCAAGGCGAGGCAGGCGGCCAAGGCCAATCTGATCGTGCGGCCCGAGTTGACGGCGCCTGCTGCGGAACGTCAGGCGTCCTGCCAGATATGTTTCGTTTGCCGACGCCTGCAGGCGTCGACATTCACGGGACTTGCGCCATAAGATGCCATTATTTTCAGGAGCGATCAATCACGTGGATTCCAACGATGATAGTGCAGGCGGTCTCTGCGAGCAGCCCGCAGCCGGCAATCCGCCATTTTCCCCGGTAAGTCCCCAGCAGCCCGTCGGCTCGCGCCTGCCAGACCGGCGCCGTGTTGTTTTGCCGGGGCTTTTGTTTGTCGCGACCTGCATCACCACATATCTGGCTCACGGGCTGGCGTTTGCCGTTCCCCTGATGCTGATCCTGACGACGCATGAGCTGGGGCACTTCTTGCAGGCAGTGCGTTACCGAGTGCCCGCAAGCTTGCCTTACTTTATTCCCATGCCGCTGAGCCCGTTCGGCACGATGGGAGCGGTGATCGGCATGCAAGCCCACGTCGGCGACCGAAAGGCGCTTTACGACATCGGCATTTCAGGGCCCTTGGCCGGCCTTGTGCCGGCGATCGGTTGCTCGATCGCCGGCTTGCAACTTTCTCAAGTCGTCGCCATCGCCGGGCAAAAGAATGTCCTGGTCCTCGGGGAACCGCTGCTTTTCAAATTCCTCGCCTTCCTGACTTTCGGCCCGCTTGACCCAACGCAAGACGTCGCCCTGCATCCGCTGGCCTTTGCCGGCTGGGTCGGGATTTTCATTACCGGGCTGAATTTGATCCCCATCGGCCAACTCGACGGCGGGCACGTGCTTTACGCCCTGCTGCTGCGACGCGCTCACGCGGTCGCAACGTTGCTGATGTTGGCAGCGACAGTCGCCGTGGCGGTGTTTGGTTACTGGGGCTGGCTGCTGATGCTGACGCTGTTGTTCATGATGGGGCCAAAACATCCGCCCACGGCCGACGACACGGTTCCTCTGGGCCCCGGCCGAACCATCCTCGGCTGGCTCACGCTGGCGTTCGTGGTGCTGGGCTTCACGCCGCAACCGATTCTCTTCGGTCGCTAGTCTTTATTCATCGTGTCGCGCAGAATGTTGCGTCTTTAGCGCAAGCTGCCCACGCCCCCTGTTCCGCCGTGATTTGCCAGTTCCGGCCGAACTCGTAAAATCATATCGCGTGAACGATTGACGGTCAATATATCATCTGATATACCGTAATACCGTGGTGGTGGTTGCAAGCGACCGGAGCCAAGCCAAATGGAACGCACGCCGGGCGAGGATTTCCGCGAGCAGATCAAACAACTCCGCGGCCGGCTGGGCCTGACTCAAGTCATGCTAGCGGAGCGGCTGGGGGTTTCGTTCCCAACCGTAAATCGTTGGGAGAACGGGAAATCCATGCCGTCACAACTGTCTTGGAACCGGCTCCGGGAGATCGCGGGAGAGTTGGTGGAATGCGAACCAGAGCCGACTAACGCGACCCACTCGGCTCCGCCGATGCTCGATTTCACCGCCCGTCCCGAGGTCGTCAGCGCGCTGGTCGAGGGCGAGCGGTTGTCGTTCGGCCACCTCGCCAATCCGGCGTTCGCCACCGAGATCTCCAGCATCGATCCCCTCCCACACCAGCGGATCGCAGTCTACGACCACATGCTGAAGCAGCCCCGCTTGCGGTTCCTGCTGGCCGACGATGCGGGCGCCGGCAAGACGATCATGACGGGCCTGTACATCCGGGAGATGCTATCACGCCGCCTCCTCCGGAGGGTGTTGATCATTCCGCCCGCCGGCCTCATCGGAAACTGGCAGCGGGAAATGCAGGTGCTGTTCAACCTGCCGTTCAGCGTCGTCGCTGGTTCCGACGCCAAGAATTCCAATCCGTTTATTGGATCAGGCAGCGACCGCGTCGTTGTCAGCGTCGATACTCTCGCGGGAGAACGGATGTTCGCGCGGCTGCGGGAAGAAAAGGTCGAGCCTTATGATCTGGTCGTCTTCGACGAGGCCCACAAGTTATCCGTGGATCGTGGCAACGATTTGCGCATCCGCAAGACCGATCGCTACCGGCTGGCGGAAGCGCTGGCTGGCGTTCGCGGGACCGACCCGGCGTGGCGGCTTCCTTGGATGCCCCACCACCTACTACTGCTGACCGCCACGCCGCACCAAGGGAAGGACTACCCGTACTACGGCCTCTGGCGTTTGCTCGAACCGGAAGTTCTCTCCACGCCCGAGGCGTTCGACGAATACCCGCCAGCGCAGCGACAAGCCCGCTTCATTCGCCGGACGAAGGAGGAAATGGTCCACCTCAGCGGCAAGCCCTTATATCCCAAACGCATTTCCGACACCCTCGGTTACGACCTGACCGAGGGGCCAATCAGCGAGCAGAAGCTCTACGATGAAACCACGGACTACATGCGGCACGTCTACAATCGGGCCAAGTTGTTGAACCGCTCAGCCGCCCGGCTCGCCATGAGCGTGCTGCAGCGCCGGCTGGCCAGTTCCACCTACGCGCTGCTGCGCTCCTTCGAGCGGCGCATCGAGAAGCTAACCCACCTGATTCGTGCAGTCCAAGAGGGGAAGCTTACTGAAGAGCAGTTGGTGGTGCTCCAGCGCCGACTGGCTGAGGAAGACGATGTCCTTGATACCAAGACCGCCGACGAAGAAGGCTCGCTTAACGGTCGCGAAGAAAACGAAGTATCCGAAGACCGTCTGCTCGCCGGCGTGATCGCCGCCTCGCTCGCCGACCTCATCGTGGAGCGCGAGCAAGTCGTCGCGCTCCGCGACCTTGCCCGCAAGGTCTACGATCAGGGAGCGGAATCCAAGTTCGATAAGCTGCGCGAGGTTCTGACCGAGTCGCGGTTCGCCGGCGAGAAGTTCATCGTCTTCACCGAGCACCGCGACACGCTCGACTATCTGGTCCAGCGGCTCAGCGGCATGGGCTACACCGGCCAAATCGCGCAAATCCACGGCGGGATGTACTACACCGAACGCCAACAGCAGGTCGAGCGGTTTCGCCGGCCCCACGAAAACGGCGGCGCGAGGTTCATGATCTGCACGGATGCCGCGGCAGAAGGCATCAACCTGCAGTTCTGCTGGATCATGATCAACTTCGACGTGCCTTGGAACCCGGCCCGGCTCGAACAGCGCATGGGTCGAATCCACCGCTATGGCCAGAAGCACGATCCCGTGCAGATCGTGAATTTGGTCGCCCCCAAGACGCGCGAGGGGCTCGTCATCCAGACTCTGCTCAACAAGCTCGAAGCGATCCGCGACAGCCTCGGGAGCGAGAAGGTCTTTGACTCGATCGGCCGGCTCTTCGAGGGCGTGTCGCTGAAGACCTACATGGAACGGGCTGTCGTCGAAGGGGCCGACGCCGCGGCCCATGACTTGGAAGGCAAGCTCACGGCGGAGCAGGTCGAAGCGCTGGCCGCCAAGGAACGGATGCTCTTCGGCGATGGCGGCGACGTAAAACGCCAGCTCCCCCGCCTCCGAGAAGACCTCGCACAAGAGGCGTATCGTCGCCTGCTGCCGGGCTACGTGCGCCAGTATATCGAGAGCGCGGCCCCGCAGGCCGACATCGAGATCGCGGGCGACCTCGATGGTTGCTTCTCGCTTCGTCCTGCGAGCAAAGGAGCCGTCGATCCGCTCCTCTACACGCTCGAAATGTATTCGCCGCAGCAGCGCGAATGCCTGACCGTGGCCCGCCCCGAACAAAAGGACGAGGCCATCTGGGTTCATCCGGGGGAGCCGGTTTTCGAACAGTTTCGCGCTACCGTGAGCGAACGCCTGGGCGATCAAGCCCTGCGGGGCGCGGTATTCGTCGACCCCGCCACCGACAAGCCTTACCTCTTTCATCTCGCGCTGGTCAGCGTGATTCGCCAAGGCGACCCCGCGCTAGCCGACTTGGCGACCGAGGAAGTGCTCGACTGCCAACTCGTCGGCGTCAAGCAAAACGAGGGGACCGATTTGACGCTCTGCCCGGTCGAACATCTGCTGCTGCTCAACGGCGGGCACAACTTGCCTCCCGCGGCGCAGCGCCTGGCGGCCATCGCCGAGAAGCTCAAGGACCAGGCGGCGGCATTTTTGATCGAGCGAGTCGCTCGCGGTCTGGCGCTGGCGCGACGCGATAGCCTGCTGAACAAACTGGCCCAGCGCGAACAATTCATTCAGCGAGGTTTCAACTTCCAGGAGACGGAACTGGCCGCCGCGCGCGTCAAACAGTCGGAGAAGGCGCGTAGCGGCAATACCGCCGCCGCCAAGGCGCTCAAGGACATCAAGGATCAGCAGCGATCCCTTGCAGAGCGGCGGGCCACGGCACTGGCGACAATCCGCCGGGAGCCGGAATTAATCGCCCCCGGCAACCTCGCCTTTCTCGCCCACGCATTGATCGTCCCCTCGACCAACGCCGAAGACCTGGCTCGTCATGACGCCGAGGTGGAACGGGTCGCGATGGACTTCGTGCGTGCGTATGAAGAAGCCGAAGGGGCGGCCGTGAAGGACGTCCACACGCCCGAACTCGCCCGCGCCGCCGGGTTGACCGACAACCCCGGATTCGATTTGCTGGCGATCTACCCGACAGGCGATCCGCGGGGCAGGCGAGCTATCGAGGTGAAAGGCCGTGCCAATTCGGGCGATATCGAGGTGTCCTCGAACGAGTGGGCCCGAGCGGCCAACCTCCGCGACGGCTATTGGCTCGATGTGGTCTACGGCTGCGCGACCCCTGCGCCGCAACTAGATCGCGTGCAAGACCCCTTTGGCGCTTTGCTGGCGAAGGCTAAGGGGAGCATGCTGGTCAGCCGACAACAAATTCGCCAAGCATCGCAAAGCGAAACGGACCACTTATGACCGACTTCCCCCGACTGATCGAATTCGCCTTCCCGCTCAAGCAGACGTCGCTGGACTCGGTCCACGAGAAGAACGTCCGCCACGGGCATATTTCCACGCTGCACATTTGGCCGGCGCGGCGGCCGTTGGCGGCGTGCCGGGCGGCGTTGATCGCCACGCTCTTGCCCGACCCCGGCGACGCCGAAAAACGGAAGGAGTTGTGCGAGAAGATCGCCGGGAAGGTCGTCAAGAAGATCGAGAAGAAGAAGATGCCCAACGGCCAAATCGTTGAGCGAATCAAAGAGGAGACCGAGGGGGGCATTCTGCACTGGGGCCGGGAGACTGAGAACGCCGAGACGCTGGAATGGTTCCGCCAGGAAATCCGCAAGGCTTATGGGGGTCGCGCGCCCAAAGTGCTCGATCCGTTCGCTGGCGGCGGCGCGATTCCCTTGGAGGCCATGCGATTGGGCTGTGAGGCGACGGCGGTGGACATCAACCCGGTCGCGTGGTTCATCCTCAAATGCACGCTGGAGTATCCGCAGAAGCTGGCCGGGCAAACCCGCCCGCTGCCGGAGTTCATTCTGCACGACGACGCCTTCATGGCCGAGTTTTTCATGAAGGCGAAGGGGTACAGCAAATCCGAAACGAAGGCGGCGGTGAAGCGGCTTCACGAACTGCTCAAGAAAAAGGTCAAGTGGATCCAGAAGAAGGATCAGAAGAGCCTCGCTTTCGATCCTCAGGCCGACAAGGATGCGGATGAGCTTCAAGCTGACCTGGCTTGGCACGTGCGTGCCTGGGGCCAATGGGTGCTCGATCGAGCGCGACGCGAACTGGCCCAATATTATCCGACCTATGCCGACTTCGAGCCGCTCGCGAAGGATCCCGTCGCATACGAGCACCAGCCAATGCGCCTGGTCCAACTTAACGACGACGGCACGGCGGACATCTCTACTCTTAACGCGGAGTTCACCCAGGAATACTTGGACGACAAGCGGAACCCGCGTTGGGTCGCCAAGCCGACGGTCGCGTATCTCTGGGCTCGGACCGTGACGTGTAAGAACTGCAGGAAGGTAATTCCGATTCTCAAGACCTGCTGGCTAAACAAGCGCGCCTCAGATCGAGTGCTTCTTCACATTAGCGCATGGGAATCGGGCAACCTTCTGTGCGAAATCGAGCACAGTGTACCGCTACGCGGTGGAAACGCCGCACAACGTCGTGAACACGATAAGCAACTCGGACAAGGCACAATGACCAAGTCGGGCGCGAAATGTCCGTTCTGCCCAGCTACGATGACAAAGGAGGATCTTCAAGTCGAAGGACGTGCCGGTAACCTTGGGTACCACCTTACCGCGGTCGTCGTCGATGGACCTGGCGTACGTGAGTTTCGTCTTCCTACGGACGCTGAGCTCCTTGGTGCTGCCGTTCCGCAACACGTGCTGCAGAAAGCCTTCAACTCCCTTCCATACGGGCAGATCAACGAACCGATCCAGAAAAACGCCAAGGGGGATACTTGGTGTGTCAACTATGGCATCGACTCCTTTTCGAAGCTTTTCAGTTCGCGACAGTTGCTTGCACTTGGAGTTTTTGCCGGAGCCGCGCGCAGTGCCCACGCCGAGATGATCGACAGCGGATTATCGGAAGACTGGGCAGAAGCCAGTTCTGGTTACCTTTACTGTTGTCTCTCGCGACTCGCTGATCGTAACAGTCAGGTTTGTCGATGGCAGGTGGGCAGTAACAAGATCGGAAACACCTTTACTCGCTATGCGCTCCCCTTCATGTGGGATTTCTGCGAAGTCATGCCGTGGGCCGATTCAAGCGGCGGATTCCTTCAAGCAGTCGAGTGGGTTGCTAAGGTTGTCACACATAACAGTTTGGCCGTCTGCGAGTCGCCTGGCTGTGCTGCCGAAAACAAATCAGCAATTGCGCAACGTCATGGTGGCGTTGATCTGATTGTGACAGACCCGCCGTACTACGACGCCATCGGATACGGCGTCGTCATGGATTTCTTTGCGGTATGGCTCAAGCGTGCCATGTTGAGAATTGTCCCCGGCGTTGAGGAAAGCTTGGCCGACCTCGGGAAACCGAAGTGGGACGGTGAGCGCGAGGATGGCGAGCTGGTCGACGATGCCGAACGTCATGATGGCGATAAGGCAAAGTCAAAGCGGGTCTACGAAGATGGGATGGCCCGAGCATTTATTGCGGCACACGAGTCTCTCTTGCCCGAAGGGAGGCTTGTCATCGTCTTCGCACACAAAGAACCGGATGCATGGGAAACTCTCGTCGCAGCAATCATTCGCGCTGGATTTGTCGTGGATGCTAGCTGGCCAATTATGACCGAGAGAAGCTCGCGCATGCGTTCAATGGGATCAGCGGCGCTATCTTCGTCAGTCTGGCTAGTCTGCAAGAAGCGTCCTGTCACGGCCAAGCCCGGTTGGGACAACAACGTCCTGGAAGAAATGCGAGCAAATATCGCAGTCAAGCTGCGGGAGTTCTGGGACGCTGGCATCCGCGGACCGGACTTTGTGTGGGCGGCAACCGGGCCGGCGATGGAGGCCTACAGCAAACACCCCGTAGTGCGCAAGGCAAACGAACCCAACGCGACCATGGGCGTGGGCGAGTTCCTCAACCACGTTCGCCGCATGGTGGTCGACTATATCGTCGGCCAAGTGCTCACCGGCGAGCAAGGGGCGGACATGGCCGCCGCCGACCGGCTCGACGAAGTGTCGGCCTATTACCTGCTGCACCGGCACGACTTCGGCCTCGACGAAGCGCCTGTCGGCGCGTGCATTCTCTACGCCACTGCGTGTGGATTGTCGGATTCCGAGTTGGACAAGGCTTGGGATATTTTGGTTCACGCCGGCGGCGACGTCTCCGCAGAGGATGACGTCGTCGAAAGCGACGATGACAATACCGAAGGAGACGATGAACTCGCCGAGGAAACTGGCGGCGGCAGCAAGGTGAAGCTCAAACCTTGGAATCAACGTCGCAACAAGAACATGGGGCACGAGGCGCCCGAGGGACGAGCCGTGCCGCTGATCGACCGCATCCACCGCGTGATGCACCTTTGGAAGGACGGCGACGTGCAGAAGGTCGATGAATTTCTCGATCAACATGCGCTGCGCAGGAACGAGTTGTTCAAACGCGTGGTGCAGTCGTTGATCGAATTGTCGACCAACAGCGAGCGGTCGCTTCTGGAGAGTATCAGCAACCACATCGGTGCGAAGGGAGCGATTCGGGATCGTGGCCCTACGCTGCCGTTCGGCAAAGACGAATAACCCCTCCCGTATACACCAGTCACTGTCGGCCACGTCGACATTTCGAAGCGAGGAATACATCATGGCGAAGCTCCCCTGGAGTAAGTGGCACGAGGTCGTGAAGTTGCGAGCCGATCTGAAATCGGGCGAACTGCCGCTGCACATGTTCGCGGCCGACCTCTACGAGGTCATGATGCAGAACGGCAAGCGGCCGATCTACGAGAAGCCCGAGGAGTTCTTCGCGCTGACTTACGCGACCGAGAATTTGCGCAATCTAGTGCGGGATGTCGTGCTGCGTCTGGCCGGCAAGAACGACAAGGCCGTGCGTCAGCTCGAATTGACCTACGGCGGCGGCAAGACTCACACCTTGATCGCCATGCGTCACCTGGTGCAGGATCCTGCGACTTTGCCGGACCTGCCGGCGGTGGGCGAGTTCAAAGCCTCGATCGGCCAGACGCCCCCGCAATCGCGGGTGGCGGCATTGTGCTTCGACAAGCTCGACGTCGAAACGGGCATGGACGTGCGCGGCCCCGACGGGGCCGTGCGCCGGCTTAAGCAACCGTGGAGCGTGCTGGCCTACCAGATCGCCGGCGACGACGGGTTGAAGTTGCTCCATGCCGAAGGCAAAGCCGAGGAACGCAACTCTCCGCCGGCGGAAAACACGCTGACGGACCTGCTGTCGTTGCCGCTGAAGGCCAAGCTGGGCACGCTGCTGCTAATCGACGAGGTGCTCCTGTACGCCAAGGTGAAGGTGCGGTCCGATCCGGGTTGGCTCGATATTTTGACTTCGTTCTTTCAGTACCTGACCCAGGCGGCCGCCAAGGTCGAGAAGTGCTGCATCGTGGCGTCGCTCTTGTCCAGCGAACCCAAGGACCAGGCCGACGCGCTGGGGCAGAAGATCGTTTCCGAGCTGTACGACATTTTCCAGCGGCAACGCGAGGCGGCCGTGCAGCCCGTTGAGAAAGACGACGTAGCCGAGGTGTTGCGGCGTCGGCTGTTTGACTCCGAGTCCGTGAAGCTGCGCGGCACGTGGCCCCAACACGTCATCGCGGCTCTGAAAGGGATTTCGGCGCTCGACGATCAGACGGCAAAACAAGGCGCGGCGGCGGAAGAGCGGTATCTCAAGAGTTATCCGTTCCATCCCGAGTTGACCGAAGTATTTTACTCCAAGTGGGCGGCGGGCATTGAGCGATTCCAGAAAACTCGCGGCGTGTTGCGCACATTCGCCCTGGCGCTGCGCGAGTCCGAAAAATGGGATGAAAGTCCGTTGGTCGGGCCGGCGGTTTTCCTGAGCGCACCGAAGCAGGACGGGTTGTCGGAGGCGGCCCGCGAACTCGTATCTATCGCCGACACCATCGTCGGCGATGGGCAGGCGACCCGATGGACCGGCATCGTCGAGAACGAACTGGCGCGCGCACGCCAGGTGCAAGCGGATGCGGTCGGATTGAAGCTGCGCGAGATCGAGCAGGCTGTGATGGCGACGTTCTTGCATTCCCAACCGGCAGGCCGCAGCGCCAAGACGCGCGATTTGCTGCTGCTCGTTGGTCCGTGCCGACCGGACAAGATCGAGTTGGAGAAGGGCTTGGGGCGTTGGGCGCGAAACAGTTACTGGCTCGACGACGCCAACATTCCCGAGAAGGACGGTCAGTTACCGGCGGAATGGCGACTCGGCAACCGACCGAATCTAAATCAGATGCAGTCGGCTGCCGCGGCGCAGATTCAGGACGATGTCGTCCGGGCGCGGCTCATCGAAGAGATCGGCAAACTCAAGACGCTCACCAGCGGTGCATCGGCGTCTGGCGTGCGAGTTCACACCCTGCCGACGAAGCCCAAAGATATCGAGGACGATGGGTTGTTCCATTACGCCGTGCTCTTGCCGAGCGCCGCATCCGAGTCGGGCAAGCCCAGCGGCGAAGCCAAGCGTTTTCTGGACGAAACGAGCGGGCCCGACAAGCCCCGCGTGTTCCGAAACGCGGTGCTGCTGCTGGCGGCGTCCAAGGACGGGCTGAGCGCTGCCGAGGCCCGCGTGCGCGATCACATGGCCTGGGAAAAGGTATTGGACGATCTGACGCCTAAGAACGACGAAGAGCGGCAGCAGAAGGGTTCGGTGGACGTGGCGCGGCTACAGACGCTGAAGATGCATATCGACAAGGCCAAGGGGCGAGTGCCGGACTCGATCCGACAGGCGTACTGTATTGTCGTCACGGTCTCGGACAAGGACGAAGTGCAGGCCTTTAAGATCACCGTCAGCGACGACGCCCACTTTGAGACGATCAAGAAAGACAAGCGTTCGCGGGTGCAAGATACAGCGATCACGGCCGACGCCCTTCTGCCCGATGGGCCGTACAACTTGTGGAAAGGCGGCGAAACCAGCCGCCGCGTGAAGGACTTGGCCGGGGCGTTCGCCCAGTTGCCGCACCTGCCCAAGATGCTGAAATCGCAAGCCATCGTGGAGACGCTGGTTGAAGGTTGCGTGCAGGGCACGTTCGTGCTCAAGCTCACGCGGCCCGACCGCACGTTCCGCACTTGGTGGCGTGGGCGGCCCGACGCCGCGGCGCTGAACGATCCCGCGATGGAACTCGTGCTGCCAGAAGCTGCCGAATTGGGCGACATCCCTGGCGAGCTGCTTGCGCCCAAGGCGCTGCCAGATCTGTGGTCCGCGGACGAGATCACGGCCCAGGCTGTGATGGACTATTTCAGCGGCGCCAAGGTAGTCCAAGTTGATAAAGGCGGCTTCAGCGAAGCGATGGCAGTGCCCAAAGCAGCCTCGGACGTCATCGATGCTGCCATCGCTGAAGCGGTTGACGCCGGTAAGGTGTGGCTATTGTCCGGGCCGGCGAGCCTATTGGCCGAGCCGATTCCCGCGGGCGTACTGAGCCCGGCGGCAAAGCTAAGAGCACCGCCCGCCGTCATTTCGGCCGCTGCAATCCTACCGGAGAATCTGCCCGGCGCTTGGAAAGAGGACAAAACAACCGCTCTGGCGATTGCCGCCGCACTGTCCCAGCAGGCAGGAAGTACGCTGCCGTGGAAGTCGGTGCGGGACGTGATCGGCGGCTCGCTCCAAGCGAGGTTTATCGCATTGGAGGAAGGTTCCGCGCCCTGGCCATGCGAATTGCCCGCCGCCCAAACCGTGACAATCAAGGTTGCCACCGCCGGTGCAGGAGGCGGGACGGGCGGTGGCGGGAGCGGTGGTGCAGTCGGTGGATTCGGCGGCGGCGCGAGCCCCACGCCGGGATCGAAGACGCTTGTGGCTCAAGCGGCGTTAGAACCGTCCGAGATTCAAGACCTCGGTGACATCATGCCGCAATTGCTGGAGATCAAGAACAAGTCCGGATCGCCGCTCGTATTTCGCGTTCAAATTGAATTTGGCGACGGCGAGTCCGAGCCGAATGCAGAATCGAAGGCCGCCATTAACAGCCAGCTTGGGAGCCTTAAGGAAGGATTCCAGCTTCAGTAGATACCCGCGAATGCACTTCCGTGACCGCCTCAACTCAATAAAGTTCGGCACAAGTGTCGTCCCGTCGTGAAGCGCCTCTGCAAGGAAAAGGAGCGAACTGCAGGTTGATGCCTTCGCCCGCGGCCACGGTGGCGAGGAGCACCTGGGCCGGGTCGCGGAATTCGCGTTCGGCAGAGATACGGCTGCCCGGCGTGTCGCGGTCGCCGATCTTCATGCCGCCGTGGATTTGCGCGAGCGTCAGTCCCCACTCGCGGAGCTTGCCCAGCGGGCGCTCGTCGCGGCCGTCGCCAGCGAGGTAATCGAGCGTGTCTTTGTGCTCGGTGAAGACGAGCAGCTTCATCTTCGGATTGTCGAAGAGGCCCTCTTCCTGCAAGATCGCCCGGAGCTTGAGCAGTTTGGTTTGCACGTCGCGCTCTTCGAGTTGCTTGGCATGGGCGACCAATTGCGCCAGCCGGCCGATCTCTTCGCGAAGCGCGGCCGGGTCGACCGACAAAACTTCGTCTTCGAGTTGATCGACGATCTTCTGCAGCTCTTCTTCAGTCAGATCTTCGAAGTCGTCGGGCAGCTTGCGCTCGATTTGTTCCTGACGATACGCCTCGGGATCGTCGAGGATCTTCTGGCGGCGAGCCCGCATGCGTTCCAGGCTGCGGCGGACCCAGGGGTTCTGGCCGTAGTTCGCCCGCAGCACGTCGCCGCGGATCACGTCGAACTGTTCGCGGAACTTGTCGGCCAGCTCGCGCTGCCACTGGAATGTGAGGTTGGCCGGCGTAACGATCAGCGCGCGGCGGACCAGGCCGCGGGCCTTGAGTTCCTCGAGCAGCAGACCCGCCATGATCGTCTTGCCCGCGCCTGGATCGTCGGCCAGCAGAAACCGGATCCGCGGCAGTTTCAAGAAATACCCGTAGACCGCTTCGGGCAGGGTCGGGCCGCCGATAATACTGCCCGGTCGTATCGAAGCGGTCGCCGCCATAGCTGCTCGAGCTCGCCAAGCAAGGGATTCGTGAGCCCGGCGGCCGTCGCTCCGCCCCAAAGATTCAACGGAACTGCAACCTTACCAGATGGCAGGGGGCTGCGAAAGGATTTGCTTTCTTTCCGTGAGAGATTGGCTTCCGCAAGTCCGTTGGCCTTTTTCATGGCTCGCTGGCGGAGACAGAGGCGTAATTGACACGATGTGTTGGCATCAGGCGGCCTGTTTCTCGGGACCCTCCTCCTCCGGCGGCATTTCGGCAATCTGCCGGCAAATCGCCTCGACGTCCATGACGTTGGGGGGATGCGGGTCGAAGGAGGTGGGCCTGGGCGGAGGGTTTTTGGCAAGCTCGTCCAAGAGTCCGGACAAGGTCAGCGGCCGGCCTGCGGTGTCGGCGGGCTCGGTGCGCTTCGGAGGGTCGAGCGCCAGCAGTTCGCGGCGGGCCGCCCCGCAACGCAACACGATCGTTATACGTCTCGCGGCGCGAAATGATGCCTTTTCACGACAGCGGCTGTTTGGTTTAATACGCCCATTCTCGATGACTCCGTAGACGGAAGGGTGGTCAAGGATGACCCGCATAGCTTTTTCGGAA
>Ga0307374_10005989_pt1 | contig 19411 bp, 20 predicted proteins | sample OX3MG_FD_202532 | JGI IMG/M metagenome (GOLD analysis project Ga0307374, IMG submission 202532) | Soil microbial communities from Risofladan, Vaasa, Finland - OX-3 | ecosystem: Environmental > Terrestrial > Soil > Coastal area > Acid sulfate soil | place: Finland: Risofladan, Vaasa | collected...
GCTCACGGTCTCGGTCACCATCGGCAGGGCGTCGATGCGATGGCTGTCGAGGGCGTCGAGGGTGCTCGTGAAGTCCTCGCGGCCGTAGTAGATCGAGAAGCGCAGGTCGAGCTCCTTCCCGATGGCCCAGAACGGGAAGATCTCGTCGGTCTGGGGGCAGATGCCGACGACCACCACGCGCCCGTCGACCGCCGCCATCTCGATGGCCTGCTCGATCAGGCCCGGGCGGCCGCTGCACTCCACGACGACGCTCGGGCCGCCCCCGGTGGCCTCGGCCACCGCTCCCGCCACCGGGCCGTCACCGGGGTCGACCACGGCCGTCGCCCCCAGGCGCAGCGCCAGCCGGCGTCGCAGGGCCGACGGCTCGCTCACGGCCACGGACGCCACCCCCGTCGCCCGTGCCCAGGCCACCGCGGCCAGGCCGATGGGGCCGGCACCGAGCACGGCCACCCGGTCCTGCGCCGTCACCTGGCCGCGCCGGAAGGCGCGCCGCACCACGGCGAGCGGCTCCACCAGCGGCTGTTCGTCGGCGCTCACGGCCGCGGGGAGCGCGAAGAGCTCGTCGCTGCGCACCGTCACGAATTCGGCGAACCCCCCGGGCCGTTCCAGCCCGATGAGCTGGAACTGGGCACAGTGGTCGGCCCGGCCCCCGATGCAGTACGGGCACCGCCCGCAGCCCGAGAACGGCCGCGCCACCACCGCCGTGCCGGTGGGCCACCTCGACGCATCGACGCCGTCGCCCACGGCGGCCACCTCGGCGGCGATCTCGTGGCCCAGCACCGCGCCGGGCTCGGCCAGCTGGCTGGCGAGGTGGAGGTCGCTGCCGCAGATGCCACAGCCGGTGACCCGCAAGAGGGCCTCGCCCGGCCCCGGCGAGGGGGTGGGCACCTCCGCCATCTCCAGGCGGGGCCGTTCGGCGCTGAGGACGGCGGCGCGCACCGGTCAGGCGCCGATGACCACGACGGGGGGATCGGAGACGCCGTGCTGCTCGGCGCAGGCCGCCAGGTAGAAGGGCAGGATCCCGTGGGCGTCGATCACGAGCTCGACGTTGCCCTCGGCGTCGAGGTTGAGGTTCGCCCCGTGGATGGCGAACCACACGTCGGTGTCCCCGTCGTTGGAGGCCGGGACGTGCAGGGTGTGCACCGAGCCCGCCGGCTCGTAGAGATAGGAGCCGGCCCGGTTCACCACGTCGGGGTACTCCTGGTAGAACCACGAGCCCGTCTGGGTGAAGGCGAGCACGTGCCCGGTGTGCTTGTGGGTCTGGATCGTCGTGTCGGGCGGGAAGTGGTTCCGCACGATCCACACGCCGTTGGCCAGGTCGACCTGCAGGAGCTGCAACGTGGCCCCGTCGCCGATGTCGACGAAGGGCAGCTCGTCCTGGCCTCGGTGGATGGCGGTGGGCGGCATGTCGGTCACGGTCATCGGACTACCTCCTGATGGTCACAGGTGCTGGTGCTCACGGGACTGGTTCCTCACGGGTGCGGGCCGTCAGCGACGCGCCCGACGATAGCGAAGGCGCGAACGCGCCGGTTCAGTGGAAGGCGACCACCCGGTCCGCCGACGCCGCCAGCAGCAGGCCCGCCCCCACGGAGGGGGTGGGGAAGTGGTTCGCCGGGGCCCCCACGGTCAGCTGCACGGCCACCCGCCCGTTCTTCTCGCGCAGCCCGTAGAGCACGCCGTCGCGGTGCAGCGTCCACACGAGGCCGCCGGCCACGATCGCCGGCCCCGTCGACCCGGTGCGCGTCCTCCACATCACGTGCACCGCGTCGTGGGGGGTGATCCGCACCGCCTGGAGGCCCTTCAGGCACGGGATGTACAGCGCCGTCGAGGTGACGGCCACGCCGCCGTCGACGGTGCTCCCGCAGAACGACCGTTTCAGGGAGACCTGGTGCCCGACGCCCCCGAGGTTGAAGGCGTTCAGGACGTAGGCCGTGCGCGACTTGCCGGCCTGGAACACGAGCCCGTTCCCCAGGATCGCCGGGGCCGAGGAGCCCAGGTCGGCGTCGACGGCGTTGTCGTTCTGCCACGTCGACGGCGTGAAGGACTGCAGGACGTGCAGCGCGGGCGAGAGCTCGATGACCGAGTCGCTGCCGTCGGGCGACGCCCCCGAGGTGTTGGAGCCGTTCCCGGTCGTGACCCAGATGTTGCCGCCCGGGTCCACGACGGGGCTGGCGCCGCCCATCCAGATGGCGCCCTCGTGGTTGCCGAGGGAGGCGTCCACCTCGAAGTCGGTGGGCGAGGCGCCCGTCTCGGGTGCCGAGACCAGCCAGCCGTGGTACGTCGAGCAGTCGCCGGCGTTGCCCCCGAAGGCGACGAGCACCGCACCCTGGTCGAGCGCCAGGGCCGGCCGCTGCAGCTGCGCCGCCGTGGTCGTGCCGGGTGGGTCGACGACCTCGTCCAGCAGCACGTTGCCGGCGGCCGTGCCCAGCCCGACCAGGTGATGCGTGATGGTGGCGCCGCTGAGCTCGTCGGCCACCACGAACACCTCGGAGCGCGCCGCGTCGATCACCGGCGTGGAGGTGATGCCCACCGTGGGCGAGATGTCGCCGCACGGCAGCGAGGTCGCCGGTACCGCGGTGCCCACCGACGTCGACCAGGCGACGGTGCCGTCGGAGGCGTTGAGCGCGTAGACGGTGTCGTTCTCGGTGGCGACGAGGACGAGACTGCCGAGAACCAGGGGCTCGCCGAAGAGCTGGCCGTCGAGGACCGGCGAGGTCCACGCCCGAGTGGGGTTGGTGAAGGTGGCGGTCGAGGGCGACACGCCCGTGCTGAGGGGATCGCCGTGGTACGTCGTCCAGTTCGTGAGGGACCCCGCCGCGGCCGGGCCCGCCGGGGCGGCCACCATGGCCGGCACGACGACGGTCGTGGCCAGCACGACGCCCCAGACCGGCGCCAGCCGGCGACGCACGTGTGGCCGGCGTGGGCCGGCGCCGTGCACCCGGCCCGAGAACGGCGGACGTCGCAGCATGACCCGCACCCCCCCCTCATGCGACCACCCGTGCCGGTGGCGGCCGGCGTTCATGCTAGGCCACGACACCGGTGGCGGCCCGGGCCCGAGGACCCGGTCAGGGAGCCGGCCCGCCCGAGGGGCTCGGGATGCCGTCAGGCCGCGTCGGGCACCTGGAACCCACGGGAGCGGGCGTCGTGCTCGGCGCAGTGGCGACAGTGGCTCACGGCGAAGACCGACCGGCACGACGCCACCGTGCGGTGCCGTGAACGGAGCAGATCACCGAGGCACCTGCGGCCCCGGGCCCGCTCTGTGCAGAACATGACGTCTCCGTCCTCGTGGACCAGGAGCACACCGCGGCAGGGGGTTTCGACCATCCTCGGAGTTGTCGGCGCGGCGGCGCCGCACGCGGAGAGGCGAGCGACCCGATCGTGAGGGCCCACGGACCCTTGACCGGTGTCCGGTGTCCGGTGTCCGGTGTCCGGTGTCCGGTGTCCGGGTCGGTGCCCGGGGACGCTCGGGGCTCTCAGCGAGCCCACAGCGGGCCGTCATGGCCCCGTAAGGAACGGGGCCCACACTGGAGAAGCACCGGCACCCCGCGAAGCCGACCGTGGCCGCGGACCCGCCTCCCGGTCACGGTCGCGCTTCGCCCCCGCCCCCCGACGGGGTTGTGCGTCGCGTGGTTGTCCTGCCCGGCCCCGTCCGTAGAGTGAGAAGGGTTCGCCCGTCGCCAGCGAGCACCCCGGACACCCCCGCTCCCGTCGGTGCCGTCGACCCCCGGCGTCGGGACGCACGGAGCGGCGCCCCGCGCACCATCGTCGGGGCGCTGTTCCAATTCGGGTCCAATTCGGGGCGGTAGCGTCGGCGTCCATGGCCGTCTACGCACTGGGGGACATGGCGCCCCGGATCGACCCGCACGCCTTCGTCCACCCCGACGCCGCCGTGATCGGCGACGTCACCCTCGGGCCCGACACCACGGTGTGGCCCGCGGCCGTCCTGCGCGGCGACTACGGCACGATCGTGGTCGGCGCCCGCACGTCGATCCAGGACGGCACCGTCGTCCACGCCGGGCCGGGGTTCCCCACCCTCGTGGGGTCGGGGTGCGTGGTGGGCCATCTCGCCCATCTGGAAGGGTGCACCCTCGAGGACGAGTGCCTGGTGGGGTCGGGGGCCGTCGTCCTCCACCACGCCCTCGTGGGCACCGGCGCCACGGTGGGCGCCGGTGCCGTCGTCCCGCGCCAGATGCATGTCGCGCCGCACGGGCTCGCGCTCGGGGTCCCCGCCGTGGTGCGGCCGGACGCGTCGCGCATCGAGATGATCAAGTTGGCCGCCGCCGAGTACGTCAGCAACGGCCGACGCTACCGAGCCGAGATGCGTCGTATCGACTGAATCCCGCCGACCGGGACCCCGGACGGTCGACCCCGGACGGTCGACCCCGGACGGTCGACCCCGGACGGTCGACTCGGAACGTCAGCCGGGATGATCGTCCCTGTCCGGGCGTCCGCGCAGCACCACCGCCACCGGTGGGGCCGGGTACCCGCCCACACCGGGACGCCATCCGGCGGCCAGCTTCTGCTCGGCCGGGCCGCCGTCGGCCCACACGTGGCACGTGTTGCGCGAGAACAGCCCGGGCCGCTCGGTGACGGGGGCGTCGAGCGCCGCCCAGTCCCGTGCCTTGGCGCGGCACGAGGTGACGGCCTGTACCACCACCGGCCCGAGGGCGCGCGCCAGCTGGTCGAGGTGCGTGCACCCCGCTACGCCGCCGAAGCGCTCCTGCACGGCGCGCGTGTAGCCCCGGCCCACGCGCAGACCCACGAGGGTCGCGAAGTGGGGGGTGATCGACGGGCACTCGGCGTGCGGGAACCTGTCCATCGCCGCTTCGGCCGCGACGATGGTCTGGTCGTCCTTGCGCACCGCCACCCGCAGGGACAGGTCGTGGACGTGTTCGACCCCGCCGGCGCCCGCCGCCCACGGACGCTCGTCGCGCAGCCGGGCGAGAACGGACACCTCGTCTCCGTCTTCATAGGCCTCGAAGTCGATGGTGCGCCGGTGGATCGGGATGCGCTCGCCGCCACCCGGCCCCTCGTCGTCGTCGGACCCGCCGGTTCGGGCGGTACCCCGTGCGTCGTCGCCTGCTGCGGTCATGGGCGGATCTTGGCCGCACCCACCGCCGAGGCTCAAGGTGAGGTGGATCACCCTCTCGTAGAGGTTGAGACTTCGGAGGAGCCGCTGGTCAACGTGGGCGCCGTCTGCGGGCCGTCGAAACGGCGGCGGGCCCCGGTCCGTCGGGTCCCCGCCGTGCGACATCCGGGCCGACGGGGGGCGCGCCGACGGGAGCAGTTTCTCCTTGCGGCCCACGTGTCTTCCGGGATCGCACGCCTTCTTCCCGGGGACCGCGGCACACCTTCTTCCCGGGGACCGCGAACGGACGGGGCCACGGCCGCGATCCGCCCACGGTGACAGGCCCGTAACTACCCTGATGTCACATCTCGGGCTACGATGAACCTGCACCTGAGGTGGAGGAGGATCCCCGATGGCTCACCGCGCGTCGCAGGCCGCCCAACTGCCGGGCATGTCCGAGCCGATGCACGACGTGGACGGATTCCGCGGGCCGCAGGTGTGCGCGCTCGTCGGCATCTCCTATCGTCAGCTCGACTACTGGGCACGTACCGGTCTGCTGCGCCCGTCGATCGCCGACGCGCGGGGGAGCGGCACGCAGCGCCGCTACGCCTACACCGACGTCGTCGAGCTGAAGGTGATCAAGCAGTTGCTCGACGCCGGCATCTCGCTCCAGCGGGCTCGGCGCGCCGTGGAGTGCCTGCGCGGCGGGCTGGGTGCCGACCTGGCGTCTGCCAACCTCGTCCTCGTCGGCACGGACTCGGTACTGGCGCACAGCGACGGTGAGGTCGTCGACCTGCTGAAAGGCGGGCAGGGCGTCCTCAACATCGTCCCGCTCTCCGGTGTGCTCGAGGAGCTCGACGCCGCCATCCTGCGGATCGACCGACCCGACGCCGGGGCGCCACCCGCGGCCCGCTCGGTGGCGGCCGTCCGGGAGGCACGAGGCTGACCGTGGACGCTCCCCGGACGGACCGGAGGTCGGTGGGGGTGGTCTTCGCCCACGACTCGGAACGGCACTTCGCGGAGCTGCTCGCCTTCTACGGGGTGCGGTGGGAGTACGAGCCGGTGGAGTTCGTCCTGGAGTGGCACGCCGACGGCTCGCCCCGGGTGGCGTTCCGACCCGACTTCTACCTGCCCGACCACCGCTGCTTCATCGAGCTCACGACCCTCAGCCAGAAGCTCGTGACCAGAAAGAACGCCAAGGTCCGCCGCCTGCGGGAGCTGCACCCGGGTATCGAGGTGAAGCTGCTGTACCAGCGCGACTACCAGGCGCTGCTGGCCAAGTACGGCTTTACCAGGCCCTCCTCGCCCGCCGCCTAGTCTGACGGCGTGGCGCCTGCAGAACCGGCTTCGACCTCGGCCGACGCGCCCTCGCCGGCCGGCGGTGCGGCCGGGCAACCGCTGCACCGGTCGCCGCTGCACGACGCCCACGTGGCACTGGGGGCGAAGCTCGTGCCCTTCGGGGGATGGCTGATGCCGCTCGTCTACGCCGGCGGAACCATCGCCGAGCACACGGCGTGCCGACGCGACGCCGTGGCCTTCGACGTCAGCCATCTGGGCACGGTGCACGTCGCAGGGTCGGCGGCCTTCGAGCTCTTGCAGCACGAGCTCAGCAACGACCTTCGCAAGGTGGCACCGGGCCGCGCCCAGTACACCCACCTCCTCGACGACGCCGACGGCTCGGTGCTCGACGACATCATCGTGTGGTGGGTGGCCGACGGCGCCTTCGACGTGATGCCCAACGCCTCGAACACGGACCGGGTGCGCGCTGCCGTCGGGGGCGAGGACACCACCGCCGGTCGCGCCGTCGTCGCCGTGCAGGGGCCGTCGGCCCGCCGGCGGCTCGGGTCGGTGGCACCCGACGCCGCCGCCGTGCCCAGGTTCGGCGTGACGCACTTTTCGTGGGGCGGTGTCGAGTGCGTCGCCGCCGGTACCGGCTACACGGGCGAAGACGGCGTGGAGTGCGCCGTGCCCGCCGCAGCGGCGCCGCGCTTCTGGCACGAGGTCCTCGGCGCCGGCATCCTCCCCGCCGGCCTCGGGGCGCGCGACACGTTGCGGCTCGAAGCCGGCCTGCCCCTGCACGGCCACGAACTCGGGCCCGGCATCACGCCCCTGCAGGCCGGCCTGGGCTGGGTGGTCGGGTGGGACAAGGGCGACTTCCGCGGCCGGCGCGCCCTCGAGGCCGAGCGCGCCACCGGGCCCCGCCGGCTGCTGCGGGGCCTCGTCACCGACGGGCGCCGGCCGCCGCGCCAAGGGGCCGCCGTGCTGCAGGGGACCGCACCGGTCGGTGCGGTCACGAGCGGGAACTTCTCGCCGGTGCTCGGCCGCGGCATCGCCCTGGCTCTCCTCGACACCGCCGGCGCCGTCACCGAGGGGGACGACGTCGACCTCGACGTACGCGGCCGCCGGATCCCCGCCCGGGTCACCGCCCTGCCCTTCGTCCGGGCCGGCGAGGTGGCGGCCGGCGCCGAGGCCGCGTCATGAGCGGCTACACCCCGCACACCTCGGCGGAGATCACCGCCATGCTCGGCTTCCTCGGGCTGACGTCTGTCGACGAGCTGTTCGCCGTGGTCCCCGACGCCCTGCGCCTGGCCGGGGGACTGGACCTCGCCCCCGGGCTGCCCGAGCCCGACGTCGCCGACCGCATGCAGGACCTGGCAGCCGCCAACCGGCCCTGCGGACGCGACCTGGTGTGCTTCGCCGGCGCCGGCGCCTACGACCACGAGGTCCCGCCGGTCACCCGGGCGCTGGCGTCGCGCTCGGAGTTCGTCACCTCCTACACGCCCTACCAGCCCGAGGTGGCCCAGGGCGTGCTCCAGGCGGTGTTCGAGTTCCAGACCCTCGTGAGCCGCCTGTCGGGCATGGCGATCTCGAACGCGTCGCTCTACGACGGCGCGGCCGCCCTCGTGGAGGCGGTGAACCTGGCCGTGGGCGCCACCGGGCGCCAGGACGTGTGGGTGTCGCACGGTGTCAACCCCACCTGGCGGGAGGTCCTCGTCACCTTCGCCACCGGCACCGGGCACCGCATCCGCGACATCCCCTTGCGCGGCGGTGCGACCGACTGGGCCGCCACCGTGTTCGACGACGCCGACGACCACCATGACGCCGACGGCCCCGGCGCCGTGGTGGTCGCCTACCCGAACTTCCTCGGGTGCCTGGAGGACCTCGCCGCGGCCCGCGCCCTGTGCGACCGCACCGGCGCCCTGCTGGTCGTGGCGTTCGACCCGGTGTGCGCCGGCATCCTGCGCGCCCCGGGGGACTGGGGCGCCGACGTCGTGGTGGGGGAGGGACAGGCCCTGGGCATGCCTCTGAGCTTCGGCGGCCCCTATCTGGGGCTGTTCGCCTGCACGGCCGACCACGTGCGCCGCCTGCCGGGCCGCCTCGTCGGCGAGACCGTCGACGCCGAGGGGCGGCGCGCCTACGTCACGACCCTGCGCGCCCGCGAGCAGGACATCCGGCGCGAGAAGGCGACGTCGAACGTCTGCACCAACCAGACGCTCATGGCCGTGACCGCCGCCATCCAGCTCGGCTGGCTCGGCACGTCGGGGATCGCCGAGATCGCCCTCCGCTCGGCGCGCGGCGCCCGCTACTGCCGACAGGGACTGCTCGCCGTGGCGGGCGTGGAGCCGCTCACCACGGCCCCGGTGGTGCGCGAGTTCGCCGTGCGCCTCCCGACCGGGGCCGAGCTCCTGGTGGAGCGCATGGTGGACGAGGGCTTCCTCGCCGGCGTGGCGCTCGACGACAGCTACAGCGACGGGCGCGCCGACGCCCTGCTCGTGGCCGTCACCGAGCGCCGCACGCGCGCCGAGATCGACGCCTTCGTCTCCGCGTTCGAGAAGGCCGTCCGCTGATGGTCGACGACCTCGTCCCCGGCCCGGCCGCCGGCGGCCGGGCCGCCAGCGCGCCGCTGCTCGGCCGCGACACCGAGCCCACGTTGTTCGAGCTCTCCGAGACCGGTCGCCGGGCGTGGCAGCTGCGCACCACCGACGTGCCCGAGGTGGCGCTCTGGGACCTCGTCCCCGAGGAGCACCGGCGCACGGGGCCCGTGCAGCTGGCCGAGGTCTCCGAGCGCGACCTGGTCGGCCACTTCACGCGACTGAGCCATCGCCAGTTCTCCGTCGACCTCGGGGCCTACCCGCTGGGCTCGTGCACCATGAAGTACAACCCGAAGGTGTGCGACGCCGTGGCCGCCCTGCCCGGCCTGGCCGACGTGCACCCGGCCGCTCCCGCCTCGTGCATCCAGGGCTGGCTCGAGCTCCTCGTCGAGCTGGAGGAGGCGCTGTGCGAGATCACCGGCATGGCGGCCGCCACCCTGCAGCCCGCCGCCGGCGCCGCCGGCGAGCTGACCGGCCTGCTGCTCATGCGGGCCTGGCACGAGGCCAACGGCGAGCGACGGCACAAGGTCGTGATCCCGGACTCGGCCCACGGCACCAACCCGGCGTCGGTCACCCTGGGGGGGTTCGAGGTCGTGACCGTCCCGAGCGACGCCCGGGGCTGCGTCGACGTGGACGCGCTGCGGGCCGTGCTCGACGAGGACGTCGCCGGCATCATGCTGACCAACCCGAACACCCTGGGACTGTTCGAAGAGGACATCGTGGCCGTGGCCGACGCCGTGCACCACGTGGGGGGGCTCCTCTACTACGACGGCGCCAACCTCAACGCCATCCTCGGCGTGGTGCGGCCCGGCGACATGGGCTTCGACATCGTGCACCTGAACCTGCACAAGACCTTCGCCACCCCGCACGGCGGCGGGGGGCCGGGCGCCGGGCCGGTGGCGGTGTCGCCGCGCCTGGCGCCGTTCCTCCCGGGCCCCCGGCCGACGCGCCTCGGCGACGCGTCGTCACCGCACTACGGCTGGTCGACGCCTCCCGATTCCATCGGCCGGATCCACTCCTGGCACGGCAATGCCCTCGTTCTCGCCCGCGCCCTCACCTACGTGCTCGTCCACGGCAGCGACGGCCTGCGCGAGGTGGCGCAGCTGGCGGTGCTCAACGCCAACTGGTTGCGGACGCGGCTGTCGGCCACGTTCGACGCCCCGTACGACCGCCCGTGCATGCACGAGTGCGTCCTGTCCGCCACGTCACTCAAGCGGGACACCGGCGTGCGGGCGCTCGACGTGGCCAAGCGCCTCCTCGAGGAGGGCTTCCACGCCCCGACCGTCTACTTCCCGCTCATCGTGGACGAGGCCCTCATGATCGAGCCCACCGAGACCGAGAGCCTCCAGACCCTGGAAGCGCTGGCCGCCGCCCTGGAGCGGATCGTGGCGGGCGCCGCCACCCCCGCGGGAGCGCTCGAGGCCACCGAGGCGCCGCACCTCACGCCGGTCCGCCGGGTCGACGAGGCGCGCGCCGCCCGCCACCTCGTCCCGACCTTCGACGCCCGCCCGCCCGCCACCTGACGGCGCCGGGCCGCGGCTCAGGACTCGGGGGAGGAGGCCGGCTCGCGCTGCGCGGCGCGCTCGGCCTGGTGGTCCGAGATGGCCTGCATGATGGCCCCCCCCACCGCGCCGATGAACTCGGGGCGGTTCTCCGCCGCCCAGTCCCGGGACCCCCGCAGCGACGCCAGGGTGCCCTTGAAGTGGGGCACGACCTCCCGGGCGAAGAGCTCGTAGGAGTGCAGCGTGGCCTCACGGTCGGCCCACTCGTGCGCCATGAGGAGGAAGGTGCCGAAGCCACCCGACTGCTCGACCAGGCGCTCGATCTGCGCAACGGCCATGGCCGGCGTCCCGATGATGGCGAAGCCCGTCTCCATGAGGGCATCGACCATCTTGTCGGGGTCGAGAGTCCCCGGTGCCAGGGGCAGGGCCGCCACCCGCTCGAAGTAGTCCACCCACTTCGCCAGGCCGAAGCGGACATCGGCGCGCGCCTGCTCCTCGGTCTCGGCGACGTGCATCGGCCCCACCAGTCGCCAGCGGCTCCGGTCGACGGTCGTGCCGAACTCGGCGGCACGCTCCTCCATCACCTGCCAGTGCGAGCCCAGCACGTCGAACCCGCCCGCGGAGGTGGCGCCGATCGACAGGAGCGACAACCCGAACCGGCCCGCGGCGCGCGGCCCCGCCGGCGAGATCTGCGCCGCCACAGCCACCTCGAACCGGGGATGGGTGTAGGGCCGCAGCTGCAGGCGGGCGTCGCGCAGCGTGAACCACGACGCCTGGCGCGTCACGGGCTCCCCGCCGTCGAGCAGGGCCAGGATCGCCTCGAGCGACTCCTCCATCATGTCGCGCTGGTTCATGGGGTCGATGCCCATCATGAAGGCGTCCGACGGCAGCGCGCCGGGGCCCACCCCGAACATGACCCGGCCACGCGTCAGGTGGTCGAGGAGCACCATGCGGTCCGCCAGGATGAGCGGATGGTGGTAGGGGAGGGAGCTCACCCCCGTGCCGAGGCGGATGTGCTCGGTCCGCTGCGACGCCACCGCGATGAACACCTCGGGCGAGGCGATGATCTCGTAGCCCGCCGAGTGGTGCTCGCCGAACCAGGCCTCGTCGAAGCCGAGCTGGTCGAGGCGGACCACCAGCTCCAGATCGCGCTCGAGCGCCAGGGTCGGGCTCTGTCCCACGGGGTGGAACGGGGCGAGGAAGATGCCGAAGTCGAGGGGCCGGTCCATCCGCGAAGTCTACGACGGCCCGGCTGCACGCAGCCGGGCCGGATGGGATCGGGCCGGATGGGATGATGTGTGCGTGGTGCCGCCCGTCGTGGGTGAGGGCACGACGCGCCTCCCGACGTTCGTGCTGGGCGTGCTGGCGATGCTGCTGGGCTTCGCCGTGATGGTCCGGTGCGCGTTCGTGCTGTTGGTGGACCTGGTGGCGAGCCCGGTCCGGATGGGCGCCGCGGCGGGCGCCCACTGGCTGTCGGCACCCGGCCGGCGGGGCCGCGTCGGCGACGGAGAGGCACGCCCCCGACAGCGTCCCCCATGAGCATCAGGGCCAGCGGGCCCGGGGGCCGGGGGCCGGGGGGCCGGGGGCCGGGGGTCGATGATCCACGTCGGGTCTCCTCCCGCCGGAGCCGTCCCGGGGCGGACAGATCGACTATGATATATACCATGGCAGATATAGCCGGGAGTCGGCCGGCATCCGCGATCCGGGGAGTGCGGGGGCACGGCAGCCCGCCCCGGCGCCCGGCGCCCGGCCGCGGCGCTGATGCCCTCGCCCGCTACGAGCGCACCCGGACCTCGATCATGGTCGGCAGCGCGGTGCGCGCCGCCCGCCTGCGTGCCGGGGTCAGCCAGACCGAGCTGGCGGCACGGGCGGGGACCAGCCAGCCGGCCATCGCCCGCCTCGAGAAGGGGATGGTGTCGCCGACGGTGATCTCCCTGGACCGCATCGCCCGGGCCCTCGGCGCCGACCTCGTGATCGACTTCGAGCCCCAGCGCTGAGAAGCCCGGCGCGTGCTTCCCCTCGGTTCGTCCGCGGGGGCGCACCCGGCCATCGGCCGACGAGGGCGAGGGAGCCCGCGGGGGTCCCCCGACAGCGCGTGCGGACCGGGGCGGCTACGACAGTGCGCCCAGCCCCAGCAGCCACGCCAGGTTGCCGGCGTAGAGCTGGTCGCCGGCGCGACCGTCCATCGGGCCGGCCACGCGTTCGTAGTCGGCCACAGGACGGGCGATACCCTCGGCGTGCGGATAGTCGCTCGAGAACATGAACATGTCCTCGCCGACCTCGTCCACCAGCCGGCGAGGATTCTCGTAGCAGAACGCCGCCACCCGGACGTGGCGCCGGATGAAGTCGCTCGGCCGCTGCTCGAGCCGTGCGAGTGGCCGGCCGTTGAAGCGGGCATGGAAGTCGAACCCTCCGTCCAGCATCACGAGGAACCACCCGACCCACACCGACGAGAGCTCCATCACCCCGATCTTCAGGTCCGGGTGCCGGGCGAACACGCCGTTGATCGTCAGGTCCGTGAGAGCGACCGCCGGCGCGCTCCAGATGAACACCGACGAGAGCACCGGGGCCACGGGGTCGGGGTCCGCCTCGTACCAGGCGTCGTGGAACGGCTGGGGAAAGGCGGCCACGTGGAACACCGGCACGATGCCGTGGTCCACGAACGCCGCCCAGGCGCGGTCGAGGTCGGGATGCGACAACGGTCGTCCGTCGACGAGCGACGGCGCCATCATGGCCAGCCGCACGCCCGCGGCCGCCAGCGTGGCCAGCTCGTCCTCCAGCCAGTCGAGGGCGCGCAGCGTCACGTGCGCGACCGGGTACAGCCGACCGGCCGCGCCCCCGGCGACCTCGGCCGCCCACCGGTTCCACGCCCGCATGTTGGCCAAGGTCTCGGGCAGCCGGTCCTCGAGTGGCCGCTCCCACAGCAGCCCGTAGTTGGGGAACACCACGGACGCGTCCAGGCCGAAGTCGTCGAGCTGGCGGACACGGGCCTCGGGGTCCCAGAAACAGCGGGGGAGTGCCTCGTCGAAGGGGACGTCGGGTGGCTCGCCGCGTCGCACCCGTTCCCGGTAGGCGCCCATGGCGGTGACATCTCCTGGATGGTGGATCTCGGCCAGGTGGACGCGCCTGCCTCCCTGGACCAGCCACGGGTGCCCGAGGTCGTCGTCGACGATCCCGATGGCGTGGTGGCGGTCGGTCGGGTCCATGTAGCGCACCCACAGGTCACGGGTCTCGTAGAGGTGCGTGTCGGCGTCGATCCTCGTCCGTCGCACCAGGTGTCCCTCCGTGTCCGGGGCGGTGCACCCGGGGGTCGGCACCCACGACCGCCACCGCCGACCGCGATCCTCGCGCCCGGCGGTGACTGCTGCACGCAGACGGGGCCGCCGCGGGGATGCACTACCGTGGACCCGGATGCGCAAGACCGTCGTCGGGGTGGCCGTCACCCTCGTGGGGCTCACGGTCGGCGCCTGCGGGTCGTCGAGCACTGCGACGCCCACTGCGCACGTCGGTGACCTGGCGGGCAAGACGCCGGCGCAGGTCCTGTCGGCGGCGGTCGCCGCGGCCCGGGCCCAGCGAACCGCCCATTACGTCATGACCGCGCACAACGGCGGGCAGACCCAGACCATCAGTGGGGACGCCGGCCCCAGCGAGGGCCAGCAGACGGTCAAGCAGGGCACGCAGCAGATCAAGGTGGTCTACGTGGCGAGCGTCGCCTACGTCCAGGGCAACGCCGGCGGCCTGAGCTCGGTCATGGGCCTGAAGGCCGCCACCGCGAACACCTTCGCGGGGAAGTGGATCGCCATCCACAAGACCGACGGCGGTCTCTACAGCTCGATCGCCCAGAGCGTGACGCTGGTCAGCACCCTGACGCAGCTCGAGCCCAGCGGCAACCTGACCCTGACCGGGCTCGCCACCGTCGCGGGGCGGCAGGTGATCGGCGTGCGCGGCGGGCTGCCCGGCCAGGCCCAGTCGGGGGTGACGGGGTCGGCCACCTACTTCATCGCCACCACCCACCCCACGCTGCCGTTGCGCTTCAGTGGGCAGGTGAAGAGCGGCACGCAGTCGGCGCTCGACGACGGGTCGTTCAGCAAGTGGGGCGTTCCCCTGCACCTGAGCGCGCCGACGACGACGGTGCCGTTCTCGTCGATCCCCACGAGCTGACGGCCGCGGCCGTCGACGCCCGCCACGCTCCGGGTGCTGGTGACCGGTGCCGTCAGACCCGTGCAACAGACCGGTGCGGTCAGACCGGTGCGTTCAGACGGCGGCGGCCGCCGGCAGGGGAGCGGCGAGCCCGCGGCGGGGGAGGATGATGTCGTCGATGAGGCCGTAGTCCATCGCCTCGTGCGCCGTCATGAAGTAGTCGCGGTCGAGGTCCTGCTCGACCTGCTCGAGCGGGCGCCCGGAGTGATGGGCGATGACCTCGGCCATGCGGCGCGTCATCGACAACACCTCGCGCAGTTGGATCTCCATGTCGCGCGGCGCGCCACGGGTCCCCGCGGAGCCCTGGTGGATCATGATCTTGGCGCTCGGGAGCGCCAGGCGCTTCCCGGGAGCGCCGCCGCACAGCACCATGGCGGCCGCCGACATGCCCATGCCGACGCACACCGTCGACACGTCCGGGCGGATGTGCTGCATCACGTCGTAGATCGCCATGCCCGCGTACGCCAGGCCGCCGGGGGAGTTGACGTACAGCGAGATGTCCTTCTCCGGGTCCTCGGCCTCCAGGTACAGCAGCTCGGCGATGATGAGGTTGGCGATCTGGTCGTCGACCTCCTGGCCGAGGAACACGATCCGCTCGCGCAGGAGCAACGAGTAGATGTCGAAGGCGCGCTCGCCGCGGGCCGACGACTCGAGCACGGTGGGGATGACCGACTGGAACGGGGCCACGGGATTCCTCCTCCTCGTCGCGGGTGGGCCCCACGATATCTCATTTGCGAGATATCACATTCGAGCTATGCTGGCCTCGGGCGTGGGGCACGAGGAGGTCCCGTGACGGCGCGTCGACATGAACCGGTGTTCCCCGGGTTCCGGGAGATGGCGCAGCGGCGCAAGGACCTCAGCGCCGAGCTGGTGACCAGGCGCCGGGCCATCGGTCTGTCGCAGACCCAGGTGGCGGCTCGCATGGGCACGTCCCAGTCCGCCGTGGCCCGGCTCGAAGCGGGGGAGGCCGACGTCCGGCTCTCCACCCTGGAGCGCTACGCCGAGGCCGTCGGCCTCGAGCTCGATTGGCAGCTGGGGGCGCCCCGACCATGACCGTGCCACCGGGCCCGGACGGCCGCGACGCCCCGTGGCGCCGGACGGCCCGTGACCAGCTCTTCGACCAGCGCGTCGTCTTCCTGTGGGGCCCGCTCGACGACGCCCACGCGGGGCAGCTGGCGGCCGAGCTCATGACCCTCGACGCCACCGGCGACGACCCGGTGCACCTCCACGTCGACAGCCCGGGCGGCTCCCTGGAGGCCGCCTTCTGCGTCATGGACGTCATCGACCTGCTGGGGGTGGAGGTCACGGCCACGTGTGTCGGCCAGGCGGCCGGGACCGCCATCGGCCCTCTGGCCGTGGCCCATCACCGCCGGGCCACCCCGCACGCCCGCTTCCGGCTGTCGGAGCCCGTCCTGGCCCACACGGGCACCTCGACGGACCTGGCGTCGTGGGCGGCCAGCCAGCACGACCAGTTCCGGCGGTTCTGCGAGCGGGTGGCGGCGGCGGTCGGGGGGGCACCGGAGGAGCTGGCGCGGGACCTGTCGAGCGGCCGTTCCCTCGACGCCGACGAGGCCCGCCGGTACGGCCTCGTGGACGAGATCTGCGGCCCGGTGGCACGCGTGTACCCGATGCCCGGCCGCCCGCTCGGCTTTCGCTCCCGGTCCTGACCGCCGCGGTGCGGGGGGGCGGGCCGAGGGCCCGGGCAACCCCTCTCGGCTCGACGACGCGACGACGACCCGTCATTTCGTGCCGGATTCGTGCCTAGTAACTTTACATAAGATACATTATCGGCGGTTCTGTGGGAGCAGCCGGCGTGAATCATCGGTGCGCCGATGTGCTGTTCCCACCGGCCTCCGGGGGCCGCCCCCGGGCCCCCGGGCCCTCGGCCCCGTGCAGCCGCGTGTCAGCTCGTGGCGAGATGCGCCCCGAACCACGCCAGGGTGCGCTGCCAGGCATCGGTGGCGGCGTCTTGCTTGTAGTCCGGACGGGCGTCGCAATGGAACCCGTGGCCGGCCTCCGGGTAGCGCACGATGTCGGTGTCCACGGGTGCGGCGGCCACGGCGGCACGCAGCTTCTCGACGTCCTCGACGGGGATCCCCTTGTCCTCGTCCCCGTACAGGCCGAGCCACGGGGCCTGCAGGTCGGCGGCCAGGTCGAGCTGGGACGCCATGCCGAAACGCCCCTCGGCGATGCCCCCGCCGTAGAAGGTCACGGCGGCCCCCACCCCGCGGCGCACCGCCACCAGGAAGGCCACCGTCCCGCCCATGCAGAAGCCGACCACCCCGGTCCGGGAGGGACCGAACCCGGCCTCGTGCAGATAGCCGAGGGCGGCGTCGACGTCGTTGAGGAGCCCCTCCTCGGACAGCCCCTGGAAGTGCGGCATCAGCTTGTCGAAGTCCCCGTAGCCCAGCACGGGGTCGCCGGTGCGGTGGAAGAGGTGCGGGGCCACGGCCCGGTAGCCGGCCGCCGCGAAGCGCCGGGTGACGGCCTCGATGTGATGGTTCACCCCGAAGGCCTCCTGCACCACGACGACCGCGCCGCGTGCCTCGCCGTCGGGCTCGACGTCGTACAGCCCCATGTCGCCGTCCGCAGTCGCCAATGTCACCGTCGTCGCCATCGACCCTCCTCGCCGTTGTGCCCGCGCCAAGGCTTCCCACGTGCACGCGCCGACCGACCCACGATCACGTACCCCTACGAAGGCTCGGCCAGCTCCTGGTCCATGGAGTCGAGCACCGACCCGACGAGGAGCCGACGACGAACCGGGTCCAGCGTCGGTTCGACAGCGTCCTCGCCCACACGCACACGGTACTCAGTGCCGGGGGACCCACATCGACCCACCACGCGTGTCCGGACGGACATATCATAATTGGTATTCCCTGCTGTCCGCTCCCCGGGGGCGCCCTCGGCACCGCGCCACGCCCCTCCCCCAGGGCCGGCGCCACCGCGCCCCTCGGTGGCTTAATCTGCCCGCGATGGCCACCGCCGTCTTCCTCCACGCCCACCCCGACGACGAGGCGATCCAGACGGGCGGCACCATGGCCCGCATGGCAGCCGACGGCCACCGGGTCGTCCTCATCACGGCCACCCGGGGGGAGCTCGGCGAGGTCCCCGACGGGCTGCTGGCGTCCGGTGAGACCCTGGCCGAGCGCCGGGCCCGGGAGCTGGCGGCGTCCTGCGACGTGCTGGGGGTGGCCCGCCACGAGTACCTCGGCTACGGCGACTCGGGGATGGTCGGTGAGCCCACCAACGAAGACCCGGCGTGCTTCTGGCGGGCCGACATCGACGAGGCCGCGGCTCGCCTGGCCGCCATCCTCGACGACGAGCGCGCCGACGTGCTCGCCACCTACGACGAGAACGGCGGGTACGGCCACCCCGATCACATCCAGGCGCACCGCGTCGGGCTGCGGGCTGCGGAGATGGCGGGGACCTCGCGCGTGTTCATGGCCACGATCAACCGCGACTACCTGCTCGAGCTGGCCGGGCGCGCCGACGAGATCGGCCTGCCGATGCCCGACGAGCAGCGCGACTTCCTGCACACCCTGGGCGTGCGCGGCCACCGGATCACCACCGAGGTGGACGTGAGCGGCTTCCTCGACCGCAAGCGCCGGGCCATGGAGGTCCATGCCAGCCAGATCGGTGACACCTCGTTCTTCCTGAGCATGCCGCCCGAGGCCTTCGCCGCGGTGTGGGGCACCGAGTGGTACGTCAGGGTCGGCGCCGTGGCGCCCCGGGGCGCCGCGCACCTCGAGGACTCGCTCCTCGGCCCGGCCCAGGGCTGATGGCGCCCGGCGGCGACGGCGACGGCGCCAACGCGCCGGGCATCGTCGCCGGGGAGCGCGACACCCAGCTGGCCTTCCTGCGCTATCTGCGCGCCGGCGTCGACCGCAAGCTCGAGGGACTGTCCGACGACGACGCCCGGCGCGCCCTCGTGCCCTCGGGCACCACCCTGCTGGGGCTGGCCAAGCACCTGGCTTTCGTCGAGGTGTACTGGGCGCAGCGGCGCTTCCTGGGGGCGCAGATCACCACCGACGGCGACGGGTTCGCGCTCGCCGACGACGACACCGTGGCCTCGGTGCGCCGCGCCTACGCAGAGGCCGCCCGACGCACCGACGACATCGTGGAGGCCTGCGACGACCTGGACCGGCCACTCGCCCGCGGCAGCCACGGCCTCACCCTGCGCTGGATGCTCGCCCATCTGGTGGAGGAGACGGGGCGCCACGCCGGGCACGCCGACATCCTGCGCGAGCTGCTCGACGGGGCCACGGGCCGCTGACGGCCGCTCCCCCGCCGGCCGCCTCCGTTCCCCCGCCGGCCGCCCCGGTCCCCCCCGACGCGACGGCACCGCCGCCGTGGCGTCAGCTGGCGGGGGCCAGCGCCAACGTCGCCGTCACGGTGAACTTCTGCTGGCCGCGGTAGATGGTGACCTTCACCTGGCGCCCCGACGCCGAGGCCTGCACGTCGTTGGTGAGCTCCTGGGCCGACCCCACCGCCTTGCCGTTGAACGCCACGACGACGTCGCCGGTCTTGATGCCGGCCGAGTCCGCCGGCGAGCCGGTCACCACCGACACCACCAGCGCGCCCGACGCCGGCACGAGCCCGTAGGCCTGCTGCTGCTGGGGCGTCTCGTCGGTCACCTCGACGCCGAGGTAGGGCTTCGACACGCCGGCGGTGCCCCCGCTGCGCAGGGTGCCGAGCAGGCCCTGGATGGTCGACGAGGGGATGGCGAAACCGATGTTCTGCGCCGGCGCGTTGCCCGTGCTCGACGAGGC
>Ga0307374_10005990_pt1 | contig 19410 bp, 18 predicted proteins | sample OX3MG_FD_202532 | JGI IMG/M metagenome (GOLD analysis project Ga0307374, IMG submission 202532) | Soil microbial communities from Risofladan, Vaasa, Finland - OX-3 | ecosystem: Environmental > Terrestrial > Soil > Coastal area > Acid sulfate soil | place: Finland: Risofladan, Vaasa | collected...
ATCCTCCTCCAATAAGATTGCTAGCCAGGCCATTGCTAAGAATGGTTTCATTTTCCTGACAAAAGACAGTAAAGAAACTCCATCAGTTACAAATAGGCTGGCTGCGGAACATTTGACCATCGACAAGGGCAACGATCTGCCCTGGGTGCGTCATGCCGGGTCAATTTTTATTGGAGCGAACACACCGCAGAGCATGGGCGACTACATCTCGGGTCCAAATCATGTGCTCCCAACAGGTCGGTTGGCACGTGTCCGCGGAGGATTGAGCGTCTACGACTTCCTTCGCCTGGTGACGACGCAGGAATATACGGCGGCAGGCCTCGCACAACATGGCCCTCACGCCGAGCGATTGGCCACCGCCGAGGGACTCGTTGGACATGCCGCTTCTGTCGCAATTCGGAACGCCGATCGAGGGTCCAGGAGGAAGGTTCGATGAGCATCGATCCGGCGACGTCCATTGCGCAAAAGCTTCGCCCCCGTGAGGCGGTGGAGCGCATGCACGAATATCATCCACCTCTGGCTGGACGGGATGGATTGCGACTCGATTTCAACGAGAACACATTTGCGCCTTCGCCGCGCGTCCAGGCAGTTTTGCAGCGAATTGCAGCGGACACGCTGACCAAATATCCGGAGCGGCATCACGTCGAGCAGATCGTCGCGAAGCACTTTGGCTTGACCGACGATGCAGTGCTGCTGACCAACGGGGTTGACGAAGCGATCCACCTGCTGTGTGAGACCTATCTCGAGCCGCAGGATGAAGTTGTCATTGTGACCCCGACATTTTCCATGTATGCCTTGTACGCCGAGGCCACCGGCGCGCGGATTCGCGAGGTTCAGGCAGACAGCACACTGCAATTTCCCTACAAGCAGATACAGCAAGCCATCGGGCCATCCACGCGGGTCATCATGCTCGCGTCGCCCAATAATCCAACAGGCGCCGTGGTGGAAACATCGTTCTTGCTGGAGCTTGCCGCGGCAGCTCCGCAGGCTGCACTGCTCGTGGATGAAGCCTACTACCATTTCCATGGCGAATCAGTCCTATCTGTAACTCCCACTGTGCCAAATCTCTTTGTGGCTCGTACGTTCTCCAAAGCGTACGGTCTGGCCGGACTCCGGATCGGGCTTCTCGTCGGCCATCCAGACGCCATGCGATTCGTGCGAAAGGTCAGTTCACCGTATAACGTCAATTCCATTGCGCTTGAATGCCTGCCAGAAGCACTGGCGGATGAAGCCTATATCGCTTGGTACGCGGAGCAGGTGTTGCAGAGTCGGTCCGTCACGGAGCGCACATTGACACAGCTGAAAGTTCCCTATTGGCCAAGCCACGCCAACTTTATCCTGATGAACATTGGGAGCAAACATAAGGCCTTCGTCGACGCGATGCGACGGCAGGGCGTGTTGGTGCGAGATCGCAGCAGTGATCCCGGTTGCGACGGTTGCGTCCGCATCACGTTGGGAACAGTTGAGCATACCGAACGTGGTTTGATTGCATTGCAGACCGCTTTGAAGGAGATTCAATGGCAGCCCGAAAGCTAGCCGGGCGCAGTGCGACACTGCGGCGGCACACAACAGAAACGCAGATCGACTTGAAGTTGACGATTGACGGCCAGGGTCACTACAACATCGACACCGGCATCCGGTTTCTTGATCACATGCTGGAGTTGTTCGCGCGCCACGGAGGATTCGATCTGGACCTGATCTGCAAGGGCGATCTGGATGTGGATCAGCACCACACGGTGGAGGATATCGGCATTGCCCTTGGCGAGGCATTTTCGCAGGCACTTGGCGACAAAAAAGGAATTCTTCGCGCCGGGTATTTTCTGATGCCGATGGATGAGACACTCGCCGCCGCGGCAATTGACCTGGGCGGACGAGCCTCCTACGTGATCGACACAAAGGTCCGCATGCGAATCGTTGGCGATCTGCAAACCGAACTGCTGCCGGATTTTTTTGAAGGATTTGCCCGTGGCATTCGCGCCAATGTGCATCTGAAGGTGCTCTACGGACGCTCCAATCATCACAAGATTGAAGCGCTTTTCAAGGCCTTCGCGCGTGCCCTGCGGTTCGCTTGTTCGCGCGACCTGCGGATGAAGTCAATGCTGCCCAGCACGAAAGGACTGCTGTAGTGGAGTGTCTCGCATGAGTGCCGGGAAGACAGTCGTAATCGATTACCAGACCGGAAATTTGAATTCGGCCTGCAAATCGCTTCGCGCCGTCGGAGCGGACCTGTTGGTCACACAGCGACCTGAGGATTTGAAGAACGCAGCCCGAATCGTATTGCCAGGAGTGGGACATTTCGCTTCAACAGAGCGCCTCATGATCAGCGGGATTGGCGATGCCTTACGCGAGCGGGTTGCGGAGGGTGTGCCCTTTCTCGGCATCTGCGTCGGCTTACAATGGCTGTTCGCCGGCAGCACCGAAGCACCTGATACCCGCGGCCTCGGCGTATTTCCTGAGGTTTGCGAGCACTTCCCTGCCGGTATCAAGTCGCCGCACGTTGGCTGGAATTCTCTCGAGCTGGTGCGCGAATCACGACTATTGCGCGACTTGCCCGCCTCACCGTATGTCTACTTCACCCACTCCTATCGGGCCCCTGTTATATATGCAACCGCCGCTGTTACAAATTACGGAGGCGCGTTCTCTGCCGTCATCGAGACAGATAATTGGATGGCTGTACAATTCCATCCTGAAAAATCCGGTGACGTTGGCCTGAAGATTCTAGAGAATTTCATGCAGGTATCTGGATGCTGACGCGCCGAATCATTGCCTGTCTCGACGTTTCTGCCGGACGCGTAGTCAAAGGCGTTCAGTTTGTCGATCTGGTCGACGCCGGTGATCCAGCCGCGCTGGCGATGCGTCACGCCGCCGGAGGTGCCGACGAGATTGTGTTTCTCGACATCACCGCGACCCACGAAAAACGCGCGCTGCTTCTGGACGCGGTGCGGCGAGCCGCCGATCAAATCTTCATTCCGCTGACGGTGGGGGGAGGCATCCGTTCACTCGAAGATGCAATGCTGGTATTTGATGCGGGCGCGGACAAGGTCAGCGTCAACTCCGCAGCGCTATCGCGGCCGGAACTGATCACGGAAATCGGCTCTCGTTTTGGAGAGCAGGCGGTCGTCGTGGCGATCGATGGCCGTCGAAATTCCGGCAGCCCTGAAAACGCAGAAGTCTACGTCAGCGGGGGGAGAAAAGCCACGGGATTGGGTGTACTGGAATGGGCCAGGCAGGCTGAGGCGCGCGGTGCGGGAGAAATTTTACTGACTTCAATGGACTCGGACGGAACGCGGAACGGATTTGATTGCGAATTAACAGCGGCCGTCAGCGCAACGGTTCAGATTCCGGTAATTGCCTCCGGAGGCGCGGGAAACGTCCAACATTTTGCCGATGTATTTACGCTTGGTTCTGCCGATGCGGCCCTGGCGGCCAGCATTTTTCACTTTGGAATTTCGGACGCGCGCACCATGAAAGAAGAATTAGCTGCCTTTGGCCTGCCGATGCGTCTACCTTGCTGATCAATTCCCATACACTAGAAGGATGAAAATGGACTTGAGGTCGTCATGCTGATCCCGTCAATCGATCTGATGGGAGGCCGCGTTGTGCAGTTGATCCACGGAGAAGATCTCGCGCTTGGATTCGATGATCTGGAATATTGGATTGACCGCTTTTCAGACTATCCCCTGGTGCAGTTGATTGACCTGGACGCGGCCAAGCGACAGGGAGACAATCGTCGCCTGATTGAAACCATTGTCCGCCGCCTGCAGTGTCAGGTTGGCGGAGGGATTCGCAGCAGTGCGGAAGCTCAAATCCTTTTGGACATGGGCGCGCAGCGCGTGATCTTCGGCTCTTCCCTGTTCAATGGCCGCGTATCGCCCGAGGCCGTCGATCGCGAAAATTCTGCCGCCGTCACCAATCTTGTGCGCACGCAATTCGCCGAAGAACTTGCTTTTTCTCTGGGCGTGGAGCAACTGGTGTTCAGCGTCGACACCAAAGACAGTAAAGTTGCCGTTCGCGGTTGGAGGGAAAAAATTGAACTCCGGCCGCAGGATGCGATGCAGCAGTTGGAACCGTTTTGCGGTGCCTTCCTCTATACCCACGTGGATACGGAAGGCACACTCTCTGGATTTCCGATGGAGGTTGCCCGCAGGCTGCGCCGACAGACACACCGGCAGCTGATTGTTGCAGGCGGCATTCGCGCGCAAAGTGAGATTGACGAACTGGACGCCGAGAACATCGACGCGGTTGCTGGAATGGCAATCTACACAGGCCTGATGAAGGCCTGAGTCACGCAGCGTCGCTCGATTCGCGGAATCAACGATCAGGAAATCGGAACATCCCCGGTCCGCTCGTTTGGCGGCAGCGGCCACGGGTCCGCGGGAGCGATGGGCACTGCCGGTGATGGCGGCGTCACAACCCCAAATCCTTCCTTCCTCACCCGCAGATCGTAATAGCACAGCGCGGTGGCGATGCCCATAACCGCCACGATGAAGGCGCTGGCCAAAATTCTGAATCCCGCCAGCAACAAGCCGATGGCTCCAAACGCTACGCCATGATTCCCGTAAGCCCCGTGCCCAAGTATCAGTTGGAATGGAACTGTCACCGCGGCAATGGCCACATCCGCGACAACAATCGCCAGGAACAGTGCGTAGAGCCTTCCCCGGCTTCCATGGCTGAGGTGAATCGATCGTCGGATCGACTCCGTGACAGAAAGATCCTCCGCGAGCGCTGCCGGAATGGATAGGGCATAGCGTGAGGCGAGCCATAGCCAAAACAACAGATATGCAATCACGGCCGCTAGAACCAGCAGCACTGAAAAAACGATGACTCCAAGGCCTGGAAGATGGCCGCGGCTGAAGCTGTTTCCTGTCACAACGTGCATCAGCCCACCAACCGCGCCGATCACGCCGGCCAAAATCCCAAATGCAAGGGCAAACAGCAAAATGTAGCCGATCACTCGAAGTATGATCAGCAACGAAATCCCAATGAGCCGGCCTGCTCTGTCGGCCGCTAGTTTGCACGCGTCGCCCACCGTGATGGACGTATCTGTGAGTTTGGCCCTGGTGGCAATAAACAGCGCACCCTGGATAATCTGAATCAGGATAAATAGCAAAACTCCACCAACAAACACAATCGGCATCAAAAAAAGGATTTTGCCGAGCGAGGCCGGTCCAACGGTCGAACGACCCATCAGGATCACATTTCCTCCGAGGAGCCCGGCTGTGATTCCGCCAAAAACAATTTCTACGCCCACCAGGATCAGAACAATTCCGAAGAAAAGTTTGAAGTTTTCGCGCAGAAGAGTGAACGTCCGCTCAAACAACTGCCCGGCAGTGATGGGGCCGTATGTGTTCGACGATGGAGGGTTGGGAAGAATCGCTGGCTCGCTCATGGTTTTTGTCTGTGGGCGCAGCGTAGCACAGCTCAGGCCTTGTATCGAAGAAAAAAATCAATTCTTACGGCATGGCTGGGCAGCGCGATCCTAGTGCGGCGTCGCCTGCAGTGCCTTGGCCAGGTCGCTCAGCGAATAAATCTCGATGGCTCCGTCATGCAAAACCGCCATGCGTGTGCCATCCGGAGAAAAATCGACGTTTCGGCCCCCAGTGTAGACAGGAGAGGTCTGAAAGGTCGCAATCCGAACCCCGGAAAGGGTGTCGTAGATATCGATGTCCTCCCCGGAAACATCCTCCTTCGTCAACGGATCCAGCGCAGCACGGGGATGCTTTAGGCGAAGGGACTCAATGGCAAAATGGGAACCGTTCGAAATGGGGATAAGTCGCGGATTGTACTGGTCCGGCGCGACCGCGATCTGCCACAGGAGGGAACCTTGAAGGTTGTATCCCTGAGAAGTTTTCTGGTCGCTTTTGGAACACGTCGTCGCCATGAAGACTGTATTGGATATGGCCTGAACCGCCGGCGGGCACAGGGAATGAATGGTCGCGATCTGGTGCTCGGCTCCGTGAAATACCTGCATATTCAGAACCCATTGGTCGTTCGGCGCCGTCAATATTTCGAAAAGCCCGTTGGCAATCACAGGGATCGCACTGGGCAACGGAATTTCGGCGCGGCCGATCATACGCAAGGGATGCAGCTGGATAAAGGTGACATTGGTGCGCTGGGCTGCTGTCTCCTGGTCCAGCACTGAAGGGATGACGGCGTTGTCTTTATCGTCCGCGTGGGGTGGCTCTTTTTCCTGAACAACAATCATGGAGCGATCGGGAGAAAAGCTGACATCCTCTACCGTGCCGCTGGCTCGAATCAATAGTTGCGGATTTAAATCCGCGCCGACGCTTTCCAGTTGGTTGCATCGACGCAGCAGCAGCTTGCCGTCGCCTAACCCCCAAAGAAAATCCATGAAATCGTACAACTCCCAGTCCGCCTGCTTCAGTACGTGCCCCGACGGCAACTGGAAAACGACTGCATGCATCATGCGCTGAACCTCGGAATCAGGGCAGTTGTCGTCGCGCTTCAGCAGGCCCGGAGTATTGAATGCGAACATCAAATGGTCTGCATCGATGAAATGCAGTTCCACCATCGCGTAGTAGTAGAACGCCGGCAGGTCTCCGGGGGGCAGAAAGCCTAGCGGAACGACAGGAATTTTCACCTCAGGATGTATCTGATTCTGGTTCGCATCCGCGGCGGCTAGGGGTTGCGCAGTCTGTCCGTGAAGGCCTGCCGACAGCAAAAGCGTTAACAGCAGGACTATCGCGCACGCCCGATATGCCAGAAATCGAACCGCGCCGACCGGGCTGTCTATTGACTTCGTGATGACGTCAGTTTCTGATGGTAAGGCGCTTATCATCTAAAGAAACACGTTACGCTTTCAGGCGAAAGGAACCAAGAAGCATGGTCACAAAAACGACTCTGAAGTCTACGCTGGTGCTGGCACTGGCCGCGACATTCTCCACATTCTCCTTTCCGGCCAAGGGTCAAAGCCCCAAAACTCCCGCCGCGGCGCGTGCGACCGCAAAGATTTCGCCGATTCCCGGCTTCGATGCATCCATCATGGACACGAAGGCCGACCCATGCGCCGACTTCTATCAGTTTGCCTGCGGCAAGTTCGCCGACAATTATCCGATTCCGGCCGACCTGCCGTTGTATGACCAGTTTGAGAACCTGAATGAATACAATCGACAGCTGCTGCACGGGATACTCGAGCGAGCTTCCAAGCAAACTTCAGGCCGTTCCTCCGACGAACAGAAGATCGGCGACTATTATGCCAGCTGCATGAACACGAAAGCCATCGATGCCGATGACCTGAAGCCGTTGCAGCCGGAGCTGGACAGAATCGATGCGCTGCAAGACAAAAAGGAACTCCCGGCGCTGCTGGCGCACTACCAGAAGATCAGCGTCAACGCCTTCTTCGAACTTGGCTCCATGCAGGATTTTAAAGACGCGACCCAGGAGATTGCCAGCGTCGACCAGGGCGGGCTAGGACTTCCGGAGAAGGATTATTACCTTCGCGAGGATGCGAAGAGCGTGCAGTTGCGTCAGGATTATCAGCAACACATTGCCAATATGCTGCACCTGTATGGCGAGCCCACGGACAAGGCGATGACGGATGCGAAAGCAATTCTGGCGCTGGAAACCTCGATGGCCAAGGCATCCATGGGGATGACCGAACGTCGCGATCCGTACAAGACCTACCACATTGAAACCGTGGCCACCCTTGCCGGAACGGATCCTGGCCTTGACTGGCAAGCGCTGCTGCACGATGCGGGGACACCGCCCGTCCAAACCTTGAACGTTGCCAATCCCGCATATTTCCAGGCGCTCAACGGCATTCTGGAACAGACCGACATGGCGACCATCCGCAATTATCTGCGGGTGCATTTGCTCGATTCATTTGCGTCTCGGCTGCCAACGGCTTTCGATGACGAGAACTTTGACTTCTTCGGCCGCAAACTGGTCGGTGTACCCGCCATGCCCATCCGCTGGAAACGCTGCGTTTCGGCCACCGATGCAGCCCTGGGCGAGGCGCTGGGCAAGGTCTACGTGGACAAGTATTTCGCCGGAGACAGCAAGCAGCAAACGCTGGCTATGGTAAAGACCATTGAAGCAGCGATGCATCAGGACCTGACCACGCTTGCGTGGATGAGCCCGGAAACAAGAAAAAAGGCCACCGAGAAGCTCAACCTCATTACCAATAAGATCGGCTATCCGGATAAATGGCGTGACTATTCGAGCCTGACCATTCGCCCCGACGATGCGCTGGGAAATTCCATTCGGGCCCGGGAATTTGAGGCTGCGCGGCAGCTGAACAAGATCAACAAGCCGGTCGACAAGGGAGAGTGGGAGATGTCGCCGCCGACGGTGAATGCCTACTACGACGACAGCATGAACAACATCAATTTTCCTGCCGGCATCCTACAACCTGCGTTCTACGATCGGTCGTCTCCAGAAGAAGTGAACTATGGTCATATCGGTGCGGTGGAAGGCCATGAACTGACCCACGGATTTGACGACGAGGGCGCAAAGTTCGACGGCAACGGCAACCTGAAAAACTGGTGGACGCCGGAAGACAAGAAACAGTTTGAGGCGCGCACCGCCTGCATTGACAACGAGTACAGCAGTTTTATCGCCGTGGATAATCTGCATGTGAATGGCAAGCTGACGCTGGGCGAGAATACCGCCGACAACGGTGGCATACGCCTGGCATACATGGCCATGGAAGCCTACGCCAACCAGCATCACATCGATCTGACGAAAAAGATGGGTGGATTCACGCCGGAGCAGCAGTTCTTTATCGGGTACGCGCAGAATTGGTGCACCAATGACAGGCCTGCGTTCATCCGCCTGATCGTCCAAAGCGATCCACATTCACCCGACCAACTGCGCGCCAACGGCGTGGTGCGGAACATGCCGGAATTTGCGCACGCCTTCAGTTGCAAGAAAGGTGCGCCCATGGCTCCAGTCGACCGTTGTCGCGTCTGGTAGGAATCGCTTCAATCCGGCAGAAGTCCCCCGCGGAAGCGACCCATCTGGGTGCCCCAGGTCTCGATTCTGAGACCTGGGATCTCTGGCGCCTCCGCAACAATCTTCGGCGATACTTTTTCTCTGTCAAAGTAGAAGCATGGCGCTTGCTCCCATAAGGTTATCCCGCGGCCGTTCACACGCGGCCTTCGGCTATGCTGCCTGTGCGCTGGCCGGCGGCTTGTGGGGAACAGGATTCTTCTTCGGCAAAATCGCTATGCGCGAAATGAGCTCGGCACACATGGTGCTCTACCGGTTTCTTTTCGCCTGCCTCGGGCTCAGCCCCATCCTGTTGCGAGGGCGCCCCGGATTGGATGCGCGCGGCTGGCGCATCCTGCTGATTGCGGCGTTTCTCGGCGTGCCCGTGCAGTTTCTGCTGCAGTTTGCCGGCCTGGCCCGCACCACCGTCTCCCACGCTGCGTTGATGGTCGGTACATTGCCAGTCGTTTTAGCGGTCGGCGCCAGCATTTTTGCGCATGAGCGAATGGACAAGGTGGGATGGATCGCGCTGGCAGTTTCCTCCATCGGCGCAGCCTTCATTGCCTTTGGCCACTCCTCCCCCTCGGCCCGCGGCGACGCCCCAAGCATGATTGGCGATCTGATGATCGTGGTCTCGCTGATGATTTCGCTGGTGTGGATTTTGATGAATCAGCGGCTGCTGCGCGACCACTCACCGCTGATCGTCACCGCCTACGGCCTGATGACAGGAACGGTCATGCTCGCCGTCTGGGTGTTCGCCGTGGATGGGCCGCCACCGGTGCATGTCTCGCTGCAGGCGTGGCTGGCGCTGGCCGCCAGCGGGCTGCTATGCACCGCCAGCACGACGTTGCTGTGGAACTGGAGTCTGACGCGCGTGCCAGCCTCCCGAGCCGGCGTGTTTCTGAACCTGGAGCCGATGATCGGATCGCTGCTAGGCGTCACCCTCTTGGGGGAGCGACTGGGGCCAGCCGCGTGGCTGGGAGGAGCGATGATTCTTGGCGCAGCCATCACCCTGACGTCGCGACACGGCAGCCATGCTGAAGATGAGCACCTGCTGGCTTGAGTTTGCTGAGACTTCACTTCAGCGAGCGGAGAGTGCTCCAGCGGTTCGGTTCGCTTCTCTTGACGGATTGCCAATTTCAGCTAAATCGATGATCAACCGCTCCAGTACCATTTCTTTGTCCGGCGGCGATGAACGAATCTCTACATCGGCGCGTGCGATCCGCTCCAGCATTTGCATTAAATCCCGGCGCGATTTGTAACGGCGCGCCTGCCGAATCAGTTCATCCACAGCGAAAGGTGCCACGCGAAAGCCCGGCCATAATGCCTGCCAGATGCCCCGCGAATCGCGCACATTTTTCTCCAGAATCACCAGCATCTGGCGGAAGGTACGCGCCAGCATGTGCAAATGCCCGATGGCCCCGTCTTCACCGCTCTCGCTTGCGTTGAGAAGCCCGCGCAGCAACAGAAGTGCCCGCGCTGGATCATGCGCGGAAATCGCGTCCGTCAGTTCGTACAAAGACCGCTGCTTCGCGGAAACCACCATCTGTTCCACATCGGCCAGCGTAATTTTCTTTTTCTGATCCACAAACAGCGTTAATTTTTCCAGTTCGGAGGACAGCCGCATCAGATCGCCGTGCAACGCATCGACCAGCTCCCGCGCCGCATCAGGCTCCATCTCCACACCGCGCGATTCAGCGGACAGAATCAGCCAGCGCATGGCATCCTCGTCTCCGGGCTGGCTCAGCTCCACGATGCCGCAGTGGTCGCCGAGGGTTTCACGGATGCGTTCATACCGGTCCTTGTCCTGCATATCCATGCGGCGCACGTCGCTGGGAATGTGCAGATGGTCGGCGACAAACACCAGCAGCGCCTGCGGATTCGGCAGCGTCAGATATTTCTGAATGGCGGCAAATTCTTCCTTCTTCGCGCCTCGCTGGTAGAGCAGGCGCACGTTGCGCACAAAAATAATCTGAAACGGAGCCATCAGCGAGGGTGTACTCACCTGATCAAGCGCGTCGAATACACTCGCCTCGGCAAGATCCACCTCGGAGACGCAGTAGTCGCGGAATTGTGGATCGATCAGCGCCTCGATGATTCCGCGACGCGACTGTTGCTGCAGATACGCTTCGTCGCCAAGCAAGACATACCCAGGCCGGCGCGCATCCGTAGCGACTTCCTGCAGCAGACGCTCCATGGCGAGGAAACCGCCGCCCAGCTTCGAATTGGCTTCGCTGCGTGCCGCCATCGCTAAAAAGACTCCATCAGGTCGCTGACCAAGGATTGCGCAAAATCTCGTGCCATGCGTTGCACCGCCGGCGAATCTTCCTGAATAAAACTCGACAGGTCCGCCGTCTCCTGGTACTGAGTGTGGAAACGGAAATGGTCGTTGCTGTACAGCACTTTTCCAGAGGCATCGGTCAGCACTGCGCTCGCCGTGATGGTAATCAGATAGCTGGAAGATTGGCCGGTCTGCGCGTTATAGGTGAGCGGCGTAACTGTCTCCGTCAAAATTGTGCCGCGAAGGGTGGCGTCGGCGACATGCGGGCGATTGCTCTCGGTCACACGATCCTTGGTCCGGCTGGTCAACTCACGAACCACGGCATCTGTGAATGCAACCTCGGTGTGATAGTTAACCACATTGGTCTGAAAGATGGGAACATCGATGGTACCAATGTCCGGTGGCAGGTGGGTCGCCGAACCCGCAGTGTGATAGCCGCACCCCGTCAGAATCAGCAGCAATGAGGCGGCGAAGATGGTGACTGGACGCATAGAGAGCTGAGAACAACTCTTTTGATTGTACGGTTTCGTCGGACGAGTTGCCGACAGGCGAAGCAGTTCAAGCTTTCGAGGAGACCGCACATGAAGAAAGGAGCAGCTCGCCACGGCGAGCCGCTCCTTCCTCGTTGACAAACACGTTCAATGCGCAAAACCCCGCGACGAAAGTCTATGCCGGCGAGGGTTGCTCACCCGCAAAGCCAGGTGCGCGTCCAGCGTCCGGTTTCAGAACATGCTGCACGTCGCCGCCAGACCCGTCGGGAGGCGTTTCAAGCGGTGGTAAATCTTTCCCCTCGATCAGTAACTTCAATTCCGCCGCATCGAGAGACTCGCGATCCAGCAGGGCCTGGGACATGCGATGCATCAGCGGCTTATTGTTCTCCAGCAGCGAGTGCGCCGACTGGTAGCCGTTGTCCACCAGCATGCGGACTTCCGAGTCGATCTGGCGGGCTGTTTCTTCGCTGAAATCACGATGCTGCGAAATCTCGCGACCCAGGAAAATCTGCTCCTCCTTCTTTCCGAAGGTCAGCGGCCCGAGGCGGCTCATTCCGTACTCGCACACCATCTTGCGGGCCAGTTCCGTTGCCCGCTCAATGTCGTTTCCGGCACCGGTGGTCATCTGATTGAGGAAGATCTCTTCCGCGCAGCGGCCGCCCATCAGGATGGCCAACTGCGTTTCCAGATAATCCTTACTGACCGTATGTTGCTCATCCTCTGGCAACTGCATGGTCAAGCCCAGCGCCATGCCACGAGGAATGATTGTGACCTTGTGCAGCGGATCGGCATGTTCGCGAAGTGCAGCGACGATTGCGTGGCCGGATTCGTGGTAGGCGGTGGTGCGTTTTTCCTCGTCTGTCAGCAGCATCGACCGACGCTCGGCGCCCATCAGGACCTTGTCCTTGGCGGACTCGAAATCGTACATCGTCACCACTTTGCGGTTGGCTCGCGCAGCACTGATGGCCGCTTCATTCACCATGTTCGCCAGGTCCGCGCCGGTGAATCCCGGCGTGCCACGAGCCAGCACGCGAAGATCCGTGTCCTCTGAGAGCGGGACCTTCTTGACGTGTACGCGCAATATCTCTTCCCGTCCCCGCACATCCGGACGGCCCACGATAACGCGGCGATCAAATCGGCCTGGCCGCAGCAATGCAGGATCGAGAACGTCGGGACGATTGGTCGAAGCGAGCAGGATCACGCCGTCGTTCGATTCAAAGCCATCCATCTCAACCAGCAACTGGTTCAGCGTCTGCTCGCGCTCATCGTGACCGCCTCCAAGGCCGGCCCCGCGATGGCGCCCAACGGCGTCGATTTCATCAATAAAGATGATGCAGGGAGCATTCTTTTTTCCCTGCTCAAACAGGTCGCGAACGCGGCTGGCACCGACGCCGACAAACATTTCGACGAAATCCGAGCCAGAGATGGAGAAGAACGGAACATTCGCTTCTCCAGCGACGGCACGCGCCAGCAGCGTTTTCCCAGTGCCCGGAGGGCCGATCAGTAAAACGCCCTTGGGGATGCGTCCGCCCAGCTTCTGGAACTTTGGAGCGTCACGCAAAAACTCGATAATCTCCTTTAGTTCTTCCTTCGCTTCTTCTACGCCGGCGACATCCTTGAATGTCACTTTCTTCTGCTGCATGGACAGCAATCGGGCCTTGCTTTTTCCGAACGACATGGCCTTGTTGCCGCCCGTCTGCATTTGCCGCAGCATAAAGAACCACAGCGCGCCTAGCAGAAGAATCGGCGACAGCTGCAGCAGGATATTGAACCACGCGCTGCCCTGCGAATCCTTAATGGTGACGCTGACCTGATGGTCTTCCAGCACCTTGTACATGTCGGGATAATTCGACGGCACGATCGTGTGGAAATTTTCTTTGCCGGTGCGATAGTGGCCGTGGACCTCAGTCCCCACAACTGTCACATCGGCGATCTGACCTTGCTGGGCATCCGACATAAATTTGGAAAATGGGACTTCCTGGTCCTTGCCCATTCCCACGCCGCTTTGGACAACGTGCCACAGCACGATGAGACACGTTGCAATCAGCACCCAGAAAACTACTGTTTTCACCGTTGAATTCACGAACTACCCTCGTTTCGTACGCTGCATGACGGCAAGTAACCAGCGACGGAAAGCAACCGGAAAAATCGACCGTCCGATGGCGCACCTTGCCTAATCTTTAGACGCTGCAATCGGCCTGTAGGTCGCAGAATTCAAGCCGTTTTGTCACAACGTACAACGATATTACCCGACTTCGGAGAAGGTCGCATAGCCAAAAGACCCTCACCTAAATCTTACTCCAAGCTGCGGGCACGGCGAAGAATCGAAGAAACCGCAGGGGTTACCTCTCGAGCGGGATTTCAGAGATGATGGGAGCAGGCGGTGAGCTTCCCGGAGTGGTGCCCGTCCGCTCGTCCAGATTTGGGACATTTGCCAGGATGACCCCCCGCATCCAGATGATTTTTCCCCGCCAGGTGACGACGGGCCACGCTGCCCGATCCTCCGCCGAAATCCGCATTCGGCTCAGAATTTCCTTCACTTTTTTCGGCCCGCGCGAATGTTGCAATTCCACCCGATCGCCGGGCTTCCACACACGAATGTGCGCGCACGGCAAATGCACGGCCGCGTCCGGCGAAGAGATTTCCTGAGGCCAGTTTGCCGAAAATCTGGCATGAAATTCCGGTGCGTCTACGGCTCCCGGAACCGGCAGCTCATAGCTGTAAGCCTCGGAAGAATCCCTTGCGGAGGAACGGCCGAATCGCAATTCACGCGCTGAACGTTCGACAGAGACGCCGCCTGACAATTCCAACCGCATGCGTTTCGCGGGGGCATGCGCCGTTGGCATCGCCAGGGTGAGCAGGCGCTCCGTCGCATCAAAGTCCAACGTCGCGCCCGCCCTTTCGGCTGCAGCGCGCAGGACTCGTCGCAGCAGGGCCGGATCTATTTCACGCAGACGGGCAATTTCAATCGCCAATTCGGAAGAACCGTTTGATGTCGAAACGCTACGACCTCCGCCTCGCGTCGGCTTGCCAGGAAGCAGTAACAGCGGCAGCAGGCGGTCGAGTTCAGCCTGCCAATGCTGTTCTTCGGCGCGTGCGTTGTCGGCCATGTGGGCAAGGATGGAGTCGATCTGCGGGTTGAATTCGCGCAGTTTCGGCAACAATTCATGGCGAATGCGATTCCGCGTGTGCGCGAGAGAATCGTTGGATGCATCCTGCCGCCACGGCTGGCCCATTGCCCGCAAATAGCCTTCAATCTGCTTCCGCTGGACCGCAAGGAAGGGTCGCACGCAGCTTTGACTTTTCACATGGCCATTTTGATCCGCCCTGCCTGTGGCTCCCTCCATTCGCAGTTCAGGATGGATGCCGCTGAGGCCCTCCGTCCAGGCACCTCGCAGCAGTTTCATCAGCACCGTCTCCGCCTGGTCGTCGAGAGTATGCGCGGTCGCCACTTTGTCTGCTTTGCCGGATGCCAAAACATCGCGAAACACCTGGTAGCGCAGGGCGCGCGCCGCCGTCTCCACCGACTCTTTATGCTCGGCCATCCGCTGCGGGGTGTCGACGCGCACCACCTCACACGGTAGATTGAATTGTTCCGCCAAGGCGCGAACAAACGCAGCATCGTCGACAGAAGCCTGTCCACGCAGTCCGTGCTCGACATGCAGGACACTCAGCACAATCCCCAGCTCGTCCCGCCGGGCCAGGAGTGTACGCAGCAGGGCTGTCGAGTCGGCGCCACCGGAAACAGCCACGCAGACGCGGTCGCCGGGAGCAAACAGGGCCGTCTCCAAGGGAAGAACAGGAGCCGCTTCTTCTCGCGGGGCGTCGAAGCGCGATTTTGGCTTTTTCGGCATGAATTCGCCGGTGGATCGATCCTGCGCCACCGTCCTTTGTATGGTATCGCTGCCAGGATGGAGCGCGCTGCCCGCAAAGAATGACTGTCGCCCTCTCGCTGTGCGCACCATTGGCCGCTCCGGTATACTTTACCTTTCATGCAGGTTTTCGTCATACTTCCCGCAGCAGGCCTTGGAACGCGCATGGTAACAGGCAGCGCGACACGCCAGGCTCCAAAGCAATTTCTTGAGTTGCATGGGCAGCCCATTCTGGTGCTCTCGGTGCGTGCGTTTTTGCAGGTGCCCGCCGTCCAACGCATTTTTGTCGCGGTTCGGAAGAGCGAGATGCAGCGCGTCGAATCGCAGCTGGCCGAGCACGGCTTGTCCGACAAGGTTTCCGTGGTTGAAGGCGGAGACACTCGCCAGGATTCCGTCCGCAATGCCCTGAAGGCGCTGCCTGCCGCCGACGAAGATATCGTGCTGGTCCATGATGCGGTGCGTCCGCTGATCGATGCCGCCACCATCGAACGCACCATCGAATCGGTCGAGACCCATCACGCAGCTATTGTCGCTGTACCGGCCGTTGACACCATCAAGCAAGTGGAACGAACCGCGGATGGCGCCATCATTAGCTCAACAATTCCGCGCGAACGCATTGTTTTGGCTCAGACGCCGCAGGGTTTTCGCTTCCGGCTGCTGCGACAAGCCATGGATGCCGCAGAGATGGATGGCTTTATCGGTACCGACGAGGCTTCGCTTGTTGAGCGCCTGGGAATCGATGTTGCCGTCGTTCCCGGATCGCCGCGCAACTTCAAAATCACGCAGCCAGGAGATCTGGCGCTGGCCGAGTTCTATCTCAGCCAAACCTGAATCCTAAGCAGCGCCGCGAAAAAGCCGTGTATTCTGCCTATGGAAGGCCTGCATCGCTACCGCAGGCAAAGAACTCCCCGGTACGCCGAGAAAGATCGCGATACGACATGATGAGGATTGGATATGGCTGGGACTCCCACGCGTTTAAGCCAGGCGTTCCCTTGAAAATAGGCGGCATCGCCTTCGACCACCCCTCAGGACTGGCCGGCCACTCCGATGGAGATGTCCTGCTGCACGCCATCACCGATGCGCTACTGGGCGCAGTGGCCGCCGGCGACATCGGCAGCTTTTTCCCGCCCGGCGACGCGCGCTGGAAGGATGCTGACTCTTCCCTGTTTCTGAAAACGGCTCTGGAAGAAATCCAACACGCTGGCTATCGCATCTCGAATGTCGATACCACCCTGGTGCTCGCCGCACCCAAGATTGGTCCAGTCGTAGAGCGGCTGCGGGAACGAATTGCGGATCTGCTCTCGATTGAGCCGGGCGCAGTCGGGATAAAAGCGAAAACTCCTGAAGGATTGAACCAGGATGACGTAGCGGTCGCGCACGCCATCGTGCTGCTGGAGAAATTCGACGAAGATTCCCTGCTGGAAAAAATGGCCGCGGCATCTGAGCCGGACGTGCAGGACGTGCGGATGGACGATGTCGTGCGCAAGTTGGTCGGACGCGCGGCAGGTACATCACGGCGCAAGCCCGGATTCAACACCGACGATATTTCTTGACCATTTCCTGAACAGACGCAACTGCGCAGAAAAAAAGAGCTCGCTGAATCATCAGCGGGCTCTTTCTTTGTCAAACGCAATCCGGAAGTAGCTAGAAGTGGTACGCAAACCCAATGGCAGGCTGCGACATGATATAGCGGCGACCCGTGCCGTATCGGCTGATCCCATAATCCGGCGTGTTGAAGACCTGTCCGCGGTACTGCACCCGCAGATCCCAGCTGGGGCTCAACTGATAGGCAATGCCGCCGCCGAACAGGACGGTTGGCTCTTCTGTTTGCTCTGTATCGTAGGTGGTCGTCTTGGTGCCGATCGGAGTAAAGAACAGGATTCCGCCGCCGCCTTCAAGAAATGGATTGAATTTCTTGAAAGGGAAGGTTCGCACGTAGGCCGCAGTCGCCTCCTGCATGCCGGTGTAGATTCTGGCGTTGAAGATGCCGCCGGAATTCGCGGTGAACTTACTGGTGAAGTGACTGTAGGAGTAGTTCGCTTCCACCGCTCCATTCGGTGTGAGCAGATAGCGATAGCCTATGTACAGGCCCATTCCAAGGGTCGACTTCAGCTGGATCGGCGGCGTGGTCGGGGCCAGGGTATTGCCTTCAACGTACGGCTGAATAACGCCCATGGCGCTAAGGTTCACGTCCTGCCGGGCGCCCTCATCCTGTGCATAGCCGATTCCGGCCAGCATCGAAACCAGACACATAATCAAAAACAACTTCTTCATTCGCGAGTGAACCTCTGGTCGACCCAAATCCGCATTCAATTTTTCAAACCCGCGTTCATCTTGCGTCGCAACCCGAAGGAATTTCGGCCCAGGGCGAATGGAACGCGGTCCAACTGCATTCTGCAATTCTGTTAGAAGTGGTAGGCGAAACCGATCGCGGGCTGCTGCATCACGTACCAGCGATTGGTCTGGAACTGCCCGATCCCGAAATCGATGGACTTGAATACTTCTGCCCGATACTGCACCCGCAAATCCCAACTTGGGCTCAACTCATACGCAATACCGCCGCCCAGCAGAAGCGCTGTCGCTTTTGTTCGCGTGCCGGCGTTGGTGTTCGTCCCGGTATCGTTAATGGGATCGAACAACAGCATTGCCGCGCCTGCTTCTGCGAACGGATTGAATTTCTTGTATACAAAGCTGCGCACGTACGCCACAGACCCTTCCTGCAGCGAAGTATGAAATGTTGAATTTGAGAAAGGAGCAGTGAATTTCGTATTGAATTGGGAGTACTGGTAATTCCCTTCAAGAGCGCTGCTCGGCGTCAACATGAAACGGTAACTTAACAGGACGCCCTTACCCCAGTCTGAGGTCTGGGTCACTGCATTGCCCGTGATTGTGGGCTGATAGGTGCCGAGATAGCTGATGCTGGCATCCTGCCGGCTTTCCTGTGCAAATCCAGTCGCTGCCAGCATTGGCAGCAGACAAAACAAAAGAAGCAACTTCTTCATGCGGTAATGAACCCCTCGTCCGCCACCTAAACACGCAGATTTTCGAACTGTTCCGCGCGTAAAGTTTGGTTTGGCTCTGACTCCGTGACCTGCTCCCAATTGTACCTGTCAGAGCGAGCCTACGGCAGGCGCGGACTCATTTTTCCATAGCGTTCGAAGATCGCATGCGGCTGGCAAAACAAACAAGGGCAGAGAATGACGAATTCCCTGCCCTGGACACCTCTCCGCATCCGTTAATTATTGCGGTGAAGGCGGAGGATTTGAACCATTCGGCGGGGGCGGCGGCGTGCCCGCTCCTCCCATGCCTCCGCCCATGCCCTGTCCCATCATGCCGCGTCCCATACGTTGACGGCGCTGCTGCATGTCCTGCTCGAATTGCTGCTTTTGACTATCGGTCATGATGGCTTCCATCTTTTGATGGGTGTCCATCATTGCATCGCGCATCTGAGCGCGGCGCTGCTGGGGATCCAAATTCGGATCGTTGCGGAGCGACTCCATCCGCTTGTGCTGGTCCTGGAGGATGGGCAGCATCTGTTTCTGCTGGTCCGCTGTCAGATTCAGCATTTTGGTCAAATGTCGTAGCTGGCGTTTTGGACTTGGCGGATGATGATGCCGCATGGGCTGACCGCCCGGGTTGGATTGCTGACCTGCCATTCCTTGCGAGGCCGGGGGCGTTGTGTCCTGGGCGAGCATGGCCGCGGGAACACAAAGAGCCATTCCGAGAACAACAACTCCCGTGCTGATTCGATTGAACATTTTACGTTGATTCATCTTCAAGTCCTTTCTCAATGACGCGCCGCAACTCAACACAACTG
>Ga0307374_10005992_pt1 | contig 19404 bp, 19 predicted proteins | sample OX3MG_FD_202532 | JGI IMG/M metagenome (GOLD analysis project Ga0307374, IMG submission 202532) | Soil microbial communities from Risofladan, Vaasa, Finland - OX-3 | ecosystem: Environmental > Terrestrial > Soil > Coastal area > Acid sulfate soil | place: Finland: Risofladan, Vaasa | collected...
GGCGGTGCGGGACCTGGTGGACGAGCGCTGCGGCCGGCGTCCCGAGGGCCCGGTCGCCATGCTGGCCAACCTGCGCACCTGGGGCTGGCTGTTCAACCCCATCAGCCTGTACTTCTGCGCTGACCTCGCCGATTCGGCCGGGGACCCGGGGCCGATCAGCTCCCTGGTGGCCGAGGTGGAGAACACGCCCTGGCACGACCGCCATGCCTATGTGGTCGGCCCACCCGGGAGGCACCGCTTCGCCAAGGAGCTCCATGTGTCACCATTTCTCCCCACGGGCCTCGACTACCAGCTGCGCTACACCGCCCCGGGGGAGCGGCTGATCGTTGGCCTCGACGCGCTCCTGGGCGACCAGCGCCTCTTCGCCGCCACTCTCTCGCTGCGTCGCCGGGCGATCGACCGCTCCGCGCTCGGCCGTCTCCTGTGGCACTACCCGGCCATGACCCACCGCGTCAGCGCCGGCATCTACGCCCAGGCCGCCCGCCTCCGGCTGAAAGGCGCTCCGTTCTCCTCCCACCCGGCGCGCCAAACCCCGAGGACGGCGTCGTCACCAGAGGCGCCGACATGACCGCGACCCAATCGGCGCACCTCCGGGATGCCGAGCCGGTGCTCGACCGGCGCATCCTCCGCCACGCCACCGCGCGCGGCCGGCGTGCGACCGTCGGCCTGTCACGCCGGATCGTGCTGACGGCCGGCCGGCGCGCCAGTGGCGCGGCGATCGAGGTCATCGAGGGGAGCGAGCGGTTCCGGCTGGGCCGGGGCGAGCCCATGGCCACGGTGACGGTGCACGACCGCCGCACGTACGACGCCCTGCTGCGATCGGGATCGGTCGGTCTGGGGACCTCGTACGTGGCCGGTTGGTGGGATGCAGACGACCTCACCGCGCTGGTGCGGGCGCTGGTCCGCCACACCCGCCCACTACGCGAGCACCTGGACCGGCTGGGACGGGCCTTTGGCGCGGTGCTCGACGTGCCGGCCCGCCGGGCCACTCCGGGCCGCAACGACGACAAGCGCAACATCGCCGAGCACTATGACCTCTCCAACGACTTCTTCGCCCTCATGCTGGATGGGACCATGACCTACTCGTGCGCCGTGTTCGAGCCCCCCGGGGCGACCCTCGCCGAAGCCCAGAGGACCAAGATCGACCGGCTGTGCAAAAAGCTCGAGCTCGTGCCCACCGACCACCTGGTCGAGATCGGCTCGGGCTGGGGTGGCCTGGCCGTCCACGCCGCCACCCGCTACGGCTGCCGGGTGACCACTACCACCATCTCGGATGCCCAGCGCACTCACGTCGAGAAACGGGTGGCCGACGCCGGCCTGGCCGACCGCATCACCGTGCTCGGTCTGGACTGGCGGGACCTCACCGGCACGTTCGACAAGCTGGTGTCGGTCGAGATGGTCGAGGCGGTGGACTGGCGGTGGCACGACCGGTTCCTGGCCAAGTGCGCCCAACTGGTGGCCGAGGACGGAATGGCCGCCATCCAGGCCATCGTGATCGACGACCGCAGCTTCGCCCGGGCCAAGCGCCATCAGGATTTCGTGCGTCGCATGGTCTTCCCCGGCGGGTGCCTTCCCTCGGTGGCCTCGCTCACCACCAGCGTGGTCCGGGCCACCGACCTGCGTGTGGTGGACCTGGAGGACATCGGCCGCCACTACCCGGAGACCCTTCGGCACTGGGCGGACAACCTGGCTGGGCGCGCCGATTCGCTGGCGGCCCTCGGGGTGGGTGAGGGGTTCCGCCGTCTCTGGGATCTCTACCTCGCCTACTGCGAGGCATCGTTCCTCGAAGGCCACATCAGCGACGTCCAGCTGGTCCTGGCCAGGTCCGGGCCCGCCGGCCGGCTGTCCGCACGGCCCGGCTGACCGCCCGTCCGGGGCGCGGGCTCAGCGGGCGGCGGCCAGTTCCTCGACGGTCCGGACCAGTTCGTCGCCCCGCCGGCCGGTGAATCGGTCGGCTCCCAGGCGGAGCGCCTGGTCGGTGTCGGTGATGGCGGCTCCCCCGAGCAGCACCGTGGCATCGGGGAGTGCGGTGCGCAGATGGGCGATGACCCGGCGGGCCGAGGTCGTCGAGGCCCGGGTGGTGCAGGCAATGGCGACGGCCAACAGGTCGGGAACGTCCGCCAGCACCTGGGCCAGGGCGTCGGCCGGGGTGTCCGCACCGAGCTCGATGACGTCGAAACCGGCCCAGCGCAACAGGTCGGCGGCGATGGCCACGGGGGCCGAGTGCTGCTCGTCCGGCGGGGTGGTGATGACCACGCTGCCGCGCTTGGGCCCCCGGCGGGCGAATCGGGCGCCGATGCGCGAGATGAGCCGCACCGCCACCGCACTGGCCCGGTGCTCGTCGGCCACGGTGAGCTCGCCGGCGTGCCAGCGGTCCCCGATCGATTCGAGGGCCGGGGCCACCAGTTGGAGGAGCGCCTCGGACGGGGAGTGGTCAGAGGCCAGGGCGGCCTCGATCACGCCCCAGGCGCCGGGTTCGTCGCCGGCCAGCAGGCGGGCCTCGAGCCGGGCCTTGGTGGCGACGGATCGGTCAGCCGGGTCACGGGAGGCGCGGGGGGCCGCCGGTTTCATCCGGGCCAGATCGTCGGGGTCGACCTGCCAGGTGCCCCCCACCCGGGTGGCGGGGAGCTTGCCGGTGCGGACATAGCGGTAGACGGTCATGTAGTGCACACCCAACCTGTCCGCGGCCTCGAGCAGCGTCAACGGCTTCTTCGGCATCCCTGCCCTTTCGACTCCGACTCCGACTCCGACTCCGACTCCGGGACCTTGCCAATTTAGCAGTAAATAGCAGATGGACAGTCGCCCCGAACTGCGGATCCGGAGGTGGGGATGCGATTCCTCCGAGCGCGCCAGCCGCCCCGCCCTGGTGGGGAGCACGACCCTCGGCCACTGCTGATATTCTGTAGTCGTGGTACCACGAACAGCGAACAGAGCGTCAGGGTTGGCCGAGGCTCTCGCCCTTGCCGGGGTCTCGCCTCGCTGGCTTGGCGAAGATGCGATCGAAATCGCGGGCACGCGATTTGCCATCAGGCGGATGCCGGTGGTGCGGGAGAACGACGCAGTACTGCTCGCACATGTCTACGAGTCCAACCCCGGACGACCGACGATCGTCGTCTCCGACCGGATTTCGAAGGCTGCAAGGGCGGAACTGAGCCGGGTCGGACTGGCCTGGCTGGACCGCCGGGGACATATCTGGATCCGGACCGAGGGCCTGTTCGTGAATGCGGAACTACCTCTGACCACCACGCCGGCGTCCCGAAGGGTCGTCAGTGCGCTCAAGGGCACAGGCCTTGATGTTGCGATCGCACTGCTCTTGGATCCGGAAGGACCAGATGGTGTCCAGGTTCTGGCACGACGGATTGCCCGCTCCCCGGGTCGAGTGTCAGAGATCCTCTCCGAGCTCCGGACCCAGGGTCTGGTCGGTACGGACAACCGAGCCTTCGTACCCGAGCTGTTCTGGGCAGTCGCTGAGGAATGGAAACCCCGTTGGAATCCGATACCCGAGTCCCCTCCTCCCGAGCCGCTTGACCGGTTCCGATTGAGCGGCACCGAGGGTGCCGTTGCCCTTGGCGCTCCGCTGGCCACGGGCGGAGACGGATCATCGCCCAGGCTGTACGTTGCCGACGACACCGACCTCGCCACGGTGCTCGGTGCCTATGGGGCCAAGTCGGGATGGACAGGATCTGAAATCGCGGTGTGCCCGTCTCGATTCGGATTCACTTTGGCCTCGACCACTGCCAGGAGCGGCTTCTTGGTGGCGAACCAGCTCATTGTCGCCCTGGACCTTGCGCAGGACCGGGCCCGGGGTCGCGAGGTCCTCGAACGCTGGACACCGGAGGAGGCCCCCCGTGTCTGGTGAACTTCGCCTGTCGAACTCAGTAGTTGCCTCTCTGGTGGCGACGCTCGACGCACTGGCCCAGGCGGCACCGACCTCAGAATTTGCGGTGATCGGAGGGCTGGCGGTTCTTGCTCGCCTCGAAGGAGCTCATCGGGTCACTTACGACCTCGATACCGTCGCCACCCAACACGGGAACGCCCCGAGCGTGGTCGAGGCGGTTGTCAATACCGGTGGCGCCGACGGGTTTCTCCTGGGCACGAAGGTCGACTGCATCGCCGTTGGCGAAATTCCGGCGACCGACATTCGAGCGGAACTCCTTCCCGACGCCGAGCCGGACAGGGTCTTCGTATTGGCTCATCGTTGGGCGCTCGACATGGCCGAGGAACTGACGCTTGTTGTCGAAGAGAATGGCGCGGCCGTCTCACGGGTACGGTGCCGCTTCGCCACCCCGGCGAGCCTCGTGGCCATGAAGCTTCAGTCGGCGCCACGGCGTAGAGCGGCGAGGGCAGCAAAGGCTGGAGGAGACTACCTCGACCTCTTTCGTCTGGCGTCTCATCCGACCATGACGAGGCAGATCGCATTGGCTCTGAATGATGCTCCCCACGATCTGGGACCCTGGTGCATGCGGGAGATCCAACGCTGCATGATCGACGATGCGGATCGGACGGTCGGCATCATTGCTCGTTCTGGAGCGGCAGAGTCGACTGTACCCACCGTGGCCCAGATGCTGCGGACCGGAGAGTCCCTCATCGGCTGGCTCGATCAAGGGACCTGAATCTGAACGAATCTTGCTCTGGGCCACGACTCTGCGGCCCCGGGAGGCGAAGTGGTCGCGTTCTCCGGCAATCAGAGCGCCATGGTCGCATCCTCGTCGGGCCCGACTGGCTCCTCCCCCGCGCCGATTCGGCAGCGTCGCACCGAGCGGGCAGTATTCGGTGGTGATCGTTCTCCACGCCGGTTGGCTGGCCTCGGTGGACCGGCTCGCGGTGTGGGCAGAGGACTCCAGTCGGCCCCGCACGGCTCCGGTCCGCCGCGGGCGCCCTCCCCGGCACCCGCGCCCGAGGTCCCACCCCTTCGCGCTCGGCGCCGACGGTATCCGCTTCGTGGTCGGCGGGCTCGACGGGCTCGACGGGCAGGCGGCCGGCCTGGCCGACGCCCGCGAGGTGGACCTGACGCTCCGGCTGCCCGACGCCGGCGGGGGGCCGGTCGCCTCCCCATGGCTCGAGGACGAGGCCGCCGACCCGGCCGCCGGGCCCCGGCCCCCGATGGACACCCCCCCGGTCTGGACCGCCCCGGGCCTGGTCCTCGACTGGACGGATGCTTGGCAGGTCCTCTCGACCCCGGCGGCGGTGACCGGTGACCGGGTCCGGCCCCCGACCACCGGCCCGGACGGCACGGCCCTGGCCGGCGACTTCCGGTTCGCGGCGCAGGCGGCGGCGATGGTCCTCGAGCTCACCACCCGGGGGCGCCTGCTCCCCGCTCTCGAGTCGACGGCCGACGGGTGGCGGGCCCGGTGGCGCCCGCTCATCGACAGCCGTGACCGGGGTCGGATCGAGGGGTTGTTGTGGTCGTTCCCCCTCTCGTTCCTCGCCGCCGGCCCGCTCTCCGAGGGGCCGGACGCGGCCCCTCCCCACCCGGAGTCAGGGGCACACGGCGAGGTGCTCCGCTCCCTCATGTGGGCCCTCACCGACTCGATGGCCCGGCAGTTCGCCGGCGATCGGCCGTCGGCCCCACCGAAGGGTCGGACGAGGGCATCCGGTCCGACCGGCGCCTGGTTGAACGCCCTGGTCTCCTCCGATGGGATCGTGAAGGGCGACGGCGACGAGCTCGCGGCGCTCGCCGACCGGCTCCGGAGCTGGCAGGCCACGGCCGCCTCCGCCGAACCGGTGCGGACCTGCTTTCGGATCGTCCCTCCCGCCGAGGGCACCGGAGATCCCGCTGCGGACCTCGACGGCGGCGCCCGGCGGCCGGGACAGCCGGCGGCAAAGGGGGCCGGCCCGGCAGACAGGTGGCGGATCGAGTTCGCCCTGCAGGCCGTGGACGACCCGAGTCTCATCGTCCCCGCCGCCACGGTGTGGGACGACGGGCCCGAGCTCACCGCCCTGGAACGCCACGTGGCGCGCCCCGACGAGGTGCTCCTCCGCGGACTGGGCCGTGCCGCCCGGCTCGTCGACTCGCTGGGCCCTGCACTGGCCGAGATGGCACCCTGTGGCCAGACGACCGACGCCGCCGGTGTCCTGGCCTTCCTCCGGGACGGCGCCCCGGTGCTGGAGGAGGGCGGATTCGGGGTGCTCGCGCCACCCTGGTGGCGCTCCTCCAGGGCACGCCTGGGCCTGCGGCTCAAGGCCCGGACCAGCCCGAAGACCGCCGGATCGACGGGCACCATCGGGCTCGAGGGCCTCTGTGACATCCGATGGGAGGCGGTGCTCGGCGATGAGAAGCTCGGGCTGGCGGAACTGCGTGCGCTGGCCCGCCTCAAGCAACCACTCGTCCGGCTGCGCGGCCAGTGGGTGGAACTGCACGAAGAGGATCTGGCCGCCGCCATCACCGCCGTCGGGAGGAGAGGTGCAGGCACCGTGCAGTTGTCGGCCGGCCAGGTCCTGCGCACCGCCCTCGGGCTCGAGCCGGCGGCCGGCGGCCTGCCGGTGGCCGCGGTCGAAGCGGACGGGTGGCTCGGGGACCTCCTCGCCGGTGCCGACGACCGGCGCCTGCGGCCGATCCCGACCCCCGAGGGGTTCGACGGTGCGCTGCGTCCCTACCAGGAGCGGGGGGTCGGATGGCTGGCCTTCCTGGGCGACCTCCGCCTCGGGGCCTGCCTGGCCGACGACATGGGGCTCGGGAAGACGGCCCAGCTGCTGGCCCTGCTGCTCGTGGAGCGCGGCCTCGCCGGGAAGGCGCCGGCACGTCGGGGGCCGGCCGCGAAGGGCAAGGGGCGGGCGGCCGGGCCGGCCCTGGGCCCGACCCTCGTGCTGTGCCCGATGTCACTGGTCGGCAACTGGCAGCGCGAGGCCGCCCGGTTCGCCCCGAAGCTGTCCGTCTACGTCCATCACGGGCCGGACCGGCTGGCCGGCCGGGCCTTCACCCGCAAGGCCGTCGGGTCGGACCTGGTCCTGTCCACCTACGGACTGGCCGCCCGCGACCAGCAGCTGCTGACCGAGGTGGCGTGGCGGCGGATGGTGCTCGACGAGGCCCAGCAGATCAAGAACAGCGCGGCCCGGACCACCCAGAGCGTCCGGGCGATCCCCGCCGAACGCAGGATCGCCATGACCGGCACACCGGTCGAGAACCGACTGTCCGAGCTCTGGTCGATCATGCAGTTCCTCAATCCGGGCATGCTCGGCTCGGAGAAGGCCTTCCGCGAGCGGTTCTCCCTCCCCATCGAGCGCGACGGCGACGACGAGGCCGCCGCCCACCTCCGCCGGATCACCGGCCCGTTTGTCCTCCGCCGCCTGAAGACCGACCGGTCGATCATCGCCGACCTGCCCGACAAGCTCGAGATGAAGGAGTTCTGCAACCTGACCCGCGAGCAGGCCGGCCTGTACCAGGCGGTGGTCGACGACATGCTGGCCCGCATCGACGAGGCCGAAGGCATCGAGCGCCGCGGACTGGTCCTCGCCACGATGATGAAGCTGAAACAGGTGTGCAACCACCCGGCTCAGTTCCTGGGCGACGGGTCGTCGGTGGCGGGCCGCTCGGGCAAGGTGTCGCGCCTGGTCGAGGTGCTCGAGGAGGCGGTGGCCGAAGGTGACCGTTCGCTTGTCTTCACCCAGTTCACCCAGATGGGGGACATGCTGGACCGGCACCTGCGCAGCCGGTTGGGCTGCGAGGTCCTCTGGCTCCACGGCGGGGTGCCGAAGAAGAAGAGGGACGCCATGGTGGAGCGGTTCCAGGGCGCCGACGGCCCCCCGGTGTTCCTGCTGTCGCTCAAGGCCGGTGGCACCGGCCTGAACCTGACGGCGGCGACCAGCGTGGTGCACTTCGACCGGTGGTGGAACCCGGCGGTGGAGGACCAGGCCACCGACCGGGCGTTCCGGATCGGCCAGAAGCGCAACGTGCAGGTGCGGAAGTTCGTCTGCGGGGGGACCCTGGAGGAGCGGATCGACGCCATGATCGAGGCGAAGCGCGCCCTGGCCGACCGCATCGTCGGCTCCGGCGAAGGCTGGATCACCGAACTGTCCACCGAGCAACTCCGCCAGGTCGTCGCCCTGTCGGCCGACGCCGTGGGGGAGGACTGATGGCGCCCCGCCGCCCGCGCTCCCGTCGTCCCACCGCCGGCACCGGGCGCTCCGCCGAGGGGTGGTGGCCTCCCCCATCCAAGCCGATCGCGGTCGAGGGCGGGCTGCAGGCCCGGAGCCGGCGGGGGCGGATCGGGGACACCTGGTGGTCGCAGCGCTTCATCGCCGTGCTCGAGGCCTTCGGAATCGGCACCCGACTCCAGCGCGGCAAGCGGTATGCCCGTACCGGCCAGGTGCTCACCATGGAGGTCGCCCCCGGCCAGGTGAAGGCCTCGGTGCAGGGATCGAGGTCCAAGCCCTACCGGATCTTCATCGAGACGGAGGTGCTCACCGCCCCCGAGTGGGACGCCATCGAATCGGTCATGGCTTCGAGCGCGGTCTTTGCGGCCCGGCTGTTGGCCGGCGAGATGCCCGAGGAGATCGAAGATGCCTTCGCCGACTCGTCGACGTCACTGTTCCCGGCATCGGCCAACGAGTTGGACTCGGCCTGTTCCTGTCCCGACTGGGAGAACCCGTGCAAGCACATCGCCGCCGTCTACTACCTCCTGGCCGAGGCGTTCGACGATGACCCCTTCCTGATCTTCGCCTGGCGTGGCCGGACGAAGGAGGAGCTGCTCACCAGCTTGCGGGCCCGTCGGCGCCGCTCGGCGCCCGACAAGGGCTCCGAACCGCCGGGCCCGCCCGACGAGGCCGCCACCGCCCCGTTCGGCTGGCCGTCGGCTGATCCCGACCCCGGGGCCGTGGGGCGGCCGGCCCGTTCCATGTCCCTCTGGGGAGTGGACGCCGACCTGGCCGCCTTCGAGACCCGTCCCCGCCTGGCCGTCGCCCCCGATCTGGTCCTGCGCCAACTCGACCCGGCGCCGCTCGGCACCGAGGGGCCCCGGATGACCGAGGAGCTCCGTGCCCTCTACGAGGCGATCACCGCCGGTGCATCGGCTCTGGCTCTCGATGAGGAGCCGGAGTAGAGGTGGTCGGAAGAGCTGGTCAGCCGCCGGTGTCGAAGGGTGCGTCGCGCTCGCGGACGGCCCGCCTCAGTCCGACCTCGCCGGCCCGGGCGGTGAAGGACCGGGCTTCAGGCGAACGGTGGGCCACGGCGTCGTTGAGGGCGGCGAAGCGCTGGAGCCGGGAGCGGCCCATCAGCTCGACCCCCTCGTTGATCACCCGCTTGTTGGCCGTGAGCAGGTCCCGTCCGACCAGGGCGATCCGGGTGGCCAGGGCCAGTACGTGGTCGTCGAGCCCCGAGGCCGGCACGGCGGCCTGCACCAGCCCGATGGCGGCGGCCTCGGAACCGCTCACCGTGTCGCCGGTGAACAACAGGCGCTTGGTCCACTGGGGACCGAGGTGGTAGAGCCACATGTTGGTGGGGGGCACGCCCATGGACCGCACCGGGGGGAACCCGATCCGGGCGTCGTCGGCGGCCACCACGATGTCGCAGTGCAGGGCCAGGTCGGTGCCGCCGGCCAGGCAGTTGCCGTGCACCTGGGCCACCACCGGGATGGCACAGTCCCACACCTTGGCCCAGCCCGTTGCCAGCTCGGCCATGGCCGCCACGTCTCCCTCGATGCCGGCGGGCGCGGCCACCTCCCCGGACTCGGTGTCGTCGCCCAGGATGTCGTCGGGGAGGATCCCGTAGCCCGAGGAGAACGAGCGGCCGGACCCGCGGATGACCACCGTCCGCACGTCGGGATTGCTACCGGCGCGGACCACGGCGTCGAGCAGCTCTTGGATGCAGCGCGGGGTGAGCGGGTTGTGCTGGGCCGGACGGTTCAGGGTCAGGCGGGCCACCGCCCCGATCCGCTCGGTGAGGACGGCGGGCTCGCCGGTGGTCATCGGGTGGGTTCCGGCGGGAGCGGGGAGTCGACCGGGGCGGTCATCTCGAGCTCGGACTTCATCACCTTGCCCGCCTCGTTGCGGGGCAGCCGGCTCACGATGCGCAGCTGCCGGGGCACCTTGTAGTCGGCGAGTCGCTCGAGGAGGTGGGCCCGCAGGTCGGCGGCCGATGTGTCAGAGCCGTCCTGCACCACCACCCAGGCTCCCACATCCTCGCCGAGGACGTCGTGGGGGATGCCGGCGGCCACCGCGTCGATCACCGCCGGATGGGCGAACAGCGCCTCTTCGATCTCGCCGGGCGCGACGTTGTGCCCGCCCCGGATGATCAGGTCCTTGATCCGCCCGGTGACCCACAGGAACCCGTCCACGTCGAGGTAGCCGAGGTCTCCGCTGTGCAGCCATCCCTCCCGCCAGGTCCGGCCGGTCTCCGCCGCCGCCCCGTAGTACTCCCGGGGCGGCGCCGTCCCCCGTGCGGTGATCTCGCCCACCGCCCCCGGCGGCACCGCTTCATCCCTGTTGTCGACGGTCCGGACCTCGACCCCGGCGAGCGGCAGCCCGACCGAGCCGAGGTGACGCCCGTGGTCGCCGGCGGGCGACCGGGTCACGGCGCCGAATTCGGCCAGCCCGTAGCCCACCAGGATGTCGGCGCCGGGCAGCCGGTCGGCGAGGCGCCGAAGCGTCGCCCGGGCGACAGGGGCTCCACCGATGGTGAGGACGGCCAGACCCGTGAGGTCCGCCTCGGCGAAGCGGGGGTGGGCCACGATCAGCTGGGCCATGGCCGGCACCACGAAGGACACCAGCGGACGGCGCTCCTCGACGAGCGAGATCCACCGGCCGGCGTCGAACCGGGGCTGGTACCACCCGCTCATGCCGCCCCTCATCGGACCGTAGACGAGCAGGGAACCGCTGGTCGTCGAGAACGGGGAGGCGGTCATGAAGCCCGCCCCGTTCCAGTCGGCCCGGCGGTCGGACGGGCGGTGGGGCTCGTGGCGGACGACGACGGCCTTGGGTGCACCGGTCGTGCCCGAGGTGTACATGAGGTCGACCGGCCCGCCTCCGCCGGGGGGAGGGGCCAGGGGCGATGGGTCGGGGTGGAACAGCGCCGACCAGGCGGCGGCTCCTCCTCCACCCCCGGTGGTGGCCACGGTCCGGATGCCGCCCGCCCGCTCGGCCAGGTCCTCCCACGAGGGGCCGGAGGCAGACCCGGTGCCGGCGAGGATGACTGCCGGCGCGGCGTGGGCCAGGATGCCCCGGAGCTCCGGGGCGGCCAACCGGGTGTTGACCGGCACGGCGACGGCCCCGGCGGTGTGCACGGCGGCGTAGGAGATGAGCCAGGGGAACGGCTCGTCGGGACCGATGGCGATGAGGACCCGCTCCCCGGGACGCAGGCCCTGCTCGCCCAGTCCCCGGGCCAGCCGGTTCGACCCGGCCTCCCAGGCGCCGAAGCTCAGGTCGGACCCGTCGGCCAGGTTGCGCCAGGCGGTCGCCTCGGGGTGGCGCTCGGCCATGGCGGCGATCCCGTCGGGGTCGAATCCTGGCACCGCCCTCTCCTTCCTCCCGCCCTCCGGTTCTCGTGCCGGCCCGCCGGTCCGGGGACCTGACCGCCCCCTGATGGCGGGGCGCCCCAAGCTGTTCAGTAGGGCTCGCATCCCTCGAGGATGCGACGGGGGTTGTCGATCATCATGGTGGCGATGTCCTCCTCGCCGATCCCCGAGCGCCGCATGGCGGGGAGGACGTCGTCGGGGATGTGGGTCCAGCGCCAGTCCTCCCACCCGGAGGCCATGGATGGGGGGAACCAGTCGACGTGGCACATCGCATCGTGGGAGAGCACGACCCGGTCGGCGTGCCCCCGTTGGCACAGCAGCCTGACCGACTCGATGCGCTGGGCCATGGAGAAGGTGCCGATGCCGAAATGGTCGAAGCCCACATAGGAGCCGCCGGCGATGACGGCCTCGTGGTACTCGGCGTCGAGGGTCCCCCCCGAGTGGCCGATGACCACCTGGCTGAGGTCGACGCCCTCGTCGGCCAGGATCCGCTGCTGCTCGATCCCCCACGGCTGGGGAGGGGTGGGGGTGTGGGTGGTGATCGGGGTGCCGGTCCGGCGGTGGGCCCGGGCGACCGCCCGCAGGACCCGTTCCACCCCCGGGGTGATGCCGGGACGGTCGGTGGCGCACTTGAGGATGCCGGCCCGGACCCCGCTGTCACCGATCCCCTCGCGGATCTCCCGGACGAACAGGTCGGTCATCGGCTCGGGGCCGCCGAGGACGGTGCCCGGGCCGCGGAAGTGGAAGTACATGGGCACGTCGTTGTACGTGTAGACGCCGGTGGCGACGACGATGTGGATGTCGGGCACCCGTTCGGCTACCGCCACGATGCGCGGGATGAACCGGCCGAGGCCGATAACCGTCAGGTCGACGATGGTGTCGATCCCGTGGTCCTTCACCTCTCGCAACCGTTGGACGGCGATGTCCCTGGCCGCCGCCTCGTCCCATTCCTCCGAGGTCTTCTCGATTTCGGGACTGAGGACGAAGACGTGCTCGTGCATCAGGGTCGACCCGAGACTGCCGCCGTCGACCGGTCCCCGAACGGTGTTCACCGGAGTCATGCCAATCCCCTTCTGCGCCACCCGAGTGCGCCTTCGGCCGGCCCCGGGCGACCGGCATCGTAGCGCCGGGCCGCATCGGGCGGTATCCGGCGACACGGCGCCACCGCGGCGCCGACTCCGTGCCGGCCCGGCCGGGCGGGCGTCGGCATCCGCACGACCGTGCGGGGGCAACCGTCCTGCGCCATGATGCGGACGTGCGCCAACATCGCTACTCCTTCGAGATGCCACACTCGGCGGCGAGGATCTGGGCGATCTTCCAGGACTACGACCGCTGGACCGACTATGCGCCGATGGTCCGGCGGGTCGACGTGCTCTATCCGGGGGACCCCGACCACAACGGCCGTCTCCGCCGGGTCATCTACAAGATGCCCCTCGGGCGTGAGGGTTCGGCCCTCGAGCTGGTCACCGACGTCGAGCCCGAGCGGGGCTACACCTACACGATGATCTCGTCGGGACCCGGCAACGACCAGACCGGACACGTCAGGCTCGAGCCCCTGGCCGCCAACCGCACCCGTCTCCACTTCGACGAGACCTACAACCTGACCTCGTGGCCGTGGCGTTGGTTCGAAGGGCCCATCTACCGGTTCATCAACAAGAACAACGAGGACAGCATGCGCCGCGCCTCACAGTGGCTGAGCGATCATCCCGACTACCGGGCCGATCTGGTCGACTCCTGAAACGGCACCGGGACCGTCGGATGTCAGGAAGGTGAGCTGATGGACCGACGGGTGCGCTTCGCGCGCGATCTGGCCGAGTCGCTGCGGGTGACCCCCGGCCGCCCGGTGGCACTGAAGGACTCCCACCCGGGGCACACGGGCGACCTGGTGACCAGGGACGAGTCCGCCGAGCTCCAGCGGGAGGGCCTGGCGCTGCTGGCCGACTACCAGGCCCGACTGTCGGCCCAGGACACCACCGGGGTGCTCCTCCTCCTCCAGGGCACCGACGGGGCCGGCAAGGACGGCACGATCAAGCACGTCATGAGCGGGGTCAACCCGCAGGGCGTGCAGGTCCGGAGTTTCAAGCAGCCCTCGACCATCGAGCTCGAGCACGACTTCCTCTGGCGCCACCAGCTGGCCCTTCCCGGCCGGGGCACCATCGGCATCTTCAACCGCTCCCACTACGAGGAGGTGCTGGCGGTCCGGGTCCATCCCGACCTCCTGGCCGCCGAGAGGCTGCCCGCGGCGGCCGCCACGGACGACCCGTGGACACGGCGGTTCCGTGAGATCAATGCATGGGAGCGTCATCTGGTCGACAACGGCATCCGCGTGGTGAAGGTCTTCCTCAACATCTCCCGCGGCGAGCAGGCGAGACGGTTCCTCGAGCGGATCGACAATCCGGACAAGAACTGGAAGTTCTCCGTCGCCGACATCCGGGAGCGCCGGCACTGGGACGAGTACCAGGTGGCGGTCGAGGACATGCTCAACCAGACCAGCACGAAGTGGGCGCCCTGGTACCTGATCCCCGCCGATCACAAGTGGTTCGGCCGCCTGGCCACCGCCGCGGTGCTCATCGCCGCCCTGGCGGAGATCGACCCCCAGTACCCTTCGGCGTCGCCCGAGGCCCTCTCGGAGATGGCGGAGGCCAGAGCCGGCCTGGTGGCAGAGATGGAAGGGATCCCCCCGGGTTGAGCCCGACTACCCCCTCCGGTCCCCGTCGCCGCCAGGCGCCGGCGCGGCCCGGGCCTCGACCACCCGATCGAGCCCTCGGCGCCAATCGACCCGGCACGGCCCGGTCAGCCCCAGCCGCCGGGTGGGGTCGGAGACCCTGCCCCGGTGGGAACCGGGGGACTCGACCACCTCCACCTCGGCCGGGAGGCCGGTGAGCTCACCCAGGTGGGCGGCCCACTCCTGGATGGTGACCACCTCGTCGCCGCCCCAGTTCACGATGGTGGCCGGCACCCCGGCTGCGGCCAACAGCGGTTCGAGCTGCCAGTTGATGTCGTCCTGGAAGATGGGGGTGTAGGGGCAGGGGTCGAAGCGCGCGGCGATCGGGAGGCCGGCCAATACCGCCTCGAGGTTGAGGGTGGGGAGGCCTCCGTTCGGACCGTACGAGGCGTTCATCCGGGCGATCACGGTGGGCAGTCCGAGTGACCGGGCCTGGTGGCGGGCCACCGCCTCCTGGGCGATCTTGGACACGGCGTAGGTCGGGGACCACGGGCTGGTGCCCCCGCCCACCGGGTCCCCTTCGACGAAGGCGTGCATCGGGTCCTCATCCGGCCGGTAGACCGACGAGGTGGACATGACCAGAGCGGCCTTGGCCCGACGACAGTGCTGCATGAGCAGACCGGTGCCCTCGGCGTTGACGGTCATGGCGTAGTCGTAGTCCGTCCCCGGTCCCTGGTAGGCGGCGAGGTGGACCAGGTAGGTGAAGTCGGTGGGCAGCCCGTCGAAGTCGCCCCTCCCGATGTCGCACGGCCGGGTGGTCACTCCGAGGGCGTCGACCCGCTCGCGGGAGGCGGGGTCGCCGAAACGGGCGATGCCCCACACCTCGTTCTCCTTGCTCAGGTACTCGGCCATGGGGAGGGCGATCTGCCCGGCCGGTCCGGTGAGGAGGATCTTCTCGTCGCTGAGCATCGCCGCCCTGTATAGCCAGCCACGGTCTCCGGGAGGAAACGGCCCGGCCATTTCACCCTCGCCTCCACCATCGCCGGGGCCGGCCGTCGATCCCGGGCCACCCGCGCCGGGGGTTGACAGGGCTAACAGAATTAGCTACCGTGGACTAACAACGTTAGCCGTCAGGGGTGGCCGACCAGGTCAGCCCAGGGCAAGGAGGAACAGAGATGTCGGAGGACCGCAGCGGGCAGCAGAACGGGCAGCAGAACGGGCAGCAGAACGGGCAGCAGAACGGGCAGCAGAACGGCCAGCAGAACGGCCAGCAGAACGGGACAGAGGGTGTGGGCGGCACTGGAGTCCACTACCGGCAGCCGGGCTGGTTCACCCGGAACGTGGCCAACCAGGCCGTAGCCGGCCTGACCCGGGCCGGGCTCAGCATCTGGGGCAGCCGCGTCCTCGAGGTGCGCGGCCGGTCGTCGGGCAAGGTGCAGCGCATCCCCGTGAACGTGCTGGAGCTGGACGGGAACCGGTATCTGGTCTCGGCCCGGGGCGAGGGTCAGTGGGTGCGTAACGTCCGTGCCGCCGCCGGCCATCTCGTCCTCCTGCTCGGTCGGAGGCGGACGAGCTGGGTCGCCACCGAGATCGGGGGTGCGGAGAAGACCGCCGTCATCCGGGCGTACCTGCGCCGGTGGAAGGCCGAGGTCGGGACCTTCTTCGACGGGGTCGACGCGGATTCGTCCGACGGGGAGATCGAAGCCGTCGCCGGTCGGCACCCCGTGTTCGTGCTCCGGGCCGCATCGTGACGGTGGCCGCCCAGGGAGTCGGCGCCACCCCACGACCGGAGGCCCGGCCACGCTCGGTCCGGGTGGCGGAGCTGGTGCGGGCGGCCCTCGACCTGCTCGAGTCGGAGGGGCCCGGGGCCCTGACCATGCGGAACCTGGCCGACGCGGTGGGCATCCGGGCCCCCTCCATCTACAAGCACTTCGACGGCAAGTCGGCCCTGGAGGTGGCGCTGATGGAGGACGGCCTCTTCGGGATGGGCGACGCCCTGCACGCCGCCCTGGCCGACCCCGACCCGGCCGACCCGGTCTCCTCGCTGCTGCATGCCTACCGGTCGGAGGCATCCCTCCACCCAAACCTGTACCGGCTCACGACGTCGTCGGCATTTCCGCGAGCCGACCTGCCCGAAGGCCTGGAGGACTGGGCGGGGGAGCCGTTCTTCCTGGTCACCGGCGAACGGCACCGGTCCCAGGCGCTCTGGGCGTTTGCGCACGGCACCATGATCCTCGAGCTCGACGACCGTTTCGTCGACGGTTCGGACCTCGACCTCACCTGGCGGGCCGGCGCCGCCGCCTTCGGTGGGGCCAGGGGACGCCCTCGACGGTCCCGCTGAGCCCGGGGCCGTCCGGCGGAGATCCGCCGGGAGCGGCCGGACCGGCGGTCGGATCCCGAGTCCCGGCCGAAGTGTCACAATTGCAGCCGTTGGTCGAAGCGAGAGCGATGAGGCGCGGCATGCATGCGAGGGAAGCCGGGCGACGGCAGGTGACCGGATGATCGCCACCACCGTCCACAGCGGGAACGTCGTGCTGGTGGTGGCGGTGTTCTTCGCCAGTGCGGTCGAGATGGTCGAGGCGCTGACCATCGTGCTGGCCGTCGGCGTCACCCGGGGGTGGAAGTCGGCCATCGAAGGGGTGGCGGTGGCACTGGGCGTGCTGGCCGCATTGGTGGTCGTCCTCGGCCCGGCACTGGTGCACTACGTCCCCCTCTCCGTCCTCAGACTGGTGGTCGGCGGCCTGCTGCTCGTGTTCGGGCTGCAGTGGTTGCGCAAGGCGGTGCTGCGCGCCGCCGGCCTGAAGGAGAAGCACGACGAGGATGCCATCTTCGCCAAACAGGTCGAGGAGCTCGCCGCCCCGGCCGGGGCGGCGGGTCGCGACGCCACTGCCTTCACCGTGGCCTTCAAGGGGGTGTTCCTCGAGGGCCTCGAGGTGGTGGTCGTCGTGATCACCCTGGGCACGACCTCGAACAACCTGGGACTGGCCGCGGCCGCGGCAGCGGCTGCGGTGCTGGTCGTGGCCGTCGTCGGACTCATCGTTGCCCGCCAGCTATCGGCCGTCCCGGAGAACGCCCTGAAGATGGCCGTGGGCCTGATGTTGGTGAGCTTCGGCACGTTCTGGTCGGGGCAGGGGGTCGGGGTGCACTGGCCCGGGTCCGACCTCGCCATTCCGGGGCTGGTGGCCGTCTACGGCGCCGTGGCATGGCTGCTGGTGAGGGCGGTGCGGCCCGTGGCGCACCACGAGCCGCAGACACCGGGGATACCGGCGCCGATCGCCGAGGCCGACCGTGGGTGAGGCGCCCGGTCCAGGCGGCTCCCGGTCCGCGGTCAGCCGGACGCTCGCCGCCTTCGGTCGGTTCTGGTGGGAGTTCCTGATCGGCGACACCCCGGAACTGTTCGTGGGGTCGGTGGCGATCGTGGGGACGGTGGCCCTCCTCTGCCTCGAGCACCCGGCCCGGACCTGGGCCGGGTTCGTCCTGGTGCTGCTGGTGGCCGCCCTGCTGGTGGCTTCGGTGTGGAAGGCGGCCCGGAAGGCGGCCCGGAGGGCGGACTGAGGCAGGCCGCCCCGGCCGGCCCCACCGGGGCCGTGGCGTCCCGGACGGAGGCGGACGGCTTCGTGGCCGGGTCCCGGCGTGGGACATGGATCCCGGGTCATGCCTCCCGGCGGCGGCGGCGTTGATCCGGTGGCCTCCTCGAGGATCGTTCGGCGCTGAGCCGCCCCGGCCCAGCGATTTTGAACGGATCTCGCCACCCGGACGTAGTCATGGGAGGGCAAGCGTCATGGGAAGGCAACCGCAAGGGCGCGGCACACGGGAATTGGGCGCCGATCGGGAAATGAGGTTTCGAAATGGGATCGGGCTCTCCGGCGGGTGGCAGGTCGAATCTCCGGACAGGTGTCGTCCGTTCGAACCGACGTCCGGCCCCGACCCCACTTTGGTCGGTCGGAGTCGCGCTCGGCGCCGTCCTGGTGGTGGCCGCCGCGTGCGGGTCGAGCGGGGCATCGCCGTCGACCTCGGCCGGCACCGGCGCCTCGACCACCGGCAAGTCGGCGACCACCGTGGTGGCGGCCAGCCCTCGAGGATCCCTCGGAGTGATCCTCGTCGACAGATCGGGGAGGACCCTCTACCGCTTCTTGCCCGACGGGACGGGCAAGCCGACCTGCACGGGCGCCTGCGCCGCGGTGTGGCCCCCGCTGACCGTCCCGGTGGGAACGATGCATGTGTCGGCATCGGGCCTCAGCGCGTCGGACCTCGGAACGGCCACCGGCACGGGAGGGGCGCTGCAGGTGACGTTCAAGGGTATGCCGCTCTACCGGTTCTCCGGCGACGCCAGGCCGGGCGATGCCAAAGGACAGGGACTGGGTGGAACCTGGTTCGTCGTCCCGGCCGCGGCATCACCGTCGGCGGCCCCGTCCACGACGACCTCGTCGTCGGCCCGGGCCCCGACCACCACCGCGGCGCCGGGTACCCAGCCCACGGACAAGGCCTCGACTCCGGCCACCGCCCCTCCGGCCACCCCGCCGGCCACCGCCCCTCCGGCCACCGCCCCTCCGGCCACCCCGCCGGCCACCGCCCCTCCGGCCACCGCCCCTCCGGCCACGTCGCCGCCTACGACTCAGGGCGGTGGATACGGATACTGAATTGAATTGAATCGATGCTCCTGTCCTGCAATTATGTGGCTTCGGAGGGGACCCGGTGAAGAAGGCCGCGTACTGTGCAAGTCTGAGGCGGTACGGCGTCGTGAGGTCGGAATCGCGGGTCGCATGCAACTGAGGGGGTGCTCCGATCTCGAAACAATCCAAAGGTCAGATGCCGGAAGACGAACTGTTCTGGCGTTGGGTCATGGGCGTCTCGGCGGCGACAATCGTTCTTGCCCTTCTCGCCGTCGCCTTTGTGGGCGGTGCGGGACGCAAGGTGCTGTCCACCGTCGGAGTGATCTCGCCATCAGGAAACAGCCCCAACCAGACACTTCCGGCTCCACTGCCTCAGACCCAGTCACCGCTGGCCGGAGCCGGACCGGTGCTCGCCACAAAGCCGCTGAAGAATCCATTTGCGCTTCCATTCGTCCAACCCATTGTGGCGAAACCCTCTTCGCCGGCGGCGGTCTCGGTACCCGCCTTCCCGGTCTTCGGGTCACCGGCACCGACCGCATCCGGCTCGTCTCCGACGGTTGCCACGAATTCTCCGCAGCCGACGACCACCACCACGAAGCCCCAACCGCCGACCACCACCACCACGAAGCCCCGACCTCCCACCACCACCACCACGAAGCCCCGCCCGCCACCAACCACC